>Ga0210391_10000299_pt1 | contig 56951 bp, 58 predicted proteins | sample IncBWC12OmetaG_FD_160573 | JGI IMG/M metagenome (GOLD analysis project Ga0210391, IMG submission 160573) | Forest soil microbial communities from Barre Woods Harvard Forest LTER site, Petersham, Massachusetts, United States - Inc-BW-C-12-O ...
CGAACGGGTTCCGCGCCACAGCGCCGGCGCGACCCAGCCCTGAGGCGTCGCGGTTGCTGCGGTGGTGTTTGCGCCGGCAGCCCGCGACGTCGCTTGCGCTCATGGCCTTCCCCAATCGCCTAGGAGATTTTAGTGCGCGTTCTTACACCAACTGAAAACAAACGCTTCAACGAAATGATCGGCTTTGTCGGCTTGAGCCTGGCCGTACTGCTGGCGCTCAGCCTGCTGTCGTATTCACCGCTCGACGCGTCGTTCAATGTCTCGGCGCCGCCTCCCGGATCCGGGCCGGCGCGCAACTGGATTGGTCCGGTCGGCGCGCACACGGCCGATCTGTTTTTCCAGTTCGCCGGGTACGGAGCGTTTTTGTTCCCGATCGCAATGTTTCTGGTCGCGATGCGCTGGTTCCGCAGCCAGTTGTTGGAGGCGCCGACGACGAAGCTCGTCGGGTGGGGGCTGATGCTGGCTGCGGTTTCCGCAGAAGTGACGCTGATCCATATGCCGGAAGTTCGCGGCGCGCTGCCGGCCGGCGGGCTGGTGGGAAAACTTCTGGCGCAAGGATTGCGCGCGGCGCTGAATCCAGTGGGCGCGAATCTCGTCTCGATCGCCACGCTGCTGACGGCTTTGTTTATGGCCACCAGCTTTTCATTCCGCACCGCCGCTCAATGGATGAAGAAACCGATGGCGGCCGAAGGGATGGTGGGTCAATGGTTCGCGCGCGTGCAGGCTTGGCGCGAGGAGCGCGAATCGAAACGCCTGCGCAAGCAGGTGGAGGACATCAAAATCGCCGGCCGGAAGCCCGTTGCGCAGCAGCGCGTGTCGACCAAGGAAGTCGAAGACGACGAGGAAGAACTGATCGAAGCTATCGACAACAGACCCGCGCAGGGCGAACGCGGCCCGCATGTGATCCAGTTCCACGATCCGACGCCGCCTCCCCCGCCGAAAAAGGCCGCTGAGCCGAAAATTTCGCGCGGCAGGACGAATTTCAAACTGCCTCCGTTGAGCCTGCTGCAAACCGCCGAGCGCGGCGAAAAAATGGACGAGAGCGAGCTCAAGGAGTGCGCGCGCGCGATCGAGCAGAAGTGCTCCGAATTTGAAGTGGGCGGGCACATCACGCAGATTAATCCCGGTCCGGTGGTCACCACATTCGAGTTCAAACCTGAGGCAGGAATCAAGTACAGCCGCATCACGGGGCTGGGCGAAGATTTGTGCCTGGCGTTGCGCGCGGAATCGATATTGATCGAGCGCATCCCGGGAAAGTCGACCGTGGGCATCGAAGTGCCCAACGTACGGCGCGAGACGATTGCGCTGCGCGATGTGATTGAGTCTCCGGAGTTTTCGCATTCGTCCTCGAAGCTCTCCGTGCCGCTTGGAAAAGACTTGATCGGGCGTATCCGCGCGGCCGATCTGACGCAGATGCCGCATTTGCTGATTGCCGGCTCGACCGGCACGGGCAAAAGCGTGTTCATCAATTCCCTGCTGATGGGCATGCTCTACAAATCGACGCCGGACGAGTTGAAACTGGTGCTCATCGATCCCAAGCGGCTCGAGCTGGGCCTCTACGCCGATATTCCGCACCTTCAAACGCCGGTTGTGACGGACGCAAAAGTGGCCGCCAACGTCCTGCGCAACGCCACGAGAGAAATGGAGCGCCGGCTGAAACTGCTGGCGCAGCGGAGCGTCCGCAATATCGACCAATACAACCGCACGTTCGAGAAGAGTCAGTCGCTTTCGCTGTTCGACAAGACCGAGGACGAAGAACATCACCCGCTGCCGTACTTGGTGATCGTCATCGACGAATTGGCCGACCTCATGATGGTCGATACGAATGGCGTCGAGGAATCGATCACCCGATTGGCGCAGATGGCGCGCGCCGTGGGCATTCATTTGATTCTGGCGACGCAACGGCCGTCGGTTGACGTGATCACTGGACTGATCAAAGCGAACTTCCCGGCGCGCATTTCCTTCCGGGTGGCCAGCAAGGTCGATTCCCGGACCATTCTGGACACCAACGGCTCGGAATCGCTGCTCGGCAAAGGCGACATGCTCTATCTGCCGGCGGGTTCGTCCCGGCTGCACCGCATCCACGGTCCGTACGTTCACGAAAACGAAGTTGCCGGCGTGTGCGATTTCTGGCGCGAGCAGGCGAAGGCTGTTTACAACGAGGAATTGCTGAAGCCGCCGAAGGATGAAAACGCAATCAGCGGCGGGGGCGACGGCGAAGGCGGCGAGGAAGTTGACGACGACCTTTACCAGGATGCCGTGCGCGTCTGCTGCGAGATGGGCCGCGCCTCGACCTCAACCTTGCAGCGGCGCCTGCGGATCGGCTACGGCCGCGCCGCGCGGCTGATCGATCTCATGGAAAAGGACGGCATCGTGGGCCCGGCCGACGGCGCCAAACCGCGCGAGGTACTCAAATCCCGCGAGTGGATGAAGGAATTCGACGACTCCTCAAAATAGGGCGGTTTTCGCTTTCCTGCGCAGCCGCTTTTCCGTAAAATCTCAGATTGTCCCGGTGCCGAGGTAGCTCACCGGTAGAGCGCGGCCCTGAAAAGGCCGGCGTAGGCAGTTCAACTCTGCCCCTCGGCACACTCCATCTGTCCCGCACCGAGCAGGTTCCAGCTCCCCGACGCCACGTACATGCCGCCATCCGGATCCATTACGATCTTCTCGACGTGCTTGATGAGCCAGGCGCGCGCCGTCACCGTGTCACCGTTCAGGACCTCGCGGATGTCACGCATCCGGGTAAGGGCATTTTCGCGCAGCTTCTTGATTCGGGACCGCACTGAATCTGGTCGCGAAGACAGTAGCCGGTCGCTGATCTCTCCGAGTTCCCGTTCGCGCCGCGCGATCTCAGTCATGACTGTTACGGAATAAAGCCCGCTGGCGAGGCCGGCGGTAAGACGGGCAGCTTCGGACTCTAGCTCCGCCTTCCGCTTGCGCATCTGTTCCATTTCCCCGCCGATGCTCCCGAGCTCCTTCTCAAGTTGATCTTCGGAACCGATCGAGCGCGTAGTTCACCACGTCCTCGCGCAAAACCTTATCCTGAAGGCCGGCAAGTATCTTCGCTTCAAGAATGTCGCGCCGAACGCGATTCGAGCAAACCGAGTCGCCGCGGTGAAAGTTCAGCGGGCAACCATAGGTCTGATTTGGATGGTTTCGGCCGCGACCGGATACGATTTGAAGGTTGGCGCCACACTTCGCGCACTTCAAGAGTCCAACGATTGTCGGCCAGAATTTCCAGGTCCGGCGCGGCGGACCGTTCTGCTGCTTCACGCGCTCGGGCTTCTTAGCTTCAATCCGTTCGACGCAGAAGCTGAAGTAGATCCGTGTCACCTGACTTCGACTCGAAGAATATTCCCGTCTTTGTAGGCGATACGGACGCGCGCGCCATTGTGAATGTATCCACGGTTCCAATCGGAATTGAAGGCGAGGGAGCCCCATCCACTTCCATATGCAAAAGACGTCGGGCCGATTTGGAAACTCTCTGTCGAGTGCCCTCCGGGTGGCATCGGAACGAAATTCTCGACGGTTCCTTCTGCAACGCTGAAATCTCCTGTCTGAAGCGACTTCTTGAGGTTGTGATACTCATCAATGTCGGCGATCAGGGACACGGTCGAAAGTACAAGGACGATACCCGAAATGGACATAAAAACCTTGCCTTTGGTAGCGTAGTTGGGATCACTCGAATCTTTCAACCCCCATCCAAGTAGTCCGAAAATCGATGCGAATATTAGAATAAGCGCGTAAACCGCCAGTTGCGAACCGTTCAGCGAGACATCAAAGACGACGTGGTAGTTCACCGCAGTCACCCCCTTCCAAACAATGGCGCATTCCACAGTTCGGCGCGATTTTCGCATAGAGGATCGGTGGGAGCTGGGATTTAGTGAAATGCTGTACAGAGTACCTGATTGATGTCTTAACGAGGTCGGCCTCGCTCCGGCCCGAGTAGACTGTTCGGTGTTCGCCCTACAGAGCGCTGTGCCAAAAACCCTCGTGAAATCCGGCTCGGGAAGTCTTTTGTTTTGCGCAAACGCGGTTGAGCGTTTCACCCTTGTCCAAAGACAACTGATTGTGAAACACCGGCGGCAATTCTGCGCACAAAACAAATTTCAGCTATTGAACAGAAGCGCGGGGAAAAAGGCCATGAACTGCCTCTCGCGCTCAGGCGGGAACGCGAGATCCTGAATCTGCGTGCGAGCTAGACCGAAATGAAGGTAACCGCAGCAACAAATGGAGACTAATGGCTCTTATCGTCTGCTTGTTCAGAAGTCACCTGAACGTTAAAACCATTCAAATAGTGAGCATCTTTGGCCGACACTTGGATCGGGAGTGCTGCGAAGTTTTGTAGCATTCCTGCTACTTGTTTGAAATCACTTTTATCCGCCTGGATGCCGATCGACTTTCCGTCTTTCGTATCAATCGAGAAATAATGCTCATGGTGCGGCATCAGACCTACGATCAATCCCACTCCCAACGACAGCACTCCGGAAACGATTCCCGCGACCCAATGATGGTAGGCATTTTGTCCGTATCTTATCGAAGTAATGTCGCCGGCCATGATCGACACCGACTGGATAGGCGAGCACTTCGGGCAAGTCAGTTTCAGAGTCTTGTCGGACACAGCCAGCGAATTGCCCCAGTCCTTTTGAGCCGTATCGGTGATGCCAGGCGCCGTAAGTACCCTCAGCTTACTTACCGTTTGCGAGTAAGTGGGTGCAGCAACCAGCGACACTATGATCACTAGGCTTGCGATTCTCTTCATAGAACCCTTTTGACGACGCTTCATGCAGGGTTGCGCCAGGTCAACGTGTACGCGATTCTTACCGAATCGTCAAGGAACAGCATTGCCCGCCGACGCCTTCAGACGGGAATAATACGACGTTACCCAGCCGGTCGCCGTGAACGCAGAGCTCCCGATTCGAAGCTCGGACATGCCAGGCATTTCACACCGCGCGCGTCCAGCCCAGCGCGTGTGCCGAAATCACATGATTTTAATTCGGCAGTCGCGACGAATCAGCAACTTACGGCGCGGCTCCGTTAGGGACTTAGACACACCCTGTGCCTTGGCTTAACAAGGCGACGTTTGTCACCACGTTCGCTGGTGATAGACTTCGGGCATGTCTACAAGGAATTCCGGCAAGGCCAAGTCCGCTAGCCGGAAAAAGGCGAAACGAAAGAAAAAACCGATCCGGCGGAAGAGTTCGACTCATTCCAAACGGCCGAGTGTGGATCTGTCTGCGCAAATACATCAAGGGGTAGACTTGACAGCCACCAGCTCGTCCAAGATCATTCGATAGAACATGCGAAGGCTTGAAAGCGCGAACGGAGACGGCGACATCCTACGCTGTGAGCTAGCCTGCTTTGCGTTTTCTGGACGGCTCCGGTACCGACTTTAGCAAAGTCTTGCCACTAGCCGGTTTTTGCTCGATGCTCTTTTTCAAAGCAGCCATCAGGTCAACCGCTGGGGCCAGCACTTTATGGGGAACAACCGCGAGTTTCTGTCCGTGGGCCTTTGCCTCAATTAGCTTTTCAAGCTCCTCTTGATAGGCATCGCGATATTTCTCAGGTTCGAACTTGGCGGCAAGCGTCTGAATGAGTTGGGTGGCAAGTTTCCGTTCTGCATCTTTAACGTCGCTCCTATCGCCTCCGCCAAATTCATCGGCAGAACGGATTTCATTCGAATAGAACATCGTGTGAAGCGTAAGTCCGTTCTTGCGAGGGCGAATGATGACAATATTCTCGCGCCCATGCATCGTCAGTTTGGCGATGCCCGCGTAACCGGACGTGTTCATGGCGTCCAGAAGCAGATTATAGGGCTTCGCGCCGCCCTCATCGGGAGCCACGTAGTAGCTTGAGTCAAAATACAAAGGATCGATTTCGGCCAATTTTACAAATTCGAGAATCTCCATTGACCGGGCAGAATCAGGCTCGATTTCTTCGAGTTCCTGTGGCGTGAACAAAAGATATTGGCCCTTCTCGTATTCGTAGCCTTTTTCGATCTCAGACCGGTCAACCATCCGGTCACAAGTCGGACAGAACGTCGGCATCTTGATTCGCGTGTGACAGACGCTATGCAATTGGTTGAACGAGATTCGCTCGGACCGGGCCGCTGTTGACAGGCGAATCGGGATGGAAATGAGTCCGAACGTGAGAAAACCCTTCCATACAGAGGTTGCCATATGGCCTCCAAGGACGAGGAGAATATCAGAATATGGGACCGCCTGACGGTAGGGTATTCCAACCGTTACGGCGAAGATATGGCGAAACCCATCCCTAGCGGACTGCTCGAGAGCGAACTGTTTGGACATGAGCGGGGATCGTTCACCGGCGCGATCGCACAGAAGATCGGCCGGCTCGAGCTCGCGCATCAAGGTTCGCTCTTCTTGGATGAGATTGGAGATGGCATCACTCAGACAAATTGGACCAGGCCGCGCCCTCGCCACCCTTCCCATAGCCTAATAATTTCCCATCGCGATGTTCCGCTCGCCCCTCACCTGGTGTCCCGATTTATGAACGGAAGGTGCATACTACTGCACCATGCTCGTAACTATTCCGACAAGATAATTCCTAGATTCCGCCCAGCCAAATGAGAAAACGAAGAGAACCCACAACAGCGGGAGAGCTCATCGCAGAGCTCGAAAAAGGCCCGGCAAGGGTGGCGCGCCGTCGTCGATGATCCTATGATGACGGCGTTCAGCGCGCGGTAACCTGCGGGTCGGGGACGACAAGGAGCCAACGTGAAACAACCGCTGCTTGGGATCGTGGCCTCGGTGCTCGTGATCGCCGTCTCACTGGGCTTCATCGCGCTATTCGCGTTTCCTATATTTGCGACGTGGGTTGCGTTTCTGACGATCTGCTTCATACCGATGCAGATCGTCACGTCCGTGACCTGGGGATGCAAGCATCCGGGCTTCGCCGCCTCGCGTCCGCAGCCCGCGAAGGGAATTCTTCTGACGCTGATGGCGCTGTTGGTCGGCGCGATTGTAGCCGCCGTCCATTTCACGACCGTGGGCGGCTGGATCAATCCACCAACGCCGATGCTGGCCATGTGCATCATCGCATCGGTGATCATTGCGTTCTGGCTGGCGATCATGTGGGGCGGCTGGCCGTTCAATAGGCTGATCAAGAATCCGGTCGGCGCGGGGTTCGCGATGCTCGTTGCCTCCTACGTCATCAACTATCTGCTGTTCCGGCTGCTATTCAACTACGGATTCATGCGGGGCGCGCCGGTGTATGTGGCGGGGCTCGATCCGCACGGACTGTTCAACGCCTGGAGTGTACTGGTGTTTTACGTCACGGTGATCGCTGCGATGTTTCTGTCGCTCAACTTCGATCTGTGGCCTTTCACGGCATCTCCGGCGCTGATGAAGCAGCCCGTGCTGGGGATGGTCTGGACGATCACGGCGCTGGTCCTTGGAGGCTTCGCGTTCTATCTCGGCGTAAACGTGATGGGAATGGACGTCGTGTCGTTCATGGTGCGCGCTCCCATACCCTTCGTTTTCGGCACCATCATCGTTCTGAACATGCTGCACGGATCGCTGTTTGGCAAGCTGACTCAACCGCTGAAGGGTGTCTTGAACGCGCTTGCGTCCGCTGTGATTGGAGTCGTGCTCGCGCAAATCTACGGATTTTTGGCGCCGGTGGTGACCGGTGCGGTCAAGCCGGGCCCACCCAGCTACGATTTCGAGATATGGCTCGCCTCGGCGCTGCTGGCTGTGACGTTCCCGTTCCTGATTTTTTACGCGGAGTTTTTCAGAATGTGGCCGCTGCACAAGGAGGCAGAGGAGCCGGCGGCGGCTCCCTCGGCAAGCTCGCCACCGCTGGCGACATAGCTCACCTGCGGGGCAACTCCGGTCGTTCCGGGAAGATTCAAGACTTCAAAACCTGGCTCAATCGGCCGAAGCGAAGCCCACGAGAACTCGTGAGCCCCGAGAAGATCCAAAGTATTCTTGGCCTGGCATCGAAGCCGTAGCACGCCAACGGATGTTCGGTGAACCCAACTCCCGGCCGTCGCGACGCGGGCTCCACGTCGGTGTGCGATTCTACAGTCGTATTCCGCCGAACACGAAAACCAGCACAGCGATGAGCAGTACCGTGCCGACAATTCCCAGTCCGCCGCCTGTTCCCCATCGCGAATAGCCGTAATAGCCTCCGCCACCGCCGAACAACAGCAACAGGATGATAATCAGTAGCAACATTTGAGTCTCCTTGTTAGCTTTCAAACTGCGTCGATCCTACTGGCCGAGAACTTTCTCCACCTTCCCAACGATCTTTTGAATTTTCCCGCCTATCTTTTCTGTTTGTCCTTCGGCTTCGAGATCGGGATCGTTCATCAGTTTTCCGGCTTTCTCCTTCACCGCCCCCTTGAGGTCGTGAAGATCGCCGCCGAACTCATCCTTCGTGCTTGGCTTTATCATTGTTGGCTCCTTGTTCTCGATTCCGTTTGTTTCCCTCGCAGAGAACATCGTGACCCTTGCGCGTCGCGATATCTGTCCCATTGTGGACTAGGCGATTTCCGCCCGGTCGGTGCTCGCTCGTTTTTATAAGGCGTACGGAATGGGCAGTCGGGTGAACGAAGTCGAATGACGGGACGAGCTTGACCTCTTTCGCGGCGACGGTAACCTCAACATGAGCGCCTTTTCTTAAGCTTCACATCGTCGCCATGTTCATCCGTTAAGGCGTTTTCAATGCGAACGTCGCGATATCGGCGGTCGGCTCCTTCAACCGCGATCTGTGCCTTTTGCGGTTGGCTTGGGCGCGGAGACGGGACGATCTTGTGGATGGTCCCCGGCATGGTGACGCTCGGCCGCTCTGGAATCCGCGTTAGGTCCCAATTCAGTTCGGCGATCTTCGCGGACCTGGCCATGCGGGGCTTCGCCATTTCCTTCCTGACGCTGGCGGGTACTCCCGTGCCGGATTCCCTGCTCGCGTGTTTGTGTGCCATGCACACACAATACGATCGGCGTGCGAACCGCGCAGTCCCATTCCGCACACCCCCGACTCCCCGTGAATGATCGAGATTGTGTGCGGAACGGGGCAGAGGTTCCGCAACGAAGGGTGCAGACTGGGTCATCGGGATTTTGAATCCGAGAAGTCTTGGGTTCGGGGAGATGACGATGTTTGGCTATGGAATCATCGGAACGATCTTAATTATCCTCGTAGTTGTTTGGCTCGTGCGGAGAGCGTAAGCGTCGGCTCAGTCGTAAAGGACAACGCTTGGAAGCGACTCGTCGATCTTAAGTCCGCCGTTGTAGTGGATTATCGCGCTCTACGGCGTCGGGACGCATCCGCAGGAGCGGCCCGATAGCGCATCTGTGCGCGGCTGGCAATTTGAAAGCGCCAGGCTAGACAGGCCGTTCGAGCGCGGCGCGATCCCACTTTCCGTTGATGGCGGCTGCTTCGTAGGTTGACTGAAAAAAATCAAGGACGGCGCGCTGGGGATCGGCGGAACGGCGTACCGCATCGTAGGGAAGGAAGTATTCGCCCGGCTGGGCGTTGTATGCCGCCTCCGACGGCAGGACTTTGGATTCGCGAAAGCCGGGGGGCTCCGGCGCGGCGTAGGCGTAAAACATCGGCGCGTCAAATCCGCCCTGGCCCGGCCACCAGCCCACGCTGCTGACTTCGTGCGAGTAGGCCTCGCGCGTTACCGCGTCGGCTCCCGGCCGGTTGGGCGCGCGGCGGCCGGAAAATCGAGTCACCGCCAAGTCGAAGCTTCCCCAGAAAAAATGGACCGGGCTGCATTTGCCAATGAAGCGCGCGCGGAATTCCTTGCACAGCGCGTCGACGGTCGTCAACGCGCGCCAGAATCGCTGGGTGGAGACGCGATCGTAGGATGCGTGGATCGTATCCATATCGAAGCGGATTGGGTTGGCGATCTCGACCGGCATCGGCCAGATCTTCGCGTCGATCGAAAGAGACGCAAGCGTCGATTTGAACTCGCCGTAGAAATCGGCCACGCTGCGCGGGGTCAGCGCCATCGTTATGGTTTCGTCGCGGCTGCTCGTGAACCGCAAGACGTGATCGATAAAATCGAACTCGCATTCGACATTTCCGAAGCGGTACGGAATTGCCGAAGTGGTGAGGCCGCGGGCGCTGACGTAGAGCGGGACCTGCCACCAGTGATTCTGCCGCGGCGACAGCGCCAGGCGCAGCTTGCCAACCATCTGCGTCCACAGGTGCAGGGTCGCTTGCGTCGCGGCCCATTCGCCCAGCGGAAGCGCCGGCCACGCTTCGTCGCGAGATAATCCAGAGAGTGTGGGCTTGCTGGCCATGAGGTCTCCGCCCGAGGGCTACACTTGCTACACTTCCATGTTGTCGACGTAGCACCAGCGCCATTCTTCGCCCGGCTCGATCGAGCGCATGATCGGGTGGTGGATGGCACGGAAGTGTTTTGTGGCGTGCTTGTTCTTTGAGCTGTCGCAGCAGCCGACGTGGCCGCAGCTGAGGCACATCCGCAGATGCACCCAGCTGTCGCCCATCTTCAGGCACTCTTCGCAGCCGTTGGTATTTGGATGAACCTTCTTGATTTCCTTCACGTGCGGACAAGCATCGGCCATGGTCGATTCTCCCTCAGGCGATGAAAAGTCACGTAGCGCGGAGCCCTCAGGCCAGCCTATCGCCGGCGCATTTTTGCGAGCAGGCGCAAAACTTCGACATACATCCAGACCAGCGTGACCATGATCCCGAACGCGCCGTACCATTCCATGTACTTGGGCGCATGGGCCTGAACGCCGGTCTCAACAAAATTAAAATCGAGAATCAGATTCAGCGCGGCAACGATGACGATGAGCACGCTGATCAGAATTCCCGCCGGTCCGGCACTGTTGAGGAGTGGAACTTGCCTGCCGAACATCCGCAGAACCATGTCGACCAGATACACGACGGCGATGCCGCCGGTCGCGGCGATGACGCCGATCGCGAACTTCGGAGTGGCCCGAATCGCCCCCGAGGTGTAGAGAACCAGCATCACGACCGTAATGCCCAGCGTGAGGCCCAGCGCGTTGATGGCAATGCCGTGATAACTCTGCTCGAGGAACGCCGATAGCCCTCCCAACGCGAGCCCCTCGAGAAGCGCGTAGATGGGAGCTGTGACTGGCGACCATTCCCTCTTGAAAACCGTCACCATGGCGAAGACGAAACCGCCGATCAGTCCGCCGGTCATCCAGGGCATCGCCGCAGGGGCGCCTTGCGTGTTGGCGATCCACCAGGTCCAGGCCGCCGTAGCAGAGACGCAGAAAAGAAGGAATCCAGTCTTGTTCACCGTGCCCTGAAGGGTCATCGCATCGCCCGTGGCGACGCTGCCTTCAAAGGTCTTGGCGTTCAGAGCCGGGTTGGAGGTTTTAAACAGGCCGGGCATTTTCAAACTCCTCTCACGTCGCCATTCTACTCGGAATTGCGTTTCGATACACTCTACGCGCCCGATGTCCGGAACCAAAAGCTCGCCGAAGGGCAATCGCATTCGCGTTCGACGGTTGCGGCGCTCCGAGCTGCCGACGAATACCGTCAAGTTGGCGCGATACTTGATCGGCAAAACCTTGGTGCACGACCTGCCGCAGGGACGAATCAGCGGCCGGATCGTCGAGACCGAGGCCTATCCGGTTGGCGACGCTGCCGGCCATGCCTTCACGGGGCGGTCGCTGGCCAACAATTCGCTTTTCCTGGCGCATGGCACGGCCTATGTGCGCTTCACCTATGGATCCTGCTGGCTTTTCAATGTGGCAAGCGAAATGGACGGAGTCGGGGCCGGAGTGCTGATCCGCGCACTGGAACCGCTCGAGGGGATTCCGGTGATGGAGCGCAGCCGGCATACATCTCGCCTGCGCGACCTGGCACGGGGGCCTGGGAGGCTGGCGGAGGCGCTGGGCATCGACAAGCGGCTCGACGGACTTGATCTCTGTTCTGCCGGCGGCAAAATCTGGCTCGGGACCGCCGTGCGCCGTGCCGGGACCATCGGAGTGAGCATCCGCATCGGAATCACGCGCGATGCTCACCGGCGGCTTCGATTCTTCGAGCGTGGTAACCCATTCATCAGTGGACCCCGCCTTCTCAATTCCCGATCGACCGGCAAGCGCCCGGCTTCCCTTTAGCAGACCGCTGTTGCGGCCTTGACAATTGTGCCGTAGCTGCCAATAGACGCTCGTTGCCCGGAGGGCCAAATTGGGGGTAGTACCAGTACCCACTTTGGAGGAAGCGATGCGTCCCGTCGTGCGTTTTGCCGTGGTTCTGTTGTGCTATGCGGCTCTTTTCATCCCCCCGGTTTTTGGCGGCGGGCACGGACATAACGGCGTGCACCCCCACGGCAAGGTCTTGGGCGTTGTGTCGCAGACCAACCTCGGGCACATCGACCAAACCGACGCCCGAATGGGCTCCGACGTCTACTCTTGCGAGAACCTGAGCACCGACGACGGCGGCACCATGCGGGTGCGGATCTCGGGCGGCCAGGTTTTCCTGGCGACGCAGAGCAATGCGGAACTTGAAGACGAAAATACCGAAATCGAAGTGCTGGCCGACAGCGGCACGATCGGATTTTCGGAGCCGTCGACGGGCACGCTTTCGATTCGGACTCCGGCGGGTATGGTGCGGGCCGAAGGCGGCTCGGCGGCCGCTGGAGAGATCACCTACAAGGGGACGAATGAGCTGATTATTACCGCGATGCGCGGCAATCTGACGCTTGATAGCGACGGCGAACTGCGCACGATTCCGGAAGGTAAGTCGGCGGACGTGACGTTTCAGGATGCGTTGTCGCAAGCCTGCCATGAACCCGCTGCGCTCGAGCAGGCATCCACGCACCCAAAGATTGACTTCTTGATTCTCGTCCCGGCTGCTCTGGCCATTCCGAGCTACATTCTCTGGCAGGAGATGACGGAAAGTAACTCGAAACCGAGCAATTGATCGATTTTCATGGCCGGTTTAGGACGCGTTGTGTCGCCGTCGGTTCCGGGTCAGGCCCAGGGTGCCCACATGCCGCAGAAAGAGAACGTCGAAGCTGTCAATCGCGCGATCGCACGGTTCAACGCCAAAGATCTGGAAGGCTATCTCGAAATGTTCGACAAGGCCGTGATGTTCCACGGATTGTCGCGCAGGCTCAAGCCGGGTGTCGGCGGGCTGCGGGATTACTACTCGGCGCTTCGCGAGGGATTTCCCGACATGCGGCTATCGAGCGAGGATGTGATCGCCGAGGGCGAAAAAGTCGCGAATCGCTATACGTTTTATGGCACGCACAAGGGACAGTACATGGGTGTCGCGCCGACTTCAAAGCTGGTTATTTCGCCGGGCATGGTGATCCATCTTTTCCGCGCCGGAAAATGCATCGAGACGTGGCAGTCAACCGACGCGCTCGGATTCCTGACGCAACTCGGAGTGGCTCAACCGCTCCTGCAGAAGTAAGCCGTTCCCACGCTCCCTCCTGTCCCGGGACTACCTTCGAGCTGACTCTAGGGATTCGGCGCAAGGGAACCCTGAATTTCCGCGATCGGTCAAGCTCCGCTGCTGCGACCCGGACGTCTGGCCCGACGCCCGTCGGCCCCGGCGCATTCGGAGGTGTTTGGGACGTCGGTTGCACAGTCGGCTGCAGCCGCGCGATGAATAGACGCTGCCGTGCAAAGCAACCGACGCCCACGAGCGCCAACTGAATTGAGCGAGCCGGCGCAGACATCATGCAGATGCGGAAGCTGCGCCTTTGAAGAACGCCAGCAGATCGGCGTTGATTTGATCGGCGTGCGTTGCGGGCATGCCGTGCGGGTAGCCCGGATAGGTCTTCAGTGTGGCATTTTTCAGAATCTTCGCCGACGAGCGGCCGGCCGCGTCGATGGGCACGATCTGGTCGTCTTCGCCGTGCAGCACCAGGACGGGAATGTCGATCTTCTTCAAGTCCTCGGTGAAATCGGTTTCCGAAAAAGCCTTAATGCAATCGTAGTGGGCCTTCATGCCGCCCAACATGCCCTGTAGCCACCAGTGTTCGCGGATGCCCTCGGAGATGACCGCGCCGGGGCGGTTGTAACCGTAGAAAGGCAGCGTGATGTCCCGGTAGAACTGCGGCCGGTTCGCCGCCAGAGCCGTGCGCAGGCCATCGAAGACCTCGATGGGCGCACCGAGCGGGTTTGCTGGGGTCTTCAACATCAGCGGCGGTACGGCGCTGATCAGCGCCGCTTTCGCGACGCGCTTCGAGCCGTGGCGTCCGAGATAGCGTGCCACTTCGCCGCCTCCGGTCGAGTGGCCTACCATGATCGCGTCGTGCAGATCGAGATGTTCAAACAGCGCCGCCAGATCGTCGGCGTAGGTGTTCATCTCATTACCGTCCCAGGTTTGCGTGGAGCGGCCGTGCCCGCGCCGATCGTGCGCGATCACGCGATAACCCTTCTGCCCGAAGAAGAGCATCTGCCCGTCCCAGTCGTCGGCGCTAAGCGGCCAGCCATGGCTGAATACAATGGGTTGACCCGAGCCCCAATCCTTGTAAAAAATCTTGGTTCCGTCCTTTACGGTAATCGTCGGCATGCTGCCTCCTAAGCGAATGGACCGCGGTGAGTTCGTTACCACGCGGAGATATAGCAGAAATGTTACGGCGCGATTATACGCGCGCACCGTGTGAAACGTAAGTGCTCCGTTTCCCAACCGACCACCTACAGCGTTGCGCTTCCGAGCTTACTATTTTGATCCGATAGGCTCGTGCTGTTGATTCAGCGAGAATCGCTCGGTTTGAATGGACCCATTTCTCGCTTGAGTGAGGAGACGACAGCATGAGCGCAGCATCCCGATCGTTGGTCTACGAGAACTCGCCGCTCTCGGCCGAGGCGTCCGCTTCGGGTGTGTCCTGGGCCGCCGTCGTCGCGGGAGCCTTCGTCACCGCGGCGCTTTCGCTGATTTTACTCGCACTGGGCGCGGGTGCCGGGTTGTCTTCGCTATCGCCGTGGACGAACTCGGGGGCGCCAGCTTCTGCGGTCAAACTCGGCGCGCTGATCTGGATTTCGCTCACCGAGATTATTTCCGCTGGTATCGGCGGGTATTTGGCAGGCCGACTGCGCACGAAATGGACGGGCGTGCACACCGACGAAGTCTACTTTCGCGATACGGCTCACGGATTTCTGGTTTGGGCAGTCGCGCTGGTGATTTCCGGCGCGTTGCTCACCACGGCGTCCAGCGCGATGGTCGGGGCTACGGCCCGAGCTCAAAACGAATCGCAGGCTGATGACACCCGGCTCAATCCAAACGATTATTTCGTGAACGCTCTGTTCCGTTCGTCTCAGCCACTTCCGGCGAATGAGTCGTCTGCGCGCACCCAAGCAGCCGTGATCTTCGCTCATGCGCTCGCGCAGGGGGCGCTGACGGATGACGATAAGAACTACGTTTCAGATCAGGTCGCCGCCGCAACCGGCATCAACCGCGCTGACGCCGAGCAACGCGTCACCGACACGTTCCAGCGCGATCAACAGGCCGCCGACGCCGCGCGCAAGGCCGTGGCCCACGCCCTCTACTGGCTGTTCGTAGCCTCGCTCATCGGAGCCTTCTGCGCGAGCTACGCGGCCCTGCTTGGCGGCCGGCAGCGCGATCGCATCAGGACATAGATTCACAAGATCGAGGCGCGAGATTCGTAACGGATTTCAGCCGTTTCCGAAAGGAGCTTTGAATGCGTTCCATTATCTTGTTGCTGCTGGGCGTTCCGATCCCACTGATTATCTTGATCGGCCTGGTCAGCCACTTCTGAGCTCGGGGCTGTTGTGCGAGGCGCCGAATGACTGTCGGGAGGCCGTTCTGCGCTCCACTGCATGAGTAGTATTCAACGGCAAACTTTGTACGGAAATCACAATTCGTTTTCCTAAATCCAATATCGAAGGGGTTATGGGAACATCTCGAACGGGCACTTGGACCGAAAAGGAGCCCTCACTCGTCGTTAACCGATTGCGAAGAAAAGGCGATTCCCGGAACCGATCGTCTCGCCGGATGCGCCGCACATGAGCACTGCTTTGGCAATGAACTTGCGGCACTTACGGAGTGGATCGAACGGTCTTGGCGTCCACGGGGGAGTTGGGTCATGGCCATCGCGAAAAGAGCCCTTCTGCTGATTGCTCTCGTCGGTCTGGTGTTCGCAGGCACAAGTCGGGCCGACGAGCTCTTCAACAATCTCGGCGCTGCGCCAGATGGAGCCGATCCGACGGGCAGCGACTGGGGGCCGCTCGCGGACTCATTCTCAACCGGATCGAGCGCGTTTGACCTCAATTCGCTGACCGTAGCCCTGACCGGAACGGGTTCCGCGGGAACCACGACGGCCTATCTACTGAGCGATTCCTCCACCACGCCGGGGTCGGTCCTGGAGAAAATCGGCTCAATCAGTGAAGCAGACCTGTCGGGTACGCCCGGTTTCTACACTCTTTCCACGTCCTACGTCCTGTCGCCGGAGACAATGTATTGGATCGAGCTCACATCGGATGACAACAGTGCCGGCTGGGATTGGTCCTTCGACACGTCCGGTACCGGCGTCGCTGGAGAGTTTTTTGCGAATTTCCGGGGGACCACCGCGTTGGGCGTATTTCCGAACGACAATGGCCCTTACCAGATGGAAGTAGCGGGCACGAACGAAGTTCCCGAGCCGAGCTCGATCGTTCTGCTGTTCGCGGGATTTACCGCAATCCTATGTATCGCCTTTCGCCGCCGCTCGGCAGCGCTCAAGAGCGCTCCGTCCGCCGGTTAGCGCGCGGCCAGGACAGAAGAAATCGAAGAATTTCGTTTGCACGCAGCGGCAAGAGGCATCACCCACAGGGCCAACCGACTAAACACTGGAAGGCAACAAGGGAGTTGGCGAAGCCAGCGAGCGTGTCCGCGCGCGCCGCGCAGCCTGCGCCAGTACGGCAAGGTGCCGCGCCCTAAAATGCCTTTGGGCCCGGCGGCCCCATCCTCGCACGAAATAATAATTCAGCGCACCAGCCGCTCCGGCGCTCAGCACGGGCACGATTCGCCCGGCCCACTTCTCCGCCACTTCGGTGCCCACGCGCACGGCAATCCGGTCAATAATTCGCGGAACCAGTCGCTCCACGGCCTGCTTCTCCAGAAAATCCCGGCCCATATCCAGCCCGGCAGCACTCGCCGCCGCAATCCACAAATCGACCGTCTCTTGTTCGGTCGCGTATTCAAATCCGTACAGCAGACTCAGCCTCTGCAGCATCCGCATGGTGATGGCCGCCAGGATCCCCATGTCCGGCACCACCGTCAGGAACCCGCCCAGCCCGAGCCCCGCGCCTTCCATGGCTGCCATGCGCGACGCCGATTTAATCGCGCTCGCGGCGATCGGGTCGACTACTTCGGGCCCCAGGTCAAACATCTCGTCCCAGGCAACAATCGGCAACCGGTACGCGCGCTGCACGTGGCGCAGATATTTCCGTTCGTCGATCTGGACCTGCTGGTAGGCCCGCCGGAATCCCGCGCCTGCAGCCGCGGTAACCAGCGAGACGAGCGAATTCGACCTTCGTTCCTTGGCCATCGATACCTGCCACTTCAATTGTAGCCCCGATCCTCCCGATCTTCTAACCGGCGTTTTATCCGTGTGCCGGATTCGATTTGCAAATGCCTCGCGGATGCCGCATCATGCTTTTCTTCGGTCCATCCGGCGCGGCGCTCAAGGTTTAGCGCGCGCGTACGAGTGCCGCCCTGATTTCCTGCGGCCTCGCTCAAGAAAAACCGGCAATACGACATCAGCCGACCAAGGGGGAAAAGGAATGCGCAGGCCCGCAAGTATCGCTCCGCCAAAAGGAAAACTCGGCGTGCTGACGCCCGGGATGGGCGCCGTCAGCACCACATTCATGGCCGGAGTCGAGCTCGTGCGCCGCGGTGAATCCGTCCCCGTCGGCTCGCTAACCCAGCTTGGAACGATCCGCCTGGGCAAGCGCACCGAAGGTCGCGTCCCGAAAATCAAGGATTTCGTTCCGCTCGCCAAGCTCGACGATCTCGTGTTCGGCGGGTGGGACGTGTTTCCCGACGATGCCTACCAAGCCGCGGTGAAAGCCGGCGTCCTCGAGTCCAAAGACCTCGACAAGGTTCAGAAATTCCTCAAGTCGATCAAGCCGATGAAAGCGGCCTTTGATCAAACGTACGTCAAGAATCTGCAGGGCACCCACGTCAAGAAAGGCAAGACGAAATACGACCTGGCCGAGCAAATCCGCCAAGACATTCGCGACTTCAAGAAAAAGAACAAGCTCGACCGCCTGGTGATGGTCTGGTGCGCTTCGACCGAAGTTTTCCTGAAGCCGGAGGCCGTGCACCAGGACCTCGTCTCGTTTGAGAAGGCGATGAAAGCGAATCATCCGGCAATCGCGCCGTCAATGCTCTACGCCTGGGCCGCGATCAGCGAAGGCGTGCCGTTCGCCAATGGCGCGCCGAACCTCACCGTCGATATTCCCGCGCTCGAGGAATTTGCGAAGTCCAAAAACGTGCCGATCGGCGGAAAGGACTTTAAGACCGGGCAGACGCTGATGAAGACCGTCCTCGCGCCCGCCTTCAAAGCACGCATGCTCGGCCTCAACGGCTGGTTTTCAACCAATATTCTGGGCAATCGCGACGGCGAAGTGCTCGACGATCCCGGCTCCTTCAAGACCAAGGAAGAATCCAAGCTCGGCGCGCTCGAATATATTCTTCAACCGAGTATTTATCCGGATCTCTACAAGAAGATTCACCACAAGGTCCGCATCAACTACTATCCGCCGCGCGGCGACAACAAAGAAGGTTGGGACAACATCGACATCTTCGGCTGGCTCGGCTACCCCATGCAGATCAAGGTCGATTTCCTGTGCCGCGATTCGATCCTGGCGGCGCCCATCGTTCTCGATCTCGCCCTGTTTTTCGATCTTGCCCAGCGCGCCGGCATGCGCGGCATCCAGGAATGGCTCAGCTTCTATTTCAAATCGCCGATGTGCGCCCGGGAGCTCTACCCCGAGCACGATCTCTTCATTCAATCGATGAAACTCAAAAACACCCTGCGTTGGATAAAAGGCGAAGACCTGATCACGCATCTCGGCGCCGAATATTACGACTAACAGCGCCGCCATCCTGGCGGCATGGTTCTACAAAACGGGCACCGCCTGCGCCATTCGACGCTGGTTCTTTAGCGGCCGCCTTTGTCCTGTTACCGGCGAACTCGCTTAATTCGCCGCGCGCAGGACATCGCCCACGAACTTCACCAATTTCAATTCCTCGCCAAGCGTCGCGTCCTTCTCCGGATCCACGTGGGAGAAAGCCTTGGTGATCAACACATCGCGCACCTCAACGTGCGGTATATCCTGCGCCAGCCACAAACTCTCCGCCGGAGGAATGATGTTGTCGCCCGACCCGTGCAGGGTGTAGACCGGCACGCGCAGCCCGCCCATGCGCCCGTGCGGAGAAATCGCCGCCAGCTCAGCTTCGTCTGCCTGAATCGCACCCAGAATCCGCGGCCGAACGTCATCGATCCGCCGATTCAGCAGCGCATCCATCGTCTCCCGCGCTGGCGGACTCAGCTTCTCCATGGCAGCTTTCGCCTTGGCCGGCTCCTCCCACAGCCAATCGCGCAGCGCCTCATGCGCCGCATCCAGATCCTCGGCGGGGAAAAACTGGCTCAGGTGCGCGTAGACAAAAACCGACGCCCCGTAGTCGTGCGCCGGATGCGGCTCGCTCGTCCCATCCGGCAACTCCTGCACGCCTGTCGCGAGAAACCGCGAAACGCGCGCCAGATCGTCATACGCTCCCATCAGAACGAGTGCCCGCAGGTGCGACGCATACGGCGCATCCAGGGCGGCCATCAGCGAGAGTCCTCCCGCGAAGCTGATCCCCGTCACGGTCACCTTGTGATCGCCCAACCTGTCGTCCAACCACGCAGATGATTCGCCGATCATGGGAATCGAATCCTTGTCGACGTGGTAATCCGCCAGAGAATCGATCTGCGGCGTCAGCACTTCCAGGCCGCTTCCGGCAACGGCGCGCGCAAAATTCACCAGCCGCGGCTCGTCCATTCCGAGATGGTGGATCCCGTGCACCACCACCATTCCCTTCGGATGCTTCACGCCGACCGGAATGTAAAGCCTCGCGCGCAGAGTCCCATCGGGAGTCGGAATCGAGACGTCTTCGGTCCTTACGGTATGGGTTTCAAATCGTAGCAAGGGGCCGGTGGCCTTCGGATCGGCAAAATGCAGCAGGACCGCGTAGGCGCGGAGCATGCTCGGCACAATCACAATCGCGCAGACCACAAGAGCGAGAACCGCCCACACCAACAGCACTCGCAGCCAGCTTCCGAGCAGCGAAGTGTCATCCACTTGTGATTTTCCGCGGTGAGATGGGGCTGCCCTCGCGCTCATCGGCGCGCGCAGTGTATCACCGGGACATTTGCGTCAGAAAGCATTCGATGGGTCGCATTGCGAGGTATCCGGCAAACCGCCGCCTCAGGAGAGCGAACTCACCATGGAGAGAAAATGCTCGTGCACTGCCGAATCCTCGGTCAACTCCGGATGGAATGTCGAGGCCATCACGCGCCCGCTCTCTACCAGCACCGGATGCCCCGCGTCTTCGGCCAAAACCTCAATTCCCTGCCCGACCGATTCGATAATCGGCGCGCGAATAAAAACCATCTCCACGGGCTCTTTGCGCAGTTTGGTCTTGCCCATATGAACATCGCTCGCCAGCTGCCGCCCGTAGCCGTTACGCAACACGCTGATGTCCAACAGCGCGAGCGATTCCTGCGGGGGGCCGTGCACCTCGCGCGCCAGCAAAATCGCCCCGGCGCAAGTTCCGAACAACGCCCCGCCCTTCGCCGCGAAATCCCTCAGCCCGTCAAACAGCCCTTCTTCCTTCAACACTCTCAAATGAGTCGTGCTTTCACCGCCAGGCAGTATCACGCCATCGACGCCGCGCAAATCCGAGGGAGTCCTCACAAACGTGTGCGAGGCGCCCAACCGATTGAGCGCAGCGGCATGCGCTGCATAATCCCCCTGAATCGCCAGAATCCCGATGTTCATAAGGAAAAAATGGCCAGCCGTGAGTGACCGATCCTACCAGCCCCGCGTCTGCAGCAGATCCTTCTCCTCCATCTGCCGCACATCGAGCCCCTTCATCGCCTCGCCCAGCTCTTCGGAGGCTTCCAGAACAACCTTGGCGTCCTGGTAATGCGTGGTCGCCTTCACAATCGCTCGCGCCCGCTTCGCCGGATCGCTCGACTTGAAAATCCCAGAGCCGACAAACACGGATTCCGCCCCTAGCTGCATCACCAGCGCCGCGTCGGCCGGCGTCGCAATGCCGCCCGCCGAAAAATTCGGCACGGGCAGCTTCCCATGCTTCGCCACCCACGCGACAAGCTCAAACGGTGCGCCCAATTCCTTCGCTTCGTGCACCAGTTCTTCCTGGCCCAGCGTGGTGAGCTTCTTCATCGTGCCGACGATCGCGCGCATGTGCCGCACCGCCTCCACGATATTTCCCGAGCCGGCCTCGCCCTTCGTGCGAATCATCGCCGCGCCCTCGGCGATCCGCCGCAGCGCCTCGCCCAGATTGCGCGCGCCACAAACGAATGGCACCTTGAACCCGTGCTTCCACACGTGATGCTCCTCATCGGCCGGCGTCAGCACTTCGCTCTCGTCGATGTAGTCCACTTCGAGCGCTTCCAGCACCTGCGCTTCCGCAAAATGCCCGATGCGCACTTTGGCCATCACTGGAATCGACACGGTGTCCATGATTTCGCGAATCACGCGCGGCGCCGCCATACGCGCCACTCCGCCTTCCTTGCGGATGTCGCTCGGCACGCGCTCCAGCGCCATCACCGAGCAGGCGCCGGCGTCCTCGGCGATCTTCGCCTGCTCCGCGTTCGTCACGTCCATGATCACGCCGCCCTTCAGCATCTCCGCCAGCCCGACTTTCACCCGCCACAAGTTGTTGTTCATCAGATCCATTCTCTTTCCCCTTTCGAACTTAACTCCCCTGGCCCGCGCGTTCCTTCGTCTTCGCCCGAAATTTCTCGGGATCCACTTCCACAAACTTTCCGGTTCCTCGCGCCAACAGCGCGCCGGACGAATTCCGGATCTCGCCCTGTCGCATCCGAACGCGGCCGTCGCGTCCCGTCTCCCATCCTTCGACGTTCAATTCCTCACCAATCGGCACGGGTTTCAGATATTCGATGTGCAGCGATCCGGTGACCGCATAATCCTTCTCGAACCGGCTCACCTTGGCCATCACTTCGTCCAGCAACGTAGCGATGATCCCGCCGTGAACGAACCCAGGTCCGCCCTGAAACTGGGGTGCAACCCGAAACACGCCCCGAATCCGCCGCGAAGCATCGTCCTGCTCAAACGTAAGTTGCATCCCGCGTTCGTTCGCTCCGCCGCAGCCAAAGCACCCGTTAGCCGGATTCGGTGTGAGTATCATGTAGCGCCGGCGTCCGGCCGGCTCTTGGACCTTTGCCTCTGTAGGGGCGCTTGCTGCCCCGGGCGGCAGGTTCAGACGAGGGCCACCCGGGCCCGCACTTCATCGCGTGCTCCGCGCTGCCGCTTGCGCAGTTCCGACTCAAGCAATGCCGCCAATTTCTCGACCCCCACGGCAATGCGCCTTTCGTCAACCGCCGAAAAACCCAGCCGCAGCGAATTCGGCCGCGGTTGCTGCGAATAGAAATACCGGCCCGGCAAAAACAAAATCCCCCGTTCGCGCGCGTGAATCAGCAGCTCGCCTGCATCAAACCCGGCCGGCAGAGCGACCCAAAGCGACATCCCACCCTCCGGATGCGTCCACGACGTGCCCTCCGGCATGTGTTTTTCCAGCGCTTCCTCCATCGCCGCCAGCCGACTGCGATAGAGCTTCCGCATCTTCGCCAGATGCTTCACGAAAAATCCGCGCCGCATGAATTCCGCCATGGTCGCCTGCGAAAGCTGGTCGGTGTGCAGGTCCGTCGATTGCTTCACTAGCCGCAGGCGCTCGATCGCGGATTCGGCGCCAATGCACCAGCCCACGCGCAAACCCGGAAACGCCGTTTTTGAAAAGCTGTCGATGTGGATCACGCTTCCGGTGGTATCCAGCATCTTCAGCGAAGGCACGGCGCTGCCGCGTACGCGCAACCGCGCGTAGATACCGTCTTCGATCACGGGCACCTGATAATGTGCGGCGACCTCCAGCAACCGGCGCCGATCCGCCACGGGCAGCACCGTTCCTGTGGGATTGTGAAAGTCGGGCGTGATCAGCAGGAATTTCACGCGGTTCTGCAACAGCACCGCTTCCAGATTGTCGATGTCGAGCCCGCTATGCCCGTTGCGCGACGGGTCGGTTTCCACATGCACAGGCAGCGCGCGCACCCGCGCGCCTGCCAGTATGGCGATGGCACCCGGATAGCCTGGATTTTCCAGAGCCACGGAATCGCCCGGCCGCAGGAACGCTTTGCAGACCAGGTCGATCGCCTGCTGGCAACCGTCCGTCACGATCACCTGCTCGGGCCGAACCTGCAATCCTTCGCTGCGAAATTGTTCAATCAGCTCGCGCTTCAGCGGCTCGTAACCGTCGCTTGAACCGAGCTGCAAAATCTTGCCGCCTTCGCGCCGCAGAACGTCGTTGGCGCAGCGCCGGAACTCCTCGAGCGGAAAATAGTCGGTGTCGGGACGCGCCACGGTGAACGCGATAGCGCCCGGCGGGACGTCCGGCATCATCCGGCTCAGGCTTTCTTCGCCGCGATCGTCGGCGAACAGAGCCTCCCAGCGCATCGATCCGCCGTTGCCGTTCGTTCGCGGCGGCGGGGAAAATTGTTTCACCGGCGCGCCACAAATATATGTCCCGCGGCCCACGTGCCCGCTGATCAGACCCTCGGATTCAAGCTCCGCGTAGGCGTTCGCGACCGTCGTCCGGTGTACACCGAGCTGCCCGGCCAGTTCGCGGCTCGCGGGGATCCGATCGCCAGAACGAAGCTCGCCTGAATGCACCAGCGCGCGCAACTGATCGCGCAACTGCACATAGAGCGGGATGTGGCTTTCCGGTTGTAAGTGAACGGGTAGCATTGGCTCTGTCCTGCAGTCCAATATAGGCTACAGTAGCCACACGTAAAGAGCCAATATGTCTTTCGGGCTTTTTTTTCCAGTCCCCCGACGGGGAGCCGGCGGCCAGGCCCCGCAACGAATGCGCAACCTGCACATCGATGACGGTCTGGAAGGTTACTCGCGGAAAAGTTTCGATTGGGCGTCGATCACGGCGCCGATATCCCGCGTAGCCCGCGCCGAACGTCGCGCCACGCCCACCACGCCCAAAACCTTCATTTCCGCCAGAGAGGTCCGCGGGATAAACATGTGCAGCACGTTGCCGTGCAAGTCGGGAGGCGTCAGTCGCACCCCCGTGTCGAGTAGATCCAAAAGGTTATTGGCGACGATGCCTTCCATCGAATCATCGTCGTGAAATCGGAGCCGCACCCACAATCCATCCAGCTTGGGCCGGCTCAGGAAGGTCTTGCGCTCGGGCTCGAACGGGTCTTTGAACTCGCGGACGAAGTAAACGGACTTGATCTCGGCGAGGCGTACGGATTCCTGCTCGCCGTCGACCGTCAAAACCTCGATTCTCTCCGCTTGACCCAGCCCGGCAGGGTTCAGGTAGCCTCGAACCGTCTTCCGGTCCAGCAATAGGACGACGACTTTCTTCAGAGTCGAGGCTGGGGCGCGATTCTTCACGTCTTGCAGGCCTTTTTCGGGGAGAATGTTGCTACCACTCGAAGACTATGTTATCTTTATGCCGGAGTTTGTCAAGTTGTTGTTGTAGAAAGGGTTAGCATCGGAGTTCCGCCGATAGACAGCCTGGTACATCCCCCGGAAACCAGTCTCGATCGAAGCCTTCGCCATAGCTATCGGCCACATTCTTCGAAACTTAGTCTAACAAGGGGCCAACGAGCCTTGCTCGGCTGCTCGGGATTGCAGGTCCGCGGTCAGGGCAACATTTTCGAGCTCTACGGAAGGCCATAAGCGTGGAATCGCAGATACGCACGTTCCTGAACACGCTCCGCGTTGAAAAGGGGCTTGCGGACAATACCGTCCAGGCGTATCGGCGCGATATCTGCAAGTTCGGTGCGTTCGTCGCCTCACGCGGGCTGGGCGCGCAGAACATTCAGCGTGGCGACGTGGTCGATTTCCTTGCTTCCCTGTACCGCAAAGGTCTCGACAGCCGGTCGGTCGCTCGCCATCTGGTCACCATCCGACATTTTTTCCGCTTCGCACTGCTGGAAGGCTACGTGAAGGAGGACCCGGCCGCCACCATCGAGTCTCCCCGCTTCCGGCAGAGTCTGCCTGAGTTTCTGAGCGTTGCCGAGGTCGATCGGCTACTGGCCCAGCCGGACGTGAAGGCCGTGGTGGGCATGCGCGACCGGGCCATGATTGAGCTGATGTATTCCTGCGGCCTGCGCGTATCGGAATTGTGCGGCCTGCGCTTGGCCGATCTGCACGCCGAGGAAGGCTGCCTGCGATGCATCGGAAAAGGCGACAAAGAACGCCTGGTTCCCGTCGGGCGCCAGGCGCTGGCGAGCGTCCGGCGCTATCTCGCAGCGAGCCGGCCAAAGCTGCTGGGTGAGAGTTCTTCGCCCCATCTATTCTTGAACCAGGCTGGGCGGCAGATAAACCGGATCGCCTACTGGAAGGCGCTCGGGGAATACGGACGAAAGGCCGGACTCCGCAGGGCTCTGTCGCCGCACATGCTTCGCCACAGTTTTGCAACGCATTTGCTGGACCGGGGCGCCGATCTGCGCTCCGTGCAGATGATGTTGGGACATTCCGACATCTCGACGACGCAAATCTACACGCACGTGGTCGAGGAACGGCTGAAACAAGTTTATAAGGCGCATCACCCGCGCGCCTGAAATTCGCCGGGACACCAGAAGGAGCACGACTTCATGCCTGATTACATGTACTTGCTTGAAAGCAGGCTCTCGCCGGAACAGCGTGCCGCGCTGGAACGCGTGCAGGAACTTTCGCGTTCGATGGAAATCAACGTTTACCTGACGGGCGGCGCCATTCGCGATCTGATCTCGGGCCAGCCGATTCGCGACCTTGACTTCACGGTCGAGGGAAATCCGGTGCGTATCGTCCGCGAGCTCGAAAAGGGCGGCGCGAAGGTCGTGTGGGAGAGTGAGAAGCTCCGCCACTTTGAGGTGATCTTCGCCGGCGATGCGGACGGCTCGATTTCCGCGGCGCGCGACGACGTGTACGAAAAGCCCGGCGCGAAACCCGAGTATCGATTCGCCGGCATCATGGATGATCTCCGCCGCCGTGACTTTTCGCTCAACGCCATCGCTATTTCGCTGAACGCGCAATCGCGCGGCCTGCTGCTCGATCCGACCAACGGCCTGGCCGACCTCGAGCGCCAGGAAATTCGCGCGCTTTCGATCCATGCATTCACGAACCAGCCGGTGCGGCTGATGCGCATCCTCCGCTATTGCGCGCGCATGGGCGCGAAAATGGAATCGCGGACCCAGGAATGGTTCGAGCTCGCGATGGAGCGAAAGCTTTACGAAAATATCGAAGGCACGGAGGTGGGCCACGAAGTCCGCGCGCTGTCTCGGGAAGACAATCCCACCGCAACCCTCAAGCAATGGGAAGCGCATGGCTTGCTGGGGGCGATTCATCCCAAGCTTCAGAAGCGCCGGCCCGATTACGACAGCCTGAACAAGCTGGCGCGCGTCCGCTCGAATTATCTGGGGGCCGGCATACGGCCCCGGATGCACGTGGCCGTGACTGGTTACCTGCTCGGGCGGCTGAAGTCGCGCGAGTCGGCGGCGGCGCTGCGCGACATGGAATTCCGCTCGGCCGAAATCGACCTGATCGCCAGCCTGATCCCCGAAGCGCAGAAAGTGCTGAAAGTACTGAAGGGCCGAAAAACGAGTTCGGCTCGGGACGCTTATTTCTATCTCGCTTCCCTGCCGCCGGAGATGCTGGTGTACATCGAAGTCGAGCTGCCGAATCCGAAGGCGCTCTCCAAGATCCGCGCCTACATCCAGAAGTGGCGGCCGATCCGTTTGGCGCTGCCTTTCGCCGAGCTGGATGCGCTCGGCGTGGCGCGCGGCCCGAAATTCGACAAGATCATCGAACAGCTTTTCGAAATGCAGCTGCGCGGGAAAGCGCGCTCGCCGGAAGATCGCACGAAGGCGCTGCGCAATCTGGCCGGGATCAAAGACGAGCCGAAGAAAAAGGAAGAAAAGGAAAAAAAGCCCAAGGCCAAGGGCAAGGAACCCGCGGCGGCCAGCAAGCCCAGCGATGCGAAGGACGCCAAACACGCGGGCAAGGGTGCGCCGCCATCCACGCCGGAAGCCCAACAAACTGCTGCAAAGGCTGAGGCGGCTGCGGCGCATCGCGCGGCGCACAAGCACGCTTTGACAGCACACGCGAAAGCGAAGCCGCAGGCGGTGAAGAAGGCTCGCGGCCGCTAGCGCGCCGGGCGCGAAATCGGAACCATTCGCCGCTCTGCCAGCGCACGCGGGCACCGATCCCCATGGTCCTGAATCGCCAGCGCGGTGTCCGCGTTCGGGTGAAAGACCTCACTCGGTTTCTGGCTCGCGCGCGCCGCGCCCTGCGCTTGCCCGCCGAATCCGTCAGCGTCTGCTTGGTGACGGATTCCGACATCGCGCGATGGAATCGCGCATATCGCGGCAAGCCGGGTCCGACGGATGTTCTCTCCTTCCCTGCCGGGGACGAAAACGGGAGCGGACCGAAGCCCGGAAGGATTTCCCCGTCGCTTTACCTCGGCGACATCGCGATCGCGCCGGCGGTGGCGCGCCGCAACGCGCGCCGATTCAGCCGCCCTTTCGGCCAGGAGATGCGCATCCTCATCCTTCATGGCATGCTTCACCTGATGGGCTACGACCACGAAACCGACAGCGGTCAAATGGATCGCCGCGAGAAGCGTCTGCGGCGTTCGCTGGGGCTGGCTTAGACGATGGCGATCCTCCTGTTCATCACCTGCATGCTGGCGCTGACGGCGGCGCTGATCGTGGCGTCGTATTTCGATCGCGTCTACCGCGATTTGGGCCGGCCGTCGGCGGGCCGGGTGCGCGAGCACCTGGAAACGTTCGAGGCGGAGATCGAGCCGCGCCTGAAACTGGACCGGGCGCGGGCGGCTCCGGCGTTCGCTCTGGTGGCGCGCCTGTGGCTGGCGGCGGTTGCGGCCCTGACCGTGGTGGGCATCATTTATCTCGAGCCCGATCGCTGGCAGACCGTTCTCGAAATCGTGCTGCTGCTGGGAGCGGAGATCGTGATCTCCATGCAGCTGGTGCCGCTGCTGCTGCTGGCGGGCACGAGCGGTCATTGGGCGTCTCCGATGGTTCCTCTGGTGCGGCTGGAGCTTTGGATCTTGTGGCCGATTCTGGCGGTTCTCGAGCTGACGGGTTCGGTTTTGCGAATTTCCGACGAAGAGCCGGGCGCGCCCGCCGCCGAGCACCAGGCGATCGAGGCGTTCGTGGATGCGGCTACCGAGGAAGGAATCATCGAGCAGGACGAGGCGCGGCTGATTGAGCAGGTGGTCGAGTTCGGCGACAAACGGGTGCGGGAGATGATGACGCCGCGTCCCGACGTTGTGGCGATTTCGGCGCGCGCGTCTCTGGAGGAGCTGCGCCGCCGCGTGGTCGAGACGAAATTTTCCCGACTGCCGGTATACGACAAAACGATGGACGACATTACCGGAATTGTCGTCGCGCGGGACATGCTGGAAGTGCCCGATCGGGACGCGGCGCGGCGAACCGTGCGAGAACTGATGCGGCCGGCGCTGTTCGTCCCGGAGATGAAGTTCGGCTCCGAGCTGCTCAAAGAGATGCAACGCAAGAACCAGCAGATGGCCATCGTGATCGACGAATACGGATTGCTGGCCGGCGTGGTGACCGTCGAAGATCTGGTGGAAGAAATCGTAGGCGAGATCGGCGAAGAGGATCGGCGGCCGGCTCCGGACGTGATCCGCGAAACGGGCGGCTCGATGGTGATGCGCGGAAGCGTTGGCGTCGAAAAGGTGGCCGAGCTTTTCGGCGTGACGCTGGAAACCGCCGCGCAGCATTCCAATGTCTCGACGATTGCGGGGCTGCTGAACAGCGTGGCCGGGCACGTGCCGCGCACCGGCGAAGTAGTGGACTTCGACGGGCTTCGATTCGAGGTGCTCGAGGCCAACCAGCGAAAAGTGCTGCGGGTGCGCGCGCGGCGTGCCACACCGGCCCCAATTTCGACCGCGCGCGCCGTATAGCACCTTTTTGCCTCGAAATTCGAAAGTGCTCTGATTCGCGGCTCCGGGGGAGAAATTCGACTCCGACTCCTCGAGCGATCCAGAGTTCTTGAAACCGTTTCTGGCCGCCGTCCATTTTTTCGAATTCCCCGCCCTCCATCCTAGCTCCAGCCGATCCGTGCAGCGCAGGTTAAATCGGCGAATTGATCGAGGGTGTAGGAACTCGACCGACCATGTTGACATACACTATATCGTACGATATAGTGTGAGACGTAGCATCTGTTACATCAAAGGAGAATGGATTATGAGGTTTCATGGTTATGCAAGACATTGCGGTGAGCGTGGCGAATTCGGCGACCATCGCCATCACGGTGGGTTTCGCGGTCGGCGCGGGTTTATCGGGCGCTTTGGCGGGTTTATGAACGGGCCCGGGATGCGTGCGGCGCGCATGATTGCGTCGGGCGATTTACAGCTGATCATTCTGGCGCTGCTGAGCGAACGCCCGCGGCATGGGTACGAGATCATCAAGGCGATCGAGGAGCACTCGAGCGGGATCTATACGCCCAGCCCGGGCGTGGTTTACCCGGCACTCACGTACCTGGAGGAAATGGGGTACGCCTCGGTCGAGCAGGAAGGCAACAAGAAACAATACCGGATTACCGAAGCCGGCGCGGAGCACCTGAAGAAGAACCACGAGAACGTGGACGAGATGCTGGATCAACTGGCGCGGTTCGGACGGAAGATGGCGCACATCCGCAAGGAGTATGCCGAGCAGACGCAGGAAGCGGAGGATTTCGCATCCGATGCCGGACGGGAGATCAAGGGCGAGTGGCGAAAGACGAAGGCGGAGTTTCGCGGGCTGCGGGACGAGCTGAAGGCGACGCTTTACGAAAAGCTGGATGCTTCGGTTGAGGAGCGGGCTCGGATCCACGAGATTCTCCGTCGAGCGATCGAGGAGATTCGCAAAAAGTGACGCCCGTGACCTACGCCGACGGGTTTTGCGCGACGCGTAGGCCGATGAAAGATCGCTCGAGTTCGCTCAGGATGACAACGACGTGTCAGGACGGCGGAGTTCCCAAGCGGAGCCGGGAAACCTCTTCGCGCAATTCACGGAGCTCCCGCTGCAATTCGGGGAGGCGGTTGAAGACGGCGACGGACTTGCGCCATTCCAGGTTGTCCATGGCGGGATAGCCGGAATAGATGGCGCCGGGGGGGACGTCGCCGGGGACGCCGCTTTGCGATGAGATCGTCGCGCCGTCGCCGATGGTAAGGTGGCCAGCGGCGCCCACCTGCCCTGCCAGTACGCAGCCATTCCCGATTTCCGTCGAGCCGGCAAGCCCCACCTGACCGCACAAGAGCGTGTCTTCCCCTACTTTGCACGCGTGGCCGACCTGGACGAGATTATCGATTTTGGTGCCGCGGCCGATGCGAGTCTCACCGACCGTGGCGCGGTCGATGGCTGCATGGGCCTGGATTTCCACGTCGTCGCCGATGACGGCGGGGCCGGCCTGGCGGATTTTGTACCAGCGCCCGGTGGATTCGCGGGCAAAACCAAAGCCGTCGCTGCCGACGACGACGCCATTCTGCAGCAGGACACGATTCCCGACGCGGCAGTCCTCGCGGACGCAAACGTGAGCGTGGGCGAAAAAATTGTCGCCGATGCGTGCGCCGCGGTAGATCGAGACGAAGCTGTGCAGCACGGCGTGATCCCCGATTTCGACGTTCTCGTCCACGAAGCAATAGGGGCCGATATGCGCCCCTACGCCGACTTTGGCTGAGCCCGCAATAACAGCGGTGGGATGAACGCGGGGCGCATACTGCGGCGCCGGGTGAAAGATCTCGATGGCCCGGGCGAAATCGAGATAGGGATTGGAGGAGCGCAGCGCGGCAATGCGCGGACGCGGCTCGCCCGTGCCGCAAATGATCGCCGCGGCGCGCGTGGTCGCAAGGGAGGGCCGATACTTGCGATTGACCAGGAAGGTCAGCTCTCCGGGCTGCGCTTCCCCGATGCCGGCAACGCCGGTGATTTCAAGATTGGCGTCTCCGTCGACTGTGCAGCTCAGTCTGCGCGCGAGCTCAGCTAGCTTCATGGTTTTCTCCCGAAGAGTGCCATCGATGAAAGTTATCAGTTGAATGACGAAAGTTCAAACCAGCGTCCCGTCATTCCCTGCCGTGGACATGCATGATAAGGAAGATGACGATGGAGCGAGGCCGTCCCTGCTCGGGCTCCATCCCGTTTCTACGCGCACCGGGCGCGCGAATGCCCGTGGGGAAGGATGGAGCGCGCGGAGTTATCGGAACCAAGTTCCGCCCGACGCAGATAAACGCGACGCCGATTCCAAGATGCCGATTCCAAGATTGCGCCCGCCCGCGCAACAGCCTAAAATCGCGCCTATCGCGCTGCCATGGGGCGTGGCGCCGCATCGCAACGCCTTGCGATCCGGCGTACGCGGATCTCCCTAGCCCGGAATCGAATCGATGCAGCTTACAAGCGCGGAGGCTTGATGAAGGCGAAATCAGCGCGACGGGCACGCCGCACGCCGACCGTCGACTCGGAATCTCCCGCCAGGAATTCATCAGGCAAATTCCTGATTGCGGCGATCGGTGCCTCGGCCGGCGGGATCGAGGCTTCCAGTGAATTGATCGGCCGGCTGCCGGTCAACACCGGAATGGCGTTCGTGCTGATTCAACATCTTGACCCCACACACCGCAGCATGATTTCGGAATTGCTCTCCAAGAAAACAAAGATGCCGGTGTCTGAAGTGCAGGACGGGATGAAGGTGGAACCCGATCATGTGTACGTGATTCCGCCGGACGCCACGATGTCGATTTCCGACCACACGCTGGGCCTGAGCCCGCGCGTAGCCACGCGGGGATTGCACATGCCGATCGACCAATTCATGCGATCGCTGGCGGAAGGGCAGGGCAACTGCGCGGTAGGTGTGATCCTTTCGGGTACAGGATCGGACGGAACGCTGGGGTTGGCCGAAATTCAGGCGCAGGGCGGCGTGACGATCGTGCAGGACGAAACGACCGCCAAGTATGACGGGATGCCGCGAAGCGCGATCTCCGCAGGCTGCGTCGATCTGATACTTCCGCCGCAAGGAATCGCTCAAGAACTGGTGAGGTTGGCGCGCCATCCATACGTGGCGCCGCCAAACAACGGCGGCGAAACCCACCCGCACCTGCCGGAGACGCCCTCGCTGCGATTGATTTACCAGTTGATTCGGCGCTCGGCCGGAGTCGATTTCACGCATTATCGGCAAACAACCATCCGCCGGCGCATCGAGAGACGGATGGTAGTGAACAAGGTCGAACGCGTGGAAGATTATCTGAAGCTTCTGCAAAACAGTACGGAGGAAATCAAAGCGCTGTACCAGGACATGCTGATCAATGTGACCAGCTTTTTTCGGGATCCGAAGGTTTTCGACGCCCTGAGGGCGCGAGTTTTCCCCAGCATCGTGCGAAACCGCGGAAAGAATGCGGCCCTTCGGATCTGGAGCCCGGGCTGCGCGTCGGGCGAGGAGACGTATTCGCTGGGCATCTGTCTGCTGGAATTTCTGGGTGAGCAGGCCCGGGAGATACCGATCCAGCTGTTTGGGACGGACGTGAGCGAAACCACCATCAACAAAGCGCGCCGCGGCTGGTATCCGGAAAACATCGAAGCGGACGTAACGCCGGCGCGGCTCCGGCGTTTCTTTACGAAGGCCGATGACGGATACCGCGTGAACAAGACGGTGCGCGACCTGTGCATATTCGCGCAGCATAACGTGCTGAACGATCCGCCCTTTTCGCAAATGGACGTGATCTGCAGTCGAAATCTGCTGATCTACCTCGAACCGGTGCTCCAGAATCACGTACTGGAGATCTTCCACTACGCCACGCGGCCCAACGGTTTCCTGGTGCTGGGAACATCGGAAGGAGTCGGGGCAGTCGCGAACCTGTTCACGCCGGAGGACCGGAGCCTGCGGATTTTCTCGAAGAAGTCCACGACGCGGCGCGCGCCTCTCGTCTTCTCCATGCATCCCGAGCGGCCGTCGTCCCCATTCGGTGCCGTGCGGCCGAGCGCCCGGTTTGGCGAGGAAAACTGGAACTATCTCGAGGTGCAGAAGGAGTTCGACCGGCGGTTGCTGGCGCAACATTCGCCGGCGACGGCCTTCGTCAATGACGACTTCGAACTGATCCATACGCGCGGGAACGTGAGCCCCTATCTGAAGATTCCCCCGGGCCGGCCCAGCCTGAATATCGTGAAACTGGCGCGCGAAGGGCTTCAAATCGAATTACGCAACTCGCTGAACCGGGCGAAAAAAGACGACGCCACGGTGCGCAAATCGTTCGTGCCGATCAAGGACGATACCGGGCAGGCAGCGGACCCTACGGAGCGCCCGGTAACGCGCCGGGACGGAGTCCGCCAGGTGAGTTTCGAAGTGAGTCCGATTCGCGTGGGGAACCCTTCGGAGCGCTATTTCATGGTGCTTTTTCGGGATCCGCCGCTCGTGCCTCGGAAAGCGGAATCCAGCGCCAAAGGCCGCAACGAATCGGAATCGGCCGCCCGGCGGATCTCCACACTCGAGGAGGAGCTGGCCTCGACAAAGGAATACTTGCAGTCTGTGATCGAGACACAGGAAGCCACAAACGAAGAGCTGCAGTCTGCAAATGAGGAGGTACTGTCCAGCAACGAAGAGCTGCAGAGCACAAACGAAGAGCTGGAAACCGCGAAGGAAGAACTGCAGTCCGTCAACGAAGAGCTCACGACCGTGAACGACGAATTGCGCGAAAGAAATCTGGAGATTACCCGGTCGCAAAAGGACCTGACCAACCTTTTCTCGAGCATCGATATCGCCGTCCTGACGATCGGCACGGATCTGAAGATCGGGCAGTTCACCTCACAAGCGCAGAAGATGCTTGGACTGGTTCCCGGCGACGCCGGCCGACCTCTGGCGAATATCAATTTGACCATCGACATACCCGATCTCGAAGCGATCATCCGCAAAGTTCTGAAGAGCTCGGTCGCGGTGGACACCGAACTCACCGCGCGCGATGGGACTCGCCATTTGTTGCGTGTGCTGCCGTCGTTGTCGTCGGAAGGCCCGGAGGGTGTCGTGTTGACCGTGGTGGCGATTCCCGGCAAGAAAATACGGGCGGGCGCGTAACGGCTACCACGGCCGGAGCGAATCCGCTATTTGCCGAGCAGTTGGCGCGCAATGACGAGGCGCTGGATTTCGCTGGTACCTTCGCCGATGGTGCAGAGTTTCACGTCGCGATAATATTTTTCCGCCGGGTAGTCCTTGATGAAACCGTAGCCGCCGTGGATCTGCACAGCCTCGTTCGCCACCTTCACGGCCACTTCTCCGGCATAGAGCTTTGCCATGCTGGATTCGCGGGTGATGCGGGCGTCGGTGTCACCGTTGGCAATGGCGCGGTCGGCCAGCCACGCGGCGCGGTAGGTGAGCAGGCGGGCGGCTTCGATCTGCAGGGCCATGTCGGCGAGTTTGAATTGAATTGCCTGGAATTCCGAGATGGTCTTTCCGAATTGCTTGCGCTGCTTGGCATAACGCACCGAGCATTCGTAGGCGCCCTGGGCCATGCCAAGGCCGAGCGATGCGATCGAAATGCGGCCACCGTCAAGAATTTGCAGGCTGTTGACGAAGCCCTCGCCCGGGCGGCCTAGAATATTTTCGGCCGATACGCGGCAATCGCTGAATACGACCTCGCTCGTGTCGCTGGCGCGCAGACCTAGCTTGTTTTCTTTCTTGCCCGGCCGAAATCCGGGAGTGCCCTTTTCGATGATAAATGCCGAAATGCCGTGATGTTTTTTTGCCGCGTCGGTGACGGCCATGGCGACGCAGACATCGGCGTGATGACCGTTCGTGGTGAAGGTTTTCGCGCCATTGATGACCCAGCAGTCGCCCTGTTTTGCGGCCACCGTGCGCGTGCCGCCGGCGTCGGAGCCTGCTTCGGGCTCGGTGAGCGACCAGCAGCCGAGCTTTTCGCCTTGGGCAAGCGGCGCGACGTATTTTTCGCGCTGCGCGTCAGTACCGAATTTGTAGATGTGGTTGGTGCAGAGAGAATTGTGAGCGGCTACGATGATGCCGATCGAGCCGTCTACGCGCGAAAGCTCTTCGATGATGATCGCGTATTCGACATAGCCCATGCCCGCGCCACCGTATTTTTCGGGAAAAATGACGCCGAGGAATCCCATTTCCGCGAGCTTGGGAATGATCTCGGACGGAAATTTCGAGGCTTCGTCCCACTCCATCACGTGCGGGGCGATTTCGCCTTCGGCGAATTCGCGGACTGTACGGCGAAGCTGCTGCTGCTCGTCGGTGAGGGAGAAATCCATAGAACGTTTATATCACGGACGCGTGGCTCGAAAAGCGAGTGCCACGGGGGTGGCACACAGATCGGGAGCACTCGAATTTCGTAAGCCCGGGAGCGGGTCAAAGAGCCAGCGACGCGACGCCTGCGCGACGGCCCACGGCGCGAAGCGTGAGGTCGGCGAGCGCGCGAATCAACAGCGGCGAATCGTTCAGCGCCGGCATCATGTGGAACTCCTCGATGCCGAGCGATTCGGCCAGCTCGCGAGCTTCGATGTTTATTTCGTGCAGGGTTTCGATGTGCTCGGTAAGGAACGCAATCGGAATCACCAGCATGCGGCGCTTACCCTCGCGCGCCATCCGCTCGATCGTGCCGGTGAGCGACGGTGTCAGCCACTTTTGCGGACCTACGCGACTTTGGTAGCAGAGCACGTGCGGGTTGCTCCACGATCCCATCTCGCGGACGAGTTTCACCGTGGCTTCGATCTGTTTCGGGTAAGGATCGCCCTTTTCCACCAGCGCCATGGGCAGGCCGTGAGCGCTGAAGACCAGGTGGACGTCTTCGGGGTCCGGCAGCTGCTGGAGCACGCTGTTGATACGCTCCACGACTCCCGCGATGTAGTCCGGATGATCGAAGAAATGATCGATCAGGTAGACGGGAACCTTGGGCTTGTACAGGCGATTCCATTCCTTAAGGCTGCTGCCCGTGGTGGCGAAGGAATAGTGCGGATAAAGCGGCAGTAGGACAAGCTCATCGAACTCGGCGCTTTCCAGCGCGGTGATTGCATCGGACGTGTCGGGATGCCAGTAGCGCATGGCCACGATGGTGCGCGCCGAGATGTGCGGACGCAGCGCGATTTCCAGTGCGCGCGCCTGTTGCTCGGTGAGCCGGCGGATGGGGGAGCCGCCGCCGATCTGGGCGTAATGAGCGCCCGCTGTTTTCGAGCGAACGGTGGAAATCATCTTCGCCAGCGGCTTGCGGGCCAGAAACGATCCCGGGAAATTAATGATGTCCGGATCGCAAAAAAGATTATAGAGGAACGGCTGGACGGCGGCCTGCGAGTCCGGCCCGCCCAGTTGGAATAACACGACGGCGATTTTCTTCGAGTCGGGCATGGTTTCCAGTTCCAACTACTAAGATGCCACAACCGCCGCACGCGCTTCCAGAGAAAGTCGAGCCGCCCCACCGGCGCTCTGAATCGCAAGCGACGTTCGCTGCGGGAAATCGTCCCCCAGATGCGTGGTTGACGCGTCCCGCGATTCTGACTACATTCGTAAGGTGCCAGTCAAAAAGATTCAAGTCGGCCAGGTCTGGAAGAACGAATCGACCGGCGACTCCTTTCTCGTCACAAAAATGTACAACGAAGGGCTTTCGTCCTACGCTGTGCTGCGCAAGACGGGATCGGAAACCGATCCACCGGTGCGAGTGAAGGTTAGGAACTCCAGCGGCGCGGCAAATCTTCCCGGATATACGTACACGCAACAAGCGGACGACTTCTGATTTTCCCCGCCGAACAGGTTTACATTCACGATTGCGCAAAGCTGGATTAGAATGGGTCTCGCATGGCATCTTCCTCGTCGGGCGCGAACTTCGTACATCTACACCTCCACACAGATTACTCTCTACTCGATGGCGCTTGTGAAATCGGAGAATTGACCGCCGAAGCTGCCCGGCGCGGCATGCCGGCCGTGGCGGTGACGGACCACGGGAACCTGTTCGCCGCGGCGAATTTCTACAGCAAAGCGATCACGCACGGCGTAAAGCCGATCATCGGCTGTGAAGTGTACGTCGCGCCGGACAACCACAAAAACCGGGGGGCCGAGGCGGAGCGCTCCAATCACCTGGTGCTGCTCTGTGAGAACGACGAAGGCTACCGCAACCTGATCCAGCTGGTTTCGACCGGCTTCCTGGACGGTTTCTATTACAAGCCGCGCGTAGATCACGAGCTGCTGGCGAAGCACAGCAAGGGGCTGATCGCGCTTTCCGCTTGCCTGCGCGGCGAAGTGGCTGACGCGCTCATGTCGGAGAAATACGATCAGGCGCGCGCAAACGCCTATCGCCTGCGCGATATTTTCGGCAAGGGCAATTTCTTTCTGGAAGTGCAGGATCAAGGACTGGAGATCGAAACGCGGATCAACCGCGATCTGGTGAGCCTTTCGCGCGAAACCGGAATCCCGCTGGTGGCCACGAACGATTGCCACTACCTGACGCAAGCGGACTCGCATGCGCAGGAAGTGCTGATGTGCATCCAGACCGGCAAGACAATGAGCGACAGCGCACGGATGAAATTCGCGACCGACCAGTTTTATTTCAAAACGGCGGACGAAATGGCGCAGGTCTTTCGCGAAATTCCCGACGCCGTCTCCCGCACGGTCACCATCGCCGAGCGCTGCAACGTGAAAATCCAGCGCGTCAGCAATCCCTTCCCCGAGTTCAAGGTTCCCGAAGGCCACACCACGGACTCCTATTTTGAAAAAGTAGCGCGCGAAGGCTTTGCGCAACGGGCCATGCAGCTTGAAAGGCTGGCACGCGAAGGCAAGTTGCGCCATTCGATTTCCGAATACGAATCGCGCCTGGTCTCGGAAATTCAGATGATCCAGAAGATGCGCTTTGCCGGATATTTTCTGATCGTATGGGATTTCATCCGCTACGCGCGGGCACAGGAAGTTCCGGTAGGGCCCGGGCGCGGATCGGCAGCCGGCAGCCTGGTGAGCTACGCGCTGCAGATTACGGACGTGGACCCGCTCCAATACGACCTGCTTTTCGAGCGTTTTCTGAATCCTGAACGCGTCTCGATGCCCGACATCGATATCGATTTCTGCATGCGGCGCCGCGGCGAGGTGATCGATTACGTCCGGCGCACCTACGGGGAAAAAAGCGTCGCGCAGATCATCACGTTCGGGACCATGGCCGCCAAGGCGGTGCTGAAAGATGCCGGGCGCGCGCTCGACATGCCCTACGGCGAAGTCGACAAAATCGCCAAGATGGTGCCGCTCACACTGAATATCGAGCTGGAAGACGCCCTCAAACAGATGCCCCAGCTGGAATCGCTGCGGAAAACGGACGAGCGCGTGAGGGAGCTGGTCGAGGTGGCACTGCGGCTCGAAGGGCTCGCGCGGCACGCCTCGACGCACGCGGCGGGGGTGGTGATTTCTCCGCAGCCGCTTACCGAGATTGTGCCGCTTTATAAGTCGACGAAAGATGAAATTGCGACGCAGTACGACATGAACGCGCTCGAGCGCATCGGCCTGCTGAAAATGGATTTCCTGGGGCTCACGACGCTGACGGTGCTCGACGACGCCGTGCGGCTGATTAAAGAGAATCGCGGCGTCCCGATCGACCTGCCGAACCTGGCGCTGGACGATGCGGAGACCTATGCGCTTTTCACGCGAGGCGACGCGACCGGCATCTTCCAGTTTGAATCGCACGGCATGCGCGACATCTTGCGGAAGTATCAACCGACGCGCCTTGAGGATTTGACCGCGCTCAACGCGCTGTATCGCCCCGGCCCGATCCAGGGCGGCATGATTCCGGATTTCATCGCGCGCAAGCACGGCGAGAAGAAAGTCACCTACGATCTCCCTGAGCTCGAGGAAATTCTTTCTGAGACCTGGGGCGTGATTTTGTATCAGGAACAGGTCATGCAGATTGCGAACCGCCTCGCGGGATTTTCCCTGGGCGACGCGGACTTGCTGCGGCGCGCCATGGGCAAGAAGAAACCGGAAGAGATGGCCGCACAGCGCGAGAAATTCCTGACCGGGTGCCGCGCGCGCAAAGTGCCCGAGAAAAAAGCCACGAAGATTTTCGACCTCATGGCGGAGTTCGCCGGTTACGGCTTCAACAAGTCGCATTCCTGCGCCTACGCCTTGCTGGCCTATCACACCGCGTGGTTGAAGGTGCACTACCCGGTCGAATTCATGGCCGCGATGCTTACCTCGGAAACGGGCAATACGGAAAAAGTGGTGAAGTTCATCAACGAGGCGCGCAGCATGGGCATCACCGTGCTGCCGCCAGACGTGAATTCCAGCGACTTGAATTTCACGCCCGTGGGCGATTCCATCCGCTTTGGGCTGGCGGCGATCAAGAACGTCGGCGAGAACACCGTAAAGGGAATCCTGGCTGCGCGGGTGACCCTGGGCCAGTTCACAAACTTCTTCGAATTCTGCGAATCCGTCGATTCGCGGCTGATGAACAAACGCGTGCTCGAAAGCCTGGTTCGTGCGGGCGCTCTGGATGGATTGGGCGCGCATCGCGGACAGATGATCGCCGTCATCGATCGCGCGATCGAACGGGCGCAAAAGAGGCAGCGCGCGAAAGAAAGCGGGCAGCATGGGCTTTTCGGCGCAGGATCGGCGCCGGTGGCGGCATCCCCGGAAGAATTGCCGAACGTGCCGGAATGGCCCGAGCACGAAATTCTCGCCGCGGAGTACTCGACGCTCGGGTTTTACATTTCCGGACATCCCCTGGATAAATACGCCGGCCGCTTGCAAGATCTGAAGGCCATCGATCTATCAACGCTCGAAGGCCGGCGCAACAATGAAGAAATCGTGGTCGCCGGAATCATCGTGCAGGCGCGCCCGATGCGATCGCGGCGAGGCGCGCGCTGGGCGATCCTGACGCTGCAGGACCGCACCGGAATCTGCGAAGCGCTGGTGTTCCCCGAGGCATTCCAGAAGCTCGAAGGAATTCTGAAGGCTGCGACGCCGCTGTTGGTCAAGGGACGGGTCACCGTGGAAGACGTGGGCACGCGCGTGATTGTGGCAGACGCGCGGCTGCTCGATCAGGTGAAGGCGCCTTCCGAAAACCCGGAGAATGGCGCGGCGGGTCGGACAAACGGCGTGCCGACACTGCTTCGCGTGCGGGTTAGCCGCAGCGCGATCGACACCGGAGTGATCGACCAGCTGCACCAGCTTTTCGCCAGCCGGCCGGGGCGCTGCAAAATCGCATTCGAACTGATCCAGGACGACGGCAGCGAAGCCACCATCGACGCCGGCAGCGCGGTGCGCGCGGATCGCGATCTGCTGGAGCGCGTACGACAGATCTGCGGCAGCGACTCCGTCGCGGTGGTGCAATGACGGAAACTCCGGAGCAGAAGGAAAAGCACCGCCTAGCCCGTCAGCGCCTGAAGCGCCTGCGGGCGCTGGCTCGGCAACGCAGACTAAAGGAACGCGCCGACGCGCGCGCCGCAAAAGCCCCCAAGGCCTCCCCGGCTACGCCGGCCGGGAAATCCCGCCGCGCCGAGCCGGCATCGGCACCGAGGGAATCCCGCCTCGCGAAGCCGGACGATCGCCGCCAGATCGAAATCAACGCACTCGAGCGCGACATCGCCGAGCTGAGCCGGCTGACCGATCCGACGGACGCGACCTCGAGCGAAATCGATCGTATCCGCAAGGAAGTCGACGAGCTGAAGCGCGATTTTTACGCCCACCTCGCGTCGTGGCAGCGGGTGCAACTGGCGCGCCATCCCCAGCGCCCGTACACGGACGATTTCATCCGGCTGATGTTCGACGATTTCAGTGAAATTCACGGCGACCGGAGTTTTGCCGACGACGCCGCGTTGATCACAGGCATGGCGCGATTCAACGGCCGGCCGGTCATGATCGTCGGCAACCAGAAGGGCCGCGATATGAAGCAACGCCTCGCGCGCAATTTCGGGCAGGCGAAGCCGGAAGGTTACCGAAAGGCCCTGCGCGCCATGCAGCTCGCGGCGAAGTTTCGCAGGCCGGTCATTGTCTTCGTCGACACGCAAGGCGCCTATCCCGGCATCGACGCGGAAGAACGCGGCCAAGCGCAAGCCATCGCGCACAACCTCCGCGAAATGTCCCGCCTGCCGGTGCCGATCATTGTGACCATTACGGGCGAGGGAGGTTCCGGCGGTGCGCTCGCGATTGCCGTCGGGGACCGCGTCCTGATGCTTGAGAATTCGATTTACTCGGTGATTTCGCCGGAAGGCTGCGCGTCGATCATGTGGCGCGACTCGACGAAGGCCGAACTCGCGGCCGAAGCGCTGAAAGTCACGGCGCAAGATCTGCTCGAACTGAAACTCATCGACGAAATCGTCTCCGAGCCGGAAGGCGGCGCGCACAACGATCACGCCGCGTCAGCGCGCATGCTTTCGCCGGTGCTGTTGCGCACGCTGGACGATCTATCGCGCCTCGCCCCCGAGGCTCTCCTCGAGCAGCGATACGATAAGTTGCGCCACATCGGCCAGTTCTACACCTGACGAGCGCACCGTGGCGCCAGATGCTTGACACCGCCGGTGCTCGAGCATGTCATGCCGCAAATTCGTATCGGAGCCATGATGTGTTCTGCCAGCACTGCGGCAATCAACTCTATCAGGACGGCGAAAAATGGCCGCAGAGCGGTACGTCACTGGAAGCCCTGCAGTTTTTGCGAGTGAATGCAGGGTGTTTACCGTATGGCCCCGCACGTTTGCTTCCGGTAGTCTTTCCGCGAGTTCTGGTCGATTCGATAACCGTTCCTAGGAGGCGCTCCCATGCACACGAATCGCTCGAGCCACGGAACGCTCGGCGTCCTCTGGTTGCTCTACGGAGTGATCTGCCTGGCAAAGGCCGCGTGGATCGTTGTGTACACCTCGACTTTGACGCTGATGTGGGGCGCCCTTATCACGCGCGTTGCCGATCCGTTCTTCTGGATGGACGCGTTCCACGTCTGGTTGATCGGCGCGGTGGTTTTGCTGGTTCTCGCCGGCATACTCGCGTTCGTCGCGGGTGTCGCACTCATGCAAAGCCGAATTTCCGGGCCCGCCTTGCCGCTGATTGCCAGCGTTCTCGCGATTCTCACCGGGCCGCTCGGCATCGCGCTGGGCACCTACACGATGGTCGCCACGGTTCGGCCCGCCGTAGGCGAAACGCGCAGCAACTACGCCTCCGCCGCGTAACCAGACCAGGCGAACTACAGCCGACGTACCGCCCGCGCGCCGGGCCTGCGGCCGCGACCTGCGATTTCCCTTCGCCAGTAGAGTATTGGGCACGCCCTGCGGCGTTCCCGTTGCCGCTTCGCGCCGTCTCGTCTAGCTTTGGTAAACGGGGGTCCGTTGAATGGCGGAAGGCGAGGCGCACCTAATGTCGGAAGTGTTCCGACCCTACGAAAGGCTCGTGGAGATTACCATCCAGGGAAAAACGTTCCTCGTCCCGGAGCGCAATTCCCTTCTGCGTGCCTTTCAGTTTATCAGCCCGGAGACGATTCCCTACGGCCGCTTCTGCTGGAATCAGGAATGCCAATATTGCCGGGTCAATTGCCAGCTTTCTGACGACGACCAGGCCCGCCCGATCCTGAGCTGTAAATTCATCGTCTCGGAAGGCATGAACATTTCCGAGCTGGCGCCGGAACTTGTCGGCTGCCTGCGAACGAAACTCGGCGCACCCGCCGGGGGCCCTCGAGAGGAAGAAGACCCGCCCGGACCGGCCGCAGCCGCCGGCATCGATCCGGTGATCAGCGTCGAAAGAATCGACACCCCGGGCAGTACGAACGGCCAGTAGCGTCTTATTTTCCTGCCGACAGGCGGCGCCACCTGATCTTTTCGAGGACTTCATGAACGGCTTCACCGTACTCGTCGCCGACGACTCACCCGTGTATCGCAAGCTGGTCGAACAGACGCTCGCCGACGGAGACTGTGTGCTGGTGTTCGCGAAAAGCGGAAACCAGGCCATCGAGATTTTCGAGCACGGTCAACCGGACCTGGTGATCACCGATTGGAACATGCCCGATCTGACGGGCATCGAGCTGTGCCGGCGGATTCGCGCCGGCGCATCGACCCGGTACACCTACGTCATCATCCTCACAGGCAAGGCGGAAAAAGAAAACGTGGTCAGAGGCCTTTCCGCCGGCGCCGATGATTATCTGGCCAAGCCGTTTGACCGCGATGAATTCCTCGCGCGGGTGGGCGTGGGCCGGCGGCTGATCGATCTTCACCGCCAGATCGAGGCGAAAAATCGCCTGCTCGAGGAGCTCGCCCTCACCGATTCGCTGACCGGTCTGCCGAATCGACGCGCCATCGAAGCCTGGTCTTGCGGGCAACTGAGCGGCGCCGCGCGACACGGCTTTTCATTTTGGACCGTGCTCATCGATCTGGACCATTTCAAGAAGATCAACGATAGTTTCGGACACGAAGCGGGCGATGCCGTGCTCAAGAGGTTCGCGGAAATTCTGCGCGGCCACACGCGCCTTTCCGATATTTCCGGGCGCATCGGCGGCGAGGAATTTCTTTTCGTGCTCACGCATACCGACAGGGGCGGCACGATGATGGTCGTGGACCGCATCCGCCAGCAGCTGGCTGCGGAGAAATTCGTATTCGACGGCGCAACCGTCCAAGTGACGGCGAGCTTCGGCATCGCCGGCTTCTCGGGAAAGTGCGCGCCGGAATTTGAAGAGCTGCTCGCGCAGGCCGACGACGCTCTCTACCGGGCCAAGGACTGCGGTCGCAATCGCATCGAGCTGGTCGTCGCCCTCGCTCAGTAAATCCCTACGGAGCTCTTTTCAGGCGTCCGAGTGATCGCTTGCTCAATTTCCGCGCTCCATGCCATGCTGCTTTCCGCACAGGAGGCAACGCATGCCGGTTTGCGATGGATGCGGCGCGCAGGTGGACGACGCCCACATCCGCCAGCGCATCGAGCGGCTCGAGCTGGCCACACGATACCGGCCGGTTCACATTTCCGTGCTGCTCATTGACGCCGCCCCGCCCGCGCGCCCGGAAGATTATTTTTATCGCGCCCCCGCCAGCCCCTCGGATCGCTCGTCCGCTGGGCGCGAATACTTCGACGCACTCCTGAATTCCGCCGGCGTGGACGCCCGCGCGCAGCCGAATGAAGAAACCGCCCTCGCCGAATTCCAGCGTCGCGGCTTTTTCCTGATCGGCGCGGTCGAATGCGCGTTGGCGAATCCGCTCGGTGCTCAAAAGGCCATCGAGCACGTCGCGCCCACCCTGCTTCGCCGCGTCAAAATCTCCTACAAGCCGAAATCCATAGCCATGCTCTCGGCGGCTACGCAACCGCTCGTCGCGGCCTTCCAGCAAAGCGACTGGGCCCCTCGGTTGATTCTTCACGACGGAAGACCCTTCGACAATCCTGCGCGAGAAGAACTCCTGGCGAAAGCCCTGGCCCGGAACGTCCCCGCCTGAAGTGCCGCGCACGAATGTGCTAGAATCGTGATTCCGGCCACCGGACAGATGAGGGTACTCCAATGAATCCGCGCACGAAGTTCGCCGTGGGGTCGGGGATTATTGTGGCCACCCTGCTCGGGCTTGCCTACGTCGGCTACACTCAAAGCAAGACTTACTACCACACGATTTCCGAGCTACCGACTCTGAACGGATCCACGCTTCACCAGCGCATGCGCGTTTCAGGAAACGTCCGCGCCGGCACGATTTCGCATCAGGACGGTCGTACGAATTTCGTCCTCGAAGAACAGGGCAGGACGCTTTCGGTGAGCTATATCGGCACCGATCCCCTGCCCGACACGTTCAAGGATGGCGCACAGGCGCTGGTCGAGGGTCGCCTGACGCCCGACGGCAGCTTCACGGCCGAACAAGTCCAGGCAAAATGCGCCTCGAAATATGAAGCCTCACCGACCGGCGCGCCCGCCGCCGGCAGTGTTCCGAACAAAACCTGAAATCCGGGGGACCTCGTTTGGATATCTTCGGCTCGTTTGCGCTGCTTCTCGCGTTCCTGGCAGCGGTGTACGCGTTCGTGGCCGGTATCGTGGGCATCGTCACGCGTCGCGTTTTGCTGACGAAAAGCGCGCGCAATGCCGGAATGGCGACGTTCGGCCTCATCACCCTCGCCGTCGCCACGCTTGAGTATTTTTTCTTCACCGACGATTTCTCGCTCGCCTACGTCGCGGCGCACAGCAACCGCGCCCTGCCGCTCTACTACAAATTCTCGTCGCTCTGGGCCGGCCAGGAAGGTTCGCTGCTCTGGTGGAGCTGGCTGTTGTCGATCTACGTGTTCCTCGCGTTGTTTCTGAATCGCCGCAAGCATCCGGAACTGATGCCCTACGTCGGCGTCACGCTCGCCGGTGTTCAGATCTTTTTCCTTACCCTGAACAATTTCGTCGCCAGCCCTTTTCACGTGATGGCCGCCGCCGATTCCGCGGGCGTGATGCACGTCGCGCGGCTTTCAGAAGGTACCGGCCTCAATCCCCTGCTCCAGTATCCCGAGATGGTGATTCATCCGCCGATGCTCTACCTCGGCTACACCGGATTCACGATCCCATTTGCGTTTGCGATGGCCGCGCTGCTCGGCCGTTATCCCGGCGAAAAATGGATTCACATCACGCGCCGCTGGACCATGGTCGCATGGTGCTTTCAGGGCATCGGCGTGCTGCTGGGCGCACACTGGGCCTACGCCGTGCTCGGCTGGGGCGGCTACTGGGCGTGGGACCCGGTTGAGAACGCGGCGCTGCTGCCGTGGATTACCGGCACCGCGTTCCTGCATTCGGTGATGATGCAGGAAAAGCGCGGCATGATGAAGGTCTGGAACGTGTGGCTCGTCTTCGTCACGTTCATGCTCTGCATTCTGGGCACTTCGCTCACCCGCACGGGAATCGTCAGCTCCGTGCATGCGTTCGCCGAATCGAATATCGGCGGCTATTTCTTCGGTTTTCTCGGCATCGTGCTGCTGGTTTGCCTGGCGGCTTGGTACAAGAATCGCGACTACCTGCGCAGCGACAACCAGCTCGATTCGCTCGTCTCGCGTGAATCGAGTTTTCTTTTCAACAATTTGATTCTGCTCGCCGCCTGTTTCGCGGTTCTCTGGGGCACGCTTTTCCCGGTGCTTTCCGAGTGGGCCACCGGCAGCAAGATCAGCGTCGGCCCGCCCTTCTTCAACAAAGTGAACGTGCCGATCGCACTGTTCTTGCTCCTGCTCACCGGCGTGGGGCCGCTGCTGGCGTGGCGCAAGACTTCGGTCGATGCGCTGAAGCGCAATTTTGCGTGGCCACTGGTGGGAGGCCTGGTCGCGGGCGCCGTGGCGTTCGCGTGGGGGTGGCGGGAATTCTATCCGCTCATTTGCCTGATTCTCTCGGTTTTCGTCACCCTAACGATCGTCGCCGAATTCTATCGCGGTGCTCGCGTGATTTCCGCGCGCGACGGCTCCCACATCCTCAGCGCTCTCGGCGAGCTGACCATGCGCAACACGCGCCGCTACGGCGGCTATATCGTCCACTTTGCCATGGTGATGATCTTCATCGGCATCACCGGCTCCGCCTTCAATCAGGACATCCAGAAAGAAATGAACATCGGCGACAAGCTGACGATCGGTCCCTATACGATTCTCTGTCAGAATTTCGACCAGCCTTCGACCGACAACTACGAATCGAATCGCGCCACGCTGGAAGTATTCCGCAACGGCCACTCAGAAATGATGCTCTATCCCGAGCGCCGTCTGTTCCGCACCAGTCAGGTCACCGAAACCGTCGTCGCGATCGAGAGCACCGTCGTCCACGATTTGTACGTCGTTTATGCCGGCCGCACGCCGGATACGAACGTGCCCGTGATTCACGCGTACCTGAATCCGCTGGTGAAATGGATCTGGTTCGGCGGCATCGTCCTCGTCCTGGGCACGATCCTGGCGATGATTCCCGACCGCCGCGCCGCACTGGTCCTGCGCGCCGCCACAGACCGCCCGTGGGCCGACAGAACCGCACCGAGCCCGGTTACCGCGCCCATCCGGCATTCGAGCTCGAATGACTAAGCCGCGAATCGTCCCCGGGCGAATCTTCCGGGGTCGCAACTCCCGGTGCGGCATCCGCCGCTCCCCGCGAGAACGCCTTCGCCCGCTGAAGCTCTCGGCCGCTCGAGCCGCGCTGATGATTGCTTTGCTCAGTTCGGTTCTGCCACCGGGCTCACGCGCCGACAACACAGATCGCGCCAAGAGTCTCTCGAAGAAAGTGATGTGTATGTGCGGCGGCTGTAACGATACAGCCGGCACCTGCAACCACACCGGAGGGGCCTTCTCCGGTCCCTGCGACACCGCGAAGGCGATGCAGAAAGAAGTGGCCGACCGCGTCAGCCGCGGCGACTCCGACGACCTGATTCTGCAGTCGTTCGTTCAGGAGTACGGCCCGACCGTCCTGCCCGACCCGCCGAAGAAGGGTTTCACCTGGCTCGTGTGGATCGCGCCGATCGCCTTGCCGGTGTTCGCGCTGTTTCTGATCTGGGAAGTGGTGCGCCGATGGCGCCGCAAACAGGAGTTGGCGCCCGCGGGCGGCCCGCCCATTTCAGCCGACCTGCTCGATCGCGCGCGGCGCGAGGTGGATCGCAACGATGAGTAACGTCGACATCGCCGTCGCGTGCATCCTGCTCGCCCTCGCGACCATGATTTTCATTTTCGGCGTGCGCCCGGAATCCACCGACGCCCAGCCGCACCGCACAAAGCTCGATCAGCTGATGGAACGTCGCGACGCCATCTACGACAACCTCCGCGATTTGCGCTTCGAGCACCGCGCCGGCAAATTCTCCGAGGCCGATTACGACGAAATCAAGCAGTCGCTTGAAATCGAAGCGGCCCGCGTCCTGGCGGAAATGGACATCTCGACCGGGAGCGCTCCCACGCCCGCCACGCGCCAAGCCGCGTCGCAAAAAGGATCGCGCTCGTGACCGCGCGCCCCAAAGTTCTTCGTCCTGGGGAAGCGTGGGGATTCATCCCCGCGAAGCAATCGCAAAACGGAGCAAGGGCTTTAGCCCTGGGAATTTGCGCCGTGCGTCTGGCTTTCGTGCTGCTCGCCCTCGCTACGCTTCCAACCCTCGCCGGCACCGTCACCGGTACCGTCACCAACGGCACCACCGGCAAGCCTGCAACGGGCGTGGACATGATTCTGATCCAGTTGCAGGGCACTATGCAGCCTGTCGCGAACACGAAAACAGATGCCCGCGGTCAATATCACTTCGAAAATCCGGGCCTCGGCGCAGGACCGATGCTGATCCGCGCCGTGTACCGCGGCGTGAACTATCACGAGCCGGCGACGCCGGACAAGACCACGATCGACATGACCGTGTACGAGCCGACCGACAAACCGTCCGCCTTTTCCGTCAGCGTGCACGCGATCATCGTCCAGCCCAACGGCCCGGACCTCAACGTCACGGAGGAATACAGCATCTCGAATAAAACGCAGCCGCCGATGGCCTACTATCGCGCGGACGGCTCCTTCATCTTCTCGCTGCCCCAGGGCGCCCAACTCGGGAACATTTCGGCCGGCGGCTCCTCCGGCATGCCCGTGGTGCAGACGGCGATCGACAAGGGCAACCATCAGGAAGCCATCGCCTACCCGTTCCGTCCCGGCGACAGCGCCGTGAGCTTGACGTACAAGATGCCCTACCCGGGAAATCAGGCTACCTTGCACGTGACCTCGCGCTACGCCGTTGAGCATCTCGGCGTGTTCGCGCCGCCATCCGTTCAGGTTTCGGGCGGCGACTTCACGCCCAAGGGACAAACGGAGGGCTTCAGCGCCTATACGCGCGATACGGTCGCGGCGAACACGCCGATCGCGATCTCGGTTTCAGGCACCGCTCCGCCTCCCGCGCAGGACGCCAGCGCCGGAGGGATCGGTGGTCCGAACGGCGCTCCGGGAGGCGGGGATGATACGCAGAACCCGTCCGTGAATTCGCGCATCGAAACCGCGGGCGAAGCTCCAACCGCCAGCGTTACCACCATGCCGGCCCGGCTCGACGATTTGAAATGGATTCTCGTCGGTGGCTTCGTCGCACTCTTCCTGCTGGGCTTGGTATTTCTCGCGCGCCAGCCGCAAATTGCCATCGCCGCAGCCGACCGAGCCTCCGCGCAGCCCCCCGGTTTCCCGATGCCGGCTGCGGTCGCGGCATCGGCGCCGGAAACGCACGATTCGAATGTGTCGACGGTGGCCGCCCATCTTGATCGCGAGGTGCGCGGCAGCCTCGACGAACTCAAGGACATGCTCTTCCGCCTCGAGCTCCGCCGCGAAGCCGGCACCATCAATGAAACCGACTATGCCGCCGCCCGTGACCGCATCCAGCAAGCCTTGCGCGATCTGGTGAAAGGCTAGCGGCTTGTCCGGCGCTCTCTCGGCTCCCGCACCATCCCAACCCGAATCGCCTTATACTCCGGCCGTGCCAGCCCCGACCCTCGGAATCTCGTTTGAAGGAATCGAAAAACGCTTCGGCTCGCTCCTTGCCCTCCGAGGAGTCTCACTCGCCATCGGGCCGGGCGAATTCGTCGCCCTGCTGGGCGCCAACGGCGCCGGAAAGACCACGCTGCTGCGCATCGCCGCAAAGCTTTCCAGTCCCACGAGCGGCCGCGTGAAGTTTTCCTGCGGAGAAATCCGGCCGCTCGCGCAAATCGGAATGGTGGGCCACAACACGCTGCTCTACGACGAGCTGACCGCGGTCGAGAATCTCGATTTTTTCGCGGGCCTCTACGATCTTGACGATCGCCCCGCACGAGTCCCGCAAGCCCTGGCTGCCTGCGGTCTTGCCTCGCGCTCCGACAGCCTCGTAGGCACCTTCTCCCGCGGCATGCGCCAGCGTCTGGCGATTGCGCGCGCCCTGCTCCACGGTCCGCGGCTGCTCCTGCTGGACGAACCCGCCGCCGGCCTCGACCGCCAGGGCCTCCTCTGGCTTGGCGACACGCTCGCCCGCCTGCGCGACAACGGTACAACGGTGATCATGAGCACGCACGCGCGCAACGAGTCGCTCGACCTCGCCACGCGCGCCGTGGCGCTCGCCGCAGGCCGGGTCGAACGGGACAGCGGCTCTGGCGGCGATCCGCGGCCGCTGCTCGCTGCGCTGCGCTCGGAAGCCTGAAATGACCCTCGCTCGCGCCGCCGCGATCATTCTCACCAAGGAATTGCGCCTCGAATTCCGCGCGCGCGAGCTGCTCACCATCACCGTCGTTTTCGCGCTCGTAATCGTCGTGCTGTTCAGTTTCGCCTTCGATCCCACGGCGGGTGAATCTCGCCGCTACGGTCCCGGCCTGCTGTGGATCGCGTTCCTGTTCGCAGGCTCGCTGATGCTCAACCCGTCGTTCGCCCGCGAACAATCCAATCAAACGCTCGACGCCCTGCGCATGGCGCCTGTCTCTCCGTTCGCTATCCTGGCAGGGAAGATGCTCGCGAATCTCGTTTTCCTCGGCGTTGCCGAACTGATCCTGGTTCCCGTCTTCGCCGTTCTGTACAACCTTTCGCTCGCAGGCATCGTCGGCCGCCTCGCGCTGGTTCTCTTGCTCGGCACGATCGGTCTCGTGGTCACCGGCACGGTTTTTTCGGCCGTCGCGTCGCATGCCCGCATGCGCGAGCTTCTGCTCCCGCTGCTGCTTTTGCCCCTGCTTGCGCCGCTGTTGATCGCCGCTGTCGAAGCCACCGCTGCGCTTTTTGCCGAGCAGCCGTCGCTGGACCGCGCCTGGCTCATATTCCTGGCAGGATTTGATATCGTGTTTCTGACGGCTTCCTGGCTGCTGTCCGACTATCTCCTGGAGGAGTAAGTGCGCCCATGAAAGCGAGAGCCGCCATCACCGTCGCCGCAGCCGGGCTGATCTTCTTCGCCGGCTACGCCGCGCTCTTCATCGCGCCCGACGAAGCCACCATGCACGAAATCCAGCGCGTGTTTTATTTTCACATCAGTCTCTGGACCGGCATGTACACCGCGCTGGGCCTCGCCTTCGTCGCCAACGTCGCCTGGCTCGTCACACGTCAGCCGAAATGGGATTGGCTCGGCGTCTCGGCCGTCGAGGTGGGCGTGGTGTGCTGCACCGGCGGCCTCATCACCGGGGTGCTGTGGGGCAAACCGGCATGGGGCATCTGGTGGACGTGGGACGCGCGCCTGACCACCTGCTTCATCCTCTGGCTTCTCTACATTTCCTATCTAATCCTTCGCGGACTGATCGAGGAGCCGCCGCGCCGCGCAACGCTTTCAGCCGTTTTCGGAATCTTCGCGTTCCTGGACGCCCCGCTCGTATACGTCTCGAACCGCCTCTGGCGCACCCAGCATCCCGCACCCGTGCTCTTCGGCGGGCCCGATGCGGGACTCGATCCGGTGATGGTGCGGGTGATGTTGCTCTGCATGGTCGCGGTAGTGATCGTCACGCTGATCGTGCTGGTCGATCGTTACCGGCTCGAAGGAATGCGCCACGACCTCGACGAGCTGCGGCTTGCGGCCGAAGCTCGTGAGTTCAAATCGAACTCCGCGCCCATAAAGGAGTTACCGTGAGAAATTTCCATTTCCTGCTGGCAGCATGGATGGCCGTCTGGGCCGTCTTTTTCGTCTACGAGCTCTCGATTGCCAGCCGCACAGCCAAGCTGCGCGACGACATCGAACGCCTGAAACGCCAGCTGAAAGACGGCTAAAGCCGTCGAACCCGTCTCGCCTCTCGTCGTGGGGGGCTTTTGACCTGGGTATGGCCTCTCGCTCGGCCCCGGTCCGGATAACCCTGCCAGCGAAACCGCCATCGAAGCCGATAGACGAAAGAACCCTGCCGGGCGGGTGTATACTCCCGGAGCAGGTTCCTTCCGGAGGTAGCGATGAAGCGATCGTTTGCGTCCCAATGGATGGCCTCTCTACTGGCGGCAGCCCTGATCATCGTGCCCGCCACGGTGACCGCGCAGAGCCAGACACCGACGCCGCAGCAGGCGCCTCCGTCAAGCCAGCAGTCGCCCGCACCGGCCGGCCAGCCGACACCTCCGACCACGCAGGCGCCGTCGGCGCCGCAAACGCAGTCGACCGCCGACGCGTCTGGCCAGTCTTCCTCGGCCGACCAGACGGTGCCTCAACCGTCTTCGCCGAACGTGAAATCCGGCAGCGAAGCGGACGTGGATGCGATCGGCAACCGCAAGGTCGGCCATGGCCCCGAGCTTTATTCACTCGAGCACGACATCGCGATTGGCAAGCAGCTTTCGCAAGAAGTGGAAAAGAGCGCGAAGTTCATCGACGACCCAGTCGTCATCGAGTACGTGAACCGCGTGGGACAAAATCTGGTCCGCAACTCGGACGCGAAGGTCCCCTTCACCATCAAGGTCATCGATTCTGACGTCGTCAACGCTTTCGCCCTGCCGGGCGGATTTTTTTACGTAAACAGCGGACTGATCCTGCACGCGGACGAGGAATCCGAGCTCGCCGGCGTGATGGCCCATGAAATCGCCCACGTCTGCGCCCGCCACGGCACGCGCCAGGAATCGAAGAGCACTCTCGTGCAACTCGCCTCGATTCCGGCCATGATTTTCATTCCCTACAGCTGGGCTGGCTACGCGATCTATCAGGGCATGAACTTCGCGATCCCGCTCACGTTCCTGAAGTTCTCGCGCGCCGACGAAGCCGAAGCCGATTACCTCGGCCTGCAATACATGTACAAGGCCGGATACGACCCGAATTCCTTCGTATCCTTCTTTGAAAAGGTCCAGGCCGACGAAAAGAAGCAGCCCGGCACGATCCCCAAGGTTTTCTCGACGCACCCGCCGACCCCGGACCGCATCGAAGCGATTCAAAAAGAAATCGCCACGATTCTCCCTGCGCGCGATCAGTACATCGTTACCACCTCGGAATTCGACACGGTGAAGGCGCGCCTGCAGATGATCGAGCAGAACATCAAGGTGAAGGACAACAACCCCAACAAGCCCACGCTGCGCAAGAAGACCGCGCAAAACAAGGGCGGCAACACCGCGCCTCCGGATCCGAACAGCACCTCGACCTCGAGCGGCGGCAACAGCGGCGACACAACCTCTGACGACAGCGATCGCCCGACGCTGAAGCACCGCACCGACGATTCGGACCCGAATAATCCGAGTAATTAGAGTCAGCCGGGCAGCCGGAAAACAACGAAGCGCCCGGATTCATTCCGGGCGCTTTTCTCTTTAGCGCATCTCCAGATCCGCATACTCGGGATGCTGATCGACGTATTGGCGCACCGTCGGGCAGACGATGTCGACCTTCAGGCCGCGCTCCCGGGCCCACTGAAGCGCATTTTCGGCAAGCGCTGACGAAAGACCTCGATGCCGCAGTGCGGGCGGGACTTCCGTGTGGATCAATTCGAGGATATGGCCGGTTAAGCTGTAGTCAAGATAGGCGGTTTGGCCATCCTGCTCGATTTCAAACCGGCCGGTGGTAACTTGCTGCTCGGTCGGAGACTTCCGATGAAAGATATTCCACACGGCGACGGATCGCTAGACTCGCCCGTTGCTTCGACTCACCGCGAACGGAGAGTGCGAGTGCTACGCCCTCTTGCCGATCGTCATCCGAAGAGAATCAATGCGCGTGAATCTCGGCCACGCCGAGGCGTTTCAAACCTTCGGAGTAATACTTGCGGTAGAGGATGTCCCACTCCTCGCTGCCTTCGAGAATTTCCTTCTTCTGCGACGCGATTTTCGCGCGTGCTTCCGTATCCACCTGCTCCTCGATCTTCAGCAGCGCGTTCAGGATGTTCACGATCTCGGTCCGAATCGTGTCGCGGTCCTCGACGAAATCAACCTGGGGGCTCGAAACCAGAAAATCGATAACGCGGTGGGAGAGTCTGACTGTTTTTTCGCGGCTCAGGCGCATGAAGGCTCCCTCCCTAGCGGAGGATCAGCTTCCTTTCCCTTGCCAGGTGGCTTTTGATCTTTTTAAACATCTCCTGGTAGGAGACGCCCGTGCGGCGCATTTCTTCGGAGTTCTTCGCCAGAATCTCGCGTGCCTCTTCGTTTAGCCGGTCCTCGACCGTCACTTCGTCGGCCATCACCTGGCGCACCTGCTGCGAGACGTTCTCCACGTCCTTGATAGCAATCATCTTGGCGGCTAGTAGGCGCTTCACCACTTCCTTCGCCATGTAGCCGACATAATCCCGCGACAATAGCATTCCGTAACGCTCCGCGTAATGACTGCAAGATATTCAGTGTAATGGCTGGATGCCAAAAGTTCAAGGCGAGGTAGAACAAGCAGAGCCGGCTTTCGCTTGACCGGACTCGGGCCGGAATGCGCATCGTGCGCATTGAAATCCCTCATTCTGCAGCGAGAATCCGCATCCTGCACAATGGGCTCGCATCGAAGGAAGGCCGCCCAGAAACCTGCGACCACCAGGGATCCGGGCGCCGAGCCTAGTCCCCCATCGAGCGGGAGGCCACGCGGGCGCATTCGACGCTTTCGCCGGCCGGCTTGTCCACGGCGATTACGGCGATCAAGTGCGACGTCGCAAACGCCGCCAGATGCTCGTGGCCGAAGTCGGAGGCGCGCAACAGGCGGCCGTTGGAAGCGCCGCTGATCCTGCCCGTAAGCCTTTCGCCGTCACGCGGCCTCAGAAACAGCGAAAACTCCGTGGTGCCATCGGTATAGACAAGGTGAAGGTATAGCTGGCCATCGAGCCGGCAGATTTTCCCATGCTCGAGGTGATATCCGTCACCCAGTTCCTCCGGCACGTTCAAGGAAATTCCCAGTCGCTGCTCGAGAGCGGCTAGTTCCGTCGGATCCGTGGTCCAGTGGCGCGGGCCGTGATCGACGACTTCCATCTGATGGTCCTGGGCGGCATCGGCGTACACTTTCGCGAAGCGGCCGGGAAAACTGAGATAGCCCGCCACGGCCAGAACGAAGGCAGCGGCGATCCCCAGGGCGGCATTCAACCAACGACGGCCCCGCGGCTCGGCCGGAACGACGACGCCGGGTTGCACAGTCTCTTGAGTGATCCGCTCGCGAATCCGGCGATTGACGCGCCCGACATCCACATCTTCCGCCAGCAGCGACTGCCGCAGCCGCGCATCCAGACGCGACTGCGCTTCAATCTCGTCGAGACAGCTCGAGCACTGCTTCAGGTGGACGTCAAACTCCGCGGCGTGCGCGGCATCCAGTTCGCCGCAGACGTAGAGTGGAGCCAGTTCGTGAATGTCGGAACAGTTCATCCCGCTTCTCTCTCGCGCCCGATTCCAGCCCGGGCTTCCATCACTTTCGGAGCTGCGGGCGCCAGCCGGTCGCGCATGGCCTGGCGTCCCCTGCTGAGCCGCGACATTACCGTGCCGATCGGCAAGTCCAGAATCTGGGCCATCTCGCGGCAGGTAAAACCCTCCACCACTGCCAGCAGCAGCACTGTGCGATGCTCGCTCGAGAGCGCGTCGAGCGCGCTCGATACTTCCGCCGCATCGGCAAAAGAGATTCCTGCCGGCCGCAGCGGCCCGGGCTCGACTCCCGGCGTTTCGAGCGAAACCAAAATCGGGGCTGCGCTCATCTGCCGCCCCTGTGCGTAAAACGCGTTGAACAGAATCCGGAAAAGCCACGCCCGGATATTCGTCCCGGTCTGAAACTGCTCGAAACTGCGCCACGCCCGGTAGAACGTTTCCTGCACCAGATCCTCGGCCGTCGCCGGTTCCGATGCCAGCCGCCGCGCCACTCGGAGCAAGCTCCGAGAGTGCGGAATGGCGGTTCGTTCAAATTCGTCCTGCCGCGAGGTCACTTTCGTAGCGATCCAGTCGGGCCCATGGGGATGGCAGTCGCCCAGGACTGCCTGCCCCATAGATACCACGGCTCACTCCTCGCGCGCTACTTGGCGTTGTCCGCGAGCCAGGCGAGAACTTCCTCGCTGTGCCCCTGCGGGTTGACCTTGATGAATTCCTTCACGATCTTGCCGTTGGGGTCGATGATGAACGTGTTGCGCGCGGCGAGTGTGCCGAGCTGAGGGGCCTGCGGAATGGTCATCGTCGACCCGTACATGGCAACAACCTTCTTGTCCGCGTCCGAGAGCATCTTGAAGCTCATGCCGTCCTTGGCGCACCACTCTTTGTGGGATTCCACCGTATCCACGCTGACACCCACGACGACAGCGTTCTTTGCTTCATACTGCGCTTGATCGCGCTGGAACGCGTGCGCTTCGATGGTGCAGCCCGGCGTCTGATCCTTGGGATAGAAATACAGCACAACCCACTTGCCTTTGAAGTCGTGCAGGCTGATCGGCTTGCCTTCCTGCGAATCGAGCGTGAAATCAGGAGCCATGCTGCCGATCGTGGGGACGGCCTGATCATCGGCGTGAGTCACCGGTGCGTGAACGACCGGGTAGGACAAGGCCATCAAAGCCACGGCCAGCAAAAAGTAGGGAAGAATACGTACGGCTGCGCTTCGCGAATTCTTCATGGAGTTCTCCTCGTTCTCGTATGCGCCGCATGGAGCGGTTCCTGCAACTAGTGTAATGCTCGGTGGCAGGCCATTCATCCCTCCCGGGACGCAGCCCGGGCGTGCACGTGTCCCTGGGAGTTCTGCTATCCTAGACGTTCGGGAACTCCGAAACGGGTACCCGGAGAAACTTGAAAAATCCGACGACCAAGGACCCCTCCACCGTGAATCCTACGCCTGTGACGACTCTAGCGCGCGGCACGAAGCGCGCATACAATTTTAATGCCGGCCCGGGGGCGCTGCCGCTTTCCGTGCTCGAGCGGATGCGGGACGAGATGCTCGATTACGCGGGCACCGGCATGTCCGTCATGGAGTTGAGCCATCGCTCGCCCGAGTTCGAGGCCATCACCGAGAATGCCGAGAGGACGCTCCGGCG
>Ga0210391_10000300_pt1 | contig 56933 bp, 49 predicted proteins | sample IncBWC12OmetaG_FD_160573 | JGI IMG/M metagenome (GOLD analysis project Ga0210391, IMG submission 160573) | Forest soil microbial communities from Barre Woods Harvard Forest LTER site, Petersham, Massachusetts, United States - Inc-BW-C-12-O ...
TATGTTGGTTCTTGTTGCTTTCGGAATGATTACTCGGAACCAGATCGGCTACTGGCATGACAGCGAGATCCTTTGGAGCCATACCCTCAGTGTGACCGAACGGAACTACTCGGCGCATGACGGGCTGGCCCGTGCCTACGCCGAGGATGGCCGAATCGACGAAGCCATCGCGCAGCACAACGCGGCTGAAAAGCTGCATGCGTACGACTCTTCGGAGATGGTTTCGATCGCTCTTTTCGAGCAGGAACACGGCCGCATGCAAGAGGCGATTCAGCAACTCTCGCGAGCTGCGGATGCAGCCACCGACGCAAACTCGCGAGCCATTGCCTTAAGCTGCCTGGGTTCGGCCTTTCTCCAGGTGGGAGATCTGGACCGCGCCGGGATTACCTACGCATCAGCGTTGCAGCAGAACCCCGATAATGGGATTGCTCTCGTCGGGGCGGGATTGCTGGCGGAGCGGGAGGGCGATTTTGCATCCGCCGTCACGCATATTTCTCGGGCCATGCAGTTTGAGCCCACCGACGTCGGTTATTTGTTGCTGGCGCAGGCGCTTCGGCGCCGCGGTGACGCCGCGGAGGCGGAACGAGCCCTCGCGAAGGCGCATAAGATTTCTTCCAATATCCCGCAGGCACAACGAGCGGCGGCGCGGATTCTCGCGATTGCCGGCATCAAGAACGATTAAACTTCGCGTCCCCTCGAATAATTGCGTCTTTCGTCGTCTCTCCGGTTCGATCGCAGATTACAATATCCCGATTTGCCATGTCCGATCCTTTTGCCAAGCTGCAAGTCGACGACGAGGTATCGCGCTCCTGGACGCTGCCCTCGACTGCTTATATCGATCCTGGAGTTTTCGCTGCCGAGAAAGAGAGCATTTTTTCTCGGACTTGGCAGGTTGTCGGCCACCACGATCAGGTGGAGAATCCCGGCGATTATTTCACGGCAGAACTGATTGGCGAGCCGCTTCTCATTGTGAGAGGCGCAGATGAAAAGCTCAGGGCTTTCTACAATGTGTGCCGCCATCGGGCTGGGCTGCCGGCCGAGGGCTGCGGTTCTCGGAAGTTGTTTCGCTGCGGCTATCACGGCTGGACCTACAACCTCGACGGGTCATTGATCGGCGCGACGGAAATGGAGGGCGTCGAAGGATTTCGCCCGGAAGATTTTGCACTGGTGCCCGTCAGAGTCGAGGAGTGGTTCAATTTCGTTTTTGTGAATCTGGACTCTGCGGCTCAACCTTTGAGCGAGCGTCTCGGCGAGCTGCGTGGGCAAGCGGGGAAGTTTCCTTTTGCCGGAATGAGGCTGTTCGAGCGGCGCACCTACGACATGCGGTGTAACTGGAAAACCTATGTCGATAATTATCTCGAAGGTTACCATCTGCCGAGCGTGCATCCCGGATTGAATCGCGAACTGGATTACAACGCTTACACGGTTGAGCCTCACGCGAATTACGTGCGGCAATTCAGCCCGATTCGCGGAGCGCAACCCGGTGACGGGACTCCGCGGCGCTATCAGCAGGCGCGCGAGGATCTCACGACCGATTATTTCTGGATTTTTCCCAACTGGATGCTGAATTGTTATCCCGACAATATTTCGCTGAACATCGTTTTGCCGGTTTCACCGGAGCGGTCGGTGGCGATTTTCGAATGGTACTTGCCGGAGAAAGAACACAACGCCCCGGCCGCGAAGGCGTCGGTGGAGTTCAGCCATCAGATACAGATTGAGGACGTTGCGATCTGCGAGACCGTGCAGAACAACCTGCGTTCACGGAGTTACTCTCGGGGGCGCTTCAGTGTGAAGCAGGAAAAAGGTGTGCACGCTTTTCATCGCCTCTATGCCCAGGCGATGAAAAGCAAGTAGAGCAAAGATGCTAAGGTTACTCCGCTTTGATCAGCAGACAGGTCACGTCATCATGCTGCGGCGTCGAACCGACGAAGAGATCAAGGCTGGCCATCAGCCGGTCCAGCAATTCTTGGGGCGTGGCATTTGTGTTTGCGCCAAGCAAACTGATTAATCGCTCCTCTCCGTATTCCTCCTGCCTTGCATTTTCCGCTTCCACCAAACCATCGGTGAAGATAATCAGCCAATCGCCGGAAGCGACGACGACGGTGGCTTCTTCGTACTTCGCGTCGGCCTGGATGCCGAGAGGTAGCCCGCCAACGTCGAGACGCTCGATCAGACCGGTGCTGCGGCGGAGTATGGGATTATTGTGGCCGGCGTTGATGTAGGTGAATACACGCCGGGCAGTGTCGTACTCCGCAAGGAAAGCGGTGGTGAAGCGCAATCCACCCTGGCTGTTGGAACAAGCGTACTTGTTCATGTTGCTGACCAGTTCCGGCAGTGCCACCTGAGCGGTGGAGAGCGTTTTGAGACTTGCCTGGAAAGTCGCCATCAGCATAGCCGCAGGGATGCTCTTGCCAGCCACGTCGGCTACGGCAAAAACCACGCGATTCTCTTCGTTGGTTTTTCCGGGACGCGGAAACACGTCGTAATAGTCCCCGGCGACAGTGTTTGCGGGCCGAGTCGCATAGGCGATCGACAGCCCTGGAATCTGCGGCGGGGCGCCCGGCAGCAGCCACGTTTGGATTTCGCGTGCAATCTGCAGATCGCGCTTCATGACCACGCGATCGGCAATCTCCAGCATGAGCAGCAAAAATAGCAGCAGCCCACCCCAGAAATGAAAATCCAATTCAATAACGTGCAGGTCGTTGCCGGAATCGTGATAGCTGAACCCGCTGCTCGGGAGAACGAGCATGACCAGAGCCGCCAGCAGAAGCACGCGGCGGGCGGGCGAAAGTTTCTCCAGAACAGCCCAGAAGAATTCTTTTGCTACGTGCAAGCGCCGGCCACTGCGGGTCATTCCTTCGGGAGTCTTGGCCGCCACATCCCGCGAATACAGACGGTAGCTGGCGCGGGCCTCACTCTCGAACTGTGACCAGAGCTGAGTCAGTTCGAGACCCTCGGTGACGCGCCGCCAAAAAAGCTTCAGGCGCACACGGAAGGTCGGCCGCTCGATAACTCCTTCGCGAGGTGGAACTGTAGTCGCCATCGGAGTAAGTGATTATAGAGGAATGACGATGCCGGGATTCTTAACTTCCGCTCGCAGATGGCCGATTTGCGATGCGAGAGAACCGGACCTTCAGAACAGAGCGAGCTGTTCCGTAGACGCTACGGACGTCCATCTATCCGCAAAGTCGGGGTCGCGTCGCCCCACTCGCCGCATTCCATATTTTTGCCGGAAACTTGAGACCAGCTGCGCGATGCGTTTTCCGAATGACGACGGGAGAAACGAGCGGTCCTGATAGCGCTTCCGGTAGCTCTCGACCAGGTGGGGAAAGTTCTGCTCGAGAAAGGGAAGAAAGACAGCCGCCGAGCACGGTTTCAGAAAAAGCGCTCCCGCGAAAAGATGGCTCGCTCCCGCCTCAGCCGCGGCACGGACAACCGCTTCGAGGTTCGCCGGGGTGTCTGTTATGCCGGGCAAGACCGGCGAGCAACTGACGCCGACCCTTATTCCGGCCTGGCTGAGTTGGCGAACGGCATCGATCCGCAAATCCGGACGCGGGGCTCGCGGCTCCAGAATGCGCGCCAGTTCGGCGTCGAGAGTGGTGACGGTCATATGCACCGATAATGAATTGTTGTGCGATACCTCGCGCAACAGATCGAGATCTCTGACGATTAGATTCGATTTGGTTACAATCCCCAATTCGAAGCCGCGATGGCGAGCGAATTCATCGAGAATGCCCCGCGTGACCTCATAGCGGCGCTCGGCGGGCTGATACGGATCGGTCGCCGTGCCGAGCGCAATCGACTCTCCGGGCTTGACTCGTTTCAGATCGCGCCGCAGCAAATCCGCAGCTTGTTGTTTGACGTAGATCTTCTGCTCGAAGTCCGTGCCATCACGCATCTCCATGAACTCATGCGTGTAACGCGCGTAGCAGTATTTGCAGCCAAATTCGCACCCCCGGTACGGATTGATCGTCCAGGTAAAGGGCATGTTGCGATTGCTGGTGCAGCGATTGAGCAGGGAACGCGCAGGCAAAGAGAAATACTCCACCTTGTGGCCCTCGCGCAAGGATTCACCCTCGGACGCGAGCCGTGCGATTCCCACAAGTGCGGGCTTTTGCGGATCGGGAAATAGGGGAAGGGATGGCATTGTGTATTCGCCTTTTGTTCGCCAAGGATAGCGTCGATCGTCAGGAATGTCAAACCCTTCGGCGGAAATGGTGCGGCGCAGGCTGCGTAAGGCGTAAAAACCAAAGTCTGAACTAACCAATCGCTAAACTGGCGAATAGCAGGACGCCGCGAGGAGTTAACCTCTCCACCGCGGCGATTTCTTTCATTAAGCGATGTCAGGGCTGATCTGCGGCTTTGTCCGCTGGTTTTTGGAATAACTTTGGATCGATTGTGGGGTTAAGTTCGAGGTCGGTGTATTCCGCCGTGCTGGAATTCTCGCCGTTTTGTTTGTTGATGCGCAGTGTGGGAACGGTCAGCCCGCCGAGTGACTTCCAGTTTTCCATCTCCGTCTCCCCTTGCACCGGTCCGTGCTGGCTGAGCGTTTTATAGGTCTCTTTCAAGATATGGCCGGTTCGCGGATCGACGAACCAGCGTATTGCCGCACCTTCCGCATTCACATCGACAATGCGAGCTTCCGTGTCACCGACTTTTTCTGTCCCGTCCGCATTAAAAAACATGTTTGGATCTTTCCAATGCGAAGCGATGAAGATTGGATCGCGCTTGATCTGTTCCAGCGTTTCTTCTTTCTGGGAAGCGGGGAGATCGCGCATGCCCTGTCCTGGAACCGCCATGAAGGCGCTTTCCGCCGTTACCACGATATCCATCGTCATGCCGGCAGGATGCATTTCTGCGTGCAAGCGATTGGGAAACACGATCACCGTTTCCATCGCCATCGGCACATCGCCTTGCGGAGTTTTCTGAGTGATCGTGAGCTTCGCCTTCAACGATTTGATCGTCGAGAGCTTGGCTTCTCCACCCATTGCGGCTACCACTTTGGCGGCCAGCGCTTCGCCGTCATCGTTGGAAGCAGTGGGCTTTGCGCTCTCCTCCTCTTTCGTCCCCGGCGGCGGAGGAATGCTGATATCGATTTCCTTTACCGGACCGAGCGATGAAAGCGGCTTATCGAATTCTTTTGTATTGCCGACTACTAGCACGGCCATCCGATCGCGGTGCACATATTGAGCTGCGATGCGACTCACATCAGCCGCGGTCACTTTTTGAATTTCGCCCGGCAATTTGTCCAGCCAGTCGGCGGGATATCCGTAGAGTTCGTAGGTCATGCGTTCGGCGAGAACTTTGTCCGGTGAATCGAGCCGGAAAATGAATGCGTTCAAAATCGCATCTTTCGCGTGCTTGATTTCTTCCTCTGTGATGGGCGCCTTGCTCAAATTGTCGATATCTTCGTCGAGCGCCTGAATCGATTCGATCGTGCTTTGGCTCTTGGTCCCGGCGACGAACTGCTCGATGCCGGGATGGCCGAAGTTCGCGCCAATTCCGCCGCCCACGCTATAAGCGAGGCCGCGCTTGGTACGAATGTCGTTGAACAGGCGCGAGGAGAATCCTCCGCCGAAGGCTTCGTTGAATACTGTAATCGCATAGAAGTCGGGATTGCTGCGCGTCGTCCCCAGTGCAACCATGCGCACGCTGCTCTGATTTACATCTTCCTTTGAAATCTGATAGTAGCCCGGCTTTACCGGATCGTAGGTGACTTCATCCTTGGGTAATTCGCTGCCCCTCGGCCAGGAGTCGAAAGCCGCGCGCAGCTTGGCTTCCATGGCGGCAGAATCGAAGTCTCCGCTTAGGCCCAGAATGATGTGATTGGGCTGCACATATTTCTCGTGCCAGTCCATCAGATCCTGGCGAGTAATTGCGGCGATCGTCGCATACTCTGGCTCGCGCGCGTAGGGATTACTTGCGCCGTAAGCAAGTTTGGCGGTTTCACGCGCTGCAATCTGTCCAATCTGATCGTTGCGGCGCGAAATCGCGTCGTTGGCCTGCTTTTGCGCGAGGTCGAGTTTGTCGGCGCGGAATTCCGGATTTTGCAGCAAATCCGCGAAAACTTTGAAGACGTCGTCGAAGTCGCCCTTGAGGCACGACAAGCTGATCGTGGTGGAGTCGGGTCCGCCTCCGGTTTCCACCTTGGCCGCGCGCACTTCGAGAAAATCGTCGAGTTGATCTCCAGTTCGTGTTTTCGTGCCCCCGGTCCGCCAGACTCCTCCGAATAGATCGACCAGGCCGGCTTTGCTCGCCGGTTCGTTATGCGACCCGCCGCGGATGCGGGCCGTTCCATCGATCAGCGGCAATTCATGGTCTTCCTGCAGAAAAATCACCATGCCGTTCGAGAGTTCGATGCGCTTCGGCTGCGGCGGATGAAATTGCGGCAGCGGAGGCGTCGGAACTTGCTGCCAGCCTTTCGCTTGCGCCACGATGCGAGAAGGAATCGACATGATGCTCATAGCGAGTATTAGAGAGAAAGCGATCGGTCGGACCCTCATCGCCCACCTCGCTGATCTGGCGAAGGTTGGGGCGAAGTCTGATCCCTCTGGCTCTTATCGTCGCTTGCCTTGCTCGATACGCTTTCTATTACTCCGACCGTGCGATTCGTGTCATTAAAGGTTTCGTTAGCCACGCGTCGAATATCCGCTTTCGTTACTGTCTCGATGCGATCGACGGATCGGAACAATTCACGCCAGTCTCCATAACGAGTCTGATTAGTGGCGAGCTGGGTTGCCAATCCCTCGTTATCGGCGAGTCCGCGCAAAAGGTTTGCCTTGGCGCGAGTCTTGATCATCTTCAACTCGTCGTCGCTGATGTCTTCTTTCTTGAGCCGGTCGATCTCTGCGTGAATCGCATCCGCAACCTCCTGCGTGCTATGTCCCGGCAGTGGAAACGCGTAGAAGGCAAAAAGATGCGGATACTTGATTCCCGGCAAGCCGCTGAAACCGGCGGAGAACGACGCGATCTTTTTATCTCGCACCAAAGCTCGATAAAGCCGCGAAGTTCGCCCTTCCGACATCAGATCGGTAATCGCGTCGTACACTGCATCATCTTTCGAAAGATAGTCGGGGCGATGGTAGCCCTCGAGATAAAGCGGCTGCGACTGCTCCTTCAACTCCACACGGCGCTCGGAATTCTGCGGAGGCTCGGCGGTCGTAGTCTCGTCCGGCTTGCGGCTGGCGGGCAGCCGGCTGAAATACTTTTCGAGAATCGGCATCGCTTCGAATGCCTTCACATCGCCCGCGACAGCGACCACCATGTTCGCTGGAACGTAGTATTCGTTGAAGAAAGCTTGTGCATCGGTGGCTGAGAAGTTATTCAGGTCCGACATCCACCCGACCGTTGGCCGATGATAAGGATGTGCCTCAAATGCGGACGCCTTGAACTGCTCGAGCAGCCGGCCAATTGGATTGCTGTCGGTCCGCATACGGCGCTCTTCAATGACTACGTTGCGTTCTTTGTAGAACTCGCGCAGCACAGGGTGCAGAAAACGATCCGACTCGAGATATGCCCAAAGTTCAAGCCGGTTTACGGGCAGCGAATAGTGATAACCGGTTTCGTCGTAATCGGTAAACGCGTTGAGATCCCGTCCGCCGCTTTGTTCGATGATCTTGCCAAACTGGTTCGGCACGACGTATTTGTCGGCGGCGTCGATGTCGTCCTTCCATGCTTTTTCCAGTTCTTTCAGCTTTGCTTCGTCGCGGCCTACGCGTTTGTCGCGCTCCGCGATGTAAGCGGCATAGGCGGTTTCGATTTTCTGCAACGCGATTTTCTCGGCAGGATAATTCGTGGTGCCAATCGTATCCGTGCCTTTGAAGGCCATGTGTTCGAACATATGCGCCAGGCCCGTCTTACTCATCGGATCCTGCGCCGAGCCCGCATCGACCAAGGTGAAGAATGAAAACACCGGGGCTTCGGGACGTTCACATATGATGATGGTCAGGCCATTCGCCAGCTTTTTCACGGTGACGCGTTTTTCGAATGAGGAAACATCTTGCGCGGCGCCGAGGACAACGAGGAATAGAACGGCTGCAAGCAAGCGCAGAAAACGGCGATTCATTGGACCTCCCACGGGTCGACAGTCATCCATTGCGGTTTGTTAGACAATTTTGCAGGGCGGAAGTCTGAAATTACGTGCCGCGTGTGGGCATTGTCAAACCGGGGCAGTGGGCCATAACCGGCAATTTACGGCGAGCGCGGTATTTTGTGCTGCGGACCATTTCAGGCACAATGCCTGCTGGAGCGTAAAAAATGGATTCGACAATCGAGATCCAGGGAAAGCAACTCAAGCTGTCGAATCTGGAAAAAGTTCTTTATCCTGCCACCGGATTCAACAAACAGCAAATCATCGACTACTACGTGCGAATCGCTCCCGCAATGCTGCCGCATTTGGAGGACCGCCCGCTCACGCGCAAGCGATATCCGAACGGAGTGGATGAAGAATTCTTTTACGAGAAAAATGCGCCGCAACACCGTCCCGATTGGGTGAAGACCGTTCCTGTCTGGAGCGAGGGCAACCGCCGCATGGTGCATTACATTCTCGCCAACGATTTGCCCACGCTGGTGTGGCTGGCAAATCTCGCGGCCATCGAGCTCCATCCGTCGCTCTCGCTGGCGGAAGACATTGCATGCCCCACGATGATGGTGTTCGATCTCGATCCCGGGCCTCCGGCGACCATCGTGCAATGCTGTCAGGTCGGAATGTGGTTACGCGAAATCTTCGAGCACTTCAACCTGCAAAGTTTTCCCAAGACCTCCGGCTCTAAAGGGCTGCAGCTTTATGTTCCGCTAAACACTCCAACGTCCTACGACGAAACCAAAACATTTTCGCGTGCGCTGGCGCAGTTGCTCGAGCACGACCACACCGATATGGTTGTATCCGACATGAGCAAGAAGCTTCGCACCGGCAAGGTTTTTGTCGATTGGAGCCAGAACGACGAACACAAGACCACGATCGCGGTTTACTCGCTCAGGGCTCGCGAACGTCCGACGGTTTCGACGCCGGTGACTTGGGACGAAGTCGAGCGTGCTCTCAAGCAGAAAGATCCTGCCCTGCTTGTTTTTGAAGCGATGCAAACAGTGAAGCGAGTTGAGAAAATGGGCGACCTGTTTGCGCCCTTGCTGACGTTGAAACAGCGTCTCCCGAATCTCAAGAAACTTTCACAACCGGCTCTGGCGAAAGAACCCGAGACGATTTCGATTGCAGCGCAATCGGGGGAGGCACCGAAAAACCGTAAGCGCTCATCGAGAAAACCGGCCGCGAAAGCTACTAAGCCGCGAGTCGGAAAGACGAAACGCAAGGTATAATCGCTTCCGCAAAATCATTCCGCTCTACGAACCTTGCCATGCCTCAACTATTTGCCGGAACCTCCGGATGGGCCTATCCAAGCTGGAAGCCGGATTTTTATCCTGCCAAACTCGCGCAGAAGAAATTTCTCAGTCATTACGTCATGCAACTGAACACTGTCGAAGTGAACTTTACTTTCCGGCAATTGGTGAAAGAAACCACCCTTCAGAACTGGATTCAGGAAGCGCCTCAGAGCTTTCGCTTCGGCGTGAAGGCCCACCAGGTGATCACCCACATCAAGCGGCTGAAGGGAAGCGAGGACTTTCTCCGGCGCTTTCTTTCGACCATCGAACCCATGGCCAGTGCAGGAAAGCTTGGACCGGTTCTATTTCAGCTGCCGCCAAATCTGAAAGCAGATATCACGCTGCTCAAAGATTTTCTCGCGATTCTGCCGCGCACCGTTCCGGTGGCGTTTGAATTCCGCCATGAATCCTGGTTCAGCGACCCAACCTGGGAGGCGTTGAGACAACACAGTGCTGCGCTGTGCGTAGCCGAGACCGAAGAGAGAACTACTCCCGATGTGACGACAGGGCCTTTTGCGTACTACCGATTTCGAAAACCTACGTACACAACTCAAGAGCGCGCCACGATGGTCCAGCGCATCGGCGAACATCTCGCCGCCGGTCGGGACGTTTTCGCATATTTCAAGCATGAAGAAACACCGCAGGGCGCGCTATACGCGGTCGATCTGCTAAGAGAGTGCAGCGGGGGTTGAGACCTGTTCGAGCCGCGGTCTATGGAGCACCGGGTTGAGCACTTTTCTGAGTGTCCGATAACTAGCATACTCAGTGCTCCCGCAGATGCCTTCTGAATTAAATTCGCGCGTGCTTTCCAGCTTTCTCGATTATTTGAGAATCGAGAAAGGATTAGCGCCGCTTTCGATCGCCGCCTATACCACCGATATCTGCCAGTTTTCCGAATTTCTGGAGAAGCGCAAACGTCTGGTCGTTACGGCACGCCACGCCGATGTCCGCGAATTTCTGCAGCAGCTTTTTTCGCATCAGGTCGATGGACGCAGCGTAGGGCGAAAGCTCTCCGCGCTTCGCCATCTCTATCGCTATTTATTGCTGGATAGAAAACTCGAACATGATCCAACTCTGAACATCGCATCGCCGAAGCAGTGGAAAGTCTTGCCCAAGGCCCTTGCCCGCGATGAGATGGAAAGAACGCTGGCAGCTCCGCTGGCGCGTTCTGACGGCAGTCCGCGCGGAAATAAATATAAATCAGAAGCGCTCGCAATTCGCGACCACACTATGCTCGAGGTTTTCTACGCAGGGGCGTTGCGCGTGTCAGAGATGGTCAGCGCAAAGCTTGAAGACCTGAAACTCGAAGCGGGATACATGCTGGTGCGAGGCAAGGGCGATAAGGAACGCGTGGTGCCGCTGGGGAAGTCGGCTCAGGATGCGCTAACGAAATATCTCGCGCAAGCGCGGCCAGTGCTGACGGCAGCAAAAACAGGGCGCGAATCGGCAAATACGGCTCTGCGAACATCGCCACTACTTTTCATCGCCCGTGGCGGACGCAGTTTGACACGGCAGCGAGTTTGGCAAATGGTGCGTGTCGCATCGTCCGCTTCGGGACGTGCGGCTTCTCCGCACATGCTCCGCCATTCCTGTGCTACGCACATGGTTGAGAATGGCGCCGATTTGCGCACCGTGCAAACGATCCTGGGCCACTCAGATATTTCGACTACTCAGGTTTACACGCACCTCGCGCTCGACCGGCTGCGAACGGTCTACCAGAACCATCACCCGAGGGCGAAGGCGAAATGAAGACGACTGTAGTCGCCAAGGCGGTGAATGATTTTCTGTGCCATCTGCGCGAGCGCAATGCGTCGCTGCACACCATAAAAGCATACAAGGGCGACCTGGCACTGTTTGCCGCCTATGCCGGGCCACGCGACTGGAAGCATATCGATCACATCGCGGTGCGTGGATTTCTTTCCCAGCTTTACGAAAAAGGGTTAAGCAAGACCTCGGTGGCACGCGCCTTGGCAGCCGTGCGATCTTTATACCGTTGGCTCGCGCAGGAAGGGGTGGTTCAGCAAAACCCCGCAAAACTGGTGGCTACACCGAAGCTGCCGAAGAAACTGCCGCGCGTGCCGACCATCGAAGAAATGAATACCGTGATTGACGGTGCGCTGCCTGAGGTTGCGTCCTTCCCAGAGCGCGATAAGCTGATGTTCGAACTGCTCTACGGCTGCGGTATCCGCAACTCCGAACTGACCGGCATTAATCTCGACGACATTCGCACGAGCGCTGAGGCCATTCTGATTCGCGGCAAAGGAAAGAAAGAGCGCTACGTGCCCTTTGGAGCGATGGTGAGTGCCGCGCTCAAGGCTTATCTCCCGAAGCGCCGCAATCTCCTCGAATCGTCGCGAAAAAATTCAAACGCATTACTTATCAACCGGCGCGGCGGGCGCCTTACAACACGAAGCGTCGGCCGCATCGTCAAGAAGATTGCAGTTGCAAAGGGCTTGTCACCGGATGTCCACCCGCACACGCTGCGCCATGCATTTGGCACGCACATGCTTGAGGAAGGCGCCGATCTGCGCGCCATCCAGGAACTGCTTGGTCACGAACGCCTCGCCACTACTCAGCGTTACACACAATTGTCGATGAAGCACGTGTTGCAGGTTTACGATCAAACACACCCGCGGGCGAAATAAACTCAGACCTCCCGACGAGGATTTCGTCGGAGTTCCTCCCACATCTCTACGACCTTCGCCCTCAAGCGCGCTGTCAGATTCTCGTAAGCTTCTTCCGACGCCTCGCGCTCCGGCGGGGGATAAATTGGATCGCCAATTTTGATTTGCAGCGGAAAAAATCCCTTGAAAGAACGATTCCGCGGCCACACTTCGTAAAATCCCTCAATGGCGATTGGAACGATCGGCACCTGCATGTGAATCGATAAAATCGCCGCGCCCTTCTTGAATTTCTTGGGTGTGCCGTCGATCGAGCGTTCGCCTTCGGGATACAGCATGAGAGGCCGTCCCTGTCGCAGGCCATAAGCCCCGGCTCGCATCGCGGGAACGAGATTAGCGTCCGGGTCGACGACTACGATACGCAGCGATCGTGCAAGCCGCCGCATGAAACCCGTGCCAAAGATTTCGCTCGTTCCGACGGCGAACACGTCGTCAAATGTCTGCGGGGGCAGAATGCTCCCCAGGATGGGCGCATCGAGAAAGCTTTGATGGTTCGATGAAAGGATATACGCTCCGCTCTTCGGCAGCTTTTCAATTCCGGTTACATGCAGGTCGAAGCGGTCGAGCGCGATTACCTGAATGAGGCGTGAAACGAAATACCAGAACGTATCGGCAAGCCGCCTAGATTCGGCCGGCGCGATTACATCCGCGGGATCCGGTTCTTCTTCGAAGACTGTCTTCCACCCACTAAAGGTCGAACGTGAAATGGAACCTCTCGTCCCGGCAGCCGCGCTTTGCAGGACAGCATCAATCAACTCGCGCACCGAATAGATCTGGACGAGTTGTGATTCTGAAACGTTGCCTCCAAGTTGCTGCTCGACCTGGCTGAGCAATTCGATGCGCTGCATGGAGTCGAGTCCAAGATCGAGTTCGAGATTGTGAGTTGGACGCAGTTCTGCCGGGGCAGCGCGTGCCACCCCATGCATGATGGCTAACGCGGTTTGAACCTGCGGTTGCTTGAGCCAGTCGATCTCTTCCGGCGTCAACGGGCGATCCCCAGGCAAATCGGCGTTGTCTGCTCGCCTGCCTGCTTCGTTTGCTTTCACACGCTTTTCTACTTCGAAGCGCTTGATTTTGCGGGTGGTGGTTCGAGGCAGATCTTCCTGCCAGATTTCATAGCTCCCGATTCGCTTGGTCGACGCAATTTGTTGCGAAAGGCCCTCGATATCGAATCGAATTACCTCTTTCGCGTTCACAATTTTTCTCTGGCGCAGCACATCAAAATCAGGCACGATAGCGGCGTGCAGCCGGTCGCCTCCATCGCCCGGTTTGCCTTCGATTCCGATGACAGCCAGTTCTTTGATGTATGGTGACTTCAGGTAATGCGCTTCGACTTCTTCCGGATAGATATTTTTCCCATTGCTCAGAACGATGACTTCCTTCTTGCGTCCGGTCAAAAACAAATTGCCATCGGCATCGAAGTGGCCGAGATCGCCGGTGTACAGCCATCCTTCGCGCAGCACAGCGGCAGTCGCTTCCGGACGGTTCCAGTAGCCTTTCATCACCACACCCCCGCGTAGCGCAACCTCGCCCGAAGCAGGTCCACTCTCGCTCTGCGGTTGCGGATCGACGATTCTCGCTTCCACTCCCCTCATCGCTTTGCCAACCGAACCGATTACATTGTCGGTTGGCGAATTTGCGAAAACGGCAGCGGTAGTTTCCGTCAATCCGTAAGCCTGCAAAACGTCAATTCCCATGGCGTAAAAATCATGCGCAACCGAGGGATCGAAACGCGATCCACCGGTTACGAGGTAGCGCATTTTCTTGCCAAAGATTTCATCCACTTTGCTGAAAAAGTGCGAGCCCGCATTCCATCCAACTCCCCGCAATACAAGATTCAGCTTCATCAGCAGGCGCATGGCCTTCTGCGCGGCCACGCCGCGTTTTGCAATCTCCTGAAAAATGCGCTCATGAATCAGGTAGAAAAACTGCGGTACCACCGCAAAAGCGGTAATGCCGCGCTCCTGCAGGGCGCGAAGCAGTTGAGTAGTATTCAGGGTTTCCAGGTAGCAGACCCGAGAGCCTTTGACGAGCGGCAGCATCAGATTTGCCATCAGCGCGAGCACGTGAAACATTGGCAGCACGCCCAGCACGGCATCTTGCGGGCCAAGGTCAACCCAGTTGAATACTGCCTCCACTTCGGCCAGCAGATTGCCGTGCGTGAGCATCACGCCTTTAGGATCGGCGGTCGTTCCCGAGGTGTAGAGCAGCGACGCCAGATCGTTGGCGCCAGGCGAAGCTCGCTGGGATTGTGCCGGCCCCGCCTCGAAGATCGCCGTCAAAGTCTCCGGCCAGCTTTGCAACTTGTCAGCGTTGCCCATCCCTTCAGGATCCATCAGCACGAGCCGCAGATTGCTACCCGCCGCGGCCTCACGTGAAACATCGGCATGCCGCGCATCGCAGAAAAGAACCAGGCTGCCGCTGTCCTTCAAGAGCTTTGTTAATTGATCGGCACGCAGAGCCGTATCGAGGGGAACGACAACACTGCCCGCGGCAATGATCCCGAGATATGCCGCGACCCAGCGCGGATGATTATCGGCAATGACGGCCAGCCGCGATCCAGCCGCATAGCCGTTTTCCTGAACCCATCGGCCCACAGATTCGGCCATTCGCCGAAGCTCTGCATAGGTGTAGCTCTCGATGCGGTCCTGTAATTGAAGTTCGACAGCGGTGCTATTCGGCCAGCGTTCGGCGCACTCCGCAAAGCGATCGTAAAATGTGGGCATCGGTCGTCGGGAATATACACGAAAAGTGGCTTCCTGCGCTGCACGTCGTTGAGTGCTCGTGTTGCATCTAAGTATGCTAGGCTAAAAAAGAATAAAAAGAATAAGCTGGGCAAGAACTCATTCCGCCGAAGGATTTCACCGTTTGATTAACACTCTGATTGGAAAGGTCTTTGGGACCAAGAACGAGCGTCTGGTGAAGAGCTTGATGCCGCAAGTCGCGGCTATCAACGCCCTCGAACCCGAGATGCAGAAACGTACCGACGCCGAACTGCGTGCCAGGACCGATGAATTCCGCCAGCGCATCCAGGAGCGAATCAGCCGGGTACGAGCTTCTGCATCTGCACCGGGAGAGGACGAAACCGAAGCTGATCCTGACCGCGCAAAGCAGACTGAAAAAGAACAGTACGAGGCTCTCCAGGAAGTTCTGGATGAAATCCTCATCGAAGCCTTTGCCGTGGTGCGCGAGGCGGGGCGCCGCGTGCTCAACATGCGCCATTTCGATGTTCAATTAATCGGCGGTATGGTGCAGCACAGAGGCATGATCTCAGAGATGAAGACGGGCGAAGGCAAAACGCTCGTTGCGACCCTGCCCGTGTATCTCAATGCGCTGAGCGGCCGCGGCGTGCACGTTGTCACGGTCAACGACTACCTCGCGAAGCGCGACTCCGAATGGATGGGAAAGCTCTACCGCTTTCTTGGCCTCACGGTCGGCGTCATCGTCCACGATCTCGATGACGACCAGCGCCGCGCTGCCTACGCAGCCGACGTGACTTACGGAACCAACAACGAATTCGGTTTCGACTATCTGCGCGACAACATGAAGTTCGATCTGAAGGATTGTGTGCAGCGCGGACACAATTTCGCCATCGTCGACGAAGTGGATTCGATCCTGATCGACGAAGCCCGCACGCCGCTGATTATTTCCGGCGCGAGCGAAGAATCCACCGACAAGTATTATCGCGTGAACCGGATCATTCCCAAGCTGGAAAAGGGCGAGGAGCTTGAGGTAGCACCCGGGGAGCCGGCGCAGTTGACCGGCGACTTTGTGGTCGATGAGAAGCATCGCAACATCACCGTCACCGACGAAGGCTGGGAGAAAGTTGAGCAACTCCTCGGCATCGGCAACATCGCCGATCCGGAAAACTGGCCGCTGAAGCATCACGTCGAGACGGCGGTGAAAGCCCACGCTCTCTATCGCAAAGATGTCGAATACGTGATCAAAGATGGTGAAGTCATCATCGTCGACGAATTTACCGGACGCATGATGCCCGGCCGTCGCTGGTCTGACGGTTTGCACCAGGCGATTGAAGCGAAAGAGGGCGTGAAGATCGAGCGCGAGAACCAGACGCTCGCGACCATCACCTTCCAGAATTATTTCCGCATGTTTAAGAAGCTCTCGGGCATGACCGGTACGGCGGAAACCGAGGCTACCGAGTTCGACAACATCTACAAGCTGGACGTGATTGTCATTCCCACCAACAAGCAGATGCTGCGGCTGGAAAATGCTGACGTCATCTTCCGCACGGAGAAAGAAAAATATTTCGCGGTGGCCGATGAAATTCAGAAGCTGAATGAAACCAACCAGCCGGTGCTGGTGGGAACCACTTCGATTGAGAAATCTGAGCGCATCGATCAGTTGCTCAAAAAGAAGGGCATCAAGAACCACGTCGTGCTCAACGCCAAGTTCCACGAGCGCGAAGCGGAAATCGTTGCGCAAGCGGGGCGCACCGGCGCCATTACCATTGCCACGAACATGGCGGGCCGCGGTACAGATATTTTGCTGGGCGGCAATCCTGAATTCATGGCCAAGCAGGAACTGGTCAAGAAGGGCATCGCACAACAATTGCGCGTAGCGCAAGGCAAGATCGAGGGCCCGCAGGAAGACGGAATCACCTCGATCTTCTATTACAACGGGAACGAATACACCGTGCCTACGGAAAAGTGGGCCGAGGCGCTCGCGCGTTATAAAACGCAAACCGATAAAGAACATGATGAAGTGGTTGCGGCTGGAGGATTGCACATTCTCGGCACCGAACGCCACGAATCGCGCCGCATTGATAACCAGCTTCGCGGTCGCGCCGGTCGCCAGGGCGATCCCGGCTCGTCGCGCTTCTATCTTTCTCTCGAAGATGACCTGATGCGCATCTTCATGCCGAAAGAGTGGATCTCGAAACTGTTGCTCCGGCTCGGCATGGAAGAAGGCGTGCCGATCGAATCGAAGATGATGACCCGCCGTGTCGAGACCGCGCAGACGACAGTGGAGGGCCAGCACTTCGAGTCGCGCAAACACCTACTCGAATACGACGACGTAATGAACAAGCAGCGCGAAGCCGTGTATGGCCTGCGCCGTCGCTTGCTCGAGGGCATGGATCAGAAAGATCTGATCCTTGAAGATTATGTTTCGGCGATCCTCGGCGATCTGATGGACGAATACTGCCCGCCAAAAGCGCACGCGGATGATTGGAATATCAAAGGATTGAAAGACGCTGTCTTCACCCGCTTCGGCGTGGATTTCCTCGCCGAGGGCGTAAAGCCCGAGGCATTGAACCGGCAGGAACTTGGCGACGCGATTTTTGGAAAGCTGAAAGAACGCTACGACGCCAAAGAAAAGCTGATCGGCCCTGACGCCATGCGCCATCACGAGCGCATGATCATGCTGAGCGTGCTCGATTCGCAGTGGAAAGACCATCTCTTGAGCATGGATCACCTGAAGGAAGGCATTGGCCTGCGCGGCTACGGCCAGCACGATCCGCTGGTCGAATACAAGAAAGAGTCGTTCGAGATTTTCGAAGCGATGATGCAGCGCTTCCAGGAAGATACGGTCAAATATTTGTATCTCATGCAAATCCTGGAGCGGCCGCCGGATTCCGGCGCCGGAGGTCAACCGCCGGGCACCCCTGCAGGCCAGGATACGGAATCGGGAGTTCCCGCGCATCGCGATAGTGATGGCAACGGCCGGCGACCTCCGCGTATGGTCGCCACTTCCGCCGACGACATCGAAGAGGCTTTCATCCGTCGCAAGCGCCGCGAACTGGAGCAGGCGCGCATGGCCGGCGGGGGTGACGTTGCGCCCGTGCAACAGGTAGTGCGCGCGCAGGAAAAAGTAGGCCGCAACGATCCTTGCCCGTGCGGATCAGGGAAGAAGTTCAAGAAGTGCCACGGGGCATAGACGGAGCCCCCGATATGCCCGGTTTGATTATCTTCTATTGTTACGAATAGCCTTGAAGGTCATTGCTTCCGCGCTACTCTTCATATCCCGCTTCCAGTCTTCGAACAATCCTGCGTAATTCTTCACGATGTACCGCTCGCGCCTCACCCCTAACTTCTTCGCCGTCGCGTCAATCCACTGTGGCAATCCTTCGATCTCCGCGAAATTCCCAATCGGAGTTTCGTCGATGACGACCTGCCCTTTCCCATCCGTCCACTCCGCCCGAAATTTTTCGTAGCGAAAAGAAGGCTGGTATCCGAGTGCTCGCAGAATCGCCCCCGCCTGCTTCCCGTCCGCAACTTCCGTTTCCAATTCCTGGCGGCTGCTGTGCCGTTTGGTCTGCTTTCCTGATTTGTGGGTCAGTGTCCACTGGCTTCCATACTGGCGTAATCGAAGCAGTTGCCTGCGCTTTCGCAGTTCACCTCCCGGAAGGTCATAGAGAGTATTCATCTCATGAGTTCGGCGCGTTTCAAGGCGAAACCCCGCCTCGCGCAGCTTGCGGGCAATCGCCCGTAGATCATCGACCCGAAACTTTACCTCGATTTCCCGATTAGATCGCATAAATTCAATACAGCTTTTGCTCGCAGAAGCATACAAGCGCCGCCGATAAGGCCTGTTGAATAGCCGCGACGATGGCGCCCCTCACTGAAATGTCGGCAGCTTGACGAGATCGTTGGCTGGCACTCCCTCCACCGGTTCGCCGGCTTTGCGCCAGGCCGTCAGGCCGCCGACGATCACAAACGCGTTGAATCCTTTTTCCCGCAGCAGATGCGCCACACGGGCGCTGGTGGCTTCGCGTGCTCAAGTGCAGTAGAGATAAATATCCTTGTCTTTCGGCAGGAGCTTGATTTCCTCATCAAGATTGTTGGGCTCGATGCGGATTGAATTCTTGATTCGCGCGGCGCCGGAATCGTAATAGCCGTGGCTGCGAACGTCTACGATCAGCACGTGGTTGGCATCTTGCGACGCGAGCCGGGCAGCCAGTTCCTGCACTTGCACGCGCGGCACGATGCGATAAACCCTGTGCTTGTCGTACTGCACCACGCGATAGATCCCATAGGCCACAATCGTAACGATCACCACCGCTTCCATGGCGCGCCCAGCCGCGTGAAAGCCCCGCAGAATCACAGCCAGGAAGTCGCGGGAAAGATACCCGACCGCGAGATAAGCAAGCGCGTAGACGCTGGCTCCCATGCTGTCGAGCCGCAGAAATTGCCAGAAGCGCATTTTCATGCTGCCCGCCAGCGGCGCCGCCATGGTATTCACTCCCGGAATGAATTTTGCGATGATCAGCGTCAATTTTCCGCGTTTGTAAAACGATTCCGCCGAACGCAGAATGCAGGTCTCGGGATTGATCGAGACCCGGCACAGGAAACCGAGCAAGGCCCAACCCATAGCGCGCCCAAGCCAGAACTGAATGGTGTCACCGATCATCAGAGCCGGAATCGAAGCCAACAGCACATAGGGGCCCCACAGCGCGTGGCTCGCAATCGCGGCTCCGGCCGCCACGAGTGCGATGGCCGCAGGGAAAGGAAGGCCCACCGCCTCGGCCAGCAACAGACCGAACAACCAGGCGTAACCATGGCGCGCCAGCAGGGTGACCAGATTCATAACCAGTCTTGGATCGGAATACTGAGGAAAAGGTTCAGTATAAACAAAGCTGGAATCCGCGGTAGCGGCTACTTCTCCCGGGAAATCACGAACTCCGGCGCCCAGAGTAAGGCACGCTTGATTTCTGAGTCTGGGAAAATATCGAGAGCGCTCTGTGCCGACTCAGCGTAGCCTGCCGCGTGGGCAGTCGCGGCACTGAGCGAACCGTAACGCTGCAGAATCTCCAGAATCTGAGGATGGTTGACCCCGTTGAAGGCGCGATCGCGGAGGATTGTTTCAATCTTGCGGCGCTCTTCCAGCGTGCAGCGTTCCAGCGAATGAATCACAGCCATCGTCGCCTTGCCTTCGCGAAGATCGCTAGCGACGGGTTTGCCGAGAACCTCCTCCGACGCTGTCAGATCAAGAACGTCATCCACAATTTGAAATGCCATGCCGAGATCGTGGCCATACTGCGCGAGCGCCTGTTCCTGTTCTTCCGTCGCGCCGCCCAGAATCGCGCCCAGCCGCATGCAAACTGAAAACAGGCATGCCGTCTTCCGGTAAATCAGATCGAAATATTCATCCTGAGTAATCGACTTGCCGAGCTTTTCCACCTGCAGCAGTTCGCCTTCGACCATCTGCTGGGTCAATTCGATCAGAGAATCGAGAATGCGAAAATTGCGCTCCTGCACCGCAACCTTGAAAGCCTGCATGTAAAGCCAGTCGCCGGCGAGCACGCATTTGGAGTTGCCCCACTGTGTGTTCGCGGCCGGACGGCCACGGCGCGTCGTGGCTTCATCGATGATGTCGTCATGTACGAGGGTTGCGGTGTGAATGATTTCGACGACCGCCCCCAGGCGAATCGCGCCCCGGCCCCGATAGTCGAACAATTTCGAAGAGAGAAAGAGCAGCGCCGGGCGAATGCGCTTGCCGCCTCCGGCGCGCAGATATTCGCCAATCTCCGTGATCGCCTGCACGCCGGAAACCGTATCGTCTCCAAACTCGTGCTCCAGAGCCGCAAGATCTTCATGCAGCAGGTCGAAGACTTCTTTTCCGTTGATGATTGGCGGCGCGCTCACAACTAATTTGTCCTGTAATTGATGAACTGCATGTCGATACCAAAATCATGCTGGCGCAGCAGCGCAATCACTTCCTGCAGTGTATCTCGATCTTTGCCGCTCACCCGCACCAGGTCGCCCTGGATCGATGCCTGCGCCTTCTTCTTCGAATCCTTGATCAGCTTCACAATCTCCCGCGCCTTTTCGATGGCGATGCCCTGCTGCATGGTCACGCGCCGCTTCGCCGTGCCGCCTGCGGCCGGTTCCACCGCACCATAGGTAAGTCCCTTAAGGGACACGCCTCGTTTCACAAGCTTTTGTTGCAGAATGTCGTTCACCGCTTTCAGTTTGTACTCGTCCGCCGAATGCAAAACGATGGCGTCTTTCTCGAGTTCGATGTTCGACTTGGAATCCTTCAAGTCGAAGCGGGTGTGAACCTCCTTCAGGGCCTGCTGGATGGCATTCGACACTTCTTGCATGTCGATCTTGCTCACGATGTCAAAACTATTATCGGGCACGAAATTTCAATTCTTTCTGAAATGATGGAATGTACAGTTCGAGATTATCAGATGAGAGCCTTTCGCAGCGTTTCAAAGCGCGGGAACTTTGCTTTCAGCGATTTCAGCAAGTTTGAAAAAATTGTAGAAATTCTCGCTGGTTTTCCGTCCAATCTCTTCCGCCGATAAACCGCGCAACTCCGCAAGTTTTCTCGCGGTCTCCACCACAAACGCGGGCTCGTTACGCTTGCCCCGGTTCGGAACTGGCGCCAGATAAGGGCAATCCGTCTCAACGAGTATCCGATCGAGCGGGACCTCCAGAGCCGCATCGCGAATCTGTTGCGCTTTTGGAAATGTAAGATTGCCGGCAAACGAAATCATGAATCCCATATCCAGCGCCCTTTTCGCGTGCTCCCAGCTTCCGGTGAAGCAGTGCAAAACCCCTGCCAGTCCGTTCGGTGCCCACCGGTCCCGCAGCAGGCCCAGACAATCCTCCCAGGCATTATCGCTGCCGTCCGAGGGACGGCAGTGAATCACGATCGGCAGCTTCGCGCTCGCCGCCAACTCCATCTGCCGGATGAATACTTTTTTCTGAACATCGCGCGGCGAGTAGTCGTAGTGATAATCGAGGCCGATTTCCCCCCATGCAATCACCTTGGGATGCCGCGCCAGCTTTTCCATCTTCTCGTAAGCAGCTTCGTCCGCCAGACGAGCTTCATGTGGATGAATACCGAGGGTCGCGTAAATAAAATCGTATTGCTCCGCTAATCGGATTCCGCGATCAACCTGCTCGGGGCCATTGCCATTGCCAATCGCGACAATAGTCTGAACCCCTGCCGAGCGCGCCCGCGCAATGACCTGCTCGCGGTCTGTATCGAATTGCTCGCCATCCAGATGTGCGTGCGAATCTACAAACATAAATCTCAGCTCCAGCAGACGGGCGTCGGGACGATCTAACACAAGCGTCCTATTTCAGCCTCGCTCCCACTGGCACATCCTCTAAGAACCCCGCCAGCACCGGCTTTCCACCGTCAACCGAAGCTGCAACGATCATGCCGTTCGATTCCAGTCCGCGCATCTTGCGCGGCGCAAGGTTCGCGACAATAACAACTTTGCGTCCGACCAAAGTTTCCGGAGCATATGCCTCGGCGATCCCAGCCAGCACCTGCCGCGTCTCCGTTCCAACATCAATTTCCAAACGCAAGAGCTTGTCCGATTTGGGCACCCTCTCCGCGACCTTCACCACGCCGACACGCAGTTCCACTTTAGAAAAATCGTCAATTGAAATCTTCCCAGTCGCGTCTTGAGCGGTTGCTGAAACGGCCGCAACCTGTGGTGAATGTGCTGTGCTCCCTTCAGCAGGCGCCTTAGCGGCAGCAGATTCGCCGGCCAGTGCCGGCCTTTGCTCTTCTTCCATTTTCTGCATCCTTTCAATCGCACTCTTATCGGCGCGAGGAAACACCGGCTGCACTTCGCCAAGTTTTGTGCCGAGCTGTAACTGTCCCCACGCGAGTTGATTCAACGCCAGTTTCTTGATATCGCCGAGCCCCATCTGCTCCCATATCTTGGCGGTCGCCTCGGGAATGACCGGATGCGCCAGCGCCGTGACGATACGCAATGCCTCGGCAGCCGTATAGAGTACCGTGGCCAGACGCGACCGGCTATCTTCATCCTGTTTCTCACCAAGCGCCCAAGGCTCGTTCTCGACTATATATTTGTCCACGGTTGCGATTAGTCCCCACGCCACCTCTAGCGCGCGCGAAAACTGAAAGTCGTCGAACAAAATCCTGAATTCCTGGATCACCTGGCGCGCACCCATCGAAACCACATCATCCGCCACGGTATGTGCCACGATCCGCGATGGATACGGCACTTCGCCCTTGAAGTACCGGTTAATCATGGTAAGCGTGCGGCTGGCCAGATTGCCCAATCCATTCGCCAGATCCGAGTTATACCGTTGCACCAGCGCATCGAACGAAAACGATCCATCCTGGCCGAATACGACTTCGCGCAACAAAAAATAACGCAGCGCATCGGCGCCGAGCACGTCAAGGATCGTTTCCGTCCTTACAATGTTGCCGCGCGACTTCGACATCTTGCTTTCTTCAAACAGCAGCCATCCGTGCGCTACAATCGCCTTCGGCACGTCCAAACCCGCCGCCATCAGAAATGCCGGCCAGTAAACACAATGGAAGCGAACGATCTCTTTGCCGATCATCTGCACATCGGCAGGCCATAACTTCTTGAACGCCTCCTGCGCGCCGGCATGCGCAGAGCCGTAACCAATCGCCGTGATGTAATTCGCCAGCGCATCGAACCATACGTAGATCACGTGCTTGGGATCGTCCGGCACCGGTATGCCCCAGCTAAACGTCGAGCGGGTGATCGATAAATCGCGCAACCCGGAACGCACAAACGAAATGACTTCGTTACGCCGTGCTTCCGGACGAATGAACTCCGGATTCGCGTACAGGGCCAGCAGCTTGTCCTGAAAGCTGGAGAGCTTGAAGAAATAATTTTCTTCCTTCACCGTCTCCGTGATGCGCCCGCACGTGGGGCAGGGATCGCCGGGTTGCGCTCCGTCAACATAAAGCTCGTCCGACACGCAGTATTGGCCCGTGTAGGTGCCTTTGTAGATGAAGCCCTTATCCCGGATCTGCCGGAAAAGTTCCTGCGTTCGTTTCTTGTGCCGTTCCTCGGTAGTGCGGATGAAGTCGTCGTTGGAAATGCCCATCCGTTTCCACAACCGCCGGAACTCGCCTGAAATCTCGTCGGCATATTGTTGCGGAGTTTTTCCCGCCGCCTGCGCCGCGCGCTCGATTTTCTGACCGTGCTCATCGGTACCGGTCAGAAAAAACGTCTCGGCGCCCAACATGCGCTGCCGGCGCGCAATCGTATCGCACGCAATCGTTGTGTAGGCATGCCCGATATGCGGGCGGGCGTTCACGTAAAAAATAGGCGTCGTGATGTAGAACTTCTTGCTCATAAGTTGTTGGGCCGGACAACGACAAAACTTTGAGTCTGCTGTCTACTGTGCGCGACCGATTTTTAGACCTTTTTGATGTTGCCGAGATAGACTCGATTCGCTTCTTGCATCACTTGTTTCAGGGGTACGTGATGCTCGGCCGCGATGCGCCGGCAGTCTTCATATTCTGGTGAGTAGTTTGTTACCGTCCCGTTCATGCTGGCAATTTTAATTCGAATCTCACCCCAGGTCGTCAATACGTTTTCCCAGCGGCGCGCCAGCGCCTGGCGCCGTTCCTCTCGTCTCCGTACACCCAAGGTGGTGGTCTCGGCAAAGATAAGCTGCGTCAACTTATCCGCGTCCTCCGCTTTGCAAAGAACCGTCAGCAGCGTTCCAGGTCGATTTTTTTTCATCTGCACCGGTACTCCGAAGGCATCCAGCGCGCCTTCCTCCAAAAGCCGGTCCATGACATAACCGAAAACCTGCGGGTTCAGATCGTCAAGGTTAGCTTCCAGCACGCTGATGGTCTCAACCGAAATCTTGCTGGCCAAAGGCGCGGACGCCGCTTCTCCGACGGTCAGGCGCACGACGTTCGGATGCCCGGCAAAATCGCGCGATCCTGCGCCATATCCGGATTTGTGAATCCTCATCGGGGGAAACTCGTTGAATCGTGAAACCAAAGTCTTCACGATCGCCGCACCCGTCGGCGTCACCAGTTCCGCCTGCACTCCAGAGGAATAAACAAACGCGCCGGCGAGCAGTTCCACCGTCGCAGGAGCGGGAACCGGGAAAATACCATGCGCACACTTTACCGATCCGCCTCCGACATTCAGCGGAGAGCAAACAATCTCATCGACATTCAAAGCCTCAGCGCCCACCGCGGCGCAAACAATATCCACCATCGCGTCGACCGCACCCACTTCATGGAAATGGACGTCGTCGATGGAGGTGTTGTGAATCTTCGCCTCGGCGTTGCCGAGCGCTTCGAAGATGGCAATGGCAGTTTTCTTTGCATCTTCCGAAATCGCCGCCGCAGATATAATTTTCCGAATTCCCGCCATTCCGCGGCCATGTTTGTGAGAATGCGAATGCGGATGCTCATGTGAATGATGGCCGTGACTGTGGCCGTCGCCATGCTCGTGCTCCGGTTCGTCCACACGTTGGGCTGCGAAGGAGGATCCGGCAGCGATACTTTGCCGCTCCCAATACTCTTCTCGCGGCAAATCCTTCTCGCCGTTCACCCAGACATCGGCCTTCGTGGCCGAAATTCCGCTGCGCACCACCCGGGAAATTTCCAATCGCGCACCCAAGCTTAGAGCCGCAACCGCATCCTCCAGCACTTTTGGCGGAACTCCGGCATCAATCAGCGCGCCCATAAACATGTCGCCACTGATGCCGGAAAAGCACTCTAGGTAGGCAATACGCATAACACAGACTGAGTTTTCATCATAGGAAACCGCACCCGCCCCGTCAAACGGAGTGTGTGCCCGCTCTGCTAAAATCACTATCTTCACAAAAAGTCAGAGGGAAGCTTTGTATCGTCATCTGGAACAGCGTGTCGCGCGGCGTTTGCTCGAGTTTCTACGCCAGCGCTACCCCGGCGCCGAATTGCCAAGTGCGGTCATCGAGCAGCCTCCAAAGGTCGAACTGGGAGACTTCGCAGTTCCTCTTTTTCCGTTTGCCAAGCCGCTGCGAACCGCGCCCCTGAAGATTGCCGAAACAATCCGAGCGGAGATTGGTCCGATCGACGGCATCGCCGAAATGCAGGTTGCCCCCCCGGGATATTTAAACGTCAAAATCGATCGCGGATGGATGGCGACATCCTTAGTTGCAGATAAAGGACCAGTTCCCGATACTCCTTCCGGCAAAGTTCTCGTCGAGCACACCAGCATCAATCCCAACAAAGCCGCGCACATCGGCCACCTGAGGAATGCCGTTCTGGGCGACACCTTCGTTCGACTGCTGCGCTTCGCACGCAGAGAAGTCGATGTGCAGAACTACATCGATAACACGGGAGTCCAGGTTGCCGATGTGGTTGTCGGGTTCACCCATCTCGAACACAAATCGCGGGCGGAGATTGAAGAACTCACTCGCCATCCGCGCTTCGACTACTACTGCTGGGATCTCTACTCGCGTGTTTCGCAATGGTACGCGCAGGATAAGCAGAACCTGCAAGTGCGCGCTCGAACGCTGCATGCGATTGAAGACAGCGCAAGCGAGGCGGCTGCCGTCGCCGAACTGATCTCAACGGCCGTATTGCGCCGGCATCTTGAAACCATGGATCGGCTCGACATCGAATACGATTTTCTGCCCCGCGAAAGCGAAATTCTGCACCTGCATTTTTGGGATGCAGCTTTCACAAAACTCAAAGATGCCGGCGTGCTGGTTTACGAGAACGCAGGTAAGAACCAAGGCTGCTGGGTAATGCGTCGCGCGGGAACAGAGAAGTCTTCCGACACGGAAGGCGCGGCAGGCACTGACGAAGCCCAGAAAATTTCCGAGGAAGACCAGAAGGTAATCGTCCGCTCGAACGGCACCGTCGGCTATGTCGGCAAAGACATCGCCTACCACATGTGGAAGTTTGGCCTGTTGGGGCGCGATTTCGGGTATCGCAAGTTCTACCGCTATCCCAACCGGCACGAGTGCTGGATCTCTGCGGTGCAAGGCGAGAAAGACCATCCGCATTTTGGCGACGTGGCTGAAATCTACAACGTCATCGACGCTCGCCAATCCGAGCCTCAAAACACAGTGATCGAAGCGCTACGCGGCCTCGGACACAATGAATCCGCCGACCACTATACCCACTTCTCGTATGAAATGGTTGCACTCACCCCGCGTTGCGCCGCCGAGCTCGGCTACACGCTGAGCGACGAAGACAAGGCACGTTCCTATGTCGAAGTTAGCGGACGCAAAGGTTTCGGCGTGAAGGCCGACGATCTGCTGGACCAACTCATCGCCTCTGCCAAGCGCGAAGTCGACTCGCGCCATCCGCAGTTGCCCGATTCTGAGCGCCTCTCCATCGCGACGCAAATCGCTACGGGGGCGCTGCGCTACTTTATGCTGAAGTACACCAAACAGTCGGTGATTGCCTTCGACTTCAAAGAAGCGCTCAGCTTCGAAGGAGAAACTGGCCCTTACGCCCAGTACGCCGTGGTCCGCGCAACCAGCATTTTCAAGAAAGCCGGAATCGATCCCGATTCTTACTTGGAAGTAGTTGAGAAAAAGCTTTCATTAGACGACTTCCGGGAATTTCTGCAAGGCGAGGGCGGATTGGAGTTATGGGAACTTTGGCTATCTGCAGCGAAGACTTCTTACGTGGTAAACCAATGCATTTCGACCGCCGAACCGGCGTACATCGCCAAGCACGCATTTCAGCAGGCGCAACTCTTTAATACGTTCTATCATCGGCATCCAATATTGAGTGAGGTGGATGAGCGCCGCAAGCAGTTCCTGTTCGCCACCGTCGCGCTTCTCCGCCGTGAAATGATTCGTGCGTTAGACGTGATGGGAATCAGCGTTCCGCCGGTGATGTAAAGGCGGAATACCGTTGTCGAAGCGTTCCGCCTTGTAATCGAATGTCGCCAACCAGCCATTCTGCAAGAGCCAGCCGCCGGCTTCGCAATTTCGTAATCGCAGTGTTCTTGCTCTTTGCTTCGCTGGCGCTCGTGGGAGCCGTCTATCAACGGATCTGCTCCACCCGCGATCGCCGCGCTTACCCGATGCCCGGCAGGTTAGTCGATGTTGGCGGCTATAAGATGCACATCGACTGCACCGGATCGGGGACTCCCACAGTCGTGCTCGACTCCGGCCTGGGTGATGGCTTCATCATCTGGCGCACGTTGCAGCCGCAAATCGCGCGGTTCACCCGCGTGTGCTCCTACGACCGCGCCGGAATCGGCTACAGCGATTCGAGTCCGCGGCCGCGAAACAGCAAGGTCTTCGCTAAAGAACTGCATTCACTCTTGCGCAATGCGGCCGTCGCGCCGCCATATGTGCTTGTCGGGCATTCCATGGGCGGATACGATGTTCGCATCTTCGCCGGTCTGTATCGCAACGAAGTTGCCGGGATGGTTTTGGTCGACTCCTCGCATCCAGAGCAGAAAAAGCGACTGCCGGCGGCGCTCAACGATCTGGACGCAGGTTGGTTGCGCGAGCAGGAATTCTTCGAATTCACCATGCCATTCGGCCTGCCGCGAAGGTTGGGATTTTGCGGCAACGATCGCGAGGTTCGGGCCTCCGATTGCAATTTCCGCAGCGTGCGCGAAAGCGTTGCCGAGCTGAAATCGATTTCAGAAAGCGGGGCGCAGACGGCAGAGACTCGGTCGCTGGGAGACATTCCGCTCATCGTTCTTTCTCAGGATCCCAATGCGCCCCAATATGATCTGCCCGAAGATTTGGTCAAGCCCGCGAGTGACGCGTGGCAGAAAATGCAGAACGAACTGGCGCAGCTCTCCACTCGCGGGAGGCAAATTATCGCGATGAACAGCGGGCACTATATACAACTAGACCGTCCGGATCTGGTGCTGGATGCGGTTCGCGAGGTCGCAGATGAAGTGAAGAGTGCGCAACCACGCGTGCAGCATAATCCAGAGAACCGCCGCTAGCGGCTTTCTAGAGTTCGGCGCGCGTGCGAAAATATGAGCAATATCGCAATATCCGTACGTCAGCCAAGGGAATATCGCATGTGCAGAAACATCAAGACTTTGTTCAACTTCGATCCGCCGGTTAACGGCGAAGAGGTTCGCGCAGCCTCTCTCCAGTTTGTCAGGAAGATTACCGGCTTCAACAAGCCATCGAAGGCCAATGAAGCCGCCTTCGCGAATGCGGTGGATGAAATCTCCGCAATCTCCGCTAGACTTCTTCATTCCCTGGAAACCACCGCTCCGCCCAAAAACCGCGAAGAAGAGGCTGCCAAAGCGAAAGCCCGCGCCGCAGAACGCTTCGGCGCCTGAATTTCCCTGCGCTCAAGCGCTCAAGGCTCCCGGAACCAAAGTCCCTCTGCTATTCCGCCGAAAGCTTCTAGCTGGCGTATCCCTTCACAAACTCCACCAGGCTGCGCAGCGCAATTCCCGACGGACCTTTCGCAATCCACGGCTTTTGCTCCTCCACCCACGCAGTCCCAGCGATATCAAGATGAATCCAGGGAGTCTCTTCCGCGAACTCCTGCAGGAACATCGCCGCGTTGATCGCTCCGCCCCAGCGGCCGCCGGTATTCATGATGTCGGCGATCGACGATCGAATCTGGTCTTTATATTCGTCATCCAGCGGCAGCCGCCACATTTTCTCTCCGGCCTCCTCGTTGGCTCTGTGAAAGCGCTCATAAATGGCGTCGTCGTTTGCAAACACCCCAGCATTCGCGTGACCTAAGGCAACTACGACAGCCCCGGTAAGCGTCGCCGCATCCACCAGATGAGTGCAGCCGAGCTGGCGCGCGTAGTAAAGGCCATCCGCAAGCACCAGGCGGCCTTCAGCATCGGTATTGATAATTTCGATTGACTTGCCCGACATGGCAATCTGCACGTCCCCGGGCTTCTGCGCGTGTCCCGACGGCATATTTTCCGTCGCGCAAACAATTCCGATCACCTTCACTTTCGGCTTCAGCATCGCAATGGCGCGCATAGCTCCGATCATGGTCGCGCCGCCGGCCATGTCGTATTTCATTTTCTCCATGCCGTCGGCAGGCTTGATCGAAATGCCGCCAGTGTCAAAAGTAATTCCTTTACCCACCAAACCCAACACTGGCGTCGCCGGCGCTCCGGAAGGCTCATAGGTCATGACGATCAGCGCGGGCGGCTCGTCGGATCCCTGTGCGACGCTCCAGAAGGCGCCCATCTTCATTTCTTTGATCTTGTCTGCCCCGTAGACTTCGCACTTCAGACCGACCTCTTGAGACATTTTTTTCGCGCGCTCGGCCAGAATCGTCGGAGTCATGCGGTTCGAGGGCTCGTTCACCAGATCGCGCGTGAAATTCTGCGATTCGCCGACGATCTGAGCCTCGTCGGCAGCTCTCTGCAGTGCAGCTTGATTCTCCTTGCTCCCAGCGACAATCGTGAGAGCGTCAATTTTTTGATCCTTACGGTCGCTGCGATAGTAATCGGGATCGAAATTCCCAACCAGCGCGCCCTCGACAATCGCCCGCGTTGCTTCCTCGGCAGGCACATTCGGCGGCGCGATAAAAGCAAAGCTGCGAATTCCACGCGACTTCAGCGACCTCACCGCAGCGCCGGCAACACGCCGCAAATCGTAGCTGCTGAACTTCTTCGCCGAGCCGCCGCTGATCAGCAACAGACGCTTTGCCTTCAACCCTGCAGGTTTATGCAGCAGATTGATCTCGAATGGCTTGGGCGAGACCTCTCCGCTCGAAAGCAAGTCGGCCGCAGCGGATTGTATCGTCTGGTCGCCGCTTGCAATCTTAAGTTGAGGCTTCGCGTCTTTGTTTTTTTCGGTTTGAGAGTCGGCTTCGTTCAGAACGACCGCGACAAGCGATTCGGTTTCGAGTTGAGACGGGGTGGAAAGAGTAATCGTAGTTTTCATAATGTCATTGAGCGCCAAGGCTGATCTTCCAGTATCGTCGGGCGGCAACGAGTTACGCAAGCACCCCGCGTCGTCACAACCCTGTGGGGCGGCTTTATACGATCGGCCCTGCTCCGCTGGAATTCCAGAACAGCGAAGTCAAATTCCGCGTATCTCGCTCGGAGCGACGCACACGCATAGCGTATGATTTCATGCTTCGAGAAAATAGAGGTTGATCCATGAAAATGGGTTGGGTGGTCGTGCTCGTCCCGCTGTTGTCCGTGATTGCGATCACACTTGCCGAGCGCCAGCACGAAGCTAGAGCCGCATCCCGCCAGGCAGAATCGACAGCGCAAACTGCCGCGGTATCACCGGCCAGGATATCCCCCATACCGGCTCCGGACGCCGCCTCGGCAACGTTCACAATTCCTGACACGACCATCGCCGTCAATTCAGATAAGCCGATGTCCGAGCGCATCGTCCACTACGAAATCGACGCGCATTATGACGCAGCTACTCACGCCGTCAATGCCAATGAGACGCTGACCTATCACAACCTCACCGGCCAATCCCTCGATCATTTCCCGTTTCATTTGTATCAGAACGCATTTCAGCCCAACTCAACCTTTGTGCGCGAAGCCAAGCTCGCGGGAACGAGCGATTTGGCCTACGACACGTGGGAGGAAAAGGAATTCGGATCGGAGACCATCAAGACCATCGATGTCGTCGGCCAGGGCGATGTGACGCAGCAGATGCAATATATCCAGCCGGACGACGGAAATAAAGACGACAAGACGGTGATCGATGTTCGCCTACCCAAGCCGATCGCACCCGGCGCCTACGTTCAGTTTCGCGTCGCGTTCGAAACGAAATTTCCTGAAACCCAGGCGCGCTCAGGATGGAAGCACGATTTCGTCCTCGGCGGACAGTGGTTTCCGAAAGTCGGCGTCTGGTGGCATGGAGCGTGGAACTGCCACCAATACCACGCCCTCACAGAATTCTTTGCCGACTTCGGCGTCTACGATGTGAAGTTAACCGTACCGGAAAACGAAGTCGTCGGCGCGAGCGGCGTCAGGGTGGAAGAGGTCAGCAATCCTGACCGGACGAAAACCTACACCTACCACGGCGATGACATTCACGACTTCGCCTGGACCGCGAGCCCCCGCTACAAAGTAAAAGAGGATGGCATTTATCAAGGCCAAATGGGGCCGGTGCAGATGCGCATCCTGATGCAGCCTGCGCACTGGGGCCAGGTGGGGCGGCACGAGAAGATATTGCGCGAATCCCTCGATTATTTCGAACGCTGGTATGGACCGTATCCCTATAAGACGATCACCCTGGTCGATCCCGAGGATGCTGCTGCGGGAGGCATGGAATACCCAACGTTCATCACCGGCGGCACAGATTGGTTCATGCCCGAGAGGCTTTACCTGCCGGAAGTTGTCATCGAACACGAATTCGGCCATCAGTATTGGTATGGCATGGTGGCGACCAACGAATTCGAGGATGCCTGGATGGATGAAGGCATCAACAGCTATACGGAAGTGAAGGTGCTGGACTCGATTCTCGGCAAAGACACTTCCATTATGAATCTGGCTGGAGTGACCGTGGGTGAAAGAGAGGAGCAGCGCCGCACCTATGCGGAAACCGCCGACGCCGACCCCATCGCGCAAAAGGCGTACGACTACTACAGCGGCGACTCCTACGCTGGAATTACCTACGGCAAGACGGCAAGTGTTCTGCTGACGGTGGAAGGCATCATCGGCGAAGATACGATGCAAAAGGCGATGCGTGCCTACTTCATGAAATACCGTTTTACTCACCCCACAAAAGACGATTTCCTGAAAACCATCGAAGATGTTTCCAGCCGGGATTTGAAATGGTACTTCTCCCAGGCCATCGACGGCTCGCAATTGCTGGATTACAAAATCCCGCGGATCGAATCGTTTCCCGTGAACTGGTACGAAGGCGGGAAAAATATCGAAGAGGACAAAAATACGGTCTACCGCTCCTACGTGTGGGTGCAGCGAAAAGGGGACTTCGAGATGCCGGTCGAGATCGAGGTCAAATTCAGCGACGGCAGCAAAGTTCGCGAGCATTGGGATGGTGCCAGCCGGTGGACCAAATTTATGTACGAGAAGAAGGCGAAGGTCGACTCCGCTGAACTCGACCCTGACCACAAAATTCAAATCGACCGCAACGATTTCAACAACAGCTGGACCCGCGAGCCGCACACGGCGGCCACTTACAAGATGGGGAATTACTGGCTCTTCGCCAGCCAGTGGGCAGCCCAGGCGTTTGCGTGGTGGGGCATTTAAGGCGAGCTTCCGGAGAAGTTCTTAGGCTGCGGCAAATATACGGGGAAAATTCGACGCATGAGTAACAAAGACGCGCTTCTAGCTGATGCTTGGGGCAGGGTTTCGCACAACAAACGATATATCTTTTGGTTCTATCTGCTGAACCTTTGGCTGGCGGTGTTCGGTGCCGCCGCCTTTTATATCCAGTCTCACGATTTTCTCGATCACAGCCTGCTCGCTGATCGCCTTGTCCACGGCCTCGATCTTGCCGTTTTGGTCGAAATGCTGGTTCAGCCCGATTTTGGCTCGGTACACGGACCGTTCGGATCCAGCCTGCATTTCGCAATGGCCTTTTTTTTCCTTGCGGCTCTTTTCATTCCCGGAGTGCTTATGGGCTACGCTTCAACCTACCGGTTGCCCCGGGAAGATTTTTTCCGCGCTTGTGGGCGGAATTTGTGGCGGTTTATCCGCCTGATGATTGTCGCCGGCATTGTGATGGGAGCCGTGGCAGGGGCCCTATTCGGCATCCATGCGGTACTTATCAAGAAAGCAGCGGAGAGCGCGAATGAATTGCTGCCGTTCTACGTTTCGGTCGCGGCCTTGTGCCTCACCTTTCTTGTGATGACTGCGCTCCGTATCTGGCTTGACCTCGCGCAAGCGGACTTGGTTCTGAGCGATCAAAGAATCGTTAGAAAGTCGCTCGCCGCCGGTTTTCGCCACATGTGGCGAAGCCTTGGCCAGTTGCTCGGAGCCTACACATTAATTGCAATTGCTGGAGTCGCGATTCTCTTGGCAGGAATCTTGGTGTGGTTTAAGTTCGTGCCGCCTGCCGGCGTTTTGCGCGCAACTCTGGTCGGTCAACTGACTTTACTGTTTCTGCTGATTCCGCGCTTCTGGCAGCGCGGTGTTGCCGTAACTTACTATTTGCAGAATATGGTCGAGCCCATTACTGAGCGCTCGTTCGCAGCCCCGGAGGTCGTTCCCGTGATCGGCGTTGATTCCACCATGCCCGTGAACCTGAACCCGCCGGAGCCCCCAGCGTCGTAATTCGTCGCGGGCGGCTGAGGATTCCGCTGAAAACTTCAAGCGCTTTTTGAACTCAGCAGGTTTTCGATCTTGGCCAGCAAAGCAGCGCTGGCATCGCCCGCTTCATCCGTCGAAAAAGTTTCCCCCAACTCGATCACCGGCAGGCTGGCGCATGCGGCCTGGAACGATTGCCGCGCCGCAGCCGATGCGCCCACATCCGGACCCGTCACCAGAAAATCGAAGCGCATGATCCGCATCAGGGTCAGGGCGTCCCGCAGATGATTGGTCGTGTGCACGTCGTAACCCGACCGCCGGAGCAGTTCTCGCAAATAAGCCAGCACGTCGACGTTGTAGCCCACGCAAAGAACGCTGCGGCCGGTTGCGGCCGGCCCCTCCGAGCTGTTTCGCGGCCCGTAAAACGCGGCCACCGCGTTCTCTTCCGAGTCGTGCGTGTCGAACAACTTCGTCAGATGTGACAGCTCGAGAACTTTTCGCAGCTGCTCGGGGACGTTGCACAGCTTTAAATCACCGCGCGCCTGCCGGGTGCTGGTGAGGCTACGCACCATGGTGCCCAGTCCGCTGCTGTCGATGAATCCGACCTCGCCCAGGTGCAGCACGATCGCGCGGCGGTCTCGCAACAGCCAATTCACGTGCGTGCGCAGAGACTCACTCTCGCCTCCTGCAACAATCCTTCCGCTGCAATGAACGATGGTGACCCGTCCTACGTCTCGCGTGTTGAGCGATAAGTTCATGCGGCCTCCCTGCGGCGCAGTGAGCTCCGAAATCGCAACATTATATGTCAGGGAGGCAAATCGGCCCGCAAAATAAACCAGTCGAAATCACAGCGCAACAATCGTGATTCCCGGATTGCGGCCCCCGAGATCGGAATCGCTTTTGAGTTCCGGGTGGGATTGAAGAAGTTTCCAGGAGGCATCGTCGGACTTCGACCAGTTCTCGCCAAAGATGCAAAAGCGAATCAGGCCGTTGTGAATCATTTCCAGCAGCCGCTTTTGCACGGCAAGCCGAATCTCGCCGCCCGCCCCGGTCGAGCCGTAACCGTGCACCAGTTTTAGAAAGACCGTGTGTTCTTGACGAGCTAGCGCCAGTTCTCGTTCCATCCGCTGCAGAGCTTCACGAACCAGAGGCTTGTCGGATTTGAGGTCGATGGTTTTGATGGGGTTGACTCGGCTCTCGCCCCATCACGAGGTTACTCGGATATCAGTTTGCTCGTCGCGGCAAGATGGTAAATTTTTTTCGCCCGGGAAGGCGATAGGCTTCAAAATCCTTATAGTCGATCGTTAGAATTGTACTGAGCCGTTCGCGCGTCGCCAGGCGAACCAGCGTGGCATCCGCAAAATCCATGGGATGATCGGCGTAATCGTGCATCAGAGATTGAATCAGGGGTAGTTCTTCGTTCGTGGTGGCCGACATTTGAATCGCGCCGGAACATATGAGCCGCCAGATGCCGCGAGGATCCAGCCCGATACGCGCCGACAGATAAAAAGCCTCGGTAAGGGCCGCTTCTGTGGTCAACAATGGCAAGCGTACGTTCTCGAAAGCCCCCACGCAAGCCTCGTGCATATGGTCGCTCCGATGGATAAGGGCGATAATTACGCTGGTATCAATCAGCCCGCCGGCTGATGCGGCGTTTGGGGGCATCGGTTTCCTTTGAATACTTTCGATAAATGCCGTCGCTCACCAACTCTCTGGATCTCTGAGATGCCGTGGGATCGCCGCCTCGGACAGAGCCGATCGCAGCCATGGCGCGTTGGCGAATCGCGGCCTGCTCCGCGCTGTCGTTCGAATGCCCGTTGCGTCGCTGGGCGAGCCAGTCGGCGGTGATTTGCTCCAAGATTTTCGCCACAGAAGTGCCTTCACGGCGGGCCTCCTGTTCGAGTTCGACCTTTCGGTCCGCCGAGAGACGCCAGCTGTAGACTTCGGTCTTCATGCACTACATTGTAGTGCAAAATCCTGGACGCTCGCAAGTATCTCTGACTGACTATGTTTTGCGCCCTCTCGCTACAGCTTCGCGCGCTTCTTTGTCCGCAGTCCTTCTCCGCTCCGTCTCCCGCTTATCCCAAAGTTGCTTGCCTTTAGCCAGCGCAAGTTCAACTTTCACTCGCCCATTCTTGAAATACATCCGTGTCGGAATAAGAGTCAGGCCTTTCTGCTGAGTTTTGCCGATCAGCTTGCGAATTTCTTCCCCATGCATGAGTAATTTTCGCGTGCGCAGGGGCGCATGGTTATGAATGTTGCCGTGCTCATAAGGCCCGATATGGGCGTTGAGCAGCCAGAGTTCGCCATCTTTAACCAGACCGTAGGAATCTTTGAGGTTCGCCAGGCCGCCGCGTACCGATTTGACCTCAGTTCCGGTCAAAACCACGCCGCACTCAAATTTTTCCAGCAAGAAATAGTTATGTGAAGCGATCCTATTGACGGCGGCGTCGCGCTGGCCTGCGGGCACGGGATCGCGCCGCGGAGACTTCTCGGCGCTCGGTTTGGTCTGGTGTGCGGGCTGGCGGGGCATGATAGGGATTCAATTTCATCTTAGCAGCGCGAGGCGGCTCCCGGCATCCGTCGTCCCAACGCCAAGGAGTGGAGGCCGAGTCAATCGCAGGGGCTAAGACTAAAGAGTGTAACTCCTATGGGCGCAATCAGATGGGTGGGCTCAGGGGGCGATGCTATAATCGCGGTAAAGAAATTATCTTGAGTCGAACGGGGTTCCCCCAGAACGCGGGGCGGAGGGGGATTATCTGCCTGTTCGGCGACGATTGTTGGAAGAGGACTGACGAATGAGACGTCTCAGGCCCGCGGCGGTATTGCTCCTCGTAGTTCTGTTTATCCTGCCTGCAATTGCCGACAAGGCAAAAACTGCCTACGAAAAAGGCCAGGATGCCGAGGCTCGGCAGAACTATGAGGCCGCCTACGATTTCTACAAACAGGCTTACGACCTGAAACCAAAGGATTTGCGGTATCGTTCGTCTTTTGAGCGGATGCGCTTCAAAGCCGCCGCCGTCATCGTTCACAAGGGCCAGAAACTCCGCGACGATGGCAAGCTGCAGGAAGCGCTGGCTGACTTCCAACGAGCGGCGCAAATCGATCCCTCGCTCTTCATCGCCCAGCAGGAAATCAAGCGCACGTTGCAGATGATGAACGACGCCACCAATCCTCCGCCGCAAGCGGCAGGTCCGCCCAACAGTATCGAGCGGAAGATCGCCGAGGCTGCCGGTCCGGTTGAACTTGCACCTATCTCGAACGTTCCCATCACAGTTAAGCTCACGGAAGATTCCAAAGTGATTTATCAGACGATCGGCCAACTGGCCGGCGTCAACGTTCTCTTCGATCCCGATTACACTTCCCGCCGCATCAAAGTCGAGCTGAACGGGGTCACGCTGCAGGAAGCGCTCGAAATCACCGCGCTTGAATCGAAGACCTTCTGGCGGCCGGTGACGGGCAACACAATTTTTGTAGCTCAGGACAATCCCGCCAAGCGCAAGGAATTGGAGCAGAGCGTCCTCAAGACTTTTTATTTGTCGAACCTGTCGCAGCCCACCGAACTTCAGGATGTGGTCAATGCAATTCGCGCCGTGCTCGACGTGCAGCGCGTGCAGCAGTTGCTCTCGCAGAACGCTCTTGTAGTCCGCGGAACTCCCGATCAGATCGCGCTGGCGCAGAAGCTGGTGGAAGATCTCGACAAGGTTCGCCCGGAGGTCGTCGTCGATATCGCGGTCATGCAGGTCAGCAAGGACAAGTCGCGCACTCTGGGTTTGAGCCCGCCCACCAGCGCGACCGTAACCCTGCAGAGCAACATCAACACCACGCCCACGACTACGACGACCGGAACGACCACAACCAGTACCAGCAGCGGTTCCACCGGACTTGAGCTGAATACTCTGGGACAACTGAACGCCACCGATTTCCAAGTCACGATTCCTTCCGCTAATCTTTCCGCTGTAATGGGCGACACCGATACCAAGATGTTACAAAACCCGCAGGTTCGGGCGCTCGACAATCAGAAAGCTACGTTGAAGATCGGCGAGCGCGTGCCGGTCGCCACCGGATCGTTTCAGCCCGGAATCGGCGGCGTCGGAATCAACCCGCTGGTTAACACTCAGTTTCAATATCTCGATGTGGGCGTGAACATCGACGTCACGCCTCACGTCCATGCCGATCGCGAAGTCACTTTAAAGATCGTCATGGAAATTTCCTCGGTCGTCGGCCAGTCAAGCATCGGCGGCATTAGCCAGCCCATCATCGGCCAGAAAAAGATTGAACACGAAATCCGCCTGGCCGACGGTGAATCCAGCCTGATTGGCGGAATCTTCGACGACTCCCAGACCAAGTCGCTCACCGGCATTCCCGGACTGGCGCAGATTCCAATTCTGCGATACCTCTTCGGCCAGGTTTCTCAGGACCACTCGCAGGATGAAACCGTTTTCGCGATCACCCCCCACGTAATTCGCGGAACGACAGTCAGCACGATGAATCAGCGCGCCCTCGATATCGGCACGGCCAATACGATCCAGTTGCGCGAAGTGAGTCATCCCGTAAGCGCAACTCCCGCGACAAAGCCGCCGGCGGCTCCGGGCAGTCCCGCGCAACCTCCGGCAAACCCGAATCCCGCGATGGCGCCGCAAACCACCATGACTCCGAACCCGGGTGTCACTTCGGCGGCAAACTTTATATTTGAGCCGGCAGAGATCAACGCGGTGAAGGGCAATACCTTCGCGGTGAACTTGCAGATATCCGGAGCGCAGAACGTGTACTCCGTTCCGGTGCAGATTAATTACGACCCGAACAAGCTGCAGTTGGTAAATGTTTCGAACGGCGGCTTCCTGTCACAGGATGGCCAGGCTGTCGCCCTGGTCCATCGCGAAGACGACACCACAGGAACGTTGCAGGTCACGGCGACGCGGCCGCCAGGATCGGGCGGCGTTTCCGGGCAGGGAACTGTGGTTACTCTGACATTCCAGGCGAAAGCCAGCGGTCAGACTCCGCTCACCATCACCCGCGGCGGAGCCCGCGATCCGGGCTTGCAGGCAATTGCGGTGAATGGAGCGCAGGCTTCCATCACCGTACAATAAAGTCAGTCAGAGTTGAGATTTTGAAATGATGTTAAGGCGAACGCAGCGACGGCCCAGTGCAAAGCCCGAGCGCGGTTTTACCCTCATCGAGCTGATCATTGCCTCTGCCATCGTGGTAGTGCTTTCGACCATGGCGGTGCCGCTGGCGCGCTTGACCATCCAGCGCCAGAAAGAGCGCCAGTTACGGATCGCTCTGTGGGATTTGCGCGATGCCATCGATCGTTACAAGGACGCTGCCGACCGCGGCGGATTCCAAACCAAGGTCGATAGCCAGAATTACCCTCCGGATCTCGACACCCTCGTCAAAGGCGTCGATGTTCAAGGCAAAAAGCTCAAGTTCCTGCGCAAGATTCCGATTGATCCCATGACCGGCAATACGGATTGGGGACTGCGCTCGATGCAGGACGATGCCGATTCCGATTCCTGGGGCGGCCAAAACATCTTTGACGTTTACACCAAGTCAACCGGCGAAGGCTTGGACGGCACGAAATACAAGGATTGGTGAGATCGGGTCTGGCAAGATGGCGAGAACGCGCAAAACGGGGCGGGGCGCGACAGGATTCACGTTGCTTGAGATGATGATCGTGATCGTCATCATGGGCATCCTGATGTCCATTGCCTTGCCCATCTACAACCAGTCGCTGCTGCGCTCCCGCGAAGCCGTCCTGCGCCAGGATTTGTTCACGCTTCGTTCGTTGATTTCGCAGTACACCCTCGACAAGCAAAAGGCTCCGCAGTCGCTCGATGATCTCGTGCAAGGCGGCTATATCAAGGTCCTTCCCAAAGACCCCATGACCAATGAGTCGAATTGGGAAGTCGTGCAGGAAGACACGCTTTTGAGCGTTGACCAGCAGGATCCCGGCATCAGCGACGTGCACTCGGCTTCGAATGCCGCGTCCACCGACGGCACTGCTTATTCCTCTTGGTAAGAGTTAACTACCTCCCACGTTGAAAGCCCTCCATTGAACACTTCCTCGTCCAACCAGTAACATCTACTTATGCCCGTCGAAACTGAAGTCCAAACCCGTCGCTCCATCCGCGCCCCTCGCGGCAACTCTATCACTTGCAAAGGCTGGCAGCAGGAAGCTGCCATGCGCATGTTGATGAACAATCTCGACGAAGAAGTCGCCGAGCGCCCGCAGGATCTAGTGGTCTACGGCGGAACCGGACGCGCAGCAAGAAATTGGCAAGCCTACGAAGCCATAATCGACTCGCTGAAGAAGCTCGAAAACGACGAAACTCTGCTGGTGCAGTCGGGCAAGCCGGTAGGCATTTTCAAAACCCACGATCACGCGCCGCGCGTGCTCATCGCCAATTCAAACCTCGTGGGCCATTGGTCGAACTGGGAGAAGTTCAACGAACTCGAGCGCGCCGGCCTGATGATGTACGGGCAGATGACCGCCGGTTCGTGGATCTACATCGGCTCGCAGGGAATCGTGCAGGGGACGTTCGAAACGTTCTCGGCAGCAGGTGAAAAGCACTTCGGAGGAGATCTGGCCGGAAAATTAATCGTGAGCGGCGGCATGGGCGGCATGGGTGGAGCGCAGTCGCTGGCAGCGACCATGACCGGGGCCGCGTTTCTGGGAATTGACGTCGATCCCGAGCGCATCAAGAAACGGCTGAAGACCGGCTATTGCGATTTCATGGTGACCACGCTCGATGAAGCGCTGCGCATCTTGAAAAACGCCGTTCGCAAGAAAGAAAACGTCTCGGTCGGCCTGGTCGGCAATTGCGCCGACGTCATCCCGGAGTTGGCCGCGCGCGGCGTCGTTCCCGACATCCTCACGGATCAAACCTCCGCGCACGATCCGCTGAATGGCTACGTCCCGAACGGCATGACGCTGGCTGATGCGCTTGAATTGCGCGAACGCGACCCACAGGCCTATCAGGAAAAATCACTCGATGCCATTGCTCGCCACGTCGAGGGCATGTTGCAACTGCAGAAGATGGGTTCCGTGACCTTCGACTACGGCAACAACATCCGCACTTTCGCATTTCAGCGCGGCGTGAAGCAGGCCTACGATTTCCCCGGCTTCGTGCCGGCCTATATTCGTCCGTTATTCTGCGAAGGCCGCGGACCGTTCCGCTGGGTGGCGCTTTCCGGCGAAGCATCCGACATTCACGTCACGGATGATCTCGTGCTGGAACTCTTTCCCGAAAATCGTATTCTCCGCCGCTGGATCGATCTCGCACGCAAGCGTATTAAGTTTCAGGGATTGCCCGCGCGCATCTGCTGGCTCGGCTACGGCGAACGTGCCCAATTCGGCCTCGCCATCAACGACCTGGTAAAAAAAGGAAGGATTAAAGCTCCCATCGTAATCGGCAGAGACCATCTCGATTGCGGCTCGGTAGCCTCTCCCTTTCGCGAGACGGAGAGCATGAAAGACGGCAGTGACGCCGTTGCCGACTGGCCTTTGCTAAACGCACTGCTGAATACGGCCGCGGGCGCATCCTGGGTCTCGATTCACAACGGCGGGGGCGTAGGCATTGGCTACTCGCTGCACGCAGGCCAGGTCACCGTCGCCGACGGCACGGAAATGATGGCGAAACGCATTGAGCGCGTACTCACAACCGATCCCGGCATGGGAATCATCCGGCACGCGGATGCCGGCTACGGTGAGGCCAGAACGTTTGCGAAAAAGACGGGCGTGGTCGTGCCGATGGACTAGTGGCACGTGCGCCGTACACAGCAATTCCTGTTGGCCTGCTAAACTGAAGAATACTTGAAACTGCTGGAACACTCTCAATTGCGCGCTACGGAACCACTGCTGCTTTTCAATATCCACCAGATACTCACACTGCAGAATCCAGCAGCGTCAATAGGTCCTAGACGCGGGACCGATCTCAAAGAACTCGGCGTCATCGAAGATGCCGCCGTCCTCTGCCTCGGTGGCAAAATCGTCTCAGTCGGCAAAACCAAAGATGCATTTCGCGACCCGTGGCTCAAGCGAAACCGCAAGAACGTCACAGAAATCGACTGCGCAAATAAAGTCGTCCTGCCGGGCTTCGTCGATTCCCACACGCATCCGGCCTTTGTCAGCCCGCGCCTGGTCGATTTCGAAAAGCGCATCGAGGGCGCTTCTTACCAGGAAATTGCTGCCGCAGGCGGCGGCATTCGCTCCAGCGTGGAAAGCGTCCGCAAGGCAGGGAAGCGGCTTCTTACCAAAAAAGTTCTCGCTGCGCTCCATGACATGGCAACTCACGGTGCCACCACAGTCGAAGCTAAATCCGGCTACGGCCTGACGGTTGACTCTGAAATGAAATCGCTCGAGGCAATCCGCGACGCTGCCTCCCAGTGGCCGGGAACAGTCATTTCCACGCTTCTCGGAGCGCACGTCGTCCCGAAAGAATTCGTGAATCGCTCGGAAGAGTATGTTGCGGCAGTCTGTAAAGAGATGATTCCTCGGGCGGCAAAGCGCAAGATCGCCCAATTCGTCGACGTCTTCTGTGACAAGGGAGCATTCACTCCAGCGGAAGCCGCTCAGATTTTTGAAGCTGCACAACAGCACGGTCTTAGTGTCCGCGCTCACATGGGCCAGCTTACAGAGACGAATTTGCGGCCTTTTCTGCGCTTCAATCCCGCTTCTTTCGATCACATGGATCATGTCAGCGAAAACGATATTGCTCTCCTGGCCAGGCACGATACCCTGGCCACGCTCGTCCCCGGGGCAAATTACTTTCTTGGTATAAAAGAGTATGCGCCCGCGCGCAGGCTGATCGACGCCGGCGTGCCAGTTGCCCTGGCGACCGACTACAACCCCGGCACTTCGCCGACTCTGAGCATGCCGATGGTAATGTCGCTCGCCTGCACGCAGATGAAGATGTCGCCGGCGGAGGCCATCGCGGCCGCGACGATTAACGGCGCCTGGGCGCTGCGCGTAGCTGATCGAAAAGGTTCAATCGAGCCCGGCAAGGACGCCGATTTGGCGATTTTCGCGGTCGGGGATTATCGTGAAGTTCCCTACTGGTTTGGAGACAACCGGTGTGAGATGACGATTGTCAATGGCATCATTGTGAGGCCGGGCTAAACTTTGATCTCCAGGGGTTCGTTTGTTCTTGAGGAATTTATGAGAAAAATTATTCTGCTGGCAACTTTTCTTCTGTCGACATTCATCTTTGCAACGGCGCAACGTTTGCCGGAAATTGCCGTCCCAGAGAATTACAAACTAACCTTCACTCCCGATCTCGACAAAGCCACGTTCGAAGGGGACGAAACCATCTCTATCCGCGTACTGAAAGCGACCTCAGAGATCACGCTGAACGCGGCCGACATCAGCTTCCATGAGGTCACGATCAGCGCCGGCGGAGTCACGCAAAAAGCCGCCATCACTCCAAAGAAAGAACAGGAGATGGTGGTGCTATCCGTCGGTAAGCCGCTGCCCACGGGGCCAGCCACAATCCGCATCACCTACAGCGGCATCCTCAACGACGAAATGCGCGGCTTCTACATCGGCAAAGACGATCAAGGCCGCAAGTATGCCGCGACGCAATTCGAATCGACCGACGCCCGCCGCGCGTTCCCTTCGTTCGACGAGCCCGCATACAAGGCGACTTTCGATATTACGGCCATCGCAGGCAAGGGGCAGGTCGCAATCTCCAACTCGAAAGTTAGTTCCGACAAACCCGGCCCGGGCGGCGCGCACACCGTGAGCTTTGCCACAACGCCGAAAATGTCTTCCTATCTCGCGGCGCTCATCGTCGGCAACTTCGAATACATCGAGGGCGAGGCCGACGGCGTTCCGATTCGCGTCTACAGCACGCCCGGCAAGAAGGAACTGAACCGGTTTGCTTTGGAATCCGCCGAACACATTCTCAGCTATTACGACAAGTATTTCGCCGTCAAATACCCCTACGGCAAACTCGACCTCGTCGGAATTCCGGATTTTTCCGCGGGCGCGATGGAAAACACCGCCTGCATCACCTTTCGCGAAGTGCTTTTGCAGATCGACGAAAAAAACGGCTCGGTAGCATTGAAGAAAGAAATTGCTTCTGTGATTTCTCACGAGATGGCCCACCAGTGGTTCGGTGATCTGGTCACCATGGAGTGGTGGAACGATATTTGGCTCAACGAAGGCTTCGCCACCTGGATGTCGAGCAAGCCGCTCGAGCAATGGAAACCCGAATGGCAATTCGACCTTGATGACGTGAGCGATGGCAACCACACTATGGACACGGATTCGCTCGCCAGCACCCGCCCGATTCAGCAGTCCGCCGACACCCCGGCGCAGATTCAGGAACTCTTCGACGGCATCGCCTACGACAAAGCGGCCGCGGTTTTGCGCATGATCGAGGCCTACGTAGGCGAGCAAGCTTTCCGCGATGGAGTGAACGCCTACATCAAACAGCATCAATATGCGAACGCGACTGCTTCCGATTTCTGGGATGCGCAGACCAGAACTTCCAAAAAGCCGGTCGACCAAATCATGTCCACATTTGTGAAGCAGCCCGGCGTCCCGGTCATCGATATTGAATCGAAGTGCCAGGGCTCCTCTACTTCCATAGCCCTGGACCAGCACCGTTACTATTTCGACCGCGAGAAGTTTGAAGCGAAGAACGACGAGGTCTGGCAAGTTCCGCTGTGCCTGAAATCCTCAGGTAACGCGCAGAAATGCGAATTGTTCGACAAACGTCAAGCGGGAGCGGCACTTTCCGGATGTTCCTCCTGGGTTTCCGGCAACGCCGATGCCAAAGGTTACTACCGCGTCGGCTATCGGGCCGAAGCGGTGAAGGCACTCGCTTCGGTTGCGCAAACCAGCCTCTCTCCTGCCGAGAGAATTGAATTGCAGAGCGACATTTGGGCCTCGGTGCAAGTCGGCCGCGAGCCGGTGGGCGACTTTCTCGCGCTCGCACAGGGCCTGCAGAACGACCGCAATGGCGCAGTCATGGACGATCTTCTGTCGCGGCTGAATTACATCGGGCGCTATCTGGTAACTGATGCCGATCGCGACTCGTACCGCGCGTGGCTTCGCCAGTACTTAAGTCCGATCATGGAATCCGTGGGCTGGGAGCCGAAACCGGCCGATACCGACGAACTGAAGGCGCTGCGTTCCAGTTTGCTCATGGCGCTGGGCCATGATGCCGGCGACCCCAATGCTCTGACTGAGGCGCGCAAGATTGCCGACAAGGTGTTGCAGAATCCCGTATCGGTCGACCGCGATCTTGCCTCGAGCGCATTCTCCGTTGCGGCCATGAATGGCGATCAGGCTTTCTACGAGAAACTAATCGGCGCAGCGAAAAATGCGCAGTCGCCGGAAGAGTACTACATGTACTTGGGGGCGTTGTCTCAATTCAGCGATCCTAAGATTCTCGAGCAGACTTTGAACTATGCCGTCTCTCCCAGCGTTCGCTCCCAGGATGCGCTGCGTGTGGTTACAAAAGTGATGAGCAATCCCACTGGGGAAAAATCTGCGTGGGGCTTCATTCAATCGCATTGGCCTCAGGTGCGGAGCGCGGGTGGCCCTTTCGCCAGCGCGGAAATTATCGGTGCTACACGATCGTTTTGCTCTCTAAACATGCGCGACGAAGTGAAGAGCTTTTATGCCGCCCACAACATCGATGCGGCGGAGCGCACCTACCGCCAATCTATCGAGCGCATCGGCGATTGTGCGCGGCTAAGAGCGCAACAGGAGCCGCAGCTCGCATCGTGGTTGGGACAGCACGGCTCTTCGGCCGGAGGCCAGTAGCTACGCCGAGCCTGCGGATGGTAGTGGGTCAGTTTCATTTTCAAAACTGACGGGTTGCTGCGCGGATGCGGGCGTTGAGAGAAGGCTCTGGCATTGCTATAATCAACCAGTTCCGCACACGTTCCAGGCTGTTTCAACGGTTGGCATTTCCTGCAACAATCGGCGTGAAGCGAACAATCCTCAAAGCTCGCGACTCCTGATGGGCTTTGCAAGCGTGGCCAGGTAGCTCAGGTGGTAGAGCGCAGCCCTGAAAAGGCTGGCGTCGGCGGTTCAACTCCGTCCCTGGCCACCACATCTTTCAATGGTTTAGCAGCCCTGCCCGAAATCTCACCCTGTCATTTCATTACTTGTGGTCGCAAACACCCTAAGCACGGTTGTTGAATTGACGAGTTTAACTTGCGCATTCCCGACCAACAGGACTCATCCGATCGTGGTGAACTCTGGCCGCTATGGGCAAACATCCATCCAGATGCGGCGCCGAAAAAAGCGGCCCGACGAATCGGGCGGATCGCTGTATCCGCAATTAACTTAAAATTGACGAGTGTAGCTGAAGCCCGCCACTACAGCCTCAGGATGCCGGCAAAAGCGATTGTTCCGATTTCGCTTGTGGCTTTCTTCTCAGGACTGCGGCTGAGAACAGCGTGATGACGAGCCCAATCGGGAAAGGGTCGATGAACGTCAGCGCTGCGTTGAGGAGTGGATTCCTATACAGCTCCTTGTATTTTGTTACCTGCTGAATCTTCGCCTGTATGGCTGCAGGGCCCGCGCCCGAGGCCCTGAGCTTCTCAACCAGATGAGCGCCATATTTGTCCCAGAAATCGGGCAGGAAGTTGTAATAGATGACTTCCCACGTCACGACATAGCAGATACACGAAATCAGAGTGATGGAGATCCCGACGGCAAAAGCTTTCAAGAAAGTAATCTGGCCGTTGCCGAGGTTGTCGCGGTACGACCGGATACCGAAAAAGACCATCAAGAAGGAAAGCACGATGGACGTGTAGCCGATGACGGCGCCCCGGTCAAAGCCAATCCTGTCCCCGAACACCACGGTCGCTATCATCATCAACGAGGAAATAGCGCCAGAAATCACTCCGAAGGTGAGTACGGTCTTTCTCATAGATCTCTTATATTCGTATGCTTTAGATGCTTTTATCCATATTCGCGATAACGAGGTCGATCGGCCAAATGATCATCTGGTGTTATCGACCAGCTGGGCTGGCCGGCGGCATCGATGTCTTTGGGATGACAACGATGAGGTTATTGCCCGCTCCAGGGTGCGTCATCCCCAGGTAATCCAGCTTCGCCAGCGATTGGGTATCGAGCCCGATGTCTTGCGTCGTCATGTTCGGCGCATAAAACATCAGGTGCGGAGGGAAGATGCCGCTGCTCTGGTCAGTGATGGCGCTCAAGCGATTCTCACTCGACATCATATAGAGAAATCCCGGCTTGCTGGGATATTTGTAGCGGCCTTCCTCGTATCCCTTTGCGACGTCTGCTTTGATCTCTTCCTCCGACTTGCCGCTTATGCGCAGCTCTTCACCGTGCATGTAAACAAACAAAAGAGTGCGGCTGCCTTCGGCGTCGAAGCAGGCTGGCTCAATCGTCGTCTCCGTGGGCTTTACGAAGTGCCGGCCGACGAAACAGCTAAACCCGTTCGTGCCTTCGCGAGCTTTCTCATAGCCTCTCAGGCCAAGAACATAAACGGTGGCCTTGCTCGATACCTCGGCAGGGGCTGCGCTTTCCGCCAGCGCCATCTGACGTTCGCGGGGGACCGAGGCGTCGTAGACTTTGGGAAGTTCCTCGGCCAATGTTTGAATTGCCACCGTGCTGGGAAGCAAGCCGATTGACAGGACACTTACAAGAACCTTGATCATATTCACAGACCTCATGTTTCCTCCTTTTGGTGGCTCAACATACCGCATCAGGCAGGGTCTCTGTCGTCATCCTTTCGGATGATTTTGGCGTGCGGAACGGAAAAATCATTCGTTAGAGTGAGTAATTCTCGGGGAGTAGTTCTAGTGCGGGGTGAATCAGGGGAGGAGGCCGAGTTCTTTGCCGAGCTGCACCGCTTGCGTCCTTCGCCTGGCCCCCAGTTTGTCGAAAACGCGGCTGGAATGGGTCTTGACCGTGTTTTCGCTCACAAAAAGCTTTTCGGCAATCTCGCGGTTGCTCAGGCCTTGGGCTATCAGTTCAAGAATCTCAAGCTCGCGGCGGGTGATATGGAGATCCTCTCGTTTTCGTTCGTCGGGGATGAACCGTTCCCCGGCGGCGGCAGACACCTCCCTCACAACAATTGTCTGCCGTTTTCCGGTCAGCTTGAGGCCAAGCCAGACGCCAAGAACGGCAAAGGTCGCCGCGATCAGGCCACCGTAGATTTCGACCGAATGTTCAACTACCAGAAACCGATATTCTGTCCACCGGAGCGCGGCAATCAGAATCCCACCGATCAACCCGTACAACATGACGTGGCGCTTCATGAGTTCATGTACGATTATCACTGGAATTATCGCACCCTGGCAGGATAGATTACCGCATCTGGGAGCGAGATCAACGCTGTTCGCCTTTGCCGATTGACGGACAAACAGGAAATAATCTGACGCCGGAAGCGTGTTGCTACGTATCGATCACAGATCGGTACTAGAGGGTGGGATCTTCAGCGTAATGGCGATTTGCTTGTCATTTGGCTCCCATTGCCACTATAAAGAGGGTTGTTTGTGAGGTGAATTATGGCCGTTGCGACCGTTACGAACGTGAATGTGAAGCAGGTTGTGCCATTTTTCGGCGTCACCAACATGGAGTCATCTCTGCGGTTCTATGTTGATGGCATTGGATTCGCAATGAAGGACTGCTGGATTCCCGACGGTGCCGAAGACCATCCTGACGGGAGAATTCGCTGGTGCTGGCTTCAGCTTGGCGACGCCGCGATCATGCTTCAGGAGTTCCGGCCGCAAAATCGACCAAAGGAAACGCTTGGGACAGGTGCTTCGGTCTCGTTCATGTGCGAAGACGCGCTCGCCCTTTATCGCGAATTCAAATCGCGTGGAATTCAGACGCGGAAATGCCCTTTTGTCGGAAACCGCTTGTGGGTTGTGCCCCTCGCCGATCCCGACGGCTATCGCATGGAGTTTGCGAGTCCGACCGATGCGCCGGAAGAAAGCGAGTTCGAAGAGTAGAGGCTAGACGATTATGCTTCATCCTTAGCGTTCTTGCCCGATGCAGGCTCGTTCGGATAGTTGAAGAAGAGTTGATTGCCGTCGGGATCATCGACGACCAGGAGCCGGTAACCCCACGAACCCTCCCTGACCGGAACACCCCTCGCTTCGAGTTCGGCGCGGAGCGCGTCCAACGCGGCGACTGCGGCCTCGACCGACTGCGGCTCGAGGTTCAGGGAAATGAATATCAGTCCCTTGCCAATCTTCTCTGGCCATGTGTCGGCCAGGATGAGCGCACAGCCCTGCCTATCCACCTGCGCGACATACACTCTGCCATCCGCGTCGTAGCGCCATGGACTGGTAAAGCCAAGCCGGTTAACGTAAAAGCGGAGTGAGGCCTCAACGTCAGTTACGTGTAGGACGGGGCGTGCGAACCAGCCTGTCATAGGCGACGCAATCCTCGGCGATGCGATCCTCGGCGATGCAAGCCTCCGATGAACATCGGCGAGTCTGGAAAATTATATCCTCGGTCGTTTGGCCCCATGGCTGGCCCTCTATGCCTCTGGCTAGTTCAGGAGTGATTCCCAGTCGGCCGGCACTCTTCCTGCGGGACCAGGAACGGGCTGATTCTTTGGATGCGAATGCGGGGGAAGCAACTCCGCACCTCTGATCATGCCCTGCGTCTCGTAATCGTAGAACCAATCCTCACCCGGCTCGAAGCTGGCGATGATCGGATGCCCTGTTGCCGCCGCGTGCTTGGATGCATGCTGACTCGGAGAACTGTCGCAGCATCCGATATGCCCACACTCCGCGCAGCGGCGGAGATGAAACCACCAACCTTTCGGTGACGCCAGGCATTCCACGCATCCGTCGCCACTTGGTTTCGAAGCAGGGTTGATTCCGCGCTGGCCCTTTTTCATCTCCGATTTTCCTTTCGTGTCCCCTGTTCGCAAACTAACGGTTTTGCAAAATAATGGTTCGCAAAATAAACGCTTCGCAGAATATGGCCGCAAAATAGTGTCAAGCTACCAGCAAGACCTTCCCGATGCCACCCTTTTCTGCCGCTGCCTGACCTTCGGCCGCCTCGCTGAGCGGCAGTTTCTCGCTGATCGGAATTACCAGCTTGCCATCTCGAACCGCTTCAGCCATGAACTCAAGCGTTTTCCGGTCGAATTTCGAAAATACGTGCACCACCTTCACAGATGGATACATCGCAGCGTTCAGCGGCGCCTCGACGACCGACGCATACACCCCTGCCTGCTTGACCTTGGCGATCAGCTTTTCGGCGATTCTTCCTCCGACCGCATCCGCAACCGCATCGACCGGCGGAAGATTCGCGATCGCAGAATCGTCGTCGGTTGCGACCGCCCGATCCGCGCCGATAGTCTTCGCCTCATCGATCTGCCTCTTCAAAACCCCCGCGATAACAGTTGCCCCGAGGTTTTTCGCAGTGAATACCGCCGAACGCCCGACATTTCCCACAGCACCAACGACGAGAACCGTCTGGCCCGCCTTGATTTCCGTGGCGGACATGAGTTGGTTGCCAGTTACAGTCACCAGCGGCAGCGCCGCGGCCTGGATCAAATCGAGCCCTTTGGGAACTTTCGCCAGAGCGGCAGCCTTCACCACACAAAGTTCGGCGTAAGTATTGTCCGCCATGGCGAACACCTGGTCGCCGACGGAGAAGTCTTCCACCCCCGGCCCAATCTTCACCACCGTCCCCGCCATGTCGACTCCTATCAGTCCCGGAAAAGTCATGGGGTAGAAGTCTTTCGTTAATCCAGCTCGCCGCTTATAGTCGATCGGATTCACGCTCGCAGCGGCAACGCGCACCAGCACCTCGCCAGGACCCGGAACCGGGTCAGGATAGTTCTCAAACTTCAGTACTTCAGGACCCCCGTATTGGTGGACAACGATTGCTTTCATATCTCATCTCCTTAGGACGCATTCGCCGAAGTTCGGTATTTCGCCCACTGCAGCACTTCCCGGATTTCGCTCTGCAAATAAAAGCCAGACGAGATGGAAGGCGCTATCACCCCTTCGCGAACCGCGTCGCGAACCAGGTCGTGTACCGCCTCGTAACCCGGAACCTGCACTCGTTTGGCAAGTTCGATCAATTCTTGCGCGGGAAGTTCGCGCTCCGCAATCATCGACAGCAGCAGCATGAGCCCGTCGGGACCTGCAAACCGCTCCAAAGCCAGTCCCTCCACGATGCCGCGGTTCTTTCTGAATTCGTCTCGTGGATTGTACTGGCACCCGTGTTGTTCTGGCCACCTCGGGCTGGCGCCGATACGATGCACCAACCGCAAACCGTTTACCCTCGGCCTTCCTTTAGTGTCTTCTGCCGCAAGCCACTCCACCCACCCTGATTGCAGATCCAACACGAGTTGCCCGCAACTATCGCATCGCCAGGCAGGTCGAATGGATTTATCTCCGGGCATCATATTCACCAACCACTCTTGTAATTGCCTTTTTGCCGTCGAAAGGCTGACTAGTGGATCCTCAGCTCTGTTCTCTGCATTCGCGCGTCGCGGCGCCCTTGGCGCCAGCCTCTTTCCTATTTCTTTTGAGGGTGCACGCCCAGTTCGCGCCATGACGTTTCCGAAAGGTTAACGTCATAGTAGTTTGCAGCCTTCTTGATATTCGCGAACGCCAAAGCGCGGTCGGCATCGGAGACATCGATGACTTGATCGAACCGCGCGACTGCGTTGCGCACATGTTGCGCGTCGGTCAGTGGTTCCTTGCGCTGCTTCGGAAACGCATAGACACTGTCGGGTAAGTCGCTCTGCGTCGTCAGCTGGCCGTGTTTCTCGTGAGGTTTCCAGGTTGCTTCCGTCATATCGGTGCCATCCTTTGTTTCTCAATATTTAGCCAAGGCCGGCACAGTGCTCCGTGCACTGTTCTCCTTGTGACGGAAGAATGATGCGGCCAGCCGTTTTCTTGATAGTGTCGCTCTTCCGGGCATTCGGCTGCAATACAGCGATTACACCCGAGGCGCTCGGGCGAAATCAATTGGACGATGGTATTACCGATACCTTGTGTCGATCTTTCAGTCCACTCCGAGTGCGGCTTTAAGCGCCGCAAGCAGAGCGGTGTCGCTGAATGGCTTTATTAGGCACTCCACCGCACCCTGTTCGAGTAATCGCGGGCGCACAGTCTTATCGGTACTGGCGGTGATATAGATGATTGGAATCTCCCGCCTTCGAGCCTTCAATTCCCGTTGAAGGTCTGGTCCGCTCATTCCTGGCATGGCGATGTCGAGGATCAGGCATTTGGTTTGGCCGAGGCAATCGCATGCGAGGAACTCTTCCGGCGACGAGAACGCGCGAACCGCAAAACCGAACTCCGCCAGCAAGTCAGGCAGCGATTCGCGTACAGATTCATCGTCATCGACCACTGCCACGAGCGAGCGCGCGGCTGTCATAAATTCTTCATGCTGCGCCCGCAGCCCATGGCTTCGGCAATGGTAAAGCAGGTGTATTCGCACTCGCGTTGCTTTTGAAGTCGGCCTGCTCCTCTGGCATCGCCGTCCATACCGAACCAGCTGGCCCGTTGACGACGAGGCTGTTCCGCGCGGCGATCTTTTCTTGACGCGGTTCCACAACACGAGGGTGCGCCACTCCAGGAGGCACTGTCCATTGCACCTTGGTATTGGTTCACCAGATCAGAGATGAGGAACAGCTCGAGATCGGAACGCCGTGCAGGGGGCTGGAATCCCCGGGCAAGTCGGTGTAAGGATCGTACGGAGAGCAGTTTGCTCACGCCGCATCGGTTACATCAGCATTCCGACTGTCGCCATCATTGCCGGCGCCCGTCGCACCCTCGGATGATCGAGGAATAGAGAACGAAAACGAAGCCCCCGGACCGTTATTGAGCATTGCCCACAAACGGCCGTGGTGGCTCTCGATGATAGAGCGGCTAACACATAATCCGATTCCCATACCATCATGCTTTGTGGTGTAGAACCCTTCGAAAAGTCTGTCAGCGGCTTGAGGGTCGAAACCGCTGCCTGCATCCTGTACGGTCAGCCTCACGCGATCGCCTTCATCACGTTCGGTTCTGACGAGCAACTGCCGTGGACGATCGTTGACCCCGCTCATCGCGTCCGATGCATTCCGGATCAGGTTCAGGATGACCTGTTGCACCTGGACGCGATCTCCCGTAATCGGAGGGAGGTCGCCGGCAAGCTCCGGGCGCAGGATCACGCGGTTTCTCTGAAGTTCGCTCAACGACATCGCAATCACCTCTCTGGCAGCTTCGTTCAGGTCCACCGATTCGAACGTGGTCTCATTCTTGCCATAGAGCGCGCGCAACCGGCTGATCACCTCAGAGGCTCGGTTGCCATCGCGAATCGTGCGCCGCGCGGTTTCGCGAGCGCCATCCACGTTGGGAGGATCGGCAGCCAGCATTCGCAGGCACGTGCTGGCATTGGTGACAATGCCCGAAAGCGGCTGGTTGACCTCATGCGCGATCGATGCCGTCAGAACTCCGAGGCTCGTAACCCTGGCCACGTGCGAGAGTTCCGATCGGGCCTTGTTCAGCCTCTCCTCCAGCAGTCTGCGTTCCGCAAGTTCGTTTTTGAGTTCTTCGTACGCGGCGGCAAGTTCGGCGGTCCGTTGGATGACCCGTTGATCGAGTTCGCCGGCGAGCCGCTTCTGATGGCTCAGGAGCCGTGCCTCCTGCAGGCCGATCGACGCCTGATTCGCCGCTACATTCAAAAGCAGCGCCTCCGTCTGCCGCGGAAAATCCTCCCGCTCGGCCGCGACCACCATTACGCCGAGTTCGCCCTGTAAACCCAGCGGCTGAGCCAAGATCGAAACATCTCTATCGCCCATGAGGTTCCGAAGCAGCGGAGGCCATTTCCGCGAGCCGTTTTTCAAACACTGGCTGAGCGCGTCGCAGATCGCGTGTGCCGGAGGCATCGGTCCGCTCAATTTGGCGATTCGGACGATCTCAATCGGCGCCTCGACAATTGGCGGGTTCAGCCGCACGGAGACCATGTCCAGGCTCAGCATGCGCAGGAGCGCATCGAGCAAAGTATGGAGAACCTGGGATGGATCGCCCCCGCTCCAGAGGGCGGGAAGGGCAAGCAGGCTAACCAGATCGTTTATGCAACGCTCAAGGTGCCGGACTTCGCCGGAAGCAATTTCGGGTGGAGTTTCCATATCAGGCAGCCACGGAAGACGAAGAAGACCGGATGGCCCGGCGCCGGCGGACTTCACACAGGAATTCCTCGGGCGGCACGTAGAACGGATTCCGGTGCAGAAGACCGCCAATAATGATCATGGGATGTGTCCTCATGATGTCGATCACCGTGTCGCCTCCGAATTTGCCCAGTTGGTAAGTGCAGATCACCGCGTCGTCGTGACGACGCCACACTTCATTGACGCGCGATTCGAATTCGACGAGATCGTCAATGTAGCATCGATCTTCGACTGCCCAATCCATCCGGCAGCAGATGCGGCTCAGCGGGAACCCTCCCTTGGCATTGCCGCTAGCCATCTGCTCGAACGCCGCCAGCATCCGATCCTGATCGAAACGGCCGTCCCGAAGATATGCTTCGGTATTGATCCGAACCTCTAATTGCCCGTTCTGCTCGGCCGCGGCCGGGTCAATTCCTGTTGCCGCCAACCGTTGCAGGTGGTCGTGACGCTGATAGGGATTCACCACGTGAACCGCCTTGTCGCCGCACTCGAACCCCTCCTTGATGAACGGAAGCAGCACGCGGTACTCTTCGTCGTCGCTATTGAAAAATGCGCAGACATGGCGGACTTCGCCGAGTTGGGAGCCCGCAAGTGAAATCGGTGCAGCTGTCTTCTTCATAGGAGATATCCTCTAATGGCGACGGTGATTGTGGCCGTTACGCCGCCACGGTTGCTGCGGGTTCCAGAAGCTGAAGCCTGGCGGCCATTTTCACCAGGGCGGCAAGGGAATCGGCCTTCATTTTCTGCATCACCCTGCCCCGGTGTGCTTTCACCGTGATCTCGCTGATGCCAAGCTCCCCTGCAACTTGTTTGTTCAATAGCCCAGAGACCACTAGCGCCATAACCTGCCGTTCGCGCTGCGACAGCGACGCATAACGGTCCTGGAGTACCCGCATCTCCGCCTCCAGCCTGAGAGCAACTCGGCTTCGTTCGAGGGCTGCCCGGATGGCGGTCAACAGTACGTGATCGTTGAATGGCTTCGTCAGGAATTCGATCGCGCCCGCCTTCATGGCCTGGACCGTCATAGGCACATCGCCGTGGCCCGTAATGAAAATGATTGGCATGTCGGTTCGTTCACCGGCGACGAGGCGTTGCAGGTCCAGACCGTTGAGACCGGGAAGAGAAACATCGAGGACGAGGCAATTGGGAACAGGAACTCGTGGGTAGTTGAGGAATTCTCTGGCGGACCCGAATGTCTCCGGCTGCCAGCCTTCACAGCGGATCAGCAATTCCAGCGATTCGCGCACCGAAACGTCATCGTCGACAACGAACACGATCGGCGTAACATCCGGCATGGGTCAACCCACTTTTGCCTGCGACTGGCTGGAGACGTCTCACTCTTAAAGCGATTTTACCAGAGATCCCATTTTTTGCTTTGGGCGGATGCCGCGGCAACCGTTGTTGTAAGCGCGCATCACCAGGAGAACCGGATACCAGAATATCGATAATACTATCGTCCAATTGCTCGGCACCCACGCTTCTGTTCTCATGGCTCGCATCGGCCGAGATAAATCGAAATCGTCACAACCAGTAGAGAAAAGTAGGAATGAATTTAATGAACTCCCAGGAGCCATCTTCCAGTTCGAATTGCGCCATTGAAATTGAGATTGCGGAGCGTGAGTTGTCCGCGTTCATTCGAGCGGTGACGCAATTGTTTGGCCCCGACGAGGCGAAACTGTCGGCGGAGGACTGGCTCGACGAGCTGGAGTTAGTGGGTAGCCCACATCGAGCGACAAGCCGGAATTGGCGGGCGGTCACGATCGCGACCGCGGCGCGGCTGGCAAATCGCCTGGCCGTCCCTCAGCATCGCAGATCGGATCCTCGCGTCGGCATACTTTCGTGTTGATCGACACGTTCGTCCAATAGACTCGCGGCTCCACTTCTGTCCTAATCAAGTCAAAGGAGAATCGATATGAGAACAACAATCGCAACCGCACTTATTTGCGGTGCTGCTTTGCTGACCGCTGCCGCGCAATCACCATCGCCATCCACAACTGACTATCACTACGTTGTACCGCTTAGTCTCGCGCTTGAGGCTGCGACCGAAGCAGTTCGCGTGTGTGCGCAACGCGGATATCAGGTGACCGCAACGGTAGTGGATATGGAAGGAGTCTCTCAAGTAGAGCTTCGTGGGGACGGGGCCACCATCCATACATCGGAATCCAGTTTCGACAAGGCCTATTCAGTGGTCACGCTGGGACCGATATTTAACTTCGATACTTCCGGCAAGTTCTTTGAGCTTGTGAAGAGCAATCCCTTTGCACCGAGGCTTTCGACGATGCGTAATGTTATGGCGCTTCCTGGTGCAGTCGCATTCAAGTCGAAGGGGGTGATCGTGGGTGCCCTGGGCGTGGGAGGGGCTCCCGGCGGTGACAAGGATGAAGTATGCGCCCAGGCTGGCGTGGCAAAGATCTCCGGCCGGCTTCCAAATTAAACGTCACCGAAGGCCTGATTCGTGACCAAGCTCTATGGCCGCAGCGGGTCCGGATTTCGACAAAAGAGCGGTTTCAGAAGGCGGAGCTGGTCGGGAGCCCGCCTCTTTTTCGAGAAGCTGAGATCGGCGGCTGGTCACAAGGAGTTATTCATGTCGGCTAAAAAAACAGCAATCATAACCGGAGCGTCGGGCGGTATTGGCTCGGGCTTAGTTGAAAGGTTTCTGCGGGAAGGTTATAACGTCGTCGCAACATCTCTTCACGCCAATCGAGAGTTAACCGCATCCAGCGGCTTGATTCCGCTCAATGGCGATATCGGCAAAGCACAAACTGCCGCTCAGGCGGTCGAAGCGGCGATCGGCAACTTCGGAACGATCGATGTTCTGGTGAATAACGCGGGCATCTTTATGAACAAGCCTTTCACCGACTTCACTATCGAGGA
>Ga0210391_10000301_pt1 | contig 56919 bp, 53 predicted proteins | sample IncBWC12OmetaG_FD_160573 | JGI IMG/M metagenome (GOLD analysis project Ga0210391, IMG submission 160573) | Forest soil microbial communities from Barre Woods Harvard Forest LTER site, Petersham, Massachusetts, United States - Inc-BW-C-12-O ...
TAGGCCGGTGCCGGTGGCGCGTAATAAGTCTGCGGCTGGGGCGCGTAGTAAGTCTGGGGCGGCTGCGCATAATTGGGCTGCGCGTAACTCGGTTGCGCATAATTGGGCTGCGCGGGCGCTTCCGGCACACTCGCCTCGATAGCGGCGGAGGCGATGGCGAGGGGGAGCGTTGCGAGACCGAGGACCGCCCCGAAGAGACCTCGTCCCAATCCCCAAGGATGCACGTGCCCGAAACCACGGGGTCCGGCCTCGGCGGGAGCAATGGAGGTGCAGGCAATCGACGCAGCGACCGCCACCGCAATAACCACTCGTTTGAATCCCGGCATGGCTGTTTCCTTCAGGTGGGGTCAGAACGCCTTTGGTTCCCACAACATACGCCTTCCATTAATGAAACGCAACGGTACCGTTCCGTTTCCTAGGACGCAGCGCGGAGGCTTCGAGGGCGCCTGAGTCCTTCGCTACGATGCGCGATCGCGATGCCATGTGCTCCGGCGTCCTGCCTCCCCATTGACGCGGGCCCATCCCGGGCCCGCGCCCTTCGGGCGCCCTACGGGCGTCGGCTCGGCATCCTGCCTCCCATTGACGCGGGCTATCGCCTTGATAGAGGGAGCCGATTTGACTTGCCGCTGTCCTGAGGTCTACCTTCGCGGCAGAAAATTGAGATGGGTCCGAGTTCAATTGTCGGAGGAGCGAGCCGTGAATTTAAAAGGTAGTAAGACGGAAAAGAATTTGAAGGATGCATTTGCAGGCGAATCGCAGGCGAATCGTCGCTATTTGTACTTCGCAGCGAAGGCGGACGTCGAAGGGTTCAATGACGTGTCAGCGGTGTTCCGTTCCACTGCCGAGGGTGAGACGGGCCACGCCCATGGTCACTTGGAATACTTGGAAGCGGTGGGCGATCCGGCCACGGGTCTGCCGATCGGCGCGACTTCGCTGAATCTCAAGGCCGCGATTGCGGGCGAAACGCACGAATACACGGATATGTACCCCGGCATGGCCAAGAGCGCCAGAGACGAGGGCTTCGGCGAAATTGCCGATTGGTTCGAAACCCTGGCCAAGGCGGAACGTTCGCACGCGAACCGCTTTCAAAAGGCTTTGGATAATCTATAGTCCTGAATCGTCGCCGCCGGGCGACAATCGTCGCCGCCGGGGCGACTCCGCGAACGGGCTCCAGTCTCGGAGCCCGTTCGCCATTTCGTTCGGGAGATGAATCTTGTCCGACGGACAGACTGAGTCAGGCCGCGAGGGCAATCTGGAGGCGCCCACGCGCCACGCCCTTGGTTGGCAGGACCCGCAATTCTACGACTCCCAGGCGCTGCAGAAAGAACTCGATCGGGTTTTCGACATCTGCCATGGCTGCCGTCGCTGCTTCAATCTGTGCAACTCCTTTCCGACGCTGTTCGACCTGATCGACGAGTCGAAAACCGGGGAACTGGACGGCGTCGATAAGTCGGCCTACGGAAAAGTCGTCGACCAGTGCTACTTGTGTGACATGTGTTACATGACCAAGTGCCCGTATGTGCCGCCGCACCCTTGGAACGTCGACTTCCCGCACTTGATGCTGCGCGCCAAAGCAGTCAAGCATCGCAGCGGCGCGACGCGTTGGCGCGACAAAGTCCTGAGCGCGACCGATACCGTGGGCATGATCGCGGGGATCCCGGTCGTCGCCGAAATCGTCAACGCGGTCAACCGCAGTTCCCTGGGGCGCAAGGTTCTCGACGTCACGCTCGGCGTGGACCCGACGGCACCCGTGCCGCTGTACCATTCCGACACCCTGCGCAAGCAATTCGCCAAGCGCGCGAAGCCCGCGCAAACTGCACAGGGAGCGCAACCCGCCGGCGCGACTCGCGGCCGGGTCGCCCTATTCGCCACCTGCTACGGCAACCGCAACGAGCCGGATATAGGGCTCGATCTCGTCCGGGTATTCGAGCACAACGGCATCGAAGTCGCCCTCGTCGCGCGGGAGAGCTGCTGCGGAATGCCCAAGCTCGAACTCGGCGATCTGCAGGCGGTCGCGGACTTGAAGGCCAGGAATCTGCCGCCGCTGCTCGCGATGATCGAGCGCGGCTACGATATCGTCGCGCCCATTCCGTCCTGCGTGTTGATGTTCAAGCAAGAGTTGCCGCTGATGTTTCCGGACGAACCGGACGTGGCCAAGGTCAAGGCGCATATATTCGATCCGTTCGAGTATTTGGCACTGCGGCACAAATCCGGGCTGATGCGCACCGATTTCACCCGTCCCCTCGGCAAGGTCTCTTATCACGTGGCCTGCCACTTGCGAGTGCAAAATCTCGGCCTCAAGACCCGCGACGTCCTGCAGCTCATTCCCGGAACCACGGTGGAACCCATCGAGCGCTGCTCGGGTCACAACGGGACCTATGGGGTCAAGCGCGAGTATCGAGACATCTCCATGAAGATCGGCAAGCCGGTGATCCAGCGCGTGCAGGCGAGCGGCGCCGACTTCTACGCCAGCGATTGCCCAATGGCGGGACATCAGATCGAGAGCGGGCTCGATCACAGCCCGCCGCCGACGCATCCGCTCACACTGCTTCGCATGGCCTACGGATTGGGCGACACATGAAGAAACTCACGCGCCGGGATCTTCTGACCTTGGAGCAGTACGCGAAGGACCGGCCGCGGCTGCGCAGCGCCGTCATTGCCCACAAGCAACTACGCAACGTGCAGGTCGGGCCCAACATGACCTGGTGCTTCGAGGATTTCACCACCATCCGCTACCAGGTGCTCGAGATGCTGCGCGCCGAGCGGATCTTCGAAAGCGAGGGTATCCAGGGTGAGATCGACGCCTACAATCCGTTGATTCCCGATGGCGGCAATTGGAAGGTCACGCTGCTGCTCGAATTCACCGACGCCGAGGAGCGGCGCGTGGCGCTCGAGAGGCTGATCGGTGTCGAGGACCGCTGCTGGATCCGGGTGAGCGAAATGGAGCGCGTGTTCGCGATCGCCGACGAAGACATGGATCGTGAAAACGAGGACAAGACTTCGGCCGTGCACTTTTTACGCTTCGAGCTGGCGCCATCGATGGTGGAAGCGATGAAGAGCGGTGCCTCCCTGTGCCTGGGCGTCGATCACGACAATTATCGACATCTCGTCGGTCCTCTTCCCGACCCGGTGCGCATCTCCCTGACCCGCGATCTCGATTAGCCGGAATCTTTGACGCAGGCGCCTGTCTACCTTAAGTTCGCCGATTCGAGAGGTTCCATCATGAGCGCTGCGACCGAGCCGGTCCGAGGGCCACAACCGCGCAGGGCAACCGCAGAGGCCGCTGCGGCGTGGCTCGACGCGCTGGCGGATGGGAAATGCACCCCGGAAGCGTTCCTCGAGGCCATGGGTGAGCAATCCATGGGCGACAGGGAAGAGAATTGGGAAGTGCTGTCGCTGCTCGACCAGTACTATCGCCGCGGAAGGCTGAATCCCCAGATTTTCCGCTCGCTCCGATCGCATCTCGAGGATGCCGCACTGTCGCGCGGCAACGACCCCGCCTCCGGTACCGACCCCGCGGTCGAACCGCATACCTCGCCGGCCACGGCACGCCCCGGCCAGGCGCCGCCTCTGCTGCGGCCCGCGGTGCGCGAAGTGAACGTCGGCGACTTGCTGCGCAACCGGTATCGGGTGTGCGGAATCGTCGGGCACGGGGGGATGGGCACCGTCTTCGAGGCGACGGATGAGTATCGCGTCGATCTAGCCTCGACCCATCGGCGATTGGCCATCAAGGTGCTGCACACGGCGATCGCGCGGCGCGAGGAACTGCTCACCGAGCTGCAGCGCGAGTTCCAGCACCTGCAACTGCTGTCACATCCGAACATCGTTCGGGTGCACGAATTCGACCGCGACGGCGACGTCGCCTTCTTTACCATGGAATTGCTGAGCGGTGCGCTGCTCAGCCACGTTCTTCAGACCAGAAATGCCATCGCCCTGCCGCGGCCGTATGCATGGGCCGTCATCCGCGACGTCGGCGCGGCGCTCTCTCATGCGCACTCGCGCGGCGTGATCCACGGCGACATCAATCCTCAGAACATATTCATCACGCATGATGGTCAGCTGCGGGTCTTGGATTTCAGCGCCTCGCACAACCTGCTCGCCGATCGGCGGAGCGGCGAGAGCGCGTTGTCGCTGCGATCTCCGGTCGCCACCCCGGGCTATGCAAGCTGCCAGCTGCTCGAAGGCCGGCCGCCGGATGCGCGCGACGATCTGTTCGCCTTTGCCTGCGTGGCCTACCTGCTGCTGTCGGGAAAGCATCCTTTTCCCCGGCGCACCGCCATTGAAGCGCGTGCGCAGCAACTGCGTCCGCACCGCCCGCCCGGGCTTTCAGGCCGCCAATGGCGCGTGCTCGGCGAAGGTCTTTCCTGGGCGCGCGCCGATCGGCCGCCGGATATCCAGGAATGGCTCGAGGATTTAGGGCTGCGTGGCGCCGCGCCGCGCCTGCCCGGATTGGCCGCGGTGATCAAGTCACAGCCCGCCGCCCGCGGCAACGGCCGATGGGCGGCCGCGGCGCTTATCTTGCTCGCGCTGCTCGCGGCCGGCGGCTATTGGGCCGTAATGAACCGCAATTCGCCGGCGCGCAATTTCACTCAATGGCGCGGTCCGGCCACGCCCGCGTCGCCGTCCGGCGCGTCGTCCGCTGTGCCGGTGTCCGCCGCCGCACCGCCCGCACCGCCCGCGCAGCCAAGCGCGGCGACGCTTCAGCCCGCGAAACCAATCCCGGCGCAGTCTCAGCCCGCGCAGTCTCAGCCCGCGCAGCCGATTCCAGCGCCGCCGGCCGCTCGCCAAGCCGCTACGCACACACCACCCGTGCGCGCAGCATCGACGCGCGCCGCCAATTCAGGTCCGATGCGCATCGAGATGGCCGCGGACACCATCGACGTGCCCTACGGCGATGCGAGGGCCCATGTGTCGGTGCGCCGCAGGGGCAGCGTTCAGGGGCCGGCCACCTTCACGTGGTGGACCGAATCCAGTACCGGGAAACCCGGGGTCGATTTCGTGCCCGTGATGCCGCATACCGCGCGCATAGAGGACGGCAGCAGCGACGCCGATCTAGCCGTAGCCGTGGTGTATGCAGCTGCGCGCACGGATCCGAAGAGCTTTTATGTGGTGATCGACCAGGCCGAATCGGGCCCCGCGATCGGCGCCCGTACCCAGACTCTGGTCACGCTGCTGCCGCGCGATTAGCGCGCAGCGCCGTAGAGCGAAGAGTACGCGGTGCGCAGCAGGTTCTTCTGCACCTTGCCCATGGTATTTCGCGGCAACTCATCGACGAAGAGAACGCGCCTGGGAACCTTGTAGCGCGCGAGGCGTACCCGAATGGCCGCGATGACATCGGCCTCGGTCATCGCGGCAGCGGGTTGAAGCACGACGGCGGCGGTCACTGCCTCACCCAAGTCCGGATGAGGCACGCCGAACACGGCACTCTCCAGCACCCCGGACAAGGCATCCAGTTCGGTCTCGACCTCCTTGGGGTACACGTTGTAGCCGCCGCTGATGACGAGGTCCTTGGCGCGGCCCACGATGTGTACATAACCGTCGCAGTCGACGCGGCCGAGGTCGCCCGTTTTGAACCAACCGTCGGCGGTGAATTCGCCGCGTGTTTTTTCAGGGTCCTGCCAGTATCCGCAGAACACATTGGGTCCCCTGACCTCGAGCGCGCCCATGACTTCCGGTTGGGCGCAGCCGCTGTCGCCGACAACTCGGATTTCGATTCCCGACAACGGCGGGCCGACCGAACCCGGTTTGCGCACGCCGCCGTAGGGATTCGAGGTGTTGATCAGGGTCTCCGTCATTCCGTAGCGCTCGAGAATCGTGTGCCCGGTGCGCTTGAGAAATTCCTGATGCGTCTCGGGGAGCAGCGGGGCGGATCCGGAGACGAACAGGCGCATGCCGGCGGTCGATTCGAGATTCAATTCGGGCAGTTGCAGCAACCGCGTGTAGTACGTCGGAACTCCCATGAACACCGTCGACTGCGAGAGATGCTTCAATACCTGCCCGGCGTCGAACTTGGGCAGCAGCACCAGGCTCGATCCCGAGGCGAGCACGGTGTTGATGGCGGCGAACAGGCCGTGAATGTGGAACAGCGGCAATGCGTGCAGCAGGATGTCGCGGTCCGTGAAATGCCACGCCTCGGCAAGTGCGGCGGCATTGGACGCGAGATTCGCGCGCGATAGTATCGCGCCCTTCGATCGCCCGGTGGTGCCGGAGGTATACACGATGGCCGCCGGCGAATTCCTACCCACGCCCTGCAGCCTTACGCGGGATTCATCGGTGTGCCGCACGTGCTCGACAAGGGATCCCTGGCCGTCGGCCCCCAGAGTCTCGAGGTGGCGGACTGCTGCGCGTGCCGCCGCAGGCTCGAGCAGCGCGCGATCCGAGGGTCGGACAACCGCAACCCGCGGCTGGGAGTCGCGTAGGAAATACTCCACCTCATTGGGCGTATTCGCCGTATTGATTGGGACGAAAACTGCGCCCAGCCGCAGGCAGGCAACGTAGAGCAGCACGACTTCCGTGGATTTCTCCGCCTGAACTGCCACCCGGTCGCCGGGCGCGACACCCAGCCGCATCAAGGCCGAGGCGAAACCTCCGGACAGGCTGTGGAGCGCTGCGTAACTGAGGTCCCGGCCCGCGGACGTCTTGAGAAACAATCGCTGCGGCTGGCTGCGTGCGGCGTATTCAATCCATTCCGCAGGATCGGAGGCTGACATGGCCGGAGTGTGTACGCGCACCCCCCCACAAATCAATCCTCGATGATTCGGCTGTGTGCGCGGGTATCCTGCATGGTCAGCGCCACCGCAAAACTGATGGCCGCCAGCGCTGAGGCATAGACGTAGAATCCGCTCTCCGATCCGATCGATTTGAACCACAGCGCGACGTACTCGGCCGTGCCGCCGAATGCCGCATTGGCGAGCGCATAGGGCACTGCCACGCCGAGAGTGCGCACGGCGGTCGGGAACAGCTCAGCCTTCACCACGGCACTGATCGAGGTGTAGCACGACTGCACCATCATCGCCAGGAGAATGAGGCTGAATGCAATCCACGAGGAGCGGGTATTCGCCACTCCCGTCATCACCGGCCAGGTGATGAGCGTCGCTCCGCCGAATGCCGCCAGCATCATGGGCTTGCGCCCCACTCGATCCGAGAGCCAACCGAAGAACGGCTGTGCGACCATGAACGCGATCAGGCTCATCGCACTGATCTCGGTCGCCTGCTCCTTGGAAAAAGCGGCCGTGTTGGTCAGGAATTTCTGCATGTAAGTGGTGTAGACGTAGAAAATCATGGAACCGCCGCCGCTGAATCCCAGCACGGTCAGAACTTCGCGCGGATGCTCGCGCCATAACCGGCGCAAGCCCGTTCCCAGGGATCCTTCGGACTCGGCGCGGACGAAGGATTGCGACTCCTGCAATCGGCGCCGCATCCAGAAGGCTACCGCGGCCAGCCCCGCCCCGATGACGAACGGGACGCGCCATCCCCATACCGCCATCGCGGACTTGGGCAGCAGGTGCTGCAGGATGATCAGCACGGCCAGCGCCGTCAGTTGACCGCCGATCAGGGTCACGTAGTGGAAGCTCGACCAGAATCCGCGATGCTTGCGTCCCGCCATCTCGCTGATGTACGTGGCGCTCGCGCCGTACTCACCGCCCAGGGACAGGCCCTGGAACACGCGGGCGAGCAGCAGGATGACGGGTGCCGCGACGCCAATGGTCGCCGCGCCGGGGGTCGCGGCGATCAGCAACGACCCGCCGCACATCAGGGTCACCGACAGGGTGAGGGCGGCCTTGCGTCCCACGCGATCGGCATAACGGCCCATGATCCAGGCGCCGACCGGACGGGCAAAGAAGCCCACTGCGAACACCGCAGCGGCCTGCAGCAGTTGCGCGGTTTGATCACCCTTGGGGAAGAACACCGGCGCAAAATAAAGAGCGGCGGCTGAATACGTATACCAGTCGAACCACTCGACCAGATTGCCGGCCGAGCCGCCGAGCACGGCGCCGATGCGCGACACCGCCGGCGCGTTCAGGACTTGTCGGCGTAGAACCAATACTCCGCGGAGTATGGCACTCGCACTTCCCTGTCGACGAACGATTGATTGCATCCCTCCGGCGGCGCACTGCCGCCCTGGGTATGCAGCCGCTGGACGTAGCGCACGCCTGCGAACAGTCCGCCCCCCGGAATCGCGGCCGATACCGAGCCCGCCCCTAGCAACAGCCACGCCACGCTCTTCGGATCCGGGCTGTTCACCCGCGCCGTAACCTCGCCCGTGACTCGGCTGCCGTCCTTCGCCTCCCAAGTCGGACCCGCGTAGTGCTTGCCGACCGAATGCCCCGCGCCATCGAACAGCTCGGCCTCGGGTGCCTTCAAAACCCATGCGTAGTGCGAGGCATCGTTCTTGTCGGCGATGCACCGGTATATCTGCACTCCCGTCGCCCGCAACTGTTGCTTCAAGACTGCGGTGGCCGGAACCCGCAGGGATTCGGGGATATCGTTGGTCCGCTCCGTAGGGGCATGGGCGCAGCCCAGCAGCGCGAAGATCGGGCCCAGGAAAACGATCGGCAACAACCACTGTTTCACAGTCAACTCCTGCGAATCGAACCGGCGCGAATATGCTGGGCGGGATTATACGGCATGCTCGAGAGGACGCATGTAGAATGCGGCGGTTCCCATGAGCCAACTGAACGCATTTCGCAACGATATTCCCTTCGTCAAAGATCTTGGCATCGAGTTCGTCAGCGCGGACAGCGGCCGCTCGGTGCTCGCGCTCGATTTGACGCCGCGTCATTTGAATAGCTGGTCCGTAGCCCACGGCGGCGTGCTCATGACCCTGCTGGACGTGGCGATGGCGGTCGCCGGCCGCTCGCTCGACGCGGCGGCGGGCGGCGGCGTGACGGTGGAGATGAAAATCAGCTTCGTTCAGCCCGCCAACGCCGGGACGCGCCTGTTGGCGTCCGGCCACGCATTTCACCGCTCGAGCTCCATGGCTTTCTGCGAAGGCGAGGTGCGCGATACGGACGAGCGTCTCATCGCCAAGGCCATGGGCACGTTCAAATACCAAAAGCGCTGACCCATGCAACGCATCATCCTGCACCACTATCCAAGATCGCCTTTCGCGGAAAAGATTCGGCTGATCCTGGGGGCCAAACACCTGCATTGGTCGTCGGTGTTGATCCCCTCCATCATGCCCAAACCCGACGTGGTCGCACTCACCGGAGGATACCGCAAGACCCCGATACTGCAATTGGGCGCGGATATTTACTGCGACACGGCGCTGATCGCCGACGTACTCGATGCAATGTCGCCTGAAGTCCCGCTGTACCCGGCGGGCGTCGCCGCCGCATCGCGCATCGTGGCGCAATGGGCGGACTCGACTCTGTTCTGGACGGCAATTCCGTATACCTTGCAGCCCGCCGGTCTCGCTCATATGTTCAGCGGTGAGCCGCCCGAAGCCGTCAAAGCCTTCGGCGAAGACCGCAAGAGTTTTCGTTCGAACATCCCGCGCATGCGCGGCCCGGAGGCGCGCGGCGCGCTCACTCTGTATCTCACGCGTCTCGAGGAAATGCTCGGCGACCAAGCCTACTTCTTCGGCGCACAAGCCAGCATCGCCGACTTTTCGATTTATCACTGCCTCTGGTTCGTCTCGCGGGGCGGTCCCATGGCGCAAATACTGGAACCCTTCCGGCGGGTCGGGGCATGGCGCGAAAGGATGCAGGGCTTCGGCCACGGCGCCTTCGATCGGCTCGACAGCGGCGAGGCAATCGCGATTGCGCGCGCGTCAACCCCTGCGCCCTCCCCGGGGGTGGATGGTGAGATTCATGGCATCGCCGCGGGCGAGAAGGTCGTCATCGCGGCCACCGACACGGGCGTCGAACCGGTCGAAGGGGAACTTTACGCCGCAACCGCCGACCGCATTTCCATCGTACGCGAGGATGCGCGTGCCGGGCGGGTGGCCGTGCACTTTCCGCGCCTGGGTTTCGAGCTTCGCCCGCTGAATAGAGACCAATCGACGAGGTAGAACATGAACGCAAAAGAAGCATTCGCAAGGCTGAGCGGGCGTCAGAGAATCGCGGGACGGCTGGTGCCGTCGAGCGGCGACGGGGCGATCGGCGTGTGGGATCCGGCGACCGAGGAACGAGTCGGGCAGATCGCGGATGCGACGGCGGTGGACATCGATCAGGCCGTGGCCGCGGCCGATGCAGCACAGCGCGCCTGGCGCAAAGTGAACCATCATCGTCGGGCGGAGCTGCTCCACGAGGTGTCGCGGCATGTGATGGCGGCTCGGCCGTTGGTGGCGGAGATGCTCACCCGCGAAATGGGCAAGCCCTACAAGGAATCTTTCGATGAAGTCGCCTGGTCCGCCAGCGCCATTGACTACTACGCCGAAATCGCGCGTCATGAAAACGGCAAGGTGTTGGGATCCGCCGTGGACGGCCAGATGCATTTCACCACCAAGGATCCGCTCGGCGTCGTCGTGATCATCCTGCCCTTCAACTACCCGCTGTGCCTGCTGTGCTGGCAGGCCGCCGCCGCCCTCGCGAGCGGCAACGCCGTAATCATCAAGCCCTCGGACTTGACCAGCCTCACCACGCTCGAGTTCATTGCCGCATTCGACTCGCTGCCCGCCGGGCTGGTGCAGGTCGTCACGGGCGGCAGCGCCGTCGGCAAGCGCCTGGTCGAGCATTCGGGCACCCATATGGTGGCCTTCACCGGAGGAATCGAGACGGGACGCATCGTCGCGGAGACGTGCGGACGCCTCTACAAGCGGACGTTGATCGAGACCTCGGGGAACGATCCCTTCATCGTCATGCCGTCGGCGCCCATCGACGTTGCAGCGCGCGGTGCCGCCTTCGGCGCCTTTCTGAATTGCGGCCAGGTGTGCGCGGCTGCCGAACGCTTCTACGTACACGAGCGAATCTACGGCGAATTCATGGAAAGACTGGTGCACCACACGGCGCGGATTCGCGTAGGGAACGGCCTCGGGCGCGTCGACATGGGTCCACTCGCGTCCAAGCGGGAGCTCACGCGCTACCTGCGCCTGCTCGATGCGGCCACCGTGGAAGGCGCGAAGGTGCTGACGGGCGGCGACCGCCCCGCGCATCTACCCAAGGGTTGGTTCGTCAACCCCACGGTGCTGGGCGATGTCTCGCCGGATGCACCCATCATGAATGACGAGACTTTCGGACCGGTGGCACCGGTGAGCAGAGTCGCAAGTTTCGACGAGGCGCTGACCCTCGCGAATCGCTCGCGGTATGCGCTCGGGGCGACGGTGTACACCACCGATCTGGACGAGTCGATGCGTGCGGTGAATGAGCTGGAAGCAGGGATGGTATGGGTCAATGCGCCGCTGCTCGACAACGATGCGGGACCCTTCGGCGGCAGAAAACAGTCCGGAATGGGCCGACAGCTCGGCGCAGAGGGGCTGGATACGTTCAGGCACACTAAGTTGTCGATGATCGACCATGCCGCCAAGCCTCATGATTTCTGGTGGTTTCCCTATTCCGATGCCGAAGCCTATCCCGGCAGCGCCGGTGGCTGACGCCGCGTCGGCGCCGGCGCCGGCGCTGCCTCCCCCGTTGCCGCCGGAACTCGAGGCGCGCATCGAGGAGTTCGAGCGGGCTGCGCCGCGGCCGGATTTCGATGGCGCGAGCTGGTTCTGGATGATGCTCCTCGGCATTGCGATTCCGCTGGCGCTGCTCATCGTCGGCTGGTGGGCATGACCGGCGCGAGTCCTCAGGCGGACGAGAGCGCATGGCCCCTGCTGCCGAAGGAGCGCACCTGGGGCGCGGCACGATTGACCCTGACGCTCGCCACCACGGCGGCCGCCACGTGGTGCTATCTCATCGGCGAGTCGGTGGGCAGCTATCTCGGCTTCATCAAGGGCGGCCTCGCCCTCGGCGCGGGCTGCATGATCGGCATGGTTTTGGTGTTGCTCGCCTGCGGCCCCGCCTGCGTGCGATTCGGCATCGACTCCATTGCCGCGACCAAGCCGCAATTCGGGTCCCGCGGCTGGGTCGTGCCCGCAGCGCTACAGGCCGTTTCCATCATCGGGTGGAATTCCCTGCTGATCATTTTCTTTGCGAAGTCCGCGGTGCAGCTTTGCGTGACGCTCGGCCTTCTCGATTTGGGGTGGCGCAATACGGCGCTGGTGCCCGCGCTGACGGTGATCGCATGCGCGATCATTTTCTTGGCGCTGCGCCGCGGTGCGACGGGCGTGTCCATGGTGTCCAACATTCTGGTGGCGCACGTGTTCATCGGACTGTGGATGCTTTATCTGCTGGTGTCGCGGCGCTGGCCGGAGCTGGTTGCCGCCCAGCCCCCGAACGCGAGTCCCGATCGTTTGTGGAACTACACCACGGGCATCGAGCTCGGCATCGGAGCCACACTGTCCTGGTGGCCCTACATCGGCGCGATGATCCGCATGGCACCGAGCGGCAGGACCATCGTGCTGCCGGTGATGCTCGGCATGGCGGCCCCGGTGCCCTTGCTCAGTCTGATCGGACTCGCGGGTTCGCTGGTTCTCAAGTCCTCCGATCCCACCGAATGGCTGCGAGTCGTCGGCGGTCCTGCTTATGCCATCGTGTCGCTGACGTTCGTCACGGCGGCCAATTTCGGCACGACCACGGCGGGCATCTACGCCTCGGCGATCGGTCTGCGCAACTTCGCCGTGTTGCAGAAGCGTACTTGGACGACGCTGCTCCTGATCACCATCGCGCCGGTGGCATTGGTCGGGATATTCATACCGGAATTGTTCTTCGCCAAGTTCGGCAATTTTCTCGCGCTGATCGGAGTCGCCTTCGCTCCGATGTGCGGCGTTCAGATCGTCGATTATTTCGTCCTGCGCCGCGGGCGCATCGACCTTCGGGCCATCTACGTGGATGCGCCTGGACAAGCCTACTATTTCTGGCGAGGCATCAATCCCGCGGCGATGATCGCGCTTGCCGCCGGATGTATCACATACATAGGGCTTCTCAATCCCTTGAGCTACGCCTCCGCCGCGGCTTACCGCTACCTGACGGCCTCCTTGCCGGCCGCCGCGGCCGCCGGCCTCGTGTATTTTCTCGGCAGCCTGCTCGTGATCCGTTCAGGCCGCGGCGGATACCCAAGATCGTTGCCCGGACGGCTGCGGCAATGGTGACAATAGGCGCTGCGGCGATATAGTGTCGCTCAACGCGCGTAGTGGGGCCCCCATGCATTGGCGATCGAAGCTCATCCATCCCGGTGCCCACGCGCCCGGTAATTTCCGTTCGCTGACCACGCCCACTTATCGGGGCTCGACGGTGGTGTTTGAACGCCAAGCCGACGTGTCGGACGATTGGCGGCAGACGGAGCACGGATACACCTACGGCCTTTACGGGACGCCCACGGTGCTGGAACTCGGCGCCCGGATCGCGGAGATCGAAGGAGCGCACCACAGCTTCGTCGTCCCGGGAGGCCAGGCGGCGATTTCTCTGATCTATCTGGCGTTCTGCAAAACCGGCGCACACGCGCTGGTCCCGTTCACGGCATACGGCCCGAACCGCGAGCTTGCCGGCGGCTTGTTGCGGGATCTCGGTATCACCGTCGAAGCGTACGACCCCCTGATCGGCGCGGGGATTGCAAAGCTGATTCGCGACAACACGGCGTTGGTCTGGGTCGAGAGCCCGGGATCGGTGACCATGGAAGTTCAAGACGTGCCGGCCATCGTCGCGGCCGCGCATGCGCGCAAGGTGCCGGTGGCTCTGGACAACACCTACGCAGCCGGAGTTCTCTTCGATGCATTTGCGCACGGCGTCGACGTCAGCATGCAGGCGTTGACCAAGTACGTGGGTGGGCACAGCGACTTGCTGCTGGGAACCGTGTCCGTGGCCGACGGCACCGCCTACGAGGCGATCGGAGCGGCCTACAAGCAGCTCGGCATGGCGGTCTCGCCGGACGATTGCAGCCTCGCGCTTCGCGGCTTGAAGACCTTGGGAGTGCGGCTGGAGCGGTTGGAGAAGACGGCGCTCGAGCTGGCGCTGTGGCTGGCGGAGCAGCCACATATATCGACCGTATTGCACCCCGCCCTGCCGTCGTGCCCCGGTCACGAGTACTGGCGCCGCGACTTCACGGGCTCCTCCAGCATATTCTCCGTTATTTTCGAGGAGCGATTCACCGCGCTGCAAGTGGCCGCCTTCGCGGATCGCCTGCGTCTGTTCAAAGTAGGCTTCAGCTGGGGCGGCGTCACCAGTCTGGTCGTCGTCTACCCCAATCTGCAGCGCCCCGGGAAAAGCTACGGTGGGAGGCTGGTGCGGCTCAACGTGGGGCTCGAGGAGCCCTCGGATCTGCTCGCGGATCTGGCCCAGGCGCTCTCCGCCATGGACGCCGCGGATTAAAGTGGCAACCATGAGCGCCGCCGAGATCGCGCGACTCGCGGCCGCTTCCTCGGCGACGCTCGCACTCGGGTGCTGCGCAATTTGGGGCGGGTTCGTGCTGTGGTTCCACGCGCCCGGCGGCAAGGCCGGGAAGTGGTTCTGCGTGCTCGTGTGGTCCGCCTTCAGTACGGCGGTGCTTGTGGAATTGTGGAATGGACGGGCGGCCGTCGGCTCGCTGGCGTTCGCGCCGGCATTCGGCGCCCTCTTGATTACCTGGCGACGGATTGCACCCTCGAACGATCGAATCTGGGCCGACGAAGTGGCGCAAATAACCACCGGTTCGGTCGACGGCAATCGGGTGACTCTGCACAACGTCCGCAACTTCGATTGGCGCACGAAGAGCGACTTCACGACGCGCTGGGAAACCCGCCACTACGACCTGGATCGCATCGAATCGGTCGACATGATCGTGTCCTATTGGACCATCGCAGCGATCGCGCACATGCTGATCTCGTTCGGATTCGAGGGCGGCGAACACGTCGTGTTCTCGGTGGAAGTCCGCCGCCAGAAACACCAGGGCTTTTCCGAGATCGGCGGCTTCTTCAAGGAGTTCGAACTCAGCATCGTCGCGGCCGACGAACGCGACGTGATCAGAGTTCGGACTAATGTCCGCGGCGAAGAGGCTTACCTCTACCGCATCCGCATGCCGGTGCCGGCGATACGCTCGCTGTTCCTCGGCTACATCGATCAGGGCAATACTCTGGTGACGACTCCCCGCTTCTACAACACCATTACAGTGAATTGCACCACGCTGGTCTATCACATGATGCAGCACATCGTCGGCTACCTGCCATTGAACTACCGGCTCCTTCTGACCGGCTATCTGCCCGAGTATGTCTACCGCGTCGGCGGCCTCGACGATCGCTTCTCGCTCGAGGAGCTGCGCGCGCGCGGACGCATCACCGACCGCGCAAGACGATCCGACCGCAGCGACTCATTCTCCGCCGACATCCGCGAAGGGATTCCCGCCCCCGAACCGCGGGGGTGAGCCGAGAAACGCCTCGCGCAGCGCCGGCTTCATAACCTTGCCGGCGCCGTTGCGCGGCAGGCTGTCCGTTATCATCGTCGCGGCGATTCTTTGCATCTTGCCCAACCGCTCGTTCGCCCAGACCGTCAAATCCGCGGCGGCCACCCGGGCGCCTTCCTGGAGAACGACATACGCCACCGGGGTCTCGCCCCATCGAGGCGACGCGACGCCGATGACCGCCGCTTCCAAGACGGCGGGATGTTCGCGCAGCACGGCTTCCAAGTCGCCGGGGTAGATGTTGAATCCGCCCGAAATGATCATGTCTTTCTTGCGATCCAATAGCACCAGAAAGCCGTCGGCGTCCATGCGTCCAATGTCGCCGCTGCGGATGAAGCGCTTGCCGGTGGAGTCGCGCCACTCGGCTTCCTGGGTCTTCGACGGCTGATTCAGATAGCCGCTCATCATGGCCGGCGAATGTCCGACGATCTCGCCGGTTTCGCCGCTGGGCACCTCTCGGCCCGCCGCATCGATCAGGCGGATATCGTGATGAGGCATGGGGGTGCCCACGGTGTGCAGCTTGTGCGGATACCTGTGCGCCTCGAGCATGCACGCACCGCCCCCTTCCGTCATTCCGTAGATCTCGATCAAACCGCCGGGCCAGCGCCGCAGTACTTGTTCCTTCAAAGCCGATGGAAACGGCGCGCCCGTCGAGAATTTCATTCGATACGAGGACAGATCGAAGCGGTCGAAATCCTGCTGTAGGAGCAGGCGCTGATATTGCACCGGGACCAGCATCGTATGGGTGGCTTGGGCATCCTGCGCGAGCGCAAGATATCCGCCGGCGGTGAATTTCCCCATCAAGACGACTGTGCCCCCCAGCGCCAGCGCGCCGAACAGCGTGGCCAGAGTCGTATTGGAATACATCGGCGTCGAGAGGAGAGTAACGGACTCGGAGTCGTACCCATACAGCCGGGCCCGCTGTGCATTGGCCCAGCGGAACGAGTGCGGTTGGACGATGCCTTTGGGAACGCCGGTGGTGCCCGAGGAATAGATGACGTTGAACGGCCAGTCTGGTTCCGGATCGATGCGCTCGGGAATCCTTCCCTGCTCCACCATCCAGTGCTCGAGGCCCGACGGTCCCGGATCGTCGATGACGACCCTGGTCACGGCGCCGGCCGAAGTCGCAAGTGCGGGGGCGGCCGGCGGCCAGGCGCGCGCCACGGCCCGGTCCAGGAACAGGATCCGCGCTCCCGAGTCGGCCATCGCCGCAGCGAGCGCCCGCGGAGCGGATGAGTCCGCCAGCGGCGCCACGGCAACGCCCGCGCGCAGGCTGCCGAAAAATAGCGCCGCGTAGTCGATGCTCGTCGAGGCACAGATCGCGACGGTGTGGCGCGGGCCCACCTGGTCGCGCTGCAAGGTGGCAGCCACTCGGTCCGCCCATCGATCGAGCGCAGAATAATCGAGGCGGCGTCCATCGTGAATCAAGGCGGCGTGATTCGGCCGCAGACGGGCGTGTGCGCGAACGAGCTCGGCCATGGTGCCGAAGTCACGCGACAGAAGATCGGGTTGAATATACGCGCCGGTCACGGATCCGGCGCCGCCGCCGCCTGGGCCAAGGCGCCGAGACCTGCGATGTTCTTCACCAGCTCGGCGGGGAACCCATGTCGAGCCTGCAGGTACTCGGGTTCGTTGTAGGCAACCCAGGTGCGCCCGTCGGCATCGTGCCAGGTGAGAATCTTGAGCGGCAGGTCGATCGCCGCCGTGGGGGCGGCGACCATGAGCGGCGTTCCGGCTTTCGGACTGCCGAGAATGACGAGTCCGGTGGGTAGCATGGGAAGGCCCGATCGTTCCGCATCGCCGCTGAAATCGATTTGCGCGAATACCGTGAGGCCGCGTGCACGCGCCAATGATTGAACTCGCCGCAGCACGTCCGCCACGGTGTGCTGCGTCGGCAATATTTTCATTCCATTGATGGCGGCATCGGTGTTCATGGAAGTTTCCTTTCGATGGATGGTGCACATCCTAATGCCGCGGCGGCCGGGCGTCATGCTATCGTTCCGCGCGTCCGATATTTCTGGAGACTCCTGATGTCCTGCTCGGCCAATAGCCTTTGCATTCGCGCCGCCCTCCTCGGTGCCGCGATCCTTGCGAGCTTCGCGGCCCCGGCGCAAACCACCGCCCAGAGCTGTCCGGCGGATCGAACCGGGCTGCGCCTGCCCGCCGGCTTCTGTGCAACCATATTCGCAGACCGGATCGGCCACGCTCGCCACCTGGTCGTGGCGCCAAATGGCGTCGTGTACGTCAACACCTGGTCCGGCCGTTACTATGGCAATGCCGCCCCGCCTAAAGGCGGCTTCCTGGTTGCGTTGCAGGACACTACCGGCGGCGGCACGGCGGATGTGAATCAACGCTTCGGGGAAACCGTGAGAAGCGGCGGAGCCGGCGGCACGGGCATCGGCTTGTACAAGGGTGCGCTGTACGCGGAGATCAACGACAAGATCGTGCGCTACCCCTTGGGCGAGGAATCGAACGTGCCGCGCGAGCCCGCGCAGACCATCGTGTCGGGACTGCCGCTCCGGGGCGATCATCCCATGCACCCGTTCGCCATCGATGCCGATGGATTCCTGTATGTCGACGTCGCCTCGGCAACGAACTCATGCCAGCCGAAGAACCGCATCGCGGGATCGGCGGGCGCCCAGCCCTGCAAGGAACTCGAGACCCGCGGCGGCATCTGGCGCTATGACGCGAACCGGATCGGCCAGACGTTTTCGCCCGCCGAGCGTTATGCGACGGGAATCCGCAACGGCGAGGGATTCGGCGTCGATTCCGCCGGTCATCGTCTGTTCCTCACTCAGCACGGTCGCGATCAGCTGCGCTCGAATTGGCCGAATCTGTACAAACCCGACGAAGAGGCCACGTTGCCGGCGGAGGAACTGTTGCAATTGCAGCAGGGCGGCGACTATGGCTGGCCCGAATGCTACTACGATCCTTTCCGGCGCGAGTTGGTCCTGGCTCCGGAGTACGGAGGCGACGGCGGAAAGAAGGTCGGTCCGTGCGCCGATAAGATCGCGCCCATCGCCGCGTTTCCGGCGCATTGGGCGCCGGATGGAATGGTGTTCTACGACAAGGATCAATTTCCCGGCCGCTACCGCGGCGGCGTGTTCATCGCATTCCACGGATCGTGGAATCGAGCGCCGTATCCGCAAAGCGGCTACAACGTGGTCTTTCAATCCCTCGCCGGCGATCGAGCGGGCGACCATTGCGAAGTGTTCGCAGACGGATTCGCGGGCGCGGAGAAGTCGCCGGATAAGGCCGCGCATCGCCCGACGGGCATCGCCACCGGCCCCGACGGCGCGCTGTATGTGTCGGACGATGTCCGTGGACGGATTTACAAGATCGTCTACCGCGGCGGTCCGGGATCCGGCGGCGATCCCAAGATCACTGCCTGTCCAAGTGCCACTGCGGACGCCGGCGACGTGAGCGTCGCGGGAGCCCTGCCCCCCGAAGGCATCCACCCCGATGCCGGCGCCGCCGCGGCCGACACGGCTGCCCTGCCCGTCCCTCGCGGAACGACGAAGGAGATGGTTGCCCTCGGCGATCGGATCTATCACGGCCAGGTCGGCGGAGCTGCATGCACGGGGTGCCATGGAGCTGCCGGCACGGGCACCGCCTTGGGTCCGGATTTGACCGATAAGACCTGGTTGTGGAGCGACGGCAGCTATGAGGGTATCGCCAAGACCATTACCGACGGGGTGATGCAGCCGAAGCAATTCCGCAGCCCGATGCCTCCCAAGGGCGGGGCGCTGCTCAGCGCCGAGCAGGTGTCAGCCGTGGCGGCTTACGTCTGGGCCATCAGTCATCGCGGCAACTAGTGCAGCGGAATGAAGCCGCGGGATTTGAACACCAACTGGCCCGCGGGGCCTTGAATATAGGCCACGAACCGGGCCGCACCGGGCTTGGCCGCGCGAGTAAGTGCGATGGGATAGATGATGGGCAGGTGGCTGTTTTCCGGAAAAACATCAACCACGCGCACACGCTTGTCGATCAGGGCATCGGTCTCATAGACGATGCCGAGCGCCGCGTCGCCGCGATCCACGAATGCGAGCGCCGAGCGCACGCTGTCCGCGCGCACCAGGCGATCCGCCACCTCGCTCCACACGCCGAGAGTGGTCAATGCCTCGCGCGCGTAGCGGCCGACGGGAACCCCATCCGGATCGCCGGTAGCCATATGCCCGTTGCCGAGCGCGGCGGCCAGGGCGAAGTGCGGTTCGATCTTAAGCCGGATTCGGCTGTCAGCGGGCGCGATCAGAACCAGGCGATTACCCACGAGATCGCGTCGAGTGTCACGCTGGATCAGATTGCGCGATTGTAGATAGTCCATCCACTCCAAGTCGGCTGAGAAGAACACGTCCGCCGGGGCGCCATTTTCGATCTGGCGCGCAAGCGCCGAACTGGCCGCGAAAGAGAATTTGACAGGAATCGACGTCTCATTGGTGAATCCGTCGCCCAGCTCCTGCAGCGCATCGGTCAAGGAGGCGGCGGCGAATACGATGACGGGGGATTTGTCCGATTCCGCGGCGTAACCCGGCATGGCCAGGGGTACCAGCCCCGCCACGCCCAGCGCCAGGGCCGCCGCGATCCACGAAGGAATCCGTAATTTCATCGCGCACCTCACAAATGCCTGATTTATTGTACGCTTCGCTGAATCAACACCGGTACGCCGCCCGAACCATTGCAGGGGATACCCTATGTTCCGCCATATATTACGCTTCGAGCCGCTCCATGCTGGCGTCTGAGGCTTTCATCACTTGCGCGGTGACGGGATCGGCCGATTCCGTGCGCAAGAACCCTCACGTGCCCGTCACTCCCGCACAGATCGCGGCCTCGGCGCTCGATGCGCATGCGGCCGGCGCCGCCATCGTCCATCTTCATGTGCGCGACCCCCAGACGGGGCAGGCGAGCCGGGATCCCGCGCTGTTTCGCGAGGTGGTGGAGAGGATCAGAAGCCGCAACTCTGAGGTGATCCTGAACCTCACCGGCGGCATGGGCGGCGACATCATGTTCGGCCCGGAAGAGTCGCCGCTCGCCTTTCGCGCCGGCACCGATTTCGTAGGCCCTCACGAGCGGATGACGCACATACTCGACTTGTTGCCGGAGATCGGCAGTCTCGACTGCGGCTCGCTCAATTTCGATGAGCTCCTGTACGGCACGACGCCGGGGTTTCTGCGCACCATGGCGCGCGCGTATCAGCGAAAAGGGGTCCGTCCGGAGCTGGAGGTGTTCGAACTGGGGCACATCGAGCTTGCGAAGCAGCTCATATCCGAGGGCTTGATCGACCAGCCCGCCCTGTTTCAACTCTGTCTCGGCATCAAGTACGGCGCGCCGGCGTCCACCGAAGCGATGAAGGCCATGCGAGATGCGCTGCCGCCCGGATCGCTTTGGTCGGCCTTCGGCCTCGGCCGATTGCAAATGCCCATGGCTGCATCGTCGGTGCTGCTCGGCGGTAACGTGCGGGTGGGTCTGGAAGACAATCTCTACCTGGACAAGGGCGTTCAAGCCACGAACGCTCAATTGGTCGAGCGAGCCCGCACCATCGTCGAGCTCCTGGGAGTGCGCGTGCTCGGCTCGCGCGAGACGCGCGAGCGGCTGGGATTCTTCGCGCGAACGGCGAAAACTGGCTCTTAAGTGCCGCAAAAGGTCTTGAGGACCCGCTCGCCGGGTTGGGGCGGATCCGCATAGGATTCGCGGCCCGCCTGGAATTCGTAGGGCCGCGACAGCACGGTCGACAGCTCCTCGAAGGGCCCGAAATCCTGAGATTCGACGGCCGCATGGATGACCGCCTCGATTCGATGATTGCGAGGAATATAGGCAGGATTCATCCGGCGCATGGCCGCCGCGCGCTCGCGCGACCCTAAGGATTCTCGGCTGAGGCGCGCCCGCCACCGCTCCTCCCACTCGTCGTAGTCGCGCGGATTCGCGAACGAGTCGCGCAGCCGCGCGTTCCCTTCCGCACTCTCCGCCGCGTCGCACAGCGCGCGGAAAACCAGGGTGAAATCCGCCTGATTGCGATGCATGGCTTCGAGCCAGTCCTCGGCCAGCTTGGAATCGCCGTCCTCGCGCGCCGACAAACCCAGTTTGCCGCGAAAACCCGACAGCAGCGCATCGGCAAAAAATGTCGAGAATGTCGACACCGTCGCGCCGGCGAGCTCGACCGCGCGCTCGGGCTCATCGTCGATGAGGGGCAGCAGGGTCTCCGCGAATCGCGCGAGATTCCAGGCGCCGGCGTGCGGCTGATTGCCGTAGGCGTAGCGACCCAAGCTGTCGATGGAACTGAACACCGCCGCCGGATCGTATGAGTCCATGAAGGCGCAGGGGCCGAAATCGATGGTCTCCCCGGAAACCGCCATGTTGTCGGTATTCATCACGCCGTGAATGAAGCCCACGTGCATCCAGCGGGCGATGAGCGAGGCCTGGGCCTGCGTCACGGCCCGCAGCAGCGCGAGATACGGCAGATCACCGGCCTTCGCCTCCGGATAGTGACGCTCGATCACATAATCCGCGAGTTGCCGCACGCCGTCGATGTCACCGCGCGCGGCGAAGTACTGAAAAGTGCCCACCCGCACCAGACTCGAGGCCACCCGCGTGACGATCGCTCCCGGCAGCGGTGTCTCCCTGAATACGGGCTCGCCGGTGGCAACCGCGGCGAGGGAGCGCGTCGTGGGAATGCCGAGCGCATGCATGGCCTCGCTCACCAGGTATTCGCGAAGTACCGGGCCGAGCGCTGCGCGCCCATCGCCGCCGCGCGAGTAGGGAGTTCGCCCGGAACCCTTCAATTGAATGTCGAAGCGTGCGCCGGCGCCGTCCTGTGCTTCGCCCAGCAGGATGGCGCGACCGTCGCCGAGCTGCGGTACGAATTGGCCGAATTGATGACCCGCATAGGCCATCGCGATCGGCTCCGAATCTTTCGGTACGACGTTGCCGGAATACAGTCCCGCCAGGGACTCGGCGTCGAGGCCGACATCCAGGCCGAGATCCGCGCCCAGCGAGTGATTGAATTTCAGCAACCGCGGCGCCGCGACCGGCGTCGGTTTGATGCGCGCGTAAAAGCGCTCCGGCAGGCGGGCATAACTGCTGCGATTCATAACCCGAGAGCGTCGAACGTGCGGTAGGCGAATACCGAGGGCGCGAGAAACCACGGTCTCCCCCGATAGTACGGCCGCGAGGGAAACGGCACTCCGTCGAGAGCCGTGCGTCCCTCTTTGAGTCCCAGCATCTGCTGTCCGATGCGCTTGCCGAAGTAGGGCGCGAGCGGCACTCCCTGGCCGCAATAGCCCATGCAGTAGTGGACGCCGTCATGTTGTCCGAGATGCGGCAGCGTATCGAAGGTGTACGCGACCCACCCCACCCAGGCGTGGCTCACGGGTACCGATCGCAACTGCGGCAGAATCCGCTCCATCATCCGTCGCAGGCGCGGCACGCACGCGAGCGGATCCTTCTCGGCGAGTGCCGCCCGGCCGCCGAATATGATTCGTTCGCCGTCGGCCGACGGCCTGAAGTACACCACCACGCGCCGCGAATCGACGATGTTTCGTCCGCGAGGTATCAGCTCGTGCACGCGGTCGCGTCCCAAAGGACCGGTCGCGATCTGGTAGCTGCCGATGGGGATGACGCGTCGCCTCGCCCAAGGCGAGAGTGGACCCGAATATCCATTGGTTGCCAGCAGCACCTGCCGGGCCCGCACGATGCCGCGCCCCGTCGACACCTCGAATCCGTCCCGGGTCCGTGAAATGGCCTCGACCGGGCAGCGATCCACCACCGATGCCCCGCTGTCCAACGCCCGGCGCAGCAGCGCCAGCAGCAGCCGCGTGGGATCGACGGATGCATCGTCCGGATACACGCAGCCGCCTTGGTAGAAGTCGCTCGCGATCTCGCGGTGCTGATCTGCTTTGGCGACGATATCTATCCTCTGTTCCAGTCCGCGAGTTTGATTCTCTGCGTCCCGCACCATGGCGGCGAAGTGCCGCGCCGTGTGCGCGCCGAAGAAGCATCCATCCTCGCGCCACCCGCAGTCGATCTCCTGCGTCGCAAGCGAACGCAGATACGCCACGGCGTCGAGCCCTTCGCGGCAAATCCCGAATGCGATATCGGTGCCGAATCTCTTGCGCAACGAATGGAACGAGGGCTTGATGCTGTACGCCACTTGGCCGCCGTTGCGGCTGGAGCATCCGGCGCCGATCGCGCCCGCCTCGAGCACCAGCGTGGATCGCCCCGCCGCCGCGGTCTCGCGGGCGGCGGATAAGCCCGTGTAACCCGCACCGACGATGAGCACGTCGACGCGGCTGGGCAATGTACCTTGAGTCAGCGGCGGTATCGGCGCGTTCTCCAGCCACAACGGCATCACCGAGATTTCATCGGGCATCCGGGCACCTCTCGGGCCGGACTGCGGCTTCAGCCGCGCGCCCCGGCCGCGGGGCGGCTCCGCGAGTCGCGAGCCAGGAACCCAGCAAAATGAGTGCGAAGGCGAGGACGCCGCCCACCCCCAAGCGCTCGTGAAGCAGCGTGACCCCGAGCAGGGCCGCGACGGCGGGGTTGATGTAGGTGATCACGGCCGCGCGCGATGCGCCGGCGTGATTGACGAGATAGAACATCAGCACCATGGCCAGCGCCGTGCACAGCACGCCCAAGATCGCCATTGAGGCGAGCGCCGTCGCCGTCGGCATTTGCACGGGCAGGTTCAACGCGGCGGGGATTGCCAGCACGACGCTCGCAGCCAGCAGACTTGCGGTGAGCGGGCCATACGGGTCAAGTTCGCTCAAGTGCCGCTGAATGATGAGAGGACCGATCGCATAGCCGAGCGTGGAGACGATCATGCAGGCCACTCCGGCCCATCCCAGGGGTCCGGAGATCGTTCCGAATCCGAGCAGCGCCGCGACGCCGACGAAGCCCAGACCCAACCCCAGGATGCGCCAAAATCCCAGGCGCTCGTGCACGCCGAAGAATCGCTGCATGAGCGCGATCGACAGGGGCACCATCGCGATGAGCATGCCGGTCACCGAGGAACTGATCCAACGCTCACCGACGGAGATCAGCGCAAACGGAATGACGAACTCCGCCATGGCAAACGCGAAGATCGCGATCTTGTGCCCTCCCAGGGATTGCAGGGCGCCGCGCCGCCACGCAATCGGCACCAGTACCAAGGCGGCGAGCGTCACCCGCCCGAATGCCACCGTCACGGGCGAAATTTCCGCCACCGCCAGTTTGATGAAAAAATACGGCAGCCCCCAGATGATGCTCAGCGCCGCAAAAGCTCCCCACGCTCGCCAACTCACGCCCACCCCTTCCGCATTGCTGCGCCGCTGCCGATTCAGCCGGCAATGCTACCAGGGATTGCGGCGCTCATTTGAGCCGCCGCTTCCATCGTCAATTCGGCTCGAAGACTCGCGGCATCGCGTGCGGCCGTCGCCACCGCGAGCACGCGGCCTGCGCGTCGGAAGGTTATGCTGAAGTCGTGAGCGGCAAACGATCCGTCCACCTCGGCCGCATCCCACTGCTGCGCGTGACCCACGTAGTTGATGGTGAGCTCGTAGTGCTGGCTCCAGAAGAACGGGACGGCGTCGAACTTCTCGCCCCATCCAAGCATATTCATCGCCGCAACCTGGCCCTGGCGCTCTGCGACCACCCAGTGCTCGACCCGGATTCGCTCGCCGGAGTGCGGGTCCGGCCATCGCGCGATGTCGCCGGCGGCGAATACCCCCGGAGCGCCGGTCTCCAGATATTCGTTCACCGTCACCCCGCGATCGATATTCAATCCGGCCTTCTCGGCCAGGGCGACCGAGGGCCGCACTCCCGCGCCCAAGACCAGAAAATCCGCATCGATGATGGAGCCGTCGCGCAGCGCGACCCGACGGCCGTCCACGCGGCCGACGGAGTTCCCCAAATGGAATCGCACGCCGTGCGACTCGTGCAGCGCTTGGATGAACTGTCCCGCCGATTCGCCGAGAATGCGCGCCATCGGCACCTTCTCGGGGGCGACGACATGAACCTCGATGCCGCGCGCCCGCAGCGAAGCGGCGGCTTCCAGGCCGATGAAGCTCGCGCCCACGACGACCACGCAGCGCGCGGCCGCCGCCTTCGCGACGATCGCCCGGCTGTCCGCAAACGTGCGCAGATAGCACACTTGATCGGCAGCGGCGCCGGGAATGTCCAGCCGCACGGGCTCCGCTCCCGTCGCCAGCAGCAGGGCGTCGAATTCGAATTGCCTGCCGCTTTCGATCTCGACGCGGCGGCGCGCGATGTCGACGCCGCTCACGCGCGATTCGAGCACGAGATCGATGTTCCGTTCGGCATAGAACTCCGCCGGCCGCAGCGGAATCCATTCGGGAGGCGCGGTCCCGGCAAGAAAATCCTTGGACAGATTCGGGCGATCGCACGGCGGCGAATCATCGGCGCTGATCATGGTCAGCGCGCCTTCATAGCCGCGGCGGCGCAAGGCATCTGCGGCGGACAAGCCCGCAGCGCCGCCGCCGACGATCACGACCTTACGCAAGACCTGCGCGCCGCGGCGCGATCCCGGCGACAGCGGAGCGGCGACGGCGTTCAAATTGCCCGGGGCAGCGGCGCTCGACTTCTCGCGCGCGAACACGGTGTCGCCGATCCGCTCGGCTCGCCAGCAGGCGATCGGGTCCAAGGCGGGAGCCCGCAGCGCCTCGCCCGTGCGTAGGCTGAAGCATGCATGGTGCAGGGGACAGCGCAGCGTATCGCCCACGATCAGCCCCTGCGCGAGCGGTCCGTGGTAATGAGTGCAAAACGCACCGACGGCGTACCACTCATCGCCCCGGCGGACGAGCACCGCATCCTCGCCGCCGACGCTGCCCAGCAATAGTCCACCGTCGGGCACGGCAACGACGGGCACGCCCGTTTTGAAATCCGGTTTTGGCGCGGCGTCCATGATGTAATTATACCCTCGGGATTTCCCGGTGTGGGCCGTTGTGAAACAATGTCAGGCATGCAAAATCCCAGGCCTTCGGTGCGCCTCGACACCAGTCTCGAATTACTCTTGCCGCGCGCCACCCAAACCCGCGCCGCGTGCGTCTTGGCCACGGTGGTGGCGACGGCCGGATCGACGTACCGCAAGCCGGGCGCGCGCATGCTCATCATGGCCGACGGCAGCTACTTGGGATTGCTGAGCGGCGGCTGCCTCGAGGCCGATCTCAAGCTGCATGCGCAGGAAGTGCTGAACAGCGGCGTGCCGCGCGCCGTCGAATATGACATGCGCGGTCCCGACGATATCTTGTTCGGCATCGGCGCCGGCTGCGAAGGAGCGATGCGCGTGCTGCTCGAACGGGCGGGCGCAGGCAGCCCCGCGGCGGCGGCTCTCGAGGCGGCCGGGCGCTCGACCGGCGCGGGATACCCCACGGCGCTGGTGTCGCTGCATGAATCCGCGGACTTGCCGCCCGGCACCTACGATGCCGCGCCGCCGCTGCCGACCGCGCTGATTCAAGCCGCCGTGCAATCGGTTCGCGACGGTGCATCGCGCGGCATGGATTGGGAAAACGACGGACGTCGCACGCGGGCTTTCGTGCAGTTTCTCGCACCGCCTCCCCATCTGTTAATATGCGGGGCGGCACCCGATGCGCAGCCGGTGGCGGGCGCCGCGCGCGCCCTCGGTTGGCGCATTACGGTCGTCGATCATCGCCCGGCGTACGCCGTGGCCGCGGATTTTCCCGGCGCCCGCGTCCTGCTCTGCGATCCCGGCTCGCTTCGCCAACGGGTCGCGGTGGAGCAATGTCATGCAGCCGTGGTAATGAGCCATCACTTGCTTTCGGACGCAGCGTACTTGCGCGAATTGGCGCAAGCCGGTGTTCCCGCCTATGTCGGGCTGCTGGGTCCCGAAGCGCGCCGCGCGCGACTCGCTCAAGAATTGGGGCCCGTGGCGGAGCAGATCAACTCAAGGCTTCGAGGTCCGGTCGGGATCGACATCGGGGCGGTCACGCCCGAAGGCATTGCGCTTGCCATCGTGACTCAGATTCACGCATGGCTGGCCGGGCGTGGCGGCGTAGCGTAAACTTCACCTGCATCGCGCTGGTACCCATAAAGATACCGACAATCCAGTGGCGGTATTTGCTTTGTGAATTTGTCGACGAAAGCGGGGAACCGGCCATGTACAAATTACTGACCTCTCTCATCGTGGGCTTGGGTGCCGCGCTCCTGTGCGCCTGCGGATCCAGCACCGGAACCGCCACGGTCGCCAGTTCCGAGGCTCACGGGACGCTGGCGGTGAATCCACCCTTTCGCATCGCCTCCCTGAACGCCGCGGACTTTCAGGCGGAACTCGCGGGAACCAGCAGCGGCGCGCAATTGCTGCAGATCACCGGCGCCCCCAGCTGCGGTGTGGACTTTTACTATGTCAAATTCTGGACCCTCGGCGGCGCAAGCGAGACCACCCAGTCGTCCGGCGCACTGATGGTGCCCACGGGCGCCGCCCCCGCCTGCTCCGGGGCGCGCCCCATCGTGCTGTATGCGCACGGTACGAATACCGACAAGAATCTGAACATCGCCGACATCACCAACCCCACCAATACCGAGGGTGTGTTGATCGCGGCCATGTTCGCCGCGCAGGGCTACATCGTGGTGGCGCCGAATTATGCCGGCTACGACATCTCGACCTTGGGTTACCACCCCTATCTCAATGCCGAGCAGCAGTCGGGAGAAATGATCGACATCTTGACGGCCGCGCGCACCGCGCTGCCCAATACCCTGTCTTCGGCCACCAGCGACAGCGGCAAGTTGTTCGTCACCGGCTATTCCCAGGGAGGCCATGTGGCCATGGCCACCCAGCGGGCGCTGCAGGCCGCCGGCGCAACTGTGACGGGCATGGCCGGCCTGTCCGGCCCCTATGCCTTGGAAGCCTTCGGCGATGTCATCCTCTTCGGCAATGTCGACCTGGGTTCGACAGTGTTCACGCCGCTGCTGACCACGAGCTACCAGAAAGCCTACGGCAACATCTACGCCGCGCCGAGCGATGTATATTCCGCCACCTACGTCACGGGCATTGAGACGCTGCTGCCGAGCGCGACTCCGCTCGACACGCTGTTCGCGCAGGGCTTGCTGCCCGAGACCGCGCTGTTCGACAGCACAACGCCGGTGGTGAGCGTGCCCGGCCAACCTGCATTGTCCGCCGAACTGACGGCGCTGCTGTCGGTGCCCGGCAGTCCCAGCTATCCGCTGCCGCCGACTCCGCAAACTCCGCTGTTCGCCGCCGGCTTCGGCTCGCCTTACTTGCTCAACAATACCTATCGCGTGGCCTACGCGCTCGACGCCGCGGGCAACCCGGACGGCGCCGTGCCCACGCCGCGTGCAGGCGTGCCGCTCGCGGCGGTGGCGCCGACGCAGCCGCTGCGCCTGGCGTTCTACAAGAACGATTTGCGCAATGGCGCCTGGGCGCCGACCTCACCCACCCTGCTGTGCGGCGGAGATCAAGATCCCACGGTGTTCTACGCGGTGAACACTGAAATCATGGCGGCCTTCTGGAGTCCTTTGGTGCAGGCGGGCCTGATCACCGTCTTGGACGTGAACGGCACTCCCGCGGGCCCGTTCGCGCCGCTGCAGACCGGGTTTCAGGAAAGTCAGGCGGCTCAGCTGGCCTTCTATGAGTCGGCGGCCGGCGGCAGTCTGTCGCCGGCGGCAGCGCAGCAGCTCATCGTGGAGAATTACCACACCTCGGTGGCGCCCTTCTGCACGGCGGCCGCGCGCGCCTTCTTCAGCCAACTCTAAGGAAGCCGGCCATGACCCCTACTTCACACCGCTCGACGTTCGCCGCCCTCGCCCTCCTGGCGGTGAGCGCTTATGGCGCCGCACCGGCGCTCGCGGACGATGACGCTCCCGCCAACAGCGTACGCGCCGGCCTTTACTCCGTGTTCTTTCACGTGAACGCGGACGATCTGTCGGGACCCTATGTGCCGCCGGGCGCCAACATCGACGCCAAGAACGTAGAGACCCTGTATCTGGCGTACGTGAGAAGTCTGTCCTCGCATTTCGACGTGGAACTGACCGTGGGCTACCCGCCGCTGCAGAAAACCGTGGGCAAGGGACCGGCCACCCTGGGCTCGGTGCCCTACGATGGGCAGGTCATTGCCACAGCTCGGTGGATCGCACCGACTGCGCTTTTGGAATACGTATTCCTCAGCGAAAATTCCAAATGGCGGCCGTACATCGGCGCCGGCGTCAACTTCACGACTTTCTACGACCGTGATTCGACCGCCGCGGGGAACGCCGCGAGCGGCGGACCCACCAAGCTGTCGCTCACCCCATCGGTGGGACCCGCCGTCACCGCCGGCATGAACTACCACATCACGGGCAATTGGCATGCCTACGCATCCTATTCCTGGTCGCAGGTGAAGACCGACCTCACCGCCGATACCGCCGGTGTCATCCGAACCACGCGCATCAGCTTCGGTCCGCAGGCCTTGGTTTTCTCCGTGGGCTATTCCTTCTAGGAATCGCGCACACCCATGCCAGGATCGACGCCGCAGGAGCGCGCAGCCGCACTCGAATTTCTGCAGCAGCTGGCGTCGGAGGTCTCCGAAGGTACCGTCGATCTGCCCTGCTTTCCCGACGTGGTGATTCGGGTCAGCACCGCGTTGGCCGACTCGAACACCACCACCGAACGTGTGGTCACCATCGTCGGCGCCGAGCCGCGCCTGGCCGCGCGGCTGTTGCAGACCGCAAATTCCGCGGCCTTCAACCCCGCGGGGAAGCCCCTGACCGATTTGCGCTCGGCCATCACTCGCCTCGGACACCAGATGGTGCATGGCACGGCCATGTCCTACGCCGTTCAGCAGATGAAGGGCGAGCCCTCGCTTCGAGCCATCGCACAGCCCCTGAATGAACTGTGGAACCGGAGCATCACGGTGGCGTCGATCTGCCGCATCGTCGCCGGGCGAACCAAGGTGAGCGCGGACGAGGCATTCCTCACCGGTCTCCTGCATGGAATCGGCGATCTCTACATCATGGCGCGTGCGGCCACGTCGTCCGTCGCGCTCGGGTCGCCGGACTCGTGGTTCGATCTGTTGCGCGGCTGGCAGGCATCCATCGGCAAAGCCGTGCTCGAGAGCTGGGGTTTTGCCGAGCAGATGTGCGACGCCGTGGGTGAGCAGGAGGATTGGGAGCGCCGCAGGAGGTACGAAGCGGGGCTCGCCGATGTGCTCATCGCCAGTCTCATGCTGGCCGAGTCGCTGAAAGCACCCGAGCCGCGCACGGTAGCGACCGAGGGGATCAACGTGTTTCTCACCGTCAAGGTGCAGGCGGAGGATTGCGCGGCCGTTCTCACCGAGGCGGAGGGAGAGATCAGCCGGGTGCGCGAGGCGCTGGGGGGATGAACTCCGAGGCCAACTCCGAGGCGGCCTTGAGCATCAAGGTCGTGTCCACCCCCACCGCGACGAACAACGCGCCCTGATCCAGGTATCGGCGCGCGAGTTTGCGGTCGGACGTGAGCGTGCCCGCAGCCTTGCCGGCCCGCGCAACCGTCGCGATTCCTGCGAGGAGCGCATCCTGCACCTTCGGATCCCCCGGTCTGCCGAGCAATCCCATGGACGCCGCAAGATCCGCGGGACCGAAGAAAACACCGTCGACGCCATCCACCGCGGCAATGCGCTCGAGTTGAGCCAGTGCATTGACGGATTCCACCTGGACGAACACGCATATTTCAGCGTCGCTGCGCCCCACGTAGTCATCGATCTGATTCCAGCGCGAGGCACGTGCGACGGCGGTGCCGACACCGCGCACGCCGCGGGTCGGGTAGCGCGTGGCGGCCACCATGCGGCGCGCCTGCTCCTCCGACTCGACCATGGGAATGATCAGCGTCTGCGCGCCGATGTCCAGGTACTGCTTGATCAATTCCACGCTGCCATGCACCGGACGCACGATGGGATGCACCGGATAAGGCGCGATCGCCTGCAATTGCGCCAGGACGCTGCGCGGGTCGTTGGGCGAGTGCTCTGCATCGATGATGAGGCAATCGAAGCCGGCGGTCGCCAGGAGTTCTGCGACGTAAGGGTCCGCCAGGCCCATCCACAGCCCGATTTGCGGCTTCCCTTGGCGCAGCGCCCGCTTGAATGTATTGGTCGGCATTTGCATCGCGGTTTTCCCGGTATCAGACAAAACGCATCGAGATGCTGCCGAGCGGACCGTAGTCGGCATGCAGCACGTCCCCGCGCACCGCGGTCGTCGGGCGCGTGAACGAGCCGGCGAGAACGATGTCCCCGGCACGCAGCGATTCGCCGTAAGGGGCGATCTTGTCGGCCAGCCACGCAACGCCCGCCGCGGGATGATTCAGCACGGCCGCGGCGACCCCCGTCTCCTCGATCACGGCATTTTTGTACAAGAGCGCCGCCACCCAGCGCAGATCCACCGCATCGGGTTTGACCGAGCGGCCGCCGACGACGATGCCGGCATTGGCGGCGAAATCCGCGATGGTATCGAACACCTTGCGCGGCGCGCGTGTGTCGCGGTCGAATTGCTCGATGCGGGCGTCGATGATCTCGAGCGCGGGGGTCACGTAGTCGGTGGCCTGCAGCACATCGAGAATCGTCACGCCCGGTCCCTGCAAGGGTGAGCGCAGCACGAATGCCAGCTCCACCTCCACGCGCGGCGCAATGAATCGCTCGATCGGGATGTCGCTCCCCGGCGCGAAGAACATGTCGTCCATCAGCGGCGCATAGTCCGGCTCCGTGATCTGCGAGGCTTGTTGCATCGCGCGCGACGTGAGCCCGATCTTGCGCCCCTTGACGCTGCGACCATCCGCGATCTCCATTCTCACCCATTCGCTTTGAATGGCGTACCCGTCCTCGATGGTCATGCCGGGATGTTCCGAGGAGAAGTGCCGCAGCTGGGTGCGGCTCTTGCGCGCCTCATACAGGCGCCGGGCCAGCAATCGAACGGTGTCGGAGGGCAGCATATTATTTCGCCCTGAGCCGCGCGTGCAGATTGTTGTGCTTGAGAGTGCCGGTCTCGCTGAACTCGTAAAGCTCGAGCGACAGCGCGAGCCCTGCCTTCGCGAACCGCTGTGCGAAGTGGGCTTTCATGATGTCGAACAGACCGGCGCAGGTCGCCTCTCTCGCGGCATCGCTGCGCCCGGCGCCGATTTTCAATACCGCATGGACGAATCCGGCATCGCTCAGCGAGCCGTCGGCTATACAGAACTCCTCGCACGCGACGGCGCGCACGCGAACGCCGCCGGGCGGAAACACCGGTTGCCCCTCGACGCGCAGCCCGGTCATGAACCGCGCGAGTTCGCGGCAGAGCTCACCGAAGCGGCCCTCCTCGCGCAGATTCGCACTGTATTCCAAAGTCATATGCGACATGTCTGGATGTCCATGGTGCCGATGGTGCAGCCCACCGCGAAGATCGGAATCGGCCGGTAATAGCGCAGCCTGCCGGGGCCTTGCGCGGCCGCGGCGACGCTGATGAAGGTGCGAATCTCGAATCCTCCCTGGCCCGCGTCCCGGTACGTCGCTTCGTCGGTATACGACAGGAGCGCCCGCTTGTCATTGGCCTGCCAACGAGCCAGGAACTCCCGGTCCCAGGCCTCGTTGATCTTGCCCGAGTCCGGCGTCGCCGGCCAATGCGAAATACCGCCGGTGCCGATCAGGGCGATCCGTTCCGGCGCGAGATCCGCGGCGCGGCGCAGCGCCTCGCCGAGCGCCCACGCGCGGTGCAGGGGCGCCAACGGCGGTCCCTGACAATTGATGTTCACCGGCACGACCGGCAGATCGAATCTCGGAGTCAGGAAGCTCAAAGGCACCATGATGCCGTGATCGAATTTCCACTCCTCGGCGTACGCGAGATCCACGCTCTGCATCATTTCGCCGATCAGCCGCCGCGACAGCGGCGCATTGCCGGGAATGCCGGTGCGGCCGATGCCCAGCCACTGCGGATCCTCGATGGGTCCCTCATAACTCTCGGCCATCCCCACCGCGAACGCCGGCATGTTGTTCATGAAAAAATTTGCGAAATGCTCCGCGGCGACGACGATCAAGGCCTCAGGTCTGGCCGCCGCCAGCTCGTCGGCCATTCCACGATACGCGCCATGGAATTCCTCGGCGATGCTGCGATCGGCCAAGTGCGCGCGTCCGGTGATGCCGGGGGCATGGCTGCAGATGCCGGCGAACACGAGGCTCATAAGGTCTGCGGCTCGTCGTCCAAGCCGGTCGTCATGGTGTAGATCCCGGCGCGCACCGGCCCGTGACGGGCAACGCCTGCGCGCATGGCGGCGATGTAGTCGGCCCAAGGCATGCCGAGAAGCGCGGCAAAGTGCATGAGCAATTGTCCGTTGGCGCCGAGCACGTAGATCAAGCCGATGTCTCCCGTCTCCAGCGCGCGGCGCTCCTCGCCGCTGAGAGAGTAGCGGTTGAGCACCGCCGGCTCATTCGCGCGAAATCGCTCCTGCAGCTCGCGGTCGCGATTGATGTCGAACAGGAATTTCTGCATCTGGTAGAGGCTCATGGATGACATCCGGCCTGACGTTCAGGCACCGTAGCGGGGAATGGAGTGCGCACCCAAGCTCACGCAGACATTCTTGGGTTCCAGGAACACCTCGTAGCTCCACGTCCCGCCCTCGCGGCCCACCCCTGAGGCCTTGGTGCCGCCGAAAGGCTGCCGCAGATCGCGAACGTTCTGGCTGTTCACGAAACACATGCCGGCCTCGATGGCGGCGGCGACCCGATGCGCCCGCCCGAGATTCTCGCTCCACACGTAGCTGCTGAGACCGTACGCGATGTCGTTGGCCTTGGCGATGGCGTCGGCCTCGTTCTCGAACGAGATCAGGCAGGCGACCGGCCCGAAGATCTCCTCCTGGGCAATAGCCATGCGATTGTCGACGTCGGCGAACACCGTGGCCTTGACGAAATTGCCGAGCCCGAGCGGTCCGCTCGAGAATGGCGCGTCCAAGCCGCCGCACATCAGAGTCGCGCCCTCCTTGGACCCTAAGTCGATGTAGCGGCGCACCTTCTCCAGGTGATTCGCACTGATCATCGGCCCGATGACGGTGTTCTCATTGAGGGGATCGCCGACGGCGATGCGCTGCGCACGCTCGGTGAACCGGCGGACGAACTCGGGGTAGATCGACTTCTGCACCAGGATGCGCGAGCCGGCCGTGCAGCGTTCGCCGTTGTTGGAAAAGATCATGAATAGCGCGGCATCGAGGGCGCGCTCGCGGTCCGCGTCCTCGAACACGACGAAGGGACTCTTGCCGCCCAATTCCATGGAGAACTTCTTGAGACCCGACGCCTTCACGATGCGGTTGCCCGTGGCCGTCGAGCCCGTGAAGGAAATCGCCCGGACGTCCGGGTGCCTGCACAGGGGTTCACCCGCCTCCACCCCCAACCCGTGCACGATGTTGAGAACGCCGGCGGGAATCCCCGCCTCCAATGCCAATTCGCCGAGGCGCGCGGCCGACAGCGGCGACAGCTCGCTCATCTTGAGCACGGCCGTGTTGCCGAAGGCGAGCGCCGGCGCGACCTTCCAGGTCGCGGTCATGAACGGCACATTCCAGGGTGAAATCAGGGCGCAGACTCCCACAGGATGAAACAGCGTGTAGTTGAGATGGGTCGCGGTGGGATAGGTATGGCCGTCCACTCTCACGCACATTTCGGCGAAGTAGTGGAAATTGTCGGCGGCGCGCGGAACCAATTGCTTCGCCGTCTGCGCGATTACCTGACCGGTATCCCGCGTTTCCGTATCGGCGATGTCCGGAACGTGCTTCGCGATCAGATCGCCGAGCCTGCGCAAGAGCGCTGCCCGCTCGCCCACCGCCCTGCCCGCCCAGGCCGGGAACGCCGCCTTGGCGGCGGACACGGCGGCATCCACTTCGCGCTCGCCGCCGCGCGCCACCTCCGCCAGCACTTCCTGCGTGGCAGGATTGCGGGTCTCGAAGTAATCCGCGCTCCGCACTGCGGCACCGTCGATCAAATGTTGAATCTGCATAGCGCGCCTCTCAACGGCCGAATTCGCGATCCGCGGCGATGGTGTTGACCAGCCGGCCGAGACCGTCGATTTCGCAGGTTACGACATCGCCCGGCGTGACGTTGACCACTCCCTCCGGTGTGCCGGTGAGAATCACATCGCCCGGCCATAAGGTCATGAACGAGCTCAAGTACTCGATGAGCTGGGGGATATCGAATATCAAGTCCCGGGTATTGCCCTGCTGGGTGAGCTTGCCGTTCACGAGGGTTCGCAACCCTAAGTTGCCCGGATCCGGGACGTCCGCCGCGTCGACGAACCAGGGCCCGAGCACCGTGCCGCCGTCGCGATTCTTGACGCGCAGGTTGGGGCGGTACCAGTTCTCCAGATAATCGCGTATGGCGTAATCGTTGGCGATGCAGTACCCCGCCACATGCTGAAAGGCCGACGCGCGCGGGGTACGCCGCGCAGCACGTCCCACGATCACCGCCAGTTCGCATTCGTAGTGCATGAACTTCGCGTCCGCCGGACGGCGCGTCATGCCGCGGTGGCCGAGCAAGGTGCCTGGGCCTTTGAGAAACACCAAGGGCTCGTCCGGGCGCTTGGACTGGAGTTCCTTGGCGTGGTCGGCGTAGTTGAGGCCGAGCGCCATCACCGAGCCGACCTCGAACGGCGGCAGCCATACCACGTCGGCGCCGGCGACGATGCGGCCGTCCGCCAGCGCCAATTCCTCCGGCTCCGGCAAATCACCCGGTCGGCCCGACCGCGCCGGAGTCGCATCGTGAATGGCGCCCGCGAAGGCCACTCGCGCGCGCATCATGCCTCCTCATCCATGAAGGGAATGCTGAGACTGCCCAGCCCGTCGATCTCGATCCTCAGAGTGTCGCCCGATCGCACCCGCGGCGCAGGCGCGGCCGCACCCAGCGCAAGCACGTCGCCGGGCCTCAAAGTCATGAACTCGGTGACATCCGCCAACAACCGCGCCGCCGGCCGGATCATATCGGCCGTGCTCGCCGTATGCACCAACGCCCCGTGGAGAAATGCACGAATGCCCAACGCATCGGGGTTGGCAACCGCGGCACGCGCAATGACCGCGGGCCCCAGCGGACAAAATCCATCCCGCGCCCGGAAGCGGATCGACGGCCGGTGAAAGCTCGCATGCGGAACTATCACGTCGGCGACGATGAGATAGCCCGCGACGTACTCGATGGCCGCCGAAGCGGAAACCCTGCACGCCGTGCGGCCGATCACCAGCCCCAGCGACGCACCGACCTCGAGTTCCGGCGTTCCCGCCGGGATTCGCACGATCTCGCCCGGCAGAGCCAGCGTGTTACGCGGCTTGATGTAGAGCACGGGAGCGACCGGCGGCGCACCGTAGGGCGGCAGCTTCGCGGACTCGCCGAGCGCCGCCAGTACCGAGCGATGGTTCAGCAAGGCGCCGTACACCGCACCGCTCAATCGAAAGGGCGGAACGTCGCACGGTATCGAGAACAAGCCCGCGTCAGCCAGCATCCGCCACCCGCCTGAATGTTGCGATACCCATGTGGATATTCACTAATATATGAGTAATATAGTGGCGTGTAAATCGCCGCGTCAAGACGACCGCCACGGGGCACGATGAGTCCTAGACCTGGAAAACTGCGACACCGCAATCTGCCGCTGCTGCTGCTGCAGGCGCGCGAACGGGTGATTTCCCGTTTCAGGCCCATGCTCAACGCGCACGGCATCACCGAACAGCAGTGGCGCATCGTACGCGCCCTGATCGACACAGGGCCCCTGGAGCCGCGCGAGATCGGCGAGCTATGCCGCATTTCGAGTCCCAGCCTCGCGGGCGTGCTGTCGCGCATGGAGGAACTCGGGCTCATTAAGCGCAAACGCCTCGCTCACGATCAGCGCCGACTGCGCGTTTCGCTCACGCCGCGCAGCCGCCGCCTGGCGGCGCAGATGGCCCCGCAGATCGAAGCCACCTACCGCGAGATCGAGACCGTGATCGGCGCGGAATTTTCGGCGCGCTTCTACCGGGCGCTCGACGAGTTGATCGGCGCATTGGCGGCCGGCGCCGCGGATTTGAGGAAGGACGAGTAAGCTTGGGTGCCGGGGTGCGCCGCGCTTACGGTTACGGGGAAACAGCGATGAGCACTGGAAACCACTTTCTCAAGAACACCTGGTACGTTGCGGCCTGGTCGCATGAGATCACCGCCGACGGCATGCTGGCGCGAACCATCACCCGCCTGCCGCTGATCTTCTGGCGCGACGCCGCCGGCGAAGTCGTGGCGCTGGAGGACCGCTGCTGCCATCGCGCGGCGCCCCTGTCGAAGGGGCGTCGCGAAGGCGATGCCATCCGCTGCATGTACCATGGGCTCAAGTTCGACAAGACCGGCCGGTGCGTGGAAATTCCTTCGCAGGACTTCATTCCACCGACCGCCAAGGTGCGCGCCTTTCCCGTGGTCGAGCGCTTCAAATGGGTCTGGGTGTGGATGGGCGACGCGGACAGGGCGGATGCCTCGCAGATCCCAGACACTCACACGCTAGACGATGCGGGGTGGCGCGGCACGCCGGGCTACCTCCATTACGCGGCCAACTACCTGCTGATCACCGACAATCTGCTGGATTTTTCGCATTTGTCGTACGTGCACGAAACCACGCTCGGCGGCAGCGCCAAGTACGCCCGCATCCGGCCCAAGGTCACGCGCAATGGGCGCAGCGTGCGCGTCGAGCGCTGGTTGATCGACGATGAACCGGCGCCCTTCCTGCGCAACTTGAAAACCTGGCCCGGCAAGGTCGACCGCTGGAATATCTACGATGTGGTCATCCCCGGCGTGCTGCTGATGGACTCCGGGAGCGCTCCGACCGGCAGCGGCGCACCGCAGGGCACGCGGGTGGACGCGGCGCAGTTTTTCGGCTGTCAGGCAGTGACTCCGGAAACCGAGACCACCTCGCATTATTTCTTTCAGCAATCGCATGGCTTCGCACTCGACGACCCGTCGGTCACCGAGAATCTGACCCGAAGCGTGCTAGCAGGCTTTGAAGAAGATAAGGACATCATCCTGGCGCAGCAGCGAATTCTCGATCTCGCCCCCGACGCACCCATGCTGGCGATGCGAATGGACACCGCGCTCACGAGTTTTCGCGACATAATGGAGAAGGCGATTGCCGAGGAGCGCGCCGCGCCGGCCGATACGAACACGCAAGGGGGAAATAATGCACAGCTCTCTTAAGACGCGGCGTTGGGCAGGCGCAGCCGCACTGTTGATCGGAGCCGCGGGCGCAATCCTGTGTTCAATCGCGTCGCGTTCGATCGCATTGCCGGCGGCTGCGCCCGCCGACGCGCAGACCGCACCGGCGGCACCGCCCGCCCCACTCGCGCCTGTGACGCCGGCCGCAACCGACTGGCACGCGAGCGTCCGCGATCTGGCGGCCAAGCATTTCAAGAATCCGGCCTGGGGCTACTCGCATTGCCGGCGCGACTATGCGCTGGCGCGTGAATTGGCCGCCGCCGACCACGTGACTCTCGATGACGATGTGTTGTTCGCCGCCGCCTACCTGCATGACATGGCGGCATTCAAACCCTGGGAGAAGCCCAAACTCGATCATTCCGACGTCGCGGCCGACATCGTCGGCACCGTTCTTCAGGGAACGGGCTTCCCCATGGCGAAACTCGATGCGGTGCGCGGAGCGATCCGCACCCACATGTACTATCGCGATCCGGTCGGTCCCGAGGCCTTGTACCTGCACGACGCCGATGCGCTCGATTGGCTGGGCGCCATCGGCATCGCGCGAGTCACGGCGCTCGTCGATCCGGAGGGCGGGAATCCCGACGGACCCAAAGCGGTCAAGATGCTCGAGGACAATTTGCGCAGCGTCCCGGCGCGGGTGTTCTCCCCCGCGGGCAAGGCCATGGTGCCGACGCGCAAGGCCGAGCTGGAAGCATATCTCAGGGACCTACGGCGCGAATCGCAGGATCTTCAGACGCTATAGCGCGTGCACTAATGCAGCAGGTGGACGCGGCGCAATAAATCCTGGAAGCGCTGATCCGAGCGGTAGCCGTCGAAAACGGGATCGACAGCGAGATACGACATCCAGACCGCACGGCCGTCGTAGGACATCTGAAGCCATTTGAAGGTCTGCTCCTCGTCTTTGAGAGCAGCGTAGATTTGCGCGAGTCCGTACGGTGACACGTATCGGCCGGCTGGAGTCGTCTGCAGCTGTTCAGCAATCTGAAGGGCTTCCGCCCTCCTTCCCATTGAAGCGTAGGCGACCGCAACCTGAGCGAGATAAAGCGGATTGTTTCCCGAGAGGCTCGCCGCGCTCTGGAGCTCAGCGAGACCTTTCTCGCCGAAACCCTTCTGCACGTAGGCCTCGCCGAGCAGGAGGTGCGAAGCCGCAAAATTTGGGTCCAGGTCGACGGTATTGCGGCCCTGTTCGATTGCGCCCTCATAGTTGCGGGCGAGGTAGTAGCGCAGCCCTAGCCATGTGCCGATCATGAGATTGAGCGGATCAAGATCGGATGCCTTCCTCGCCTCGAGCAGCGCCTCGTCATGCCGTCCTTGTATGGACAGGTTGTCTCCATACCAGTGATGGGCATTCGCATAGCGACGGTCCAGCTGCAGCGCACGCTTGAATTCCGTCTCTGCTCCGCTCCAATCCCATTCGTGGTCCAGTACCAGACCAAGAGAAGCATGGGCTTCGGCGGACTGTGGGTCGATCTCAATGGCCCTGAGTGCTGCCGCATGAGCCCGGGGAAGCGTTTCCGACGGAGACGTGAAGCCGTGCCAGGTGAGTCCGCTATTGCAATCAGCCAGGCCGGAATACGCGACGCCGTAGCTCGGGTCCTTGTCGATGGCTTGCTGGAAGTAAGCTTCGGCCTTCTGCATGCCCTCCGCCGTGCGCTTGTTCCAGTAGTAGCGACCCTTGAGATAGGCTTCGTATGCGGCAGGGTCGACACTGCGTGGCGTCGCGAGTCGGGATGCCTCGGCTGGCATCAGGGTGATGTTGATCCGATCGGCGATCGTTCGCGCGACCGAATCCTGCAGTGCCAGAATGTCCTTGACGTCGCGATCATAGCTTTCGGCCCACCGATCGGTCTGATCCGACACCTGAATCAAGTGAACGGTGATTCGTACGCGGTCTGGTACGCGGCGAACGCTGCCTTCGACAAGGTAGTCAGTGTGCAGCTCTCTGCCGATCTGGTTTACGCTCAGCGTGCTGCCTTTGTATTTTGCAACAGAGCCACGCGCAATGACTGTGAGCTGGTCCGGATTCAGCTTCCCCAGTTGAGCGATCATCTCCTCAGTCAAGCCATCGCTCAAGAATTCCTGGTTCGGATCGCCGCTCAGGTTGTCAAACGGCAAGACCGCCAAAACGACTCTATCGGGCGATCGTGCGGTGCGCTTGGCCGCCTGATGCCACACCCAGTATCCGAAAGCGGCGAGGAGAACCGCGGTCAAGCCGATTGCAATTGCATTGCGGAAAGCGCGTGATCCGAGGGAGAACCGGGGTTGGAGGAGTGCCGCCGGCACCGCGCTCACCGGAAAAATGAAACGATAACCGTGCCTGGCGACGGTCTCGATCAATCTAGGGCTGTCCGCTGAGTCTCCCAGCGCTTCGCGGACCTTCTTGATCGCGTTGTTTAGGCCCTGATCAAAATCGACATACACATTGCTAGGCCAGACCTTCTGCCGAAGCTCGTCCCGCGTTACCACCTGTCCGGCGTGCTCGACCAGCACGGCAAGCACACGAAACGGCTGGTCCTGCAATTTGACCTTGACGCCTGCCTTGTGCAGCTCGCCCGCGTTCAGGTCGAGTTGAAAGACGCCGAACTGATAGATACCGCTGAGCGGACTGGTCGTTGGCATGGTCGGCTGTGAGGAATCGGCAAGAACTGCTCGCCGGCTTATACAGTATCACTACGCCGTTACGAATCAGAGACTTGGCAGGATACAAGAAAGTCATGAATAAAACACTTGCGGACGATTGAGTCGACCAGGGTGATGCAGCAGGCTCGGACGCACGCGGGCCACATTCGCGCCGCGGGAAAGGAGTTCATCATGAACAGAACATTACGATGGGGACTTGCCTTAACTGTTCTCGCGACCATTGGAATAACGAACGCCCGGGCTGGTGACCCGATCGCGGCCTGGAACCAGATCAGTGAAAATGCCGTGAAGACCTCCGGCCACCCACCGCCGGTGGCCGCTCTGGATTTCGCCATCGTGCAGCTGGCGATCTACGATGCGGTCGAGTCGATCGACGGCCGCTACGAGCCGTACTACACGCGCATACCCGGTGCGACGGGCTCGCTGAGCGCGGCCGCGGCTAAGGCTGGCCATGACACTTTGGTCGGCCTCTTCCCTGCGCAAACGGCGGCCCTGGATGCGGCCTATGCGGATTTCCTGGCAGCAAACGGCGTGGATCTTCTTGATCCTGGAACGGCGGTGGGGGCCCAGACCGCCGCCAATATCCTCGCGCTGCGCGCGAACGACGGCCGCTTCCCTCTCAATCCGCCACCCTTCCTTGGCAGCACCGCGATCGGTCAGTGGAGGCCGACACCCTCCCTGCTGCCGGGGACGCCGCCAAGCCTGGCGCCGGGGCTGACTCCCTGGGTGGCCACCGTCAGACCCTTCACGATGCAGAGCGACTCGCAGTTCCGTGTCGGGCCGCCACCTGACCTGACGAGCCAATTATGGGCGGACAACTACAACGAGACGAAAGCCCTGGGTTCGTTGACCAGCGCCACACGTACCGCCGAGCAAACCGAAATTGGCTATTTCTGGGCCGATAGCGGCCCCGTGTTGTGGCAGAACGCCCTGCGGTACATCTCGCAGAACTACGTGAATGACACTGGCGACTCAGCTCGCATGTATGCACTCGCCGAGGCCGCCATGGCCGACGCTCAGATCGCCTGCTGGGATAGCAAGTACTTCTACAACTTCTGGCGCCCGATCACGGCAATCCGCCTGGGGGACCAGGACGGCAATCCGGCAACAACGGTCGATCCTGAGTGGCAGCCGCTCATCAACACGCCCAACTTTCCCGAGTACCCCTCGGGTCACGCCGACATCAGCGGCGCTGTCTCTCACATGCTGCGCCTATTCTTCGGGACAGATGAGGTGACCTTCCAGATGACCACTACCACCGCCCTGGCTCCGCAGAAGACGCGCACCTTCACGCGCTTCTCTCAGGCGGAGCAGGAGGTCATCGACGCCCGTGTGTACGTCGGATTCCACTACCGCAACTCGGACCGTGTCGCGGGAGCGCAAGGCCGCCGTGTCGCGAATTGGGTGTTCCGGAACACTCTGCGTCCAATTGAGAAGCCGCGCGACGAGAGGGGGGACTGAATGTCAGTTCGAGGCTGAGCGAGTGCACATCCTCGATACTACTTGGCCGCCCCGCGATGAATGGGATCGATCCAATACACCTCTTCCACGCGCTCGGCGGCGTCGATGTTGAGGTTGACGACCACCGACTCGTTGTCGCTGCGCATCAGTACGCATTCCAGCGGCGTATCGCTGGAACGGTTGATCTCCTGATGCGGAACGTAGGGCGGCACGAAAATGAAATCGCCGGCGTCCGCCTCGGCGACGAACTCGAGGCGCTCTCCCCAGCGCATGCGCGCCACGCCGCGAACCACGTAGATGACGCTCTCCAGCGGACCGTGATGATGCGCGCCGGTCTTGGCATTGGGATGAATGATCACCGTGCCGGCCCAGATCTTCTGCGCGCCCCGCGCCGCGTTCACGGCCGCCGCCCGCAGCATGCCCGGGGTCTGCGCCGTGTTGCTGTCGAGTCGGTCGCTCTTGATGACCTTGACGCCTTCGATGCGCCAGTCAGGTACGTGAATGTTCGGCATGACCCACCCTCGTGAGCCGGCGGGCCTCAGCCCGCCAGCGCCTTGATCAATACATCCCAATAGATCAAACCATTGTAAAATTCATTGACGCGGATTCGCTCATTCAAGCCGTGGGCGAATTCTTCGCTGTCCATGATGAACACGCTGCCCACACCGTAGGTGGGGATCCCGGCGTTGCGGAACACGGCGCCGTCGGTGGCGTACGCCGCCTGGGTCGGCACCACGGGCGCACCGGGATCCGCGGCTTGCACGGCCTTGGCGACTGCGTTCATCACGTCGGCGCGCATCGGCGAGGCGTCCGACACCAGCGCATCGTAGCCCTGCTTCACCTCGACTTTGGGTCCCACCAATCCCTGCAATGTCTTCTGCACGTCGGCCGGGCTGGTCCCGGGAAAGATGCGGCAATTGACGGTGGCGGTCGCCGACTGCGGCAGCGCGTTCTCCGCGTGCCCTCCCGCGAGCATGGTGGCCACGCATGTGGTGCGCAGCCGCCCGACGAAGGCAGGATCCTTGGCGATCTCGGCCGCCGCTGCCGCGTTGCCCGGATCCGCCGCAAATTTCGCCATCGCAGTGCCCAGCGGGCCCGGATTCACCAGGCTCGCCGCCTTGAAATCGCCGAGAGTCCACTCGTTCCACTTGACCGGAAATTCGTAGTGCTGCAACGCCTTGAGCGCGTCGGCGAGATCGTAGATTGCATTGTCGGGGCGCGGCGCGGAACTATGGCCGCCCGGATTATGCGTGGTTAGGAGAAACTCGGCCGAGCTCTTCTCGGCCCCTTGCACGTAGAAAATCAGCGGTTTGGCGCTGCCCTCGCTCAACACCCCACCGCCGCCGTCGCCATTGAGGGCGAATTCGGCATCCACCAGGTCGCGATGCGCGGTGACCATATCCCTGGCAGTGTCCTGCGCGGTCTCCTCGTCGCCGCTGAAGGTGATGATGAGGTCGCGCGACGGCACGAAGCCCTCCGCCTTGAGCCGCAGGAAGGTCGCGGTCAAGAGCGCGACTTCCTGCTTGACGTCGGAGGTGCCACGGCCGAAGAAAAAGCCGTTCTCCTCGATGAGCCGGTAGGGATCGCGCTGCCAGTCGCTGCGCTTCGCGGTCACCACGTCCATGTGAGCCATGAAATCGATGGGCCGTCCGCCGCGGCCGTTGCCGCGGTATCGCACCACCAAGGAGGCCGTCTCCCCCAGTGGCAGGATGTGAATGTCGGCGGCGGGAAACCCGCCGGCCTGGAAGCGCTCGGCCAGATACTTCGCCACCAGGGGCACTTTGCCCTTGCCGATGGAGCTTTCGATGCCGACGATGTGCGCGAATATCTCGCGTGCCTGGACACGAACTGCGGGCGGCGCGCTCGCTGGTGCTGGATCGCCGGTCGCGGTAACGGCCATGCAGAGGGTCCCGACGATCATCAGAAGACTCAGGCGGCACAATCTTTTAATCTTCATCACTCACCCGTCGATTTTTGAACCAGACCTGCGAGAATAGCCGAATCGCATGCAAACCAGCGGACAAATTCCCCTCTGGACCATCGCCGCGCCGATTTTCGCGGGAGCCGTGTTGCTCGCCTCGGTACTCGGAGCGGGCGGCGGTATTATGGTGGCTCTAATCGGCCTGGGTCTGGCCGGCAGCGTGTTCGCTGCGGTCCATCATGCGGAGGTCGTCGCGCAGCGGGTCGGCGAGCCCTTCGGCACGTTGGTATTGGCGCTGGCGGTGACACTGATCGAGGTCGCGCTCATCGTCTCCCTGATGGCCGCCGGCGGCGAGGAAGCCGCGGGCTTGGCGCGCGATACGGTGTTCGCGGCGGTGATGATCATATTGAACGGCATAATCGGCCTGTGTCTGCTGGTCGGTGGCCTCAAGCACCGGCAGCAGAGTTTCAGCCTCGACGGCGTCGGCGCGGCGCTGGTCGCGCTGGGCGCGATCGTCGTCCTGACGCTGGTGTTCCCGAATTACACCGTCACCACGCCAGGGCCGTACTATTCCAGTAGTCAACTCACGCTGATCGCCATCGTGACCGCGGTGGTCTACGGCGCATTCGTCTTCACGCAAACCGTCGGGCACCGGCAGTTCTTTTTGCACGGCGACTCGGAGACGTCGGCCGAGCACGGTCCGCGGCCAAGCAACGCGGCGACGGCTTGGAGCTCGGTGCTCTTGCTGATGTGTTTGTGCGCGGTGGTGCTGCTGGCCAAGAAGCTCGCCCCCAGCCTCGAGGCCGGAGTCGAGAAAATGGGCGCGCCGAATGCGCTGGTCGGCGTGATCATCGCCGGCATCGTACTGCTTCCCGAGGGGCTCGCGGCGCTGCGCGCGGCGCGGGCGAATCGCCTGCAGACCAGCCTCAATCTCGCGTTGGGATCGGCGCTGGCGAGCATCGGGCTGACCATACCCGCGGTCAGCTTCCTCTCGCTCGCCATGAACACTCATCTGCGCCTAGGGATAGACTCCAAATCCACGCTGCTGCTCATGCTTTCGCTGTTCGTCACCACGCTCGCGCTGCGCACCGGGCGCACCATCATCCTGCATGGGGTCGTGCTGCTCACGGTATTCGTCGTCTATCTCTTCACCACCGTCGTGCCGTGAACTCGCGCGCCATGAACTGTGCCGCACCGCTCATGGGCGAGCGGCGACTTCATCGATGTGGTTGAGCAGATCCGCCGGATCTTCATAGACGCGAAAGGCGCCGGCGCGTGCCAGCTCCTCTTCGCCGTATCCGCCGGATAACAAGCCCACGCCCAGCGCGCGCGCACGTTGCGCGGCGATCATGTCCCAGATACTGTCGCCGAGCACCAGCGAGTCGCGGATATCGACGCCGAGGCGCTCGGCCGCGGTGAGGAACAGATCCGGATCGGGTTTGGCGTACTTCACCTGATCGCGCGTAACCACCGGCACCCGGGCCGGATCGACGCCGAGCGCCGCCAGATTCGGCCCGGCGGTCTCCATGCGGCCGCTGGTGGCGATGGCCCAGGGAATGGCCTGCGCCGTCAGGTAATCGAGCAGTGCGCGTGCGCCGGGCAGCGGCTGTACGCTCGCCGACAGCGCCCGGTAAGCCTCGGCATGACGCACTCGAAGCCGATCCAGGCGCTCCGGTGTATTGTCGAATCCGGTTTCGCGCAGCAGGATGTTCGCAAACAATCCGCCGCTCATGCCGATTTTGCGGTGTATGCGCCATACCGACAGCGGAATCCCCTCCTGATCCAGCGATGATTTCCAAGCGAGCACGTGCTGGTACACGCTGTCGATGAGGGTGCCGTCGAGATCGAAGAGAAAGGCGGTCTTCTTGCGCGTCATCCGGGCCGCCGCAGCGGTGCCGCGAGATACAGGCCGAACTCCTTGACGAAATCGACCGAGACACGGGCGTGCACCCGGCCCTGACGATCGAGAAACTCGGCCTCGTCGTCCAGCGGCACGACGGCCCCGTGCCACACATTGGGATGCAGGTACAGCCCGCGGCTGCCGTCGCACCAAAAGGTGCGGAATTTCTCCGGCGTCACGTCGTCGCCCGGCAGCGCCAGCGGGATCACGAAACTCTGGCCATTGAGCGGATAGAAGAGCTGGCCCCCGTCCGGGTGGTAGTTGGCGCGCCAGATGAGCGCGCGCTCGCGCGCTCGGCCCGTGGGACCGGTCGCCGCCTCCTCCGGCCAGTTGCTCCAGCCGAATAGATAACTGTCGCCGACTGCGTTGTTGCGCGCGTACAGAGTCTCGCCGCTCCAGCAGAATTCGAACGAGCCCTCGGTAACCCCGCCCTGATCGCCCGTATTTGGGTCGATGGCGCGCCACCCCTGCGCCGGCCATGGAACGATCTCGATCGGGAAGGTTTTCGGATCGTCGACGAGACAACCGTAGCCCTCGAGACTGGACTCGGTGGCGAGTACCGTCGGGGCTTCATGTACGCGCCGCACGCCCGTGGTCGGCACATACGCAATTTCCAACTGTTCGATATCCATCATGATTCGGGTCCTGCGGGTGAGACGCCTGAATTATGCCACCGCGGGGACCTCGCCGTGCTCTGCCGCCGCATCATGTCCCAGCCTCAAGGCAATGATACCCGTCATGAGCACGCCGCCGGCCGCGGCGAGCAAGCCCCAAGTGAAGCTGCCGGTGGCATCCCGTATCCAGCCGATCAGGAAGGGTCCGGCGAAGCCTCCGATATTTCCGAGGGAATTGATGAGGGCAATCGCGCCTGCGGCCGCGGCGCCGCTCAGCAGCGCAGACGGCAGCGTCCAAAATATCGGTACGATGGCGAACGTGCCCGCGGCGGCAATCGAGATGGCGCCGACGGACAGCAGCGGCGACTCGACCAGAACGGCACTCGCCGCCAAGCCCAGACAGGAGACCAAAGAGGCCGTGGCGATGTGCCACACGCGCTCCTTTTTGCGATCCGAGCGACGGCACCACCACACCATGCCCAAGGCCGCGACCGCATAGGGGACGGCCACCACGGCGCCGACGCGGTCGGCCGCAATGCCGGCATGAAGGAAGATCTGGGGGATCCAGAGAATGACGCCGTACAAGCCGATCTCCACGCCGAAATAGCAAAGACTCAATGCAAGAACTCGCGAGTTGGTCAGCGTCTTCAATACGGTGGCGCCAAGATGAGCGTTGCGGCGGGCGTTCTCCGCCTTCAGCTTCGCGGTGAGCCAGCACCGTTCTTCGGTCGTCAACCACTTGGCGTCGGCGGGAGTGTTGGGAAGATAGATGAGCGTGACGAACCCCAGTACCAACGACGGAAGGGTCTCGGTCAAGAACAGCCACTGCCAGCCCGCGAGGCCAAAAATCCCGTCGAGCTTCAGGATGGCGGCAGACAGCGGGCCGCCCACGGCGGTGCTGATGGGGACTGCCGTCATAAAGAGTCCCACCAATCTGGCGCGGCCGGCGGCCGGCACCCAATAGGTCAGGTAGTAAACGACTCCGGGGAAGAAGCCGGCTTCGGCGACGCCCAGCAGAAAGCGCACGCCGTAGAAGCCGGCCGCGCCCTTTACCAGCGCCATCGCGCCCGCAACCAGGGCCCAGGTCAGCATGATTCGCGCCAACCAGCGCCGGCCGCCGACTTTGTGCAGGATCAGATTGCTTGGGACCTCGAACAGAGCGTAGCCGATGAAGAAGATACCCGCGCCCAAACCATAGACATACGGGGAAAAACCCAGGTCGCGGTTCATCTGAGGCGCGGCAAATCCGACATTGACCCGGTCGATGAATGCCGCGAAATAGAGCAGACCGAGGAACGGGATGAGGCGATTGCGAACCTTTTTCAGTGCGCTCGCCTCGAGACGGGCCTCATCGCCTGTTGCGGATTCCATAGGGGTAGTTTGCCATGGAACGCACGGGCATCGGCCGATTCGGTAAGATGGACATGGGAGAAAAGGGGAGCGTCGATGAAAGCCATCTTGAGAGCCTCGCTTGTACTCGCCTTGACACTGGGGGCTGCCGTCGCCCACGCCGATAAGCTGCGCATCATCAGCTGGGCCGATTACGTACCGGCCGACCTGATCGCCGCATTCAAGAAAGAAACCGGCATCGACGTGGAAGTGACCCTGTCGAACAACGAGGAGATCATCTCCAAGCTCCGCGCCACGGGTGGCGCGGGCTACGACCTGGCGCAGCCTTCTCAGGATCGTATCGTCGCCGCGCAGCGCGAATTCGGCATATACAAGCCGATCGATCTGACCAAGATCAAGCTCGAGCAGTTCCAACCGCAATTCCTGGACATCGTCCGCAAGAACACCACCATGGACGGCAAGGTATACGCGCTGCCGTATCTGTGGGGGACCGACGGCCTGGTGGTCAATGCCAAGCGCGCCAAGGTCGCCGACTATACCGATCTGTGCCGCCCCGACCTCAAGGGCAAGACCGCCGTCCGCCTGAAGCGTCCGACGCTCATGGCCTTCGCGTTCGCCGCCGGTAAGGATCCGTTCGCGCTGTACGGAGATCCGAAGGCGTACGGAGCGCTCATGGATCAGGTGGGCGCCGCACTCATCGCCTGCAAGGCGAATTTCAAGTTCTTCTACGACAACAAGGATCAGCTGTTGAACGGCATCCGCACCGGCGAGGTCATCGCCGCCATGATGTGGGACACCGGCGGATGGACGCTCAGTCGCGAGAATCCCGACATTCAATTCGTGGTGCCCCGCTCCGGGGCTCTCGGTTGGCTGGACACCTTTGCGCTGCCGGCGCGCGGCCGCAACGATGCCGCCGCCTATGCCTGGATAAATTTTACGATGCGTCCGGAAAATGCAGCGCGGGTCATCAAGTCGGTGGGCAGTTTCTCCGCCGCCAACAACACGGCGCCGCTCATCGATGCGCGACTGAAGGCGCAGTTCGCCGCCGCCTTCCCGAACGGCGATCTGAAGAGCATCCATTGGTATCCGTCCATTCCTCCCGGTCTCGAGGAATTGGAAGGCCGCGTGCTCGACCGTGTGAAGGCTGCCAATTGAACGCTCCGGATTTGGTGGCGGACGCCGTCGTCAAGCGTTTCGCCGATCACACGGCCGTCGACTCTCTATCGTTCTCCGTCGAACGCGGCAGCTTCTTTTCCATTTTGGGCCCGTCGGGCTGCGGTAAGACCACTCTGCTGCGCATGATTGCGGGGTTCATCGAACCGGATGGCGGCGACATCGCCATCGGCGGCCGCAGCATGCGCGCCGTGCCGCCGAATCGCAGGCCGGTGAACATGGTGTTTCAACAGCTGGCGTTGTTTCCCATGATGTCCGTGGGAGACAACGTCGCGTTCGGGCTCGCGCGGCGCGGGATGCCCAAAGCAGAACGGGTAAAGCGCAGCCACGCCATGTTGGAGCGGGTCGGGTTGGGCAATGCCGCGGATAAGCGCGTCGATGAACTGTCGGGGGGCCAGCGGCAGCGCGTCGCCATCGCGCGCAGTCTGGTGCTGGAGCCGACCTTGCTGTTGCTGGACGAGCCCTTGGGAGCGCTCGATTTGAAGCTGCGCGAGCACATGAAAATAGAACTCAAGCAGCTGCAGGCCGCCTTCGGCACGACCTTCGTATACATCACCCACGATCAGTCCGAAGCATTGGTGCTGTCCGATCATGTCGGCGTGATGAGTCACGGACGATTCGAGCAACTGGGCACTCCGCAGGACTTGTACTATCGTCCGCAAACGCCGTTCGTGGCGGGCTTCGTTGGCGCGAACAACCGGATCGTGGGCCGAACCACTCGAGCCGACGGCGTGCTCGCCGAAGTCGCCACCGCCGACGGCTGGGTGGTTCGCGCGCTCAAGAGCGGCGCCATCGCCGCCGGCGATGCCGTCGAGGTGTTCGTGCGCCCCGAAGTGGCCATGCTCGCGCGCAGCGCCGCGGAACTGCCGCCCGAGCATCCGCTGCACGCGGGCGAAGTCCAGAGCGTGCTGTTCGACGGTGCGAATTCCGCGGTATTGCTGCAGGAGGCGCGCACTCGCCGCGAGTTCCGCATTGCCCTGCCCCAGACCGGGCAATTTGCGGACTTGAAGCCCCACGAACACGTGGCATTCAGCTTCGACCCTTCGCGGGCAGTGTGCTTTGCGGCGCGCGCCGGCGCGGCGGGGCAGGATGCTTAACTCGCGTCTTTGGCAGGGACGCCTCGCGCTGGGCTTGCTGCTCGCGCCCGCGCTGCTTTGGCTCGGCGCCCTGATCATCCTGCCCCACGTCGACCTTGCGCTGCTGTCCTTCCGCGAACGCGTCGGCCCCCGCGAATACGTGCACAGTCTGGCGCAGTACCGGACTTTTTTTACCGAGCCCTTGTACTGGCATGTGTTCGTGCGCACGGCGGTGATGTCGGTGATCGCGACGCTTTTGACGCTGCTGTTGGCATTTCCGGTCGCTTGGATCATCGCCAAGCTGGCGCGGGGACGGGCGGGTTCCCTGCTGTTCATCATCTGCCTCATTCCCTTCTGGGTCAGCGAGACGGTGCGCACGCTTGGCTGGATGATATTGCTGAGAGAGTCCGGCGTGTTGCCTGCGCTGCTGGTGAAGCTAGGGTTGACGGATGTGCCGGTCGAGCTTCTGTATCGCGATGCGACCATCTTGGTGGGTTTGGTCTACACCTCGCTGCTGTTCATGGTGGTGCCGTTGGTGTCGAGTCTCGAGAGTCTGGACAATTCATTGATCGAGGCGGCCTATGACTTGGGGGCCGGCGGCCTCTCCATTCTGCGCACCATCGTGATACCGCACGCCGCACCCGGTATTACGGCCGGATGCATCGTCGTGTTCATGCTGACATTGGGGAATTATCTGACGCCGACGTTGCTCGGCGGCAAGAACTCGCAGTGGTTCACCGAGCAGATCTACACCCAGTTCATTACACGCTTCAATTGGGAACAGGGAGCCGCATTCGGCTTCCTGCTGCTCGCACTGTCCACTGCACTCGTGGTACTGGGTCTTAGGCTCGCCGGCCAGCGCTTCGGCGATGTGATGCGGCAAACGTGATTCCCTCCCTGCCGCGCCCCGTCTGGCTGCGCGCCGCCACCGCGGTGTACCTGGTCGCATTTCTCGCGTTCCTGTTTCTGCCCTTGGCGGTGGTCGCCGTATTCGCGTTCAACGACGCACCCTACCCCGCGCCGCCCTGGCACGGTTTCACCCTCGATTGGTTTCTCGGCAATGCCGCGCTCGGGCGCATCGGCCTGTTCGCCGACGGCGAATTGCTGGGCAGCATTTGGACCAGCTGCATCGTGGCCGTCTGCGTGACGGCCCTGTCCGCGGCGGTGGGCACCACCAACGCGTTCCTCCTCGAGCGCGGCCGCTTCTGGGGGAAACAAGCTCTCTCCGTCATGATGCTGGCGCCGCTGGTGATTCCCGGCGTCATCCTCGGCATATCCATTCTCGCATTCGCCAGCCGCATCGCCGAGTTCGCCGATGACACTTTCGGCCTGGATCTCGATTTTCTGCGGCCCGGGCTGCCTCTGGTCGTTCTGGGGCAATTTTCCTACATTGCCACCATCGCGACTCTCACCATCAGCGCCCGGTTGAGGCGCTTCGACCGTACGCTCGAGGAAGCCGCTTTGAATCTCGGCGCCTCCAAGGCGGCGGTGTTCCGCACCATTCTGCTGCCGTATCTGCGTCCGGCGCTCTTAGGGTCGGCGGCCATCTCCTTCCTCATGTCGTTCGCGGACTTCAATACCACTCTGATGCTGGTCGGTGCGGACACGCCGCTCACCGTGATGATGTACGGCCGGATGCGCGAGGGCGCGACCCCGGCGCTGAACGCGGTGAGCCTGTTTCTCATGTTGGCGTCGGCGGTTCTGGCCCTCACCTTGTTGCGCCGGGGCGGAACGCCGCGCCGGTGACTTCGGAGTAGAGCGCAAGAATCGGAGTGTCCGCAATTCTGTACGCCTGTAGCGTTCACCTCTGGAAATCAAACCGGAACGAGAAATGAACGACACATCCACACATATGGCGGAAATGCCGCCGGAAAACACCATGCGACAGGCGCTCGCGCAGCGCGACGCAAGTCACGACGGAGCATTCGTCTACGGCGTCATGACGACGGGAGTCTACTGCCGGCCCTCGTGCCCGTCTCGCCGGGCAAAGCCCGAGAACGTCCGGTTCTTCCGAGATCCGGCGGCGGCGGAATCCGCGGGCCTGCGGGAATGCAAACGCTGCCGGCCCCGCGACGCGGGCGACCGCGCCGCGCGCATGATCCAGTCCGTCGCCGCATACATCGAAGCGCATGCGAGCGAGCCGCTGACCTTGGCGCAATTGGCCAAACGGGCGCACCTGTCGCCGGCGCATTTGCAGCGCCGGTTCAAGGCGGCGCTCGGCGTGTCGCCGAAGATGTACCACGATGCCGTTCGGCTGCGCCGGCTGAAAGGCGGCCTGAAAGCCGGCAAGAGCGTCCTCGACGCCATTGCCGACGCTGGATTCGAGTCGACCAGCCGGGTGTACAACCATGCGCCGCGCAATCTCGGCATGACGCCTTCGGTTTATCGCCGGGGCGGGGCCGGCGAGACCATCGCCTACGCCGTGCGCGCCACGGCCATGGGGCCTCTGCTGATGGCGGCCACCGAACGCGGTGTGTGCTGCGCGCAATTCGGCGCGAGCACATCCGCCCTGATCGGACAGTTGAAGAGTGAATTCCCGAATGCGGCGCTTGCAGCGTCCGGCATGACGGATTCCGCGGAGCTCAACGCCTGGATAGAGGCATTGGATGCGCACATCCTGGGCAACGCACCGCGGCCGGATCTTCCTCTCGATTTGCGCGGCACGGCTTTTCAGATTCGGGTCTGGCGTTTCCTGCTGCAGATACCAGAGGGCAGCCTCGTGAGCTATTCGGAACTCGCCGCCGGCATCGGCGCACCGAAGGCCGTGCGCGCGGCAGCCTCGGCCTGCGCCGCGAACCGCATCGCCGTGCTGGTGCCCTGCCATCGGGTGCTGCGCGGCGACGGCGCGCTCGGTGGCTATCGCTGGGGGCTCGAGCGCAAGCGGGTATTGATCGATCAGGAACGGCGACGCGCCTGATGAACACGCCGTGTCGCGCAACGCTCGTCGAGACTGCATAGTCCATGCCTGCCGTCGAGACCACGGAGTCCGCGGCGGCCGTCGAGGCCATCGCGGCCGTCGCGGCGCTCGAGCCGCGGGCACTGCAAGACAGCTTGGATCGGGATGGCTTCGCCGTCACCGCGCCAATGGTGGACGTCGCTACCTGCGGGCAGCTCGCGGGGCTGTACACGGCGGCGGAAGGTATGTTCCGCTCGACCGTGACAATGGCGCGGCATGGGTTCGGCAGCGGGGAGTACAAATACTTTGCGCGTCCCCTGCCCGGCCTCGTGGAAGCACTGCGGCGCGCGATGTATGCGCGTCTCGCGCCCATCGCCAATGCATGGGAGTCGCGCTTGGGACGCGCCGCCGATTGGCCTGCGGATCACGATTCCGTGGTGGCGCGCTGCGCGGACGCCGGCCAGACGCGCCCCACCCCACTGCTGCTGCGCTACGGGCCCGGTGACTATAACTGCCTGCACCAGGATTTGTACGGAGCGATCCATTTCCCTCTTCAGGCCATACTGCTGCTCGATCGTCCCGGAATCGATTTCGACGGCGGCGAGTTGATTCTCGTCGAGCAGCGTCCGCGCCGCCAATCGAGGCCCATGGTGTTGCCGCTCACTCAAGGTGCGTTTGCCATCATTCCGGTCAGGGAGCGCCCCGTTCAGGGCATTCGCGGCCCGGCGCGAGTGCAAGTCCGCCACGGCGTCTCCCAATTGCATCGCGGTTTTCGGCGCACGCTGGGACTGATATTTCACGACGCAGCATAGGACCTTGTCCCTACAGGCTACGGGTCGGATTGAACGGGCCTCGCGCCGCAGGGTCTAAGAACGCAATGCGTTCGACTACCCCCCGTTTTGTAATTCTTTCCGCTGTGCTGCTGATCGCCGCCTGCGGCGGCGGCGGGGGCACCGGCGGCTCGACCCCCGGCACCGCATCGGCGCCGCCGCGCGGAACGCTGCTGGAGAGCCCTCCCGCGCTGCTATCGACGCTCACGGCGGTGAATCTGCTGGCCGAACTCAACCTTGCGACCAACCTGCTGCTGTTTTCGGTGAGCGGCGCCCCGGTCTGCGACCTTCTCATGTATCACATCCAATACGAGACTGTGGACGGAGCGAATGAACCCACCACCGCGTCCGCCGTGCTGATGGTGCCCACCGGGCTCGGAGCCAACTGCACCGGGCCGCGGCCGATTCTCCTCTATGCGCACGGCACCACCACCGACCGCGCGTTCACGATGGACAATCTGCAGAATACGGAAACTCTGAACCTGGTCGCGATATTTGCGACCAAGGGCTACATCGTGGTCGCGCCGAATTACGCCGGTTATGACACATCGACTCTCGATTACCATCCCTACCTCATCGCCGACCAGCAATCGAAGGACATGATCGACGCGCTGACTGCGTCGCGCACGGCGCTGCCGCTCGCCTCCGCAACGCTCACCCAGGACAACGGGCAGCTCTTCATCACCGGTTATTCGCAGGGAGGTTACGTCGCGATGGCGACCCAGCGCGCCATGCAGGCCGCCGGAATGACCGTCACGGCGGCCGCGCCCATGTCGGGACCGTACGCGCTGGCCGCTTTCGTCGACGCCGTGTTCTACGGCGAGGTCAACGGCGACGCCCCGGTGTCCTCGACACTGCTGCTCACGGCGTACCAGAAGGCCTACGGCAACATCTACAGCGACCCATCCGAAGTGTTCGAGAGCCAGTACGCGAACGGAATCGAGTCGCTGCTGCCGACCACGACGCCGCGAAGCCAGCTTTATGCGGAGGGGAAACTTCCGGAATTCGCGCTGTTCAGCGCGACGCCGCCCGCCCCCGCTTATGCGGCCGATACGCCTGCCTCGACCCCGGCGAACCTCGCCGAAGTGTTCGCGCTCGGTTTCGGTACCGGCAATTTGCTGCAGAACAGCTACCGCCTGAACTACCTGCAGGACGCGCAGGCGAATCCGGACGGCGGCTGGCCCGTGGCCACCACCGGCATCCCCGCGGCAACTCCCGGTCTGCCCTGGCGCCAGGCGCTGCGCACCAACGATCTGCGCAATTGGGTGCCGACCGCGCCCGTATTGTTGTGCGGCGGCGATATGGACCCGCTGGTCTTCTGGCTCAACACTCAGCTGATGCAGAGCTATTGGGCATCGCACGCACCGGCGTCCGCGCCGATCAATGTGCTGGATCTGGAGTCCGCGGCGACCGTCAACGACCCTTATGCCGGCTTGAAGAAGGATTTTGCCGTCGCAAAGGCACTGGTTGCCGCAACCGCCGTCGAGCAAGGCGCGACCGACGGCGGCGAACTCGCGGTCGCCGATGTGTATCACACCGTGCTGGTGGCGCCGATCTGTTTCGCCGCGGCTAAAACCTTCTTGGACAATCCCTAGGAGCTCGAGGCGCCGTCGTCGCTAGGCTGCCGCGCCCAGAATCTCGACCAGCTGGACCCTGCGGTCGGTGGTCGCTGACTCGAATTCCGAGCTGATGGTGGTCAAATCCTTCTCGTCGCGGGCGCGCACGACCTTGATGAGGCAGGCGCGGTCGCGGCCCCGGCGCTTGGCTTCGTAGAGAGCCTTGTCGACGAGACTGATGGCACTGTCGAGTGAGATGTCGGTCGCCGAGCCTGCCATCGGAAAGCAGGCATAGCCGATGGAGATCGTGCAGCGGATCAAGTGTCCGTTCCACAGAACGGGGTCGCGGCGCACCGCCTGCAGCAATCTTTCCGCGGTCAAATCCGCCTGCGCCGGCGTCATCGGCCCGAGCATCGCGAGGAATTCCTCGCCGCCCCAGCGCACCAGCTTGTCGTTCTCGCGCAGCGCCGCCGTGAGCCGCTGGCTCATCGCCGCGAGCACCGCATCGCCGGCCGGATGTCCGTAGGTATCGTTGATGCGCTTGAAGTGATCTAGATCCGCCAACAGCACGCAGCCCCCGACCGGGCGCCCGCCGTCGACCGCCAAAACGCACTCGTTGAAGTAGCGCCGATTCGACAGCCCCGTCAGCGGGTCGTGTTCGCTGCTGAAGCGAAGCCGATCGTTCGCCTTGCTCACCCGGGCAAACGCCCAGACCAGCGCCGCGCAGATGACGGCGATGAACAGCGCACCCGCGATGATGAGCTGCTGCAGCAGCCGCTGCCCGCGCATCTCCGACACCTTGAGCGCGTTGTCGCGCCGCAGGAGCTCTAGCTCCCGCGCCTTGCGCTCGTCGTCGAATTGCGCGGACAGTTCGAGGAACGCGCGTTGCCGCGTGTTCGTCATGAATTTCTCGCTGATTGCGTCATAGCGGTGATAGGCCTGGATCGCCATCATCA
>Ga0210391_10000303_pt1 | contig 56893 bp, 58 predicted proteins | sample IncBWC12OmetaG_FD_160573 | JGI IMG/M metagenome (GOLD analysis project Ga0210391, IMG submission 160573) | Forest soil microbial communities from Barre Woods Harvard Forest LTER site, Petersham, Massachusetts, United States - Inc-BW-C-12-O ...
CGCGTGTCGTTGAAATACATTCCGCGCGCGAAAAGGATGCTGTCCGCTCCGATTTTTCGCGCAACGGTCAGATCGCCGGTGCCGTGCTGTGAAAACGCGCTGGTGTCCACGCTTCCCTGATCCTCGGGCGGCACCAGCACGTAGCCGTCTGTGTGGAACGCTTCGCCGGAGGCCGAGGCTTCCCATTTTCCAATTCCACCGCTCGCCGCCAGCGACATCTCCTGCGTGTTCTGGTTTCCGTACGATGCTTCGAGCGTCACGCCGCCCGGCTCAGGAGGCCGCGTCAGAAACTGGACTACGCCGCCCAGTGCCTCGCTGCCGTACAGGCTCGACGCGCCTTCCTGCGTCACTTCCACGCTTGCTACCTCCGCCTCCGGTACGTGATCCCAGTACACCCAGGAACCGAACGGATCGTTGAGCGGAATTCCGTCCACCAGCACCAGCGCGCGGCTCGCACCATTCGCGCCCAGCCCGCGCAGCGAAACTCCCAGCGTTGTCGGATTCGCCGTGCGGCTGCTCGTCCGCCGGAAAAGGCTGAATCCCGGTACCTGCCGGAGCATGTCGTCGAGCGCCAGCGCCGGCGTCGCCTGTAAATCATCGGAGGAAAGTTGAACGTCGCCGACCGGCGTTTCACCCACCGGCAGCGCGGTGCGCGCTGCGGTCACCGTGACTTGCTGATTCAGCACGGCCGGCTCAAGCGTCACGCTGATCTCAGCCACCGCTCCCCCCGCGGCCGTCCACGCCTGCTCGACGGTTTGAAATCCCTTGGCCGTCACGGAAATCGTTCCCGCACTCGCGGGAACTCCGTCAAAGGCGAACGCGCCGGAATTGTCCGTGATGGTTTGCGGCGAATACGAACCCGCGCTCAGCTTCACCTCAGCGCCCGGCACCGAAGCCCCGCTTGCGTCGCGCACCACGCCCGCGACACGCATCCCCTGCGCCCGCACCCGGGGCACGCACACGACCGCCAATAGCAAAAACAGCCCTACGTATCGCCGCAATCCTTCAAACATCCTTACCCACCTCGCCCTGGCTGAAACGATGGCCCGCATTGTAGCCTGTACGCCGGAAATTGCGGTTCTGTTTCACGGCCCGTTTCTTGAACTAGTAGACGCAAACGGCGTCTTCTGCACTACATCCGAGATGCGCCGCAACCGAATCCAGGGAGCGAGGGGTCATACAAGCAGGCCGAACCCCCAAGCCCCGGTTTTTGAAATGCCAGTTGCCGGGGAAGGCCCCTTAGGCTATAGTTGCTACTGCGCGTTGGGCTTAACCGGCGCGGGTGTCTTTGGCACTATTTCAGGAGGAACGATCATGGAATGGACCACACCGCAGCACGAAGTTGTCGAACTGAACTGCGAAGTCAGCTCGTACGCGAACGCTGAACTCTAGTTCTGAAGTTTTGAATGAAGATTAAAGTCCTCGGCTCTGCCGCGGGCGGTGGGTTTCCGCAATGGAATTGCGGATGCTCCAACTGCCATCGCGCTCGCCGGGGACTTTCCGGTTTCAAGCCCCGCACGCAAGCGCAGGTCGCGGTTTCCATTTCGCCTGGTTCGTGGATTCTGCTCAATGCCTCACCCGACCTCCGCCAGCAGCTTCTGCGCGATCCCGATTTCGCTCCCGCGGCGACGACTCGTGCCACACCTGTTTCGACCATCGTTTTGACCAGCGCCGACGTCGACAGTGTGGTCGGGCTTTTCCATCTGCGTGAATTTCAGCCGCTGCGCGTCTTCGCCACGGCCTCCGTGCTCCGCATTCTCACGGAAGAAAATTCGCTCTTTCGATGTCTCGAGCGATCTTCGCCGCCCATCCGCTGGGAGCCGCTCGCGCTCGATCGCGCGGTGGCGATTCCCGGCCTCGAGTGCAAAGCGATCCCGCTCGGCGGCGATTATCCCGACTACGTCAGCCCCGCGCTGCGAAAAAGTCTTCCGCGGGGCGAAGCCGTCATGGGCCTCAAGCTACTGCACGAGGACGGGAAAGTTTTCTATGCGCCAGCAATCTCCGGCCAGAGCGGTGATTGGAGACGCTACGCGAAGGAGGCCGATCTTGCACTTCTTGACGGCACGTTCTGGACCGACGACGAACTCATCGCGGTACGCGGAAGCGGTAGGACCGCGCGCGAGATCGGCCACGTTCCGCTTTCGGGCGCCCAGGGCCTGCTTGCGCAGCTCGCTCAATCGCCCGCCGCACGCAAAAGCCGCCGGGTGCTGATTCACCTCAACAACACCAATCCTGTGCTCGATGAATCGAGCGATGCGCATCGCGCAGTGCGCGACGCTGGACTCGAAGTCGCATATGATGGGATGGAAATTGAGCTGCCATGACTTCCGGCCACTCACCCGAAATGCTGACCGAAGGCGAATTCGTCGCGCGCTTTCGCGCGATCGGCACACAGCGCTATCACCACCAGCATCCCTTTCACCTGCTGATGCACGAGGGAAAACTGACGCGCGGCCAATTGCAGGCATGGGCGCTGAATCGCTATTCCTATCAGAGCAGCATCCCGATCAAGGACGCCGCGATTCTGGCGCGCACAGTCGATCCCGCGTTTCGCCTCGCGTGGCGCAAGCGCATCATTGACCATGATGGCGACGGCGTGCGCCCGGGTGGAATCGAAAAATGGCTCAAGCTGGTCGAGGCCACCGGACTTTCGCGCGAGCAGGCCATTCGCGGCGAGGGAATTTTACCGGCCACGCGTTTTGCGGTGGGCGCCTACGTCGATTTCGTCAGCCAGCGATCGCATTTGGAGGCCGTAGCGTCGTCGCTCACCGAGCTTTTCTCGAAAGATCTGATCACGCTGCGCGTAGATCGCCTGCGCGAACATTATCCGTGGCTTTCGAGCGGCCTGGACTATTTTCAGGGCCGCATGACGCAGGCGCCGGAAGACGCGAACTTCGCGCTCGATTGGGTGGTGAAGCACGCGCGCAATCGCGAAGAGCAGGAATTGGCGCTCGGGGCCCTGCGCGCCAAATGCGACATCCTGTGGGCCATGCTCGATGCGCTTTATTTCGCTTACGTCGAACCGGGATGGCCGCCGCCCGGCGCATTCGTTCCCGCGAAGGAATCCCCGTGACGCCGGATCCTTCGAAGCGCGCGCGCCTGGCGCCCGGCTGCCGATTGAACGAAAAATCGCAGCCCTCGCGCGTGCTGCTGATGCCGGAACGCGCGCTGCGGCTGAATGGCCCGAGCCTTGAAATCGTCGAGCGCTGCGACGGTACGCGTACGGTGGCCGAAATCATCGCCGACCTGCAGAGGCTGTACTCGAAAGCTGCGCCGCAGAAGGTGGAGCAGGACATTCTCGAATATTTGGGCCGGCTGCACGATCAGCGTGCGGTCGATTTCGAATAGGGCCCCACATCGAGTTTGCGCGCGACTTCGCATGGGCCCCTTTTCTTTGTTTCGAACGAGACACGCTGCCAATGACTTCGCCGAGTGTGTCACTCCGTTCGGTCACTGAATCCGCCGCTCACGAATGCGTGCGGAACGGCATCCCAGTGACGTAAGCTAGGTGCATCCTAAAATGAGCGCGCCCATTGGGAATCCGCTGGCGCTGGTGGCGGAGCTTACGCATCGCTGCCCGCTGCACTGCGTTTACTGCTCGAATCCGCTGGAGCTGACCGCGCGCGGAAGCGAGCTTTCCGCCGATTCCTGGGCGCGGGTGTTTCGCGAGGCGGCCCAGCTCGGCGTGCTGCAGGCGGACTTCACCGGAGGCGAGCCCCTGGCGCGTCCCGACCTTACGGAAATGATCCGTTCAGCTCGCGCCGCCGGGCTTTACGCGAGTCTGATTACGTCTGGACTTCCGCTTGACGAGAAACGGCTGGAGGAACTCGTCGTCGCCGGACTTGACCATTTCCAGCTCAGCTTTCAGGGCGCCGAAGCGGAAACTGCGCGCGAATTTTCCGGCACGAGCACACACGCGCAAAAACTGCGCGTGGCCGATTGGGTGAAGCGGCATCGTATCGCGCTGACGCTGAATTTCGTGATTCACCGGGGGAATCTGCATCAGCTGGAGGACATGATCGCGCTCGCTGAAAAGATCGGTCCGTCGCGCGTCGAGTTTGCGCACGTGCAGTATTACGGCTGGGCTTTCGACAATCGCGCGCGACTGCTGCCCACGCGCGCACAACTGGAGCGTTCGCTCGAAGTCCTGAAAGCCGCCGAAGCGCGCCTGCGCGGGCAGATCAAGGTCGAATTCGTCGTTCCCGATTACTACGCGAAATATCCCAAGCCGTGCATGGGTGGCTGGGGGCGCAAAGTCCTGCTCGTGAAACCGAACGGCGATGTCCTGCCGTGCCACGCCGCGAATGTGCTGCCCGGGATGACGTTTGAAAATGTGGAGCACAGCTCGCTGCGGCAGATCTGGGAAGAATCGGCCGCGTTTCAGAAGTATCGGGGCATCGATTGGATGCCCGATCTCTGCCGCAGTTGCGAGCGCCGCGAACAGGATTTCGGCGGGTGCCGCTGCCAGGCTTTCCTGCTGGCGCAGGACGCTCGGGCGACGGATCCCGTTTGTTCGCTTTCGGCTGGGCGGGCGATTGTTGATGGGATTTTGCGGGAGGCGAATTCAGCTACGACCGTCGGCGAATCACAGGGGACTCCATCGGACTGGGTCTACCGTCCAAACCCCGCATGATTCCGGCTTTTTCCACGGGAGACTCCGGAACCCCCGTCAAGCGGAGGCGCTAGGAGCCGTTGCCGCGCCACTCCAAGCGAGCGCCAGCCGTGCTCCGGGGCACTGCGCGCGCCCGCACCGAGCTCCATGTTATTCTTGCTGTATTCGGGTCCGACCCTTCGAGGAGGGCTGAATGTCATCGGCGTCGCTGCGCCGCACCGATCGCGTTTCGCTGACTCTGTTGCTGGAAGCTTCCGGCAAAAACGCCAAAGGCGAGGAATTCAAATTGCCGTCTCGGACGCTGTTGATCAATCGCGCGGGCGCGGTGATCGTTCTCGATCAGGATTTGGCGGCTGAGCAGTTCGTACACCTGCAGCGCCGCGCGCCGCACGAAGCGCATCGCAAAGGGCAAGTCCGGGTGGTCGGCCAGTTCGGCCGCCAGAAGGACGGCTATCTTTACGGCATCGAAGTTCCCGACGCTTCCATGGATTTATGGGGCGTGGAATTTCCGCCGATCGCGGAATCGACGGAAGCCGTGGCTAGGATGCTTCTGGAATGCACCTATTGTCGCGGCCGCGAAGTGGTGCACATGAACGAGCTCGAGCTGCGCGCGTTCGAAAGCAATCGCGGCATCGCCCGCCATTGCAAGACTTGCGGGGTGCCTAGCATCTGGACGCAGGCGCCGCACGAAGACGAAGACAAGCTTGCGCCGCGGAGGCGCCGCGGAGCCGACGGCGCCGGCGCGATTCCCGAGAGCGGCGAGAAGCGCGAACGCGAGCGCATGCGCCTGAAAACGCGGCTCACGGCGTGCATCCGGCAATCGGGGGCGGACGACGAATTGGCTGTGTGTGAGGATATTTCGCCGGTCGGCATGTGTTTCCGCAGCAAGCGCCGCTACGAATCCGACGCCACGATCGACGTCGCGGTGCCGTATTCGCCCGACGCTGCAAATATTTTTCTTCCCGCGCGCGTGGTCTATTCAGAGCAGATGCCGAAGGCCGGCCTTTTCCGTCACGGCACGGAATACCGCCGCGTCGGGGCGCGGACTCGCTGATTCAGAATTCGCCTGTGGCGCGCCTACGGCGCTAAACGAAGATCCCGGGGGCGGCTCTCGGCCGCGCCCGGGATCTTTTGCTTGAGAGCTGCTTTGGCGGCCGCGATTTACGCGGTCGTGAATCGGGCGGCTTTCGCGTTCAGGGAGGTTGCGCTTAGTTGCGTGAGCTTTGCGTCGGCGGCTTTTTCCTCGGCGAGGATCTGGTCAAGCGTGCCGACGACATCGCGCAAACCGAGCGCGCGGGCATAGGATGCCAGCGTGCCGTAGAGCGCGATTTCGTAGTGCTCGACCACGTTGCCATTGGCGATCAGCGCCGTGTCGCGCAGCGGCGATTCCTCGGTGTGACCGATCGAATCTTTCGCCGCACTCAGCAGCTTGTCGATCACGGCGTTGTCGTTCGTTTTCGGTTCGGCTCCGATCGCGCGGAAAATACCCTCCAGACGCGACGCGTGTCCGCGCGTCTCACCGAGATGATGCTGCAACGCGCTGCGTAAATCCGGCGAACTGGCCGATTCGATCATCGACGGCAGGCCCTTGTTCACCAATTTCTGCTCGCAATCGTATGCGTAGCGTAGTTCTACTTCGAAAAGCTCGCGAAGATCTTTGATTTTTCCGATCATAGAGACTGCTCCTTCGAAACTTGGATTCGCCCGTGTTGGGGACGTCTTCGCCATCATGAGCCGCCGGGCGGCACGTGGAACTGCGGTATTCGCCCTAGTTCCTCGAAAGGAATTCACGTAGTACCCGGGGGGAACGGTCAGTTCCAATGTCTGCCGCCAGGCGCGGCCATTTAGAAATGCCTGCGTCTCAAGCGCACATGCGACAGGCGTAGTGCAGAAAAGGCGGACTTGTATTCGCCGGCTCCGCCCGGAGGCAATCCCTTACCACGTCATAGCTTGCGACCATCCCGCCCCGGCCCGGAACCCAGCGGTTCCGTGTCCACGGTGCTGGCGTCCGCATGTCAGAAACCGGCCACTACATACATCACTGTTACCAAATGGATTTTCGGCGCCAAGGTGTGCCGCGCACGATCGATCGAGCTCCTACGAAAACCGCCAATCGGGTGATCGGCGCCCTCGGGTTACACCGCTACGTGAGTACGTTCGCGGGAGCGGCGGGATTGATAGTGCATGGAAATGTTGAGGTACACGTTGCCGTGGGGAGTCTCGAAGCAGAGGATGGTGGCCTCGGAATCGTATCCGGCTTTGGCGCACTGTTGTTCGCTCAGCAGCGCGGGCGGGAAGACTTTGAAGGTGAAGCCGCGGTCGTTGAGCTGCGTGACGGCATTGCCGATCACCATGTTGGCGAGCTCGCAGACAGCTTCGGGCACGATCGCTTCGCCCGGATCGACTTCCGCTCCCGCCAGATAGGCCGCGACTTTCGCGGCGGCGGGCAGGTCCATGTCGAGAATGATGCGGCCTTCGATCTGTCCCTTGAACGTGACTTCGGCGGCGATACCCTTCTTACGATAGCCGTCCTCTTCCATCACCAGGTCGGCGATCTTCGCCGGCTCGCGCATCATTTCCGCTAGCACCGTGTCGAGCGAGCCGACGAACGGCTGGATCAGATCCATCTTCATCGCGTCTTCCCTCCTCCGACCGGGCCCTGTTCGACGGGAATGTTGGGCGGCACGGTCACGCCGTCGTCATTCAGCACGTAGCGGATGATTTCGTAGAGCGCATCGGGCTTCACGGGCTTCTGGACAAAATGGCGCGCGCCCTTCTGCAGCGCCGCCAGAATGTTGTCCTGGTAGCCGACCGACGAGACCATCACGACGCGCGCTTCGGGATGTTCCTGCACGATGCGCTCGACCGCCTCGATGCCTTCCATCTGCGGCATGGTGATGTCCATCAGGACGATATCCGGCTTGGTGCGCGCGTACTCGGTGATCGCCGTGCAGCCGTCCCCGGCTTCGCCCGCGAGCTTGCCGCCGAACGACTCAATCATCTTCGCGAGGCTTTTGCGCGCGAAGACCGAGTCGTCCACGATGAGATAGCGGACCGGCTGATTGTCTTTTCTGGTCAATGCTTCGAACTGTTTCATGACGGTCTCCTTCGAGTGCTTGTATCTCCGGCGCCCACGCCGCTAGGGACATCGGTTGCCTGGTCAGCGGCGGGCCGTTCGGGAAGAACCTTTGATTGCAGAACGCTGGAAAGTCCGGAAAGCGAAACCACTCGGCTCGCGAATCCGCGCGAAATGGCGGACCGCGGCATGCTGTCAACCACGCAGGTGTCCGGGCTCTGCGCCAGCGTGATTCCACCCGCGGCCTGGATCGCGCCCATGCCCGCGGCGCCGTCTTCGCCCATGCCAGTCATCAGCACGCCCACCACTTTGTTGCCCAAGGTGTGCGCCACGGAGTTGAAGAGCACGTCGACTGACGGGCGATGCCCGTTGACGCGCGGCTGGTCGACGAGAATGGCGACGTCGCCGTGCTCCATGTGGCAGACTTTCATATGGCGATTGCCGGGGCAGATGAGCGCGCGGCCGGCGAGCAGCAGATCGCCCGATTGCGCTTCTTTCACTTCGAGCGCGGAAGATTCGTCCAGCCTCCGCGCGAACATTTCCGTGAATCCTTCGGGCATGTGCTGCACCACGAGAATGCAGCCCGGGAAATCTTCGGGAATCTGTGAAAACAGATATTGCAGCGCGTTCGGGCCGCCGGTGGAGATGCCGATGGCGACGATTTTCGATGGATAGCGCGGCTGCGCGGGGAAATTCCGCCGCGGTTTCCCCCTCGTCGGCGGCATGGTGATGATCATCTTCGGCGGACCGGACGAAGCCGCGACTTTGATCTTCAGCGCCAGCTCCGAAGCGATCTGCTGCAGGCGGCCGGAAGCGGCGTCCTGCGGCTTGGTGACGAAATCGAAGGCGCCGAGCGAGAGGGCTTTGAGCGTGAGCGACGCGCCTTCCTCGGTGTGTGCGCTGACGACGATCACCGGCACGCGGTGCTTGCGCGTGATCTCGCGCAGCATCTCGATGCCGTCCATTCGCGGCATGTCCAGATCGAGCGTGACCACGTGCGGATGCAATTCCTGGATTTTGCGGAGGCCGATCAGGCCGTCCATGGCCGTTCCGACAACTTCGATTGAGTCGTCGTGGAGCAGCGTTTGCGGGATGAGCTTGCGCATCAGCGCGGAATCATCGACCACCAGCACGCGGATCTTTTCGCCTTTGCTCATGCGATCGCTCCGACCGCCGGGATGCGCGAAAGATGCGAGACGACCGCGGGCACGTTCAGGATCAGCACGACCGTGCCGTCGCCCAGAATCGATGCGCCGCTGATCATCGGCGAAGTGACCAGCTGATCTTCGAGCGCCTTGATGACGAGCTCTTCCTCCCCCATCAGACTGTCGACGGCCAGCCCGAACTTGCGGCCGCCGGTGCCGATCACGATCACGAAGATGCGATGGCCGCGCTCCCGCGCGGGATTGCGTTCCAGACGATCGAGGCGCACCAGCGTCAGCACCTGGTCGCGCAGCTGAAATACTTCGTGGTCGTCGATGCGGTGGATGCCCTGCTCGGTGATGCGCGTGATTTCGGCTACGGATGCGAGCGGCACGGCGTAGAGACGGCCGTGGACCCGGAACATCAGCGCGCGGATGCTGGCAAGCGTCAGCGGGACGAAGAGGCGGAAAGTCGTGCCGCGGCCGGGCACGCTTTCCAGTTCGACCGTCCCCTTCAGCGCTTCCAGGGACGACTTCACAACGTCAAGCCCCACACCCCGGCCGGAAATTTCGGTGATTTCGTCCGCAGTGCTCAGGCCCGGCGCGAAAATCAGCTGGAGGCTTTCGAGCTCGTTGAGCTGCGAGGCCGATTCCGCGGAAACGATTCCGCGCTCGACGGCGCGGCGGACGATCTTGCCGCGGTCGAGGCCGTGGCCGTCGTCGGAAACTTCGATCACGACCTGATCGCCGTCGTGATAGGCGTTTAAGCGAATCGTGCCGCGCGGCGATTTTCCCGCTGCTTCGCGTTCCGCTGTGGTTTCGATGCCGTGGTCGGCCGCGTTGCGCACCAGATGCGCCAGCGGATCACCGAGCGCGTCGAGAATGCTTTTATCGAGATCGGTCGTCTGCCCGGTGAGCTCGAGTGCGATTTCCTTGTTGCGCAGGCGCGCCACATCGCGAATGATGCGCGGGAAACGGCGGAAGAGCTGCTCGACAGGGACCATGCGGATTTTCATCACGGACTTCTGGAGTTCGTTGAGCACGCGCGACTGGAATCCGAGCGCGTCCGCCAACTTGTGGCGAATGGGGTCCTTTGAATGACGGCGCTCGAATTCCGTCATGGCGCGCTGGAGCATCGATTTGCCGATGATCATTTCGCCGACAAGGTTCATCACCGTGTCGATGCGGTTGGCGTCCACGCGCAGCATGTTTTCCGAGGCCGCGTGCGCCATGCCGGAAGACGCCGAATGCTCGTGGGAGTCCTCTTCCTCAGGCGGCGCGGACGGCGCCAGGCCCGCAGCCGCATCCGGCGCTGCCGCGGCGGTTTTCACGCCGGCGGAGACCGCCTTCGCTTCCGATTCGATCAGGATTTCGAGCAGATCGCGCGGCGGAGACTCGAGCACGGGCGCGCGGTCCACGGAGATGGCGGTCACCACGCTGGGCACCTGGCACCGCTTGCGGATCCAGTCCGCGGTTTTCGTCGTGGCTAGCGCCGCCTCAATCGACTCGCAGCCTTCGGTGACACTCTCGGGGCGCAGGGACAAAATTCGACCCGCGGTCTCGAGTGATTTGCGGGCCAGCTCGAACGCCGCGGCCGGCAGCAGCGCCTCGCGATCCAGTTGCATGGCGATGTTGTAGACGTTCTCGCCTCGCCGCAGCGCTTCCACGATCATCAGCCGCTCATATTCGGTCCAGGCGAACTTCGTTGCCGCCGGGGCGCTCTGTTCCTGCGCCGCGGGCTTGTTCAGCAGCCGGTTGATGTAGTCCTTCAGAGCGCCGCCGGCCGGGGGTTGTAATCCGCCGCGATACGCCGCCAGCATTTCGTGGAACGTATCGGCGGCGGTCAGAATCACCTCGGCGATCAGGCCGGCATTCTGCTTCGCCAGCTCCGGCGTCAGGACGTCTTCGAGATCGTGCGCCAGCTCGCTCAGCTCGCGATATCCGCATGCGGCGGAGTCGCCCTTCAGCGTGTGCACCGCCCGGCGGACCTGCCGCAGCTGCTCGACGTCGCCCGGACGCTCCTCGAGCGCCATCCCCGCTTCGTTCATACCCTGGAGAATTTCCTGGGCGCTCTCGAAGAAAAGATCGCGGAGCTCGGATGCCTGCTCGTCGGAGGGAAAGCTCACTGCGCCCCCTCGATTCGCTGGTACACGGTCGCGTTGTTTTCGTGAATCATGTGAAATTTCGTGGTCAGGCCGAAAAGGCTCTCCGCGTGCCCGACGAAAAGATATCCGTCCGGGTTCAGGCAGCGGTGGAACTTGTCGATCAGGCGTTTCTGCTCGGCTTCGTCGAAATAAATCATCACGTTGCGGCAGAAAATCATGTCGTTGTGCTGCGGCAGGTATTCGGTTTTCAGGTTATGAAAATCGAACTGCACCAGCGACTTCAGCGCCGCCTTGATCGAGTATTTATCGCCGACTTTTTCGAAATAGCGCAACCGCGTGGTGTAATCCACGGGCTCCATCTGCACTTCGTTGTAAATGCCCTGTTGTGCGGTGAGCAGGGCCGAATAGCTGATGTCGGAAGCGACGATCTCGACTTTCCACGGCGGAGGGATCAGCGGCTTCGGCGTGGGCATGTCGAAAGGCAGCGGATTTCGCAGGTAGTAGTAGGCCAGCGCGTCGCACACCATCATCGCGAGCGTATAGGGCTCCTGCCCCGTGGAACATCCCGCGCTCCAGATTCGCAGCGACCAATCGCGACGCTCCTGCTTGTGCTTCAGGAGGTCTTCCAGGGTGGTTTTCTGGAACAGATCGAGCTGCGGGCGGATGCGGAAAAAGCTGGTCTCGTTGACGGTCAGATTTTCCAGCAGCGCCGCCAATTCCTTCTTGCCCTCGCGGCTGGTCAGCAAGTGGTAGTAGCTGTAAAACGAATCGAGCTGGCACGCCTTGATGCGCCGCTGAAGCCGGTCGCGCAGGAAATGCGTGCGACGCTCGTCGAAATACATGCCGCACTCCTGATAGACCAGCGTCTGCAGCAGCTTCAATTCCGGTTCGGTCAGCGGGACTTGCGTGGTCAACGTCGTCGTCGACATTCGTTCCTCGGTTTTGTTGCTGGGCCCAGACGGCTACTTGCGACGCTTGGCCAGCCAGGGCCGGCGCCCACGGGTTCGGCGACAGCTTCCGTCACTTCTTCCAGGCGCTGCAGCTCCCCGCGCTGCAAAATCTTGTGAAGGTCCAGCAAAATCACCAGCCGCCCCTTCAGCTTTCCCACGCCCGTGATGTAGCTCAGCTCGCCTTCCTTGAATACGTTGTGCGGCTCCTCGATGTCGGAAGGCGGAATCCGCAGCACTTCCGACGCGGAATTCACCAGCAAACCGATCGCGCGCGTTTCCAGCTCCACGACCACGATGCGGTTCGTCTTGTGCGGCTCGAAAGATTTCTCGCCGAACCGCTTGCGCAGATCGACGATCGGAATGATCCGTCCGCGCAGATTGATGACGCCTTCAATGTAGTCCGGCGCGTTCGGCACGGACGTGATTTCCGGCACGCGCACGATTTCGCGCACGATCTCAATCGGCAATCCGAAGGTCTCGCGGCCGATGCGGAATCCAACGAGCTGGAGTTCCTTGTCCATATGCGCGTGAGTTTTCAGGAGCGAACCAGTTCCGCGTATTCAGGCTGCGCGTGGCGATCCGACGGCGACCGCCGGTGCGAATGCCGTTGATCTCCGTAGGATTCTTCGAGCGCGAATCGATCCATGGAATCGAGCAGGTTGCGCGAGAGCTTGGACATCTGTTCGGCGGCGGCGGCCAGCTCCGTTGAGCTCGAGGTCGACTGCTGCACCAGCTCGCGCATCCGCTCCATCGAACGGACCACGGCTTGCGCGCCCGAGGCCTGTTCTTCGACCGAAGATGTGATTTCCTGGGTGATTTCGGTGAGCCGATTGGTGGCTTTGGCGATCTGCGCCGAACCGCTGGACTGCTCCATGGTCGCCTGGCCGATTTCCTGCGAGAATTTGTAGACTTCCGAAACCACGTCGGAGATTTTGTCGAGCGCCAGGCTCAGGTCCTTGTTCAGCACCAGGCCTTCCTGAACCATGGACGTGCTCTTGTCCATGTTTTCGACGGCTTCACGGGCTTCTTTCTGGATTCCCGAAATCAGCTCGGAAATTTCCTTGGTGGACTGCGTGGATTTTTCCGCCAGCTTGCGGACTTCCTCCGCCACCACGGCGAATCCGAGGCCGTGCTCGCCGGCGCGCGCCGCTTCGATCGCAGCGTTCAGGGCCAGCAGGTTGGTTTGTTCGGCCAGATCGTCGATCACCTCGATGATCTTGCCGATGTCGTCCGCGCGGCGTCCCAGTACGTCGATGATTTCCGCCGAAGCCTGAATGGCGTGGCTCGTGCGGTTGAGGCCTTCAGTAGCCTTATCCATCGTGGCCATGCCGGTGCGGGCTTCTTCGCGCGAACGGTGCGAGATATCCACCAGCATTTTCGCCGTGTCGGCCACGCGCTGGATGGAAGTGACCATCTGATCGATCGAGGACGAGGTCTCCGCGACGCTCGACGCCTGCACCTGCGTGTTCTTCACCACGTTCTGCACGTTCACGCTCATTTCGTGCATCGTGCTGGTCACTTCGTCGATCGCCGAGGCGGCCTGCACGCTCACCTTGGCTGATTCGTCGGAGGCGCTGGCCATTTGTCCCGCGCCGCTGGCCACCTGCGAGGCGCTGTCGCGCACCTGGCGCACCAGCTCGCGCAATCCCTGGGTCATGCGCGCAAAAGCCTTGGCCATGGTGTCCTGCTGCGAACGCGGCTGTACGGTGACGAAAAGCTTGCCTTCGGCAATCGCCGCCGAGACGCCGGCCATTTCCTTCAGGTGAACAATCATGTTGTTGAAGTTTTCCGCGAGCTGTCCGACTTCGTCGTCGCGGTGAATGTCGATGGCCTGGTCGAGATCGCCCGAGGTGCCGATCTTGTGCGCCACTTCGATCAGGTGACTGAGCGGATCCTTAATCGATTTGGCGGTGCGATACGCCACGTATCCGCCGAACATCAAGCCCAGCAACGTTCCCAGCGTCATCATGATGGTGCTGATCATCAGGGCCGAAGCGGACGAGGCATTCGAATCATCCTGCGCCTGTTGCACCGCCTGTTTGGCCTGGTCGAGGAAGGAGGAGGAACGGTTGATCCACGATGCCGGATCGTGCTGCAAATAGAAAATCTGCAAGTCCGAGACGGTCGTATCCCCTGAATCGACGGAGTGCCGCTTGGCGATCATGTCCTTCGCGAAATTGTCGGCCCAGCCGCGCTCGTTTTCCGCCACCTGTGAAAGCGACGACCGCAAACTCGCGTCGTTTCCCTTGGACGCTTCCTGATTCAACATCTCCTGCAGTTCGTTGATGCCCTTGGTGGTTTTTGCTTCGTCGCGCAGGTCGCCGCTCAGCAGGTAATTGCCCAGCGACAACCGGTTCTCGATCATTTTGTAGCGAATGCTTTCGATGGTCTGCACGTCTGAGAGCGTTGCGGAAACGGCCGCGCGTGTGGCGTACTGTCGGATCACGGTGAAAATATTGATCACGAACAAGAACAATATGACCGCCAGTATGGCGCCGAACCCCCAGTAGAGCTTCTTGCCGATGGTCATGTTCAAAAGCCTCCGCTTCCCCGTCCCGATGTCCCCGTGCGCCATAAAGTGTGTCGCCCTACTGCACCTGTCCGTCGAAGGCGAACTCGACGATTTCCGTGCTTTCCTTTGCCGCCGGCTCGAAGTGCCATTTCTTCAGCGCCTCGAGCGCCGCGTTCACCAGCAGCGGGCTGCCGCCCACCACCTTGGTGGACACGACGTGTCCGTCGGCCGCGACCGTCGCCTCGATCTTCACTTTGCCGGTCACGTTCATCTGCTTGGCGAGCGTCGGATACTCCGGAGTTACGCGGACGCGAACCTTGCGCTTACTCGAATCCGCAGGACTATCCTGCGCCGAGGTCTTGTGCGGCACGATCGCCGCGCCCCCCAGTAGGAGTGCCAGACCAATCGAGATACAGATGAGCTTGAGCTTCACTGTTGCTTTCCTCCACGCACCCCTGGTCCCGGTATCACTGCCGATCGAATTGAAACTCGACGGTTTCGGTAGTTTCTTTCGGGCCCGATTCGAACTGGAATTTCTTTACCGCGTCCAGAGCGGCCATCACCAGCAGAGGGCTGCCGCCTACCACGTGCGTTGCGAGCACGCGCCCGTCTGCGGCGACCGTCGCCTCGATCTTCACCCGGCCGTGCAGGTTCATCTGCCGGGCAAGCGCCGGATACGTCGGCGTCACCTTCACGCGAATCTTGCGCTTGCCAGCGTCGATCTCACTGTCCTGCGCCGATGCCCTGCGGGCCGCAACGACAGCCCCAAGGAAAACCAATGCCAAGCTGACTGAAATCAGCATTGCTTTGAACTTCATGGCCCTACCCTCTGGATACCCACCACCCCGTAATCAGAATTTGCACGGGTAGGGCCACCAGTAACAGTACTCACAGGGCCGGCCGCAAATCCGCCAAGATCTCTGCAACACATTGATAATGCGACTGTTAGATTCCTGCGTCCGGCGCTCGGGTGCGCGGAAAAATCCCCCGTCTGTCTCATCGGGCCATGCAGAGCTTGGGTGATGTCTCAGCCTGCGACAGGAGACGGGGTGTTCGATAGGGCAACAGGGTCGAGCGGTTCGATTGACTCAAAATGAGATAACACCGTAACGTCTTTGATTGTATAGGCGTAGCGCGCGCATTACCCCTATCACCTCATGCGTGCATTAAAGAAGATCCGCGAAGTTCCCTCTCGTCTCGACGGCTCGTTTGAGAGCCTGCTGGCACAGTTCTCCGCCACCACTCTCGAGCTGAACCCGTCCGTCGGCACCGCTGAATTTGCGCGCCGGCTAACCACCCGCGCCGCCGAAATGCTGGGGGCGCGCGCCGTCGTGTTGGCTCTTGGCCGCGGCAGCGATTGGGAAATCGCCGCGCTCACGGGGCCCGCCGAGCGCTGGAACGTGATGGTGGAGGACCGTCTTGCGAACGTGCTCGGCGAACAGGGTGCGGTGCCGTCGTCGGCGCTGCGATTTGGCACGAGCGCGATGTTGCTCGGCAGCGAACTCGCCGAAGCCCTCGGCTGGCGCGACTTGATTTTGGTGCGGCTCACGGAAAGTAAAGGCGGGCTGCTCGGGGTCTTGTGTTTGGTGGATCTGGGGCGCGAGCTTTCCGCCACCGAATGCCAGCTGCTGGAGGCTCTGGCGAGTCACGCGGCCGTGGCGCTGGAAAATGTCCGTTTGTTTTCGCGCGTCGAACGCTCGCGCAAGCAGTGGGTGGAGGATTTCGACGCCATCACCGATTACATTGTCGTGCACGATCAAGAGGGCCGCGTGCTCCGCCTGAATCGCGCGCTCGCCGACCTGCTGAGGATGGCCCCGGCCGAAGCCGTGGGCCGCGAAATCTATAAGCTCGAAATCCTCGCCGCGTCCGCGCAGCCGGGAAAGTGTCCTTTCTGCCGCAACACGCGCGCGGTCCTGGAAGAATTCATTCACGCCGCCGGCGAGCTCACCTATCTGGTTTCCACTTCGCGCATTCACTCCGGCGGCGAGGAAGACGGTCGCACAATCCATGTGCTCAAGGACATCACCGACCGCCGCGAAGCCGAGCGCCGCTACCGCCGCGAGCGCGACTTCAACCGCAACATTTTGAATAACACACAGAGCATGATCCTGGTTCTCGACACCGTGGGCCTCGTGAGCTATGCCAACCGCCGCTGTTTTGAGGCCGGCTATCGCGAGTCGGATCTGCTCGGCCGCCCGCTGGTCGAGATGATTCCCCAGGCGCGGCGTCCGGCGCTGGCCGAAGCACTGGAGAAAACTCTCGAAGGCACGGCCGTCGACAACCTGGAGCTGCCGGTTTTTCGCGGCAATGGCACCGCCGGGCATTTCTCCATCAGCCTCAGCCCGATGCGCGATGAGGAAGGTCACATCAACAGCGTCGTCGTGGTGATGGCGGATATCACCGACGCCGCGGATCTCCAGGCAAAGTTGATGCACACGGAGAAAATGGCCGCTCTCGGGCAGCTGGTCAGCGGCGTGGCGCACGAAGTGAACAATCCGCTCGCGGCGATTGTGGGCTTCACCGATCTTTTGCTCGAAAATCCGGCGATTCCGCCAGAAGCGCGCGAAGAACTTCGCGTGATCCTCCAAGAAGCGCAGCGCACGCGGGTGATCGTGCAGAATCTGCTCAGCTTCGCGCGGCACATGCCCGCGCAGCACGAGCCGATGCGCGTGAACTCCATCCTGCGGCAGACGCTCCAGCTGCGCGCTTACGACTTTGCGAACCACGGCGTGCAGATATTGGAGCGCTACGAAGACGGGTTGCCGCTCACCATCGGCGACTCGCACCAGCTGCAACAGGTGTTTCTGAACATTCTGAACAACGCCTACGATGCCATTCAAGAAGTGCGTCGCCCGGGGAAAATAGAGATTTCCACGGCGCACCGCGACGGACAGATCGAAATCGCATTTCGCGACAACGGCCCGGGCATCTCGCATCCCGAGAGAATCTTCGATCCTTTTTTCACCACCAAGGAAGTCGGCAAGGGCACCGGCCTGGGCTTGAGCATCTGCTACGGCATCATTCATTCGCATCGCGGCGAAATCGCGGCGCGAAACAACCCAGACGGCATTGGCTGCACCTTCTTCGTGCGCCTTCCGATGGCTCCGCAGAGCGCGGAACTAATGGTCGCGGAAAGCGCGCCATGACCGCGGCCGATATTGCCGGAGGGACTGCCAGATCGCGCATCCTGGTGATCGAGGATGAGCCCGCCGTGGCCGCATTCATTCACACGGCGCTCGAGCGGCGCGGATACGACGTAACCCCGTCGCCATCGGCTGCCGAGGGACTGCGACTGCTCGCGACCGGCGATTTTCGCGGCGTGGTCTCCGATTTCCGCACTCCCGGCGGGATCAACGGCGCCGATCTCCACGATTGGTTGCGGCGCCACCGGCCGGAGCTGGCTTCGCGAATCGTTTTCATCACGGGCGATACCGCCAGCGCCGAAACCCTCAAGCTCCTGCAGCAGGACGGAACACCGTGTGTTGAAAAACCGTTCCGCGTCCGCGAATTGATGGACGCGGTCGAGAAAACCATAGGTAAACCATGAAGGATGAATCGCGCCTCCGTTTTCTGATCGTGGACGATGAACAGAGCATCCGCCGCCTGTGCATGACGGTCGGCCAGGGCTTGAATTTCGTTTGCGCCGAAGCAGAGACGGCCGAAGCAGCGCTGGCCTTGGTCGAAACCGAGCCACCCGACATCGTGGTGACCGATCTGAAGTTACCGAACCTTTCCGGCACGGATCTGCTGCGCAAGACCAAGGAGCTGCTGCCGCGCGCCGAAGTGGCCATCATGACCGGCCACGGCTCGATCGAATCAGCGGTCGAAGCGATGCGAGAGGGCGCTTACGACTACATCGAGAAACCATTTCGCGTAGAGCGCCTGCGCCAGTTGCTTCAGCGCATGGCCGAGAAAGTTCGTCTGGTCACCGAAAATCAATTCTTGCGCGAACGCGTGGACGCTGAGACGAACCTTGACGGAATCACCGGCACGTCTGCAAAAATCCAGTACCTGCCGCGCATGGTCTCGCGTCTGAAGGATATTCGCACTCCCGTCCTGATTACCGGTGAAAGCGGCACGGGCAAGGAGCTGGTCGCGCGCGCCATTCATTTCCGCGGGCCTCTGGGGCCCATGCCGTTCGTCGCGGTCGATTGCGGATCGCTGGTACCGACACTGATGGAAAGTGAGCTTTTCGGCCACGAAAAAGGCGCCTTTACCGGCGCCCTGAAATCGAAGACCGGCCTGTTTCAGGCGGCAAACGGCGGCACGATTTTCCTCGATGAGATCGGCGAGCTGCCGCTGGAGCTTCAGGCGAAGCTGCTCCGCGTGCTGCAGGAAAAGGAAGTTCGCCCGGTCGGCAGCAACGAGACCGTTTCCGTGGACGTTCGCGTGATCGCCGCCACGAACCGCGATCTCGAAGCAGCTTATCGCTCCGGCGCCTTCCGCAAGGATCTCTATTTCCGCTTGAACGTCGTCACGGTGCATTTACCGAGTCTGCGCGAGCGCCGCTCCGACATTCCGCAGCTGGTGCACTGTTTTCTGGACCGCTACGCGCCCGGCGAGAATGTCCAGGTGGCTCCGAGCGTGATAAAAAGTTTTCTGCAGTACGAATGGCCGGGCAACGTGCGAGAACTGGAAAACTGCATCGCGCGCGCGATGGCGCTCGGCGACCATCGCACGATCGACGTGGCCGATTTGCCGCCCGCGATTCGCGGCAACGAGGAAGCCGGCTCCCCGCGCGAGGATCCCTCCGACCTCTCGACTACGGCTCTGGCCGATCTGGAGCGCATGACGATCTTGCGGGTCTTTGAGCAAGCCGGCGGTGACAAAGTGCTCGCCGGGAAAATGCTCGGCATCAGCCGCGCGACCCTCTATCGCAAACTGAAGCGCTACAACATCCCGCTCCGCAATGCGCCACAGGCGCCAAAAGACCTCGTGGCGACGGCGTCCTAAATCCGCATCTTGCCAAAGGACCTGCCGTTGCCCGGGTTCTCGCCCGCCCGGCGATCTCAACCCGCGCCTGAGACGATTTCTGTGTCAGCCTGAGACAATCTCGCGAGACACCGAGGTGTTCGCGCCCGCCGCCACCCCTAACAGAAAGATAAAAAGGCACTTACAATTGACGCCCGGCGCGCGCCTTTGGCTCCCCTCGTGCAAACATCAAGCCACCAGCTTTGGGTCCGATGGGGTCTCGGTGCGCATGGGCGGCACGTCAGGAGAAGAACTGGCCGTGGGAATCGGAGCGGAAGTCGCAGCCAAATCGGCGGTTGCCGATCAGACGTGCGTCGAAAAACTGGCGCATTTGTTCCCGAGCGTTTCACCGGTGCGGATTCCGGTGCGTTTGAGCACCGTGGCGGTCAACGGGCGCGGGCGGCTGGAAGAGCAAACCGTGATCGAATTCGGCACCGCGCGCGAAGTTCTGTTCTCATCGACGCTTCCCCTGGAATTTGAAGATCAAGTGCGCCTGGAAAACTCCGATGGATCGCTGGACACGCGGGCCACCGTAGTTGCTGTGCGCTACCACGGCGGACGAAAGGCTGTTGCGGTGCGATTCGTGGGAGAGGTCGGAAACTGGATCATCAAATCATGAGCCCAAAAACCCCCAGCATGACCACGTTGAATATTCCGCGCCCTACGGCGGACGCAGGAAGCGCCGTCCCGGCTGAATTCGCTTCGCAATGGCAGGAAGCGAGGCTCGTGTATCCGATCTACGCTGCGCTGGCGACGCAATTCGAGCTCGCACCCCTGCCCTACGCGTCGGAAAAGCTTCCGCCCGAGAAGCCCTCGCGCGAAACTTTCGATGGCGTGCTGAAATGGCTTGCGACGATCGATCAAAAGACGCTCGCCTACCAGATTCGCCAGCTTCCGTCCAACGTCTTGAATGGCAGCGAGGCTGCGCTGCGCGCGCTGATTCATCGCCAACTGAAGAAACAGGACAAGACCACCGCCGACCGCGACAAGATCGACCTGCTGCTGGTGCAGTATTTCGCGATGTGCGCGTCCGAAGATCTGGTGCACAAGGAAATCTCGCTCGAAGACGTCGTGCGGATTCTGCAACCCGTGCTGCCCGAAGCTGACGCAACGCCGCTGGAATGGTGCGAACCGCTAGACAAAATCCTCGACAAAACCAGGCAGTGCCAGAGCCTGCGCGACATGATGGAGGACGGCCTGCTCGAGCAAGGGCGCCTGCTGAAGGAAGAAGCGGGCCCGATGTTTTACGATCCCGCGGCTCTGGTGGCATTCACACGTTTCAATTTCCTGCTGCGCCGGGCTTTTATTCGCATGCTGCACGCGGATCTGAGCGCCGTACGTGACGCCCTGGATTCGCTGGACGTGCAGGGCGTGAAGGCGGTCGACTGCCGTCGCGCGGGATTTTCGGCGGCGGAAACGACGCTGCAGCTGCGCTATTTCTGCGAGAACTGGCGCCAGCCGTTCCAGAAGGACTACACGGAAAATTCCGTGCGCCATTCGTTCGAACAGCTGCTGAACATGCGCGCGGACCTGGAAGAAGCGCTGGGGCGCAGGGAAGCCCCCAAGAAACCGACCTCCGACCTTAAAGCACCGACCGTGGGAGGCCTGGGCGCGCATCACGAGGACGACATGCTGGCCATGATGAGCTCCACGCCAGCGGATCTGAGCGATCCTCTCGAACTGGAACCGGTGATCACGAAAAAAGAAAAGGCCGCGCGTGACGAAGCCATTGAAGCCGAAGCGGACGCACGCGCACGCGAGCAGGAACAAGCAACGGCCGCGCAGGCCGCAGCGATCCAGCCGGCGAAACCGGCAGCGGACGTGCCGGCCGCGCCCACGGCAGCCGCGGAAGCGGAAAAGTGCATGGAGCAGATCTGGGAACAGTTGATCGCCGTGCCGCCGTCGCGCGGACGCTCGATGTCCACCGTCGTCTTGCAGGATACGAAGGTGCTGCTCTCGTCGTGGGAAGTTGCTGCGTTCGTCGAAAAGGGCAGCCAGGAATCAGAAGACCTGCGCCGCGCAGTGGTGTCCCGTGCGCTGCTGGGTATGGCCAGCGACAAGCGCAAGCGCAGCGGCGAAGAGAGCGCGCTCGCATCCGCCCTCGCGCTTGCACGCACGGAAGTTTCCTACTTCCAGGGGCGCGTGGAGCAAGCGAAGAAAGCGAAGAACACGGAAGCCGCCGTGAATCTCGGCATCAGCACGAAGCGCCTGCTTTCCTGCATCGAAGGAGCGGAAACACTTCAGTCGTGAGTCCCGCAAAGGAGCCGTAAAGCGTTGCGTCCCGCAAACGTCCTGATCGTTTCGGACGATCCTGAATTCGCCCGCACCCTCACGGCGCGCTGGCAAGCGGAGCGCCACGTTCCGGAAATCACCCTGGTGACCGGCGGCATCTGGCGTCCTGTCGGCGCTGCCGACCACGATCTCGTGGTCATCGGACCCTTGCGCGATGGGGATTCCGCAGCGATTCTGGGCGCAGCAAGCCTTTCCTCGCGCGCCGCCACCATCTATTTCGCCCCAGAGACGAAGAATATCTCCCAGCTGCTGTCGGATTATCCGCTTCTGCTGATCGTGCCGCGAGCCGACGGCTGGGCGGGCACGATCGTGCTCGTGGCAACGGAAGCGTTGCGGCGCGTCGAGGCCGTTCGCCGGGCGCAACGCGCCGAAGGCATGGCGCTCGCATCCCAAGGTCACGCCGCGCTGGGGCGCTACATGCTCGAAGTGCGGCCCAACGTGAACAATGCCCTTACCTCCGTGATGGGCAATGCGGATTTGCTGCTGCTCGAGTGGGGGCAAGCTTCCGCCGAGAGCTTTGAACAAATACAGACGATCCATACGATGGCGCTGCGGCTCAACGAAATCATGCAGCGATTCTCATCGCTGGCGGCCGAAATGCGGGCCGGTGAGAAAGAATCTCAAGCTGAGACACAGGCGGCGCCCTACATCTTGGCGACACGCTAGCGAACCCCCGCGCACACCACGTAACCCACACGAAACAAGCCGCTTGCAAATAGAACTCCCTTTCCCCTTTCGCTCGGACAGGTGGCGCACGAGTTGCAATTATCTCTGCGGGGATTTACGCGCGGAGGTGTGGACGTGGTGATGAAGATTCTGGTAGTGGACGACTCGCAGGCGGAAACCCGCCTGCTTCAATCTGTTTTGCAGCAAGCTGGTTTTCATTCGGTGGCGGTCAACGACCCGACGCGGGTCGAGGAAAAAATCGAGGAGGAGCGTCCCAACGTGATCCTGCTCGACGTGGTGATGCCGCAGCGCAACGGTTTCCAGGTGTGCCGCGATCTGAAGAACCAGGAATCCTACGCCAAGATTCCCGTGATCCTGGTTACCTCGAAGACGGCGCCCAGCGATCGTTATTGGGGCGAGCAGCAGGGCGCCAACGGCTACGTCGCGAAACCGTTTACACCCGATGAGCTGATCAGCGCCGTGAAGAGGTTTGCCTGATGGCGATCGAGCAGGAAAACGGAGCGCTGGCGCTCGGTTTGGATACCGGCGAGTTCCTCGAAGCCGAAATTTCGCCCGAGGACCGGCGCCCGGAGCGGCAGTACTGCGTATTCCGCGCGGGCCGCGAGCGTTTTTGCCTCAATGTCCTGGAAGTAGAGGAAGTGGTCGACTGGCCGATCGTGACGCGGGTTCCGCTGGCGCCCGCGTATCTGATGGGCGTCTTCAATTTGCGCGGCACCATTGTCCCGCTGATGGATATCGCATTCACCGAAGGCCGCCGTCCGGGGCTGCTGCCGAAGCATGTGGTGGTGGCGGCGATCAAGGGCGACGCGCAGCGCGACGATTTGCGCGTGGGCATCGCGGCGGATGAGGTGATCGGAACGTTTTCCGCCGCCGAAGACGCGTTGCTCGATCAGGCGCCGGCGGAGGTGCCGCACTGCCGCGGAATGCTGCGGCATGAGGATCGACTGGCGCTGGTGATCGACCTGCGGCGCGTGGCGGAAGTGTTTCCAGAACCGGTGATTTGATTTCGCGTTTGGGAGTTTCGGGTCCGCGATTTGCGGGATGGTTTTTCAGGCAGAAGAGCGCACACGTTCTCGGGAGGAAGTCATGAAATCTCGGTTGAGTTCGACAATCTGGATGCTGGTGGCCGGGACCGCCGTGGCGTTGTTCGCGGTGCTCGGGCTCGCGTACCACGCGGGCAAGGAATCAGGCGGCATCGCCCTGGCCGATGCGCCGTCGCTGCCCTCGAGCGCGAGCGGACCGCTGTTCGCCGCGTTCGGCCTGGCGATTGCGGCCGCTCTGCTGCTGATCTTCGTGCTCGGCAAGCGCGTGCTGAAACCCGTGGGCGAGCTGGCGAAATTTTCCGAGCGGCTGGTGGCGGGTGACGCCCGCGCGCGCGCAGAGTTCGACAGCGGCGACGAATTCGGCCTGATCGCGGAAAATCTGAACCGCAGCGCCGCGAAGGTAGCGCACGCGGTGACGAACCAGCAGGCCCAGGATTCCCTGCAGCGCAGCATCACGGACCTGCTCAACACGATCAACCAGGTGGCGCGCGGCGATCTGACGATTCGCGGAAAAGTGACCAACGACGCGCTGGGCAACGTGGTTGATTCGGTGAACTTCATGCTCGACAACTTCACCAAGGTTCTCGAGCGCGTCCGCAAGGCCGCCATCGACGTGAGCACCGGCGCGAATCAGATTCGCGAATCGGCCGACGACATGAGCGCCGGCGCCATGCAGCAGGACCAGGAAATCACCAACACATCGAGCGCCGTCGAGGAGCTGACGGTTTCGATGAAACAGGTGTCGAACAACGCGGAAGCCAGCGCCGAAGCCGCGCGCCGCGCGCTCGATGCCGCCGAACAGGGCAACCGCGCAGTGAGCGATACGCTTCAGGGCATGCAGCGCATTCGCGCTTCCGTGCAGGCCACGGCGAAAAAGATCAAGTCGCTCGGCGACCGGTCGCTGGAAATTTCGGAAATCATCAACGTAATCAACGACATCACGGAACAGACCAACCTCCTGGCGCTCAACGCCGCGATCGAAGCCGCGCGCGCCGGAGAAGCTGGCCGCGGATTCGCCGTGGTCGCCGACGAAGTGCGGAAGCTCGCCGAACACAGCCGCAGCGCCACGAAAGACATCGCAGCCCTCATCAAGGCCATTCAGGCGGAGACGAACGAAGCGGTGGTCGTGATGGAAGACGGCACGCGCGAAGTGGAAGTGGGTGCGGGCCTCGCGGATCAAGCCGGGAAAGCGCTCGAAGCGATTTCCAGCGTCGTCCGCCAATCCGCGGAGCTGGTGCAGGAAATTTCACTCGCTTCCAAGCAACAGGTGCGCGGGACGGAGGGCGTCGCAAACGCGATGCAGATCATTTCCGGCATCACCCGGCAGACCACGCAGGGCGCGAAACAGACAGCCGGAACCGTCGGCAACATGGTGAAGCTGTCCGAGCAGCTTAACGAAGCCCTGGCGCAGTTCCGTTCGGGCCGTTCGAACGAGCCCACGCCGATCAACGAAGGCTCGCGGCCCCCCGAACCCGTAGGAGCGCATCGCTAACGGCAATCTCCGCGCCGCTGCGGCCGCTTGAAATCGCCGCCGGCGCTGAACGCCGACTATGAAACAGCATCCAGCAACGGCCGCGCGGCTCACCGAGAGCGAGCTCGATCAGATTCGCATGCTGATCGAGAACCGATCGGCGATTTTGTTCGATTCCTCGCGCGAACGTTTTTTTTCGACGCACGTGCGCGAGTATCTGGCCGAAAAGGGCCTCGCGAGCGGCCACGATCTGCTGGGCCTGGTTCGCGGCTCAAGCATCGAGTACGAAGCGCTGCTCGAGAATCTGCTGACGCAGGAGACCTCGTTCTTCCGCTATCCGGCGGTGTACGAGGCGCTCGAAACGAAAATCCTGCCCGAAGTGCAGGAGCGCAAATTCTGGCAGAACCCGCGGACGCTGCGTATCTGGAGCGCGGGCTGCTCGACCGGCGAGGAGCCGTATTCGATCGCCATCACGCTCTGCGAAGCGCTGAAATTCGCGGAAGCCTGGGACATCGAGATTCTGGCGACGGACATCAGCCGGCGGGCCCTGCGGCATGCCGAGCGCGGCGCGTATTCGCGACGCAGCCTGCAGGAAGCGCCGCCGGAACGCGCGGAGAATTATTTCGAGGCCACGAAACATGGCTATCAGGTGAAGCCGCGCATCCGCCGCATGATTTCGTTCGCGCAGATGAATCTGGCCGAATCGGTGTATGTCGGCAAGATTGATGTCATTTTCTGCATGAACGTGCTGATGTATTTTTCCGAGGAGCGACGACTGGCCATTCTGCGCCGCTTCTATGATGCGCTCGAGCCCGGCGGATACTTCCTGCTGGGTCACGCGGAAACGCTGACGAACGCACCGGTAAAATTCGAGCCGGTGGTGCTGGGCGATTGCCGGATTTATCGCAAGCCGGGCGCGGTGGAGTCCCGCCGCGCGCCCGCGATGGCGGAGGGAGCCCTGTGAACGGGCCGAACCAGGAATCAATCGAGCTTTTCCTTCAGGAGGCTTCCGAGAACCTCCAGTATTTGCGGGAGTACTCCGGCCTTTTGCAGGAATCTTCGACGAAGCCTGAGGATCTCGAAAAACTCTACATCGCCGCGCATACGCTCTCGGGCACCTCCGCGAGCTACGGTTTCCCGGAATTTTCCGAAGTGGCCGCGAAGATGGCGCATATTTTTCATTACGCCATGAATGCCGCACTCACGCCGGATATGCACGGACCGCTCACGGAATTTCTGTCAGACGCGATTTCCGTGCTTGAGTTCGACTTGCTGCAAATCAGCTCCACGGGCGTAGAGACTTCCGAAGACATCGCCGCGTTCAAGCAGCGCTACGCGTTTGCGTTCCCTTCCGCGCCGCCGGCCGAAACCGAGGCTGACCAAGAAGTGTCTGCGGTCGCAGGATCGATCGGGGCCGGCGAACCTATTCCCGAAGTTTTCCCGGCCGTTTCCTACGTCGCGGGCCTGCCGCAGGATGGCGAGGTGCCGGACGAAGTTCTCGAATTCTTCGTTCCCGAGGCCGAGGAGCATTTGCAGGCCGTCACCGAATGCCTGCTGGCGCTCGAAGGGAATCCGAACGCGGATGACATCAACCGCCTTTTCCGCTCGATGCACACGGTGAAGGGCTCCGCCGCGCAAGTCGGCCTGCACCGGCTTTCGGCCGTGGCTCATCGCGTGGAGGACTTGATCGGGCGCTTGCGCGACGGTGAATTGCAGCCGAGCGCGGAAATTGTCGATGTGTTGCTCGAGTCCGTCGATGTGCTGAAGCAGTTTCTGCATCGGCAGTGGGCCAGCGAAGCGGAGATGGCGGCGGCCGTCGATCCGCTACTGGCGCGAATGGCGGAGCTGGCGCCGGAAGAACTGGCTGAAGAGACGGCATCCTCGGAAGCGGCTGTGTCGAGCGTGGAGTCGGTTGCGTCAGCCCCCCTTGCGGCGCAGGCGACGTCCGTGCGTCCTGCGGCCGCCGGGCAAGCCCAGGCGCAGTCGCAAGGCTTGCCGCAAGCCAAGTCCGTGCGCATTTCTCTGGAATGGCTCGATCGCATGATGAACGCGGTGGGCGAGCTGGTGATCAACCGCACGCGCATGCTCGGCCGCCTCACGGAGCTCGCGAAGCTCGTCGAAGTGCTGCAATTTTCCAAGGCACGGCTCGCCGGCAAAGTTTCCGACTTCCAGGAGAAGCACGAATTCAGCCGCATCTCGAGCACGCTCCCGCCCGGCGCCCGGCAACCGCTGCCGACCGACACGCTGCGGCCCTCATCCGGTCCGCTTTCGCCGATCAGCACCAGCGACCTGCTTGAGTTCAGCGATCTTGAAATGGATCGCTACGACGACTTCAATATATTGTCGCGCTCGCTGACGGAAATCTCCGCGGACGTCAGTGAAGTACTGACGCAGCTGGAAGGCTTCATGGGCCGCGTCGATTCCGATATCGACGAATTCACCAAGCTCGCACACCACTTGCAGGACGAAATCACCGCTGCGCGCATGGTGCCGATCGGGAACCTTTATACGCGCGTTTCGCGGACCGTGCGCGACGCGGTGAAGGCCGCCGGGAAACCGGTCGACCTGCTACTCGAAGGCGCCGAAACCGAACTCGACAACAACATCGTCCAGCACATTTCCGATCCGCTGATTCATCTGGTGCGCAATGCCGTGGCGCACGGGATTGAGGACCCGGATGCGCGACGTCGGGCCGGCAAGCCCGAAAAAGGCCGGGTCGCGGTACGTGCCTACCATCGCGGCAATCACATTTTCATCGAGGTGGAAGACGACGGCCGCGGAATCGACTACGAGAGCGTGCGGCAGAGTATCGTCGATTCCGGCACGATGACCTCGGTGGCGGCCTCGGAGCTGAGCGAGCGCGAGCTGCGTGAAGTTCTATTCCGTCCAGGGTTCTCCACGGCTTCGTCCACGTCTGAATTGGCCGGGCGCGGCGTGGGTCTCGATGTGGTCCGCTCGAATGTCCACGCGCTCAACGGTGAAATCGAAGTGCGTTCCGAAACCGGCCGGGGCGCGTGCTTCACGGTGAAACTGCCGCTCACGCTGATCATTTCCCAGGCGCTGTTCATACGCTGCGGGACGTCGGTCTTCGCGTTCCCGCTGGCCGTGGTCGAGGAGATTCGCCGGCTCAAGCCCGAAGAGATCGAAGACGTTGGCGGAAAGCTGCTCACCCGCGTGCGCGGGGAGGTCACGGAAGTCGTTCGTCTCGATTTGCAGCTGGCGCTCCAGCCGCTTGAGCCTTTGAACGGCTATTTCCACATGGTCATCGTGAAAGTCGCGGGACGCCATGTCGGAGTGGTGGTCGAAGAAGTCCTCGGCAAGGACGAAATCGTCATCAAGAATCTCGGCGACTATCTCCGCCGCGTGAAGCTGTTCCCGGGCACCACCATCGCCTCTGACGGCAGCCTGATCCTGCTGATCGACCTCAACCGCCTCGTCAATGCCGATACGGCCGAGCGCCATGCATTGCCGGCATCATCTCCCGCCGCGCGCGTTTTTGCGCCCGGAGCGGCCGCGGTCGCCGCAGGCAGCATTCCGTCCGAGGCGGTCGACGCGATTGAGAACGATCGTGTAGTCGTTGTCGCCGACGATTCGATCAGCGTCCGCAAATTCGTGGGCCGCATGCTCGAAAAGGCCGGCTATCGCGTCAAGCTGGCTTCCGACGGTCTTGAAGCTTCCGAAGTGGTCGCGCAGGTCGGCTGCCACCTGGTCGTCACCGACCTCGAAATGCCGCGGATGAACGGCTATGAGCTGATGGCGCATCTCCGGCAGAATCCCGCGACCAGAAAAATTCCCGTGCTCGTCGTCACGTCGCGCGCCGGAGCCAAGCATCGGGATCGTGCCATGAAGGAAGGCGCATCCGGCTTCCTCACCAAACCCGTGCAGGAAGACCAATTGATCGCTACGGTCGAAAGCCTCATCGGCAGCGACGCCGAAAAGGGACGGCCCGCCGCGCGCGTGCCGCTACGGCAGGATTGAAATGATGAAGATGGGCGACAAAAAAATCCGCGTGCTGGTAGTGGATGACTCCGCCTTCATGTGCAAGGTGCTGCAAGAGATCATCAACTCCGATCCGCAGATGGAAGTGGTGGGCCAGGGGCGCGACGGCCGCGACGGCGTCGCGCTGGCGGAATCGCTGCGACCCGACGTGATCACCATGGACATTAACATGCCGCACGTGGACGGCCTGCAAGCCACCGAGCTGATCATGACGCAGCATCCGCGGCCGATCGTGATCGTCAGCTCGGAATCGCGGGAGGGCGCTGCGAGCACTTTGAAGGCCTTGGAGCTCGGCGCCATCGATTTCGTGCCGAAACCCTCGAGCGGCATCGACCTCGACATGAAAACCGTGCGCGAGGAGCTGACGCGCAAGTTAAAACTCGCCTCGAAAGTCCGCGTGGTGCGCACCGCGACGCGCTCGAAGATCGGCTCGGCGTCGGTGCCCGTGGCCGGCGCCACGGAATTTTCCGGAATGACGCCGTCGGTCGGGCAAAACGGCGGGAAAATCCCCATGGTGGCGATCGCGGCGTCGACCGGCGGTCCCGCTGCCGTGACGCGCGTGGTCGCAGGCCTCCCGAAAGACTTGCCCGCCGCGGTTTTCCTGGTGCTGCACATGCCGGGAGCATTTACCAAACAGTTCGTGATGCAGCTTTCGGAAGTGTCCGCGCTGCCCGTGAAAGAAGCGGAGAACAATGAAACCCCGCAGCCGGGCACGATCTACCTTTGCCCCGGCTCGCATCACCTGAAGCTTTCCTTCGGCGGAAAAATCTTGCTCGACGGCGGAGAGCGCATCGAAGGCTACCGCCCGTGCGCGGATCTGGCGTTCGACACGATCGCCGCGTACGCGCGCGCCATGGCCGTCGGCGTCGTCCTCACCGGCATGGGCAACGATGCCGCAAAGGGCGTGCGCATGATCAAGGCCGCCGGCGGCTACGTGATGGCGCAGGACGAGGCGACCTCCATGATTTTCGGCATGCCCGCCGAAGCGATCGCCACCGGCGCCGTCGAAGAAATCCTGCCGCTTGACAACATCAGCGGCGCCATCGAAAAGCGCGTGGCAAAATTGTGCAAGCTCGTACCGGTGGCCACGCGATGACGCCGACGATGACGCAAACGACAGCGAACAAGGTGACGTCCTCGGCCGCGCCCAGTGAGAAGCCGCGACGCGGAGGCCATCCTGAAACCGTGGTGCTCTTTTACGTGGCGAACCAGATGTTCGCCATTGCCGCCGATTCCGTGCAAGAAATCCGGAGCACCGATAGCCTCGCGGGCGCCGCGAACGAAATCGAAAATCCGGAGCTGCCAAAAGTGCGTCACACGATCAACCGCAGCGGCCGCATCTACTACGTGGTGAACGCAGCACAGCATTTCGGCCTGCCGGTCACGCGGCCGGCGCTCGTGCTGATCCTGCGCCAGTTTCGCGCCGCCGTGCTGGTCGATCGCATCGATCGCATGGCCGAAATTCCCGGAGTCTATCCGTTGCCGCTCGCGTTCACGGGAGAGGAGCGGCGCTGGTATCGCGGCCTGGCGTACCTTGACGATTCCGTGATTCCCGTGGTCGAACCGACCGGTTTTCTGGCCCCGCAGGAATTTCAACAGCTCGATCGCGCGCACAAACTGGCGCTCGAGCGCGAAGCCGCATCGGCGGTAGAGGCATGAGCTCGATCGCCCACATGGCCGAAAACGCGGCGGAGAATTCCTTCGTGCTGCTCAAGATCGGTCACCGCCGCGTGGCATTGCCAGCCGCATTGGTTGCAGAGCTCGCACCGCCCGTGCGACTGCATACGTTTCCGCACACGACGCCGATGCTCGCAGGAGCGATCGTCCGCCGCGGCCGCGTAATTCCCGTAATCGATACGGAGCCCATACTCGGCGGCAAGTCGCCAGTTTCGCACAGGTTTTATCTGATCGCGCACCGCCGGATCGGTGAAACGACCGAACTCGGCGCGATTACCGTGAACGGCGAATGCGAACTGGCAAGCGGCGAAATGCAGCCGCCGGCCATGGATCGGCCTGCCTATGTCGCAGGAACACTGGCGGTCGGCGACGAATCACTCGACGTGCTCAATCTCGACGCATTCTCGGCGGCGAATTCGCAGGAGGCGCGGCTGTGAACGCACCTGCGAATCTTCCGCGCATTCTGTTGATCGATAGCAACGTCTATTTCGTCAAGCGCCTCACCGATGCGCTCCAACACGTCGGATTTGAGGTCGTGCAAAGCGGGCAAGCCGCCTACGCGCTCACCATGCTCGAATGGAATATGCCCGCCGCCATTGTCTGCGCCACGAATCTGCGCGAGATGAGTGCCTACGAAATGGCCCCGATTCTGCGCGCCGACCCGAAGACGCAATCGATTCCGCTGATCGCCGTTGGTACCGGGGGAGATCAGGCGTTGATGGAAGCGTACCGCGCAGGCTGTGACGATTACGTCGATCGTCGCCTGCCGCCCGGGGATATTGCAGCGCACATCCGCAGTTTTCTGGTGAGCCGCCAGGACGGATTTCAACCCACGCAGATGCTTTCAACGGCGGAAACCGCGCTCAGCGGCAGCCTGTCGCATCTCGATCTCGCCGGAGTGATGCAGATGCTCGGCCAGGCGCAGCAAACCGGCGCGCTGCATATCAACGCGCACGATACCGACGGGATCATTTTTTTCGAGGGCGGCCAGATCGTTCACGCCGAATGCGATTCGCTGTTCGGCGACGAAGCCGTCACTGAAATCGTGAAAACCTGCCAGAGCTGCACCGCGGGCGTCTACAAATTCATTTACGGCGCCACGGCCGCGCAGCGCACCGTGCTGCGCTCGGCTACCGATCTTCTTCTCGACGCCATGCGCGAATGGGACGAGGAAAAGCTCAGCGCCGAAGAATCCGGCGCGCAGAACGAAAACGATCCTGCAGAGAAGGAGTCGTCATGAACGAATCCTCAACCCTCACGGCCGCAGGCGTTCCCACGGTCTATTTCATCGACGATAGCGCCACGATGCGCGAGGTGATCAAGATCGCCTTCCGGAAGGAAAACATTCACGTGGTCACGTGTCCCGATGCGGCCACGGCGATCGCGCAGTTCGACCTTACCGCTCCCAATGCTGTGATCACCGACGTAATCATGCCGGACAAAGACGGCTACGAGGTTTGTCAGTTCATCAAGCAACACGCGCGGTTGGGCGCCACACCGGTGATCCTGATGTCCGGCGTGGTGAATCGCGCCGTTGCGGAAAAAGCCATGGCCGTTCGCGCCGACGAGCTGATCCGGAAACCGTTTCAGCCCCAGGACCTGATTGCGCGGGTAAAGAATCTGCTGAATCCGAAGTCTCCGCGCGCAAACCCGATCGAAACCTCCGTGGATGAATCGACCGAGGCGCCCAAACCGGCGGCGCAAGCGCTCTCCGGGCTCTTCGCTCCGAGTCCAGTGCCCGCGACGAACCCGGCATCGGGCTTTGCACCGCCCGCTCCTCGCTCCGTGTTCCCACCCGTCGCGCCGCCCGCGCCAAGACCGGTCGCCGCCTCGCCCGCTCCTCCGGCCCCGCGTCCGGTGGTTCCCGTTGTCACGGCTGCTCCGGCTGCGGCCCCGGCGGAAGTACAGAAATTGCGCAACGAAGTGCGCCGCCTGGAGATGCTCATCAAGAAATTGCAGGCGGAACTCGAAGCCGAGCACAAATATTGCGAAGCGCTCGAAGCTCACTTCAAGACCCAGCAGGAATCCGAATAGCTCGTTTTGCGCCCGGGCGCTCTTTCCCGGGATGGCCCCCGAGGATTTTGAGAAACTCCGGAAGTTCGCACCGCCGAACCGTCCTGCCGCGCGACGCGCATCGGCCGCCATGCGCGAGCGCAATTTCAGGTGATCGCGGGGTCCTACGCGCCGGCCGATGATAGCCCGCTTGATTTGACACCGACCGGGGAGGCGCTCGAGGCGCTGGTTCGACGGCCGTTGCGCAAGGGAACTGTCACGCAAGACGAACTCGGAAAAGAGCTCGAAAAACCCAAGATCGTCGAGCGGCGAGTGCATCGCTCGCTCACTCCGGAGCTCAATTACTCGAGTCCTTGCGCGTGCAGAAATTCGCGCGCGACTTCGGCTGTATCCCGGTCTTCGCCCGCCACCGCGTAATTCATCTTCTGCATTTCCATGTCGGAGATCTTGCCGGAGAGTTCGGCGATGGCTGCGCGCACCTCGGGATGCCGCGCGAAAGTGTCTTCGCGCACGATGGGCACGGCTTCGTAGGGCGGGAAAAAGTGCTTGTCGTCGGCGAGGATGACCAGGTCGCGCGCGGCGATGAGCCCGTCGGTAGAATTTCCCGCCACCAGGTCCACCTGTTTTTCGAGCAGCGCGCGATAGAGAAGCCCGAGATCGAGAATGCGCGGCGTCGAGGCGAACTGAAGCCCGTAGACGCGCGCCAGACCCGGATAGCCGTCGGGTCGCTCCATGAATTCGTATCCGAATCCGGCGCTCCATTTGCGCGCGTAGGGCCCGGCCTCACTGAGCTTGCTGATGTGCAGGTTGCGCGCGTCTTCGCCGCGAATCACGATGGCGAACGTGTTGTTGAAGCCAAGTGACGGCAGCACGTCGAAATGGAAGCGCTGCTTGTATTCCGACTGCACTTGGGCGAAGACCCCGGCCCGATCGCTCTCGATCGGGTCTTTCAGGATCGCGGTGAGCGCCGTGCCGGTGTATTCGACATAGGCATCGATGCGTCCGGCGAGCATAGCCTGCTGACAGATGTAGCTGCCGGCCAGGTAGAAGCGGCGCTCGACGCGGAGGTGCGTGTGAGCTTCGATTTGCTGGGCGAGGATTTCGCCGAGAAGGGCCTGCTCGGGAAAATTCTTCGAGCCGATGACGATGGTATCGGCGCGATGATCGGCGCACCCGGCCAACGAGACCACCAGCACGGCGCACACGGCGACGCCCAGGGGGTGTAGCGAGCTGCCGCGCGAGGATTTCATCTGGTTTTCACCGTGCGGACCGCAGGCGGCGCTCCAGCACGCTGAGAATGAAATCGGCGAGCAAGGCGAGCGCTGCGGCGGGAATTGCGCCCGCGAGAATCAGGCGGTTATTAACCATTGCCAGGCCGCGGAAGATGAATTCGCCGAGCCCTCCTGCGCCGACGGCCGCGGCGATCGTAGCGATGCCGATGGTGAGCACGGTGGCGATGCGGATTCCAGCCAGGACGGTCGAAAGCGAAAGCGGCAGCTCGACTTGAAACAGGATCTGGCGGGGAGTCATACCCATACCGCGCGCGGCTTCGCGGACGGCTGGGTCGACGCCAGTGATTCCCGCGGCGGTATTGCGGATGATCGGCAGCAGGGCGTAGAGCGTGAGCGCGGTGATGGCAACGCGATCGGCGCGGTCGCCAAGCCAGGGTGTGGGAAGCAGAAAGCCGAGAAGCGCAAGGCTCGGGATCGTTTCGGCGATGTTTGCGCCGCCAAGAATGGGCTTCGAAAGCCAGGAGCGGCGCGCGACGAGGATTCCGAGTGGCACGCCGATGGTAATGGCCAGAGCCATGGTGGCGGCGACGAGCCAGATGTGTTCGAGCGTGCCCTGCAGGATTTCGCCGGAATGCTGCGAGAAGAACGAGAGCGTGTTCATTGGCCCCTCTCAAATTGTTCGAGGTCGCGGATTTGCTGTGCGTAGGCGATGGCGACCGGTTCGCTAGACCGCAGAAACTCCTTCGGCGCGTAGAGTCCCTTGAGCTCGCCGGATTCCATCAGGCCGATGCGCGTGCCGAGCAGGAGCGCTTCGCTGGTGTCGTGCGTGACGATGACGATGGTTTTTTGCAGGCGCTGCTGGAGCGCGACAAATTCGCGGCGAATTTCGACACGGGTCAGCGGGTCGAGGGCGCCGAATGGCTCGTCCATCAGCAGGATGGGCGGATCGGCGGCCAAAGCGCGGGCCACGCCGACGCGCTGGCGCTGACCGCCGGAAAGTTCGTGCGGGTAGCGCGGCAGAAATTGCGTGGCGTCGAGTCCCACGAGCGCGACGAGCTCCTGCGCCCGAGCGCGGATGCGCTCGGGTGGCCAGTTTTCCAGGCGCGGCACGAGCGATATATTCTGCTCGACGGTGTAGTGCGGGAACAGGCCCGTTTCCTGGATCACGTAGCCGATGTGGCGGCGGAGCGCGATCGGGTCCCAATCGAGCGTCGAACGGCCTTCAATCAGGACCTGCCCGGCGGTGGGCTCGTTCAGGCGATTGATCAGTTTCATCGCCGTGGTTTTTCCCGCGCCGCTGCGGCCGAGCAGGACGAGGGTCTCGCTGCGGCGCACGGTGAGGTTGAGGCCTCGGAGAAGCTCCTGGCCGCCCGGTAATCGGTAGCCCGCGTCGCGAAACTCGATAATGGCGTCGGGTGCGGCGGCGGTTGGGTTCGTCATTTTGTGGCTCGCGTGGAGGGTTTCATTCCGAGGTACTCGCGGATGTCGGTCAAAACGCGAGCCAGCATATCTTGTGTCAGCCTGCCGGTGAACGTGTTTTGCTGGCTGGGATGGTAGGAGGCGAACAGCCGCGGCAGATCGCCGGGCAGCGTGTAGCTGACGCCGTGGGCGAAGCGATACCCGGCGGCGGACTGGATGATACCGCGCTGGCGGAGCAGGCCGAGGTAGCTGCGCATGGCGATGCCGCCGAGGGCGAGCAGGGCGCGCGGCTTCAGGATTTCTAGATCGCGTTCGAAATACGGGCGGCAGTTCGCAAGCTCCGATGGCAGAGGCTTATTCGCGGGCGGCGCGCATCGCAGCGAGGCGGCCATGTAGGTGTCGATGAGCGCGAGACCGTCTTCGCGGTTTGTGGAATGCGGCTGATTGGCGAAGCCGGCGCGATAGAGCGCTTCGTAGAGAAAATCGCCGGAGCGGTCGCCGGTGAACATTCGTCCGGTGCGGTTGGCGCCGTGGGCGGCGGGGGCCAGGCCGAGAATCAGCAGCTTCGCGTGCGGGTCGCCGAAGCCGGGGACGGGCTTGCCCCAATAGTCCCAGTCGCGGTAGGCGAGGCGCTTTTCGGCGGCGACCGTTTCGCGATATTTGACGAGGCGCGGGCATTGGCGGCAGGTGATGATCTCGCGGTTAAGTTCGTTGAGCTGGCGAGAGGGGGTCATCGGGGCCTCGTCGGGCAGACTCGACGCCGATTGTTTGTTTTCAGTGGGTTACAGGGGTTTCCGCTCGGTTTCCTTGTCGAATCGGAATGCACGCGGGAGTCCGGGTAAAGCAGGGCGCAAAGGGAGGGCTCGTCGGAGGCTTCTGACCCTGGCGCGGGCTCCGTTTTTCTCCGGAATTCCAGTGTGGCGCTCATCTATTTTCCGAAACTTTGTTGTTTGCGGTGCCTCTAACTATTTGGGCGGCTGCGCACGTCGTAGGGTAGCATCCGCCGCCGGTGACGCAAGGGTTGAGGCCTGTAGACTTCGGAGGAAATCGAGATTCATCGCAGAGACTTAGAGAACCGCGGGGAAAAGGCGCGGTTGATGACGGACGGTTGCCAAGAAATTGTGTCGGGCACGATATATCGTGCCACTGCGAAACCGGCGATGGTATAACGCGAGGCGCGAATACGACGATGATTGACGGGCGCGAAAAAATTGTGGTTGTCGAAGAGGATCCGGCGAGCCGCGAGCTGTTGCGCTTGGCGATCGAAAGCGCGGGATACGAGGTTGGCGTTGTCGCGACGGCGCAGGAAGGCCTGGAAACTGCGCGCCAACCGGGCACGGATTTGCTGGTGCTCGATGCTGCAGCGGTCGGTGTGAACTCGCCGAGCGCGCGCCAGACGCTGGCGACAATGCGCGGAGCGGCTGTGACGGAGAACGTCCGCGTGATTCTGTTGACCGGGCCGACCGCGGACGATCGCGCAGCGGGACTTGATTTGGGCGCCGACGATGCGATCTCACGGCCGTGGGATGCTGTCGAGCTCTTGGCGCGCGTGCGATCGCAGCTGCGCGTGCTGCGCGTGGACCGGGAGCTTCGAGACAAGATGCGGCTGGCGGAAGAGGGCCAGCAGATCGCGCATACGGCGTTTGATGCGCTGGCGGTTACCGAGCGGATGGCAACGAACGCGGTGTCGCTCGACCACAGGTTGAAGCTGGGGCTGGCGGGCGTGTTTGCCATCGCGCTGGTGATGGGCGCGACCTATTTCCTGTTCGCCCACAGCGCCCGGAAGGATCTGGCGCGGACGACCTCCACGATCGCGCGCCTGGAACGCGGCGTCCTGACGCAGCAGGACTTGATGGCGGAGGCGCGCCGGATTCGCGGGACGCAGCCGAGCAGCGCGACGGCGCCAGCGGGGGCGAACGATCTCGAAAAGCAGGCGGCGGATTTGCAGGCGAAAATGGCCGCCGGAGGCGCGAACGCGGACCTGCAAAAGCAACTGGACGACACAAACGCGCGCCTGAAGCGGATCGAAGAGCAAGGCGACGCGGCGGAGAATTTGATTCGCATGGATGTGGACAGCGTGTGCCTGTTGCACGTATCGGTGGCGTTTCGTAATCAGCAGAATGGCCAGCGGCTGCGCTACGCAGGACTGAACAGCCAGGGCGAGCCGCTGCAGGATAGCGACGGCAAACCGGTGCTGACGCTGGAAGGAAACGGTCCCGAAGTGAAGGTGGACGTGTTCGGGACGGGGTTTCCGGCGGGACCGGAAGGGCGCATCATTACCAACCGGCACGTGGCGCAGCCGTGGTGGGGCAACGACGAACTGAGCGACCTGACGAACCAGGGATTTACGCCGGAGATTTCGTCGATCCATGCGTATTTCCCGAACGACCCGCGCGCGTTCAACGCCGAGATCAACGAAATTTCGAAGGACACGGACCTAGCCTCGATGCGCGTCAACTTGAAGGATTTGAAGCGCCAAGTGTTGACGATCGACGCGGGAAAGACGGCGGCGGTCACGGGCGAGCCGATCGTGCTGATGGGTTATGCAACGGGGCTCGCGGCCATCCTGGCGCGCACGGATGAGGACACGGCCCAGAGCATCATGAGCCACAGCGGTAGCGACGTTTCGCAGGTTCTCGATGAGCTGGCGCGCCGCAATTTAATTCATCCGCTCATCACCCAGGGTCACATCGGAGATATTTTGCCGGATAAAATCGTTTTTGACGCGCAGACCACTTCGGGCGGATCGGGCGGTCCGCTTTTCAATAAAGACGGAAAAGTAATCGGCGTTACGTTTGCGATTCTCAAGGGATTTGGCGGGTCGAATTTCGGAATCCCCATCCGATTTTCGGAGCCGCTGCTTGCCGTTTCCGCCGTGCACGGCGCGAATTGACCTCGGGCTCCCGACCCTACTAGCACGCATCAATCTGCGGCGTAACAGGGTAAAATCATACGCTTCCCTGCGGCTTGCTGGGATCGGGGCGTTTGGCGCATGAAAACGAGCTCACAGGAGAGAACTATCCTTGACCGGATCGTCGAGGCTCGTCGCGCTTCAGTGGCACACCGCAAACGCGTGCTGCCCGATGTGGCGCTGAAGATCGCCGCGGAAAAAAACGAACCGGCGCGGGATTTTTTCGGCGCGTTGGCGCGCGACGGTGCTTTCAACGTGATTGCGGAGCTGAAGAAGGCGTCCCCTTCCAAGGGCTTGCTGCGCGAGAACTATGCGCCGGCGGATCTGGCGGCGGCACTCGCCGGTGCCGGGGCGGCGGCGCTGTCGGTGCTGACGGAAGAGGAATTCTTTCTGGGCTCGCTTGGAGATTTGAAACTTGCGAAGAAGGCTGCCGCCGTACCGATCCTGCGCAAGGATTTCATCGTGGATCCGTGGCAGGTATGGGAGGCGCGGGCGGCCGGCGCGGACGCCTTTTTGCTGATCGTGGCAATTTTGGGCGACGAGGCGTTGCGCGAGCTGTTGGAATTGGGCCGCTCGCTCGGGATGGAGCCGCTGGTCGAAGTGCATTCACGCGAGGAAACGGTGCGGGCCATGGCGTCGGGTGCGCGGATCATCGGCGTAAACAATCGCGATTTACGGGATTTCAACGTGCGGATTGAGACTTCGCTGGAATTGATCTCGGAAATTCCTGAGGAATGCGTTGCGGTTAGCGAGTCGGGGCTGCGGACGCATGAGGATTTGGTGCGGCTGCGGAAAGCCGGGTTTGATGCGTTCTTGGTGGGCGAGCATTTAATGAGGTATGCGGAGCCCGGAGAGCTGTTGCGAGAGTTGATCGGCGGGTAATTTCAAAAAACCCGATGGTGAAGGTGAAAATTTGCGGGATTACGAATTGGGCGGATGCGCGGCGGGCGATTGAGAGCGGCGCGGATTTGCTGGGGTTCAATTTTGTGCGCACGAGCCCGCGGTATGTGACGCCGGCCAAGGCCCGGCGCATGGTGAAGAAGCTGCCGGGGAACATTTCGGCGGTGGGCGTGTTTGAGAATGAGTCGGAAGAGACGATGCTCGAAATTGCGCGAAGCGTGGGGCTGCGGCAGCTGCAATTGCACGGCGATGAATCGCCGGCAATGGTCGCACGGCTGGCGCGGAACCCCGAGCGGCTGGGCGTGATCAAGGCGCTGCGAGTGAAGAAGCCGTTTCGCGTGGCGCGGCTGGCGGCGTACAAGCGCGCGGGTGCGATTTTGCTGGATGGGTTCAGCCGGCACGCGCGCGGCGGGACCGGGAAAACGTTCGATTGGAACCTAGCGCGACGGGCCAAGCGGCATGGGCGGATTTTTCTGGCCGGCGGCCTGACGCCGGAAAACGTGGGGGAGGCGATTCGGGCGGCGCGACCTTATGCGGTGGATGTCTGCAGCGGAGTAGAATCGCGGCCAGGGAAAAAAGATGCGCTGCGGATGCGCAGGCTGGTGCGAGCAGTGAAAGGTACGCGAGGAAGAGTGCGATGAGTCACACGGCCGATGTGGTGAACGAGCGCGGTCGGTACGGCCCTTACGGCGGGAGATATGTTCCCGAGACGCTAATGGCCCCGCTTGAGGAGCTCGAGCGGGTCTATGCGGAGGCGTGCGCCGATGATCGCTTCAAGCTCGAGCTGGATATGCTGCTCCACAATTTCGCGGGCCGGCCGACGCCGCTGCAGTTTGCGTCTCGGCTGACGGAGCATTTCGGGACGGCGCGGATTTATTTGAAGCGCGAAGACCTGCTGCACACCGGCGCGCACAAAATAAACAATTGCGTGGGCCAGGGCCTTCTGGCCGCGCGCATGGGGAAAAAGCGCGTCATCGCGGAAACGGGCGCCGGGCAGCACGGCGTGGCGACGGCGACGGTGGCGGCGCGGCTGGGGCTTTCGTGCACGGTCTACATGGGCACCGAGGACATGGAGCGGCAGCGGCTGAACGTGAATCGCATGCGGCTGCTGGGCGCGGAAGTGATCGGCGTAGACGCGGGCAGCAAGACGCTGAAGGATGCGATCAACGAAGCGATGCGCGACTGGGTGACCAACGTGAGGACGTCGCACTATCTGCTGGGGTCGGTGCTGGGCGCGCATCCCTATCCCATGATCGTGCGCGATTTTCAGAAAGTTATCGGCGAAGAGGCGCGCGAACAAATCGTGCGCGTGGAAAAGCGGCTGCCGGATTATTTGTATGCCTGCGTGGGCGGCGGGTCGAATTCGATAGGGCTCTTTCATGCCTTCCTGGGCGATCCGGACGTGAAGATGGTGGGCGTGGAGGCGGGCGGGCGCGGCAAGGGCCTGGGCGAGCACGCGGCGCGGCTGGCGGCTGCCGAGGGATTTTCCGGCGCGCGGCCCGGCGTGCTGCAGGGAACATATACCTTCGTGCTGCAAACCGCCGACGGGCAGATTGCGACAACGCATTCGGTTTCGGCCGGGCTGGATTATGCGGCGGTGGGGCCGGAGCATGCCTGGCTCGCCGATCAGGGCCGCGCTGAATACACAGCGGTGATGGACGACGAAGCGATCGCCGCGGCGAAAATGCTGGCGCGCACGGAGGGAATTATTCCGGCGCTGGAATCCGCGCACGCGTTTGCGGAGCTCGCGAAGCGCGCGCCGAATATGAAGAAAGGCGAGGTCGTGATCGTGAATCTTTCCGGCCGCGGCGATAAGGACATGGGAACTCTCTCCCAATATGTCTGACGCGGGCCATCCACGAAAAACTGTCGGATTGGATGGGGCGCCCGGGAATCTGGGCCGCGACGGGCGGATTTCGCGGCGATTTCGCGCGCTGGCGGAGGCTGGCGAGCTGGGGCTGGTGGCCTACATCACGGCGGGGGATCCATCGCTTGCGGCGAGCGAGAAAATCGTGCTCGCAGCCGCGGAAGCCGGCGCGGACGTGATCGAGCTCGGCGTGCCGTTCAGCGACCCGGTGGCGGACGGGCCGACGATCCAGCGGGCGAGCGAGCGTGCGCTGCGGGGTGGAGCGACGCTCGCGGGCGTGATCGACCTGGTACGGCGCGTGCGCACGGCGTCGGATGTTCCGCTGATCCTTTTCAGTTATTTCAATCCGATTTTGCAGATGGGCGTGGAGAAATTCGCCGATGCGGCGAGCGCGGCGGGTGCGGACGGCGTGTTGGCCACGGATTTGACTCCGGAGGAAGCGGGCGAGTATCGGAAGGCGCTGCAGGTGCGCGGTCTCGATACGATTTTCCTGGCGGCGCCGACTTCTACCGACCAACGCTTGGAGATGATTGCCGGGTGCTCGAGCGGATTCCTGTACTTGATTTCGCGCACGGGCGTCACGGGCGAGCGGGATTCGATGCCGGAGGATTTGCCGGCGCTGGCGCGGCGCGTGAGGCGAGCGACGAAATTGCCGCTCGCGGTTGGGTTTGGGATATCTCTACCCGAGCACGTGTCCGTGCTGGGCGGAATTGCGGATGCGGCCGTGGTTGGGTCGGCGCTGATGGCGGAGATTGAGAAGTCCGCGACGGTGGATGCTGCGGTTGCCGCCGTGGCCGCCCGGGTTCGGGTGTTGAAGCAGGCGGCGCGCGCGGGGATCAGCCGGCGATCGGCGGAATAGAAGTTGGCGCGATCGTCGTTGGCAGGTCGCTTGAATTGGTTGCTGGCGAAACAAGACTCGCTGCGGATGAGGCTGCGCACTTCCAAGGTGCGTCGCGCCAATCGTCTACCTCGGAACTCAAGCTCCTACCCCTGGAATCCAACCTCCAAACCAAGAGTGCCGCGCGGAAGGCCGCGCCACTCCATCGAGTCCTTTGTAGTAAACTTCGCCTTTCCGGGACATTCAACAGGGGCGGAACGCTTGGATAAGCGTGTGGCCAATGCGGAGGCGGTGATTGGGCGCGTAAAGGAAGGCGCGACGATCCTGATGGGCGCGTTTGGCACCAGCGGCGTGCCGGAAAACCTGATCAACGCGCTGATCCGGCAGGGGACGAAGAATCTTACCGTGGCTTCGAATAATCCGGGGATCGACGGGTACGGCATCGGCGCGCTGCTGGAAAACCGGCAAGTGAAGAAACTGATTGCCAGCTATGTGGGCAGCAACAAGTTTTTTGAGAAGCTCGCGCTGAACAATGAAATCGAGATGGAACTGAATCCCCAGGGGACGCTGGCGGAGCGAATGCGCGCGGCCGGAGCGGGCATCCCGGCGTTTTTCACGCCCACCGGATACGGCACCATGGTCGCAGAAGGCCGCGAAGTGCGCGAGTTCAACGGGCGTCCGCATATCCTGGTGCCGGCGCTGCGCGGGGATTTCGCGTTCGTGAAGGCGTGGAAGGGCGATCGCTGGGGGAATCTCGTTTACCGGAAGACGGCGCGGAATTTTAATCCGGTGGTGGCCACGGCGGCGGATTATGTGATCGCCGAGGTCGAGGAAATCGTCGAGCTGGGTGCGATCGATCCGGACCATGTGCACACGCCGGGAATTTTCGTGGACGCGATTTTCCAGGGCACCGATTACCAGAAACCGATGGAGCCGGGTCCGAAGCGGAAGCGGGGCTCGTGATGGCCTTGGAAATGGACAAGCGGGAGTTCATCGCGCGGCGAGTTGCGCAGGAGATGCGCGACAGCTATTACGTCAATCTGGGCATCGGAATCCCCACACTGGTGCCGAATTATCTGCCGCCGGGCATCGACGTGATCTTGCAATCGGAAAACGGGATGCTGGGAATCGGGCCGTATCCGTACGAAGGCGAAGAGGACCCGGACCTGATCAACGCGGGCAAGGAGCCGGTGACGGAGATTCCGGGCTGTTCGTATTTTTCAAGCGCCGATTCGTTTGCAATGATTCGCGGGGGCCACATGGACGTGTGCGTCCTCGGGGCGCTTCAGGTGGACGAGAAAGGGACGCTGGCGAATTGGGCCGTGCCGGGGAAAATGCTGAAGGGCATGGGCGGCGCGATGGATCTGGTGGCCGGGACGAAGCGCGTGATTATCGCCATGGAACACGCGACGAAAGAGGGCGGGCCGAAGATCGTGAAGACGTGCAAACTGCCTTTGACGGGCGTCGAGGTCGTGGATTTGATCGTGACGGACCTTGCGGTGATTGAGGTGACGCCGCAGGGGCTCTTGCTGCGCGAAGTCGCGCCGGGTGTGACGCCCGACCAGGTGCAGAAGGTTACGGAGCCGAGGTTGTTGCGCGCGCCGGATTTGAAAACGATGGCGGTGTAGCGACAGCCGGGAAAAGCATTTCAGGAGAATCGATGCAACCGCACGAGATTGTCGTGGTCAGCCTGCACAGCCCGAAGGAAAGACTCTGGGGCGAGCTGGTGGAAATTTCGCAGGCCGGCGTTACGATGCGGGGCATCGATCTGGGGTCGTTTGACGATTTCGTGAGCCAGGTGCTGCATCCGGAGGGGGACCGGATCGGGTTGCCGACCCTGTTTTTCCCCATGGTGCGGATCGAGCGAATCGCGCTCGACGAAGCGCGCGGGTCGATTCCGCCTCTTTCCAAGGTGTTTGAGAAGAAGGTGGGTCGATCGCTCGCGGAATACCTGGCGCAATTTGCCTGATCGCAGTTCGCGCCCTTACGAAAACAAAATGCGAAGCCGGATTTTCACGGTTCCGAACGAATTGACGCTGCTGCGGCTGGCGTTCATCCCGTTTTTCATCATCGCGATTAAATACGATCGGTTTTTCCTGGCGCTGGCGATTCTCGTTGTCAGCGGATTGACGGACGCCTTCGATGGTTACCTGGCGCGTTCGCTCGACCAGAGGACGGCGCTGGGAGCGTATCTGGATCCCATCGCGGATAAACTGCTGATGTCGTCGTCCTATTTGGTGCTGGCGCTGAAGGGTCGGATCGGATGGTGGCTGGCGATTCTGGTGCTGGGGCGCGATGTGCTGCTGCTGGTGGCGTGCGCGGTGATCTTGATCACCGTGGGTTACCGGCCGTTTCCGCCGAGCCTCTGGGGAAAAATGGCCACGGCGTTTGAAATTTTCCTGATCATCCTGGTGCTGGTCATGGCGGCGTGGCACGGGCAAAATCTTGGGATCGCGCGCGAGATTTGTTCCTACATCGTGGCGGCTCTGGTGGTGATATCCGGGTTGAATTACAGCGTGGTGGTTTCGCGGCAGCTGGCCGCGGGACAGCCGGCAAGCCCGAGCTGAAGGTCCGGCCAAGCCATAGCCAATCGGAAATTCGAAAGCGCCAATCCGGAGATCGGCGATCCCAGGGAAATCAGGCTCCGCCGCGGGCGGTCAGACCTGCCAGTAGGAAGCTGCCGATTACGGCGATGGCGGCGATCCAGCCCATCACTTGGGCGAGGCGGACCTCTTGTGGCGTGGATGGCGGCCGATCGGTCAGGATTTTGCCGAGCAGAAAACCGGTGGCGAGGCCGCCGGCGTGGGCCCAGTTGTCGATGCCGTGCATCAGCAGGCCCAGGACGGCGATGTAAATCAGCCAGCGAATCAGGCTCTGGCGCAGCATTTGCATTCCGGCGGCGCGGCGGCCCATGGTCATCGCCAGCATCACCCCGATCAATCCCAGCAGAGCACCCGAGCCTCCCACGCTGAAATGCCCCATCAGACTGCTGAGAATGTAGCCGCCGATTCCGGTGACGACGTAGATGAACAGATAGCGCGCCGATCCGTAAAGCTCTTCGATTTGCGGGCCGATGTCCATCAGCACCCACATATTGAAGAGGATGTGCAGAATGCTGCCGTGGAGAAAAACGGCGGTGACGAGCCGCCAGGGCTCGACTGCGTCGACAGGCCAGCGCAGCGAGGCGCCCATGCGCAGCAGGACTTGGCCGTCGATGCCGCCCAGATCCAAGAGGCTGGACAAACCCCCGCTACCCGATTGAAAACCGGTCTGGCTCATCGTTTTGAGCAGGCTGACCAGGAACAGCAGGCAGCTCACGGTGAGAATGGCGTAGGTAACCGGCGAAGTCTGCGGCAAGTAGCGTCCGAGCGACTGGCTGGCGGCGGCCATGGAAAATCGCATGCTCGCGCCACAATTGTGGCAGCGCGTGGCGCCCGCGCCGACCAGCGTGCGGCAGGCCGGGCAGAGCTTCGGACGCGGCGGCTCGCTTTCGCGGGCGGCGGATCCGGCAAGCTTTTTGAAGAATTTCTCGATTTTCCAGCGTAGGCGCGGCGACAGGGCCAAATGGCGTTCCTTGCGGTAATGTGAGAGCGTTCCTATAATACCGGAGTTGAGAGCATATACGTGAATCAGGAAGCCGCGTGAAGGTCTTCGATTTTCGAGCGGAGTTCCGTCCCCCGATAAACTGGCGCATCAGCCGTACGAGCGGCGCACTCCACGCACGCGCGGCGGCGCTGCTGGCTTTGGCTGTTGCGATTATTTCCACCGGCTGCGCCCATCGCACGCAAACTTCGCAGCCCCCCGTTCCGTATCCCCCGTCACAAGCGCCTTCATCCGCGCCTCCGGCAATCGAGCGGCAGCCCGCGATTCCCGGCCAGTATGTGGAAGAGGGCGTCGCTTCGTGGTACGGCGATCCATTCAACGGGCGGCGCGCGGCGAACGGCGAAATTTACGACATGCATCAATTCACGGCGGCGCACCGGACTCTGCCGTTCGGCGCGATTGTGCGTGTCACGAATTTGCGCAACGGAAAACAGACACAGGTGCGCATCACCGATCGCGGCCCCTTCGTCGCCAATCGCGTGATCGATCTTTCGCTTTCCGCGGCCCAGGCCATCGACATGGTCGGTCCGGGCACCGCGCCTGTGCGGCTCGAGATATTGGGCGGGCCGAACCCGCAGGTCGGATTCTTCGGCGTGCAGGTGGGCGCGTTCCAGTCGCAGGACAATGCCGAACGATTCCGGGCGCAGTTGGCAGCGCGCTATGGAACCGTCAGCATCGCGCAGTATGATTCGCCGACCGGGATGTTCTATCGCGTGCGCGTCGGCCGACTGCCGACCCAGCCGGCGGCGCAGCAGCTGGCCGACCAGTTGCACGCGAACGATCAATTGACTACGTTTGTGGTTCGGCTGGACGATTGATGTGGGGCGGCAAAATAGCATGAAAAGCACTTGGAAACGAGGGCTGTCGACGATTGTCGCCGCGACTCTGGTGTCCGTGCCGTCCGCGGCGCCGGTTCGTGCCGGGCAGGCGCCCTCGAGTCCTTACGCCACCTGGACAGTCACCATCGTGCTGCCGCCGCGCGTGATGGCGGGGCATTCGGCCACGCTCGCCGTTTTCGGTGCGGACGGGAAGCTCGCCTCCGGCGTGACGGTGACCATCGATGACGGCCAGTCGGTGACCACGGATCGCACCGGCCGCGCCACATTCATCGCGCCGGCGTCGCACGATTACATGCTGGCGAAAGGTTCAGGCGCGTCGGTTGCGGCGTTGATCGATCCGGCCACCGGCGCCAGCGAGCCAGCGGCGACCACCGTGCCGCCCGTGATTTCGAGGAAAGATCGCTTCTGGATTTGCACGGCAGGCCTGCGCGGCGAGGCGGACGCCGACAATGTCTGGATCAACGACGAGCCGGCGCTGGTGCTGGCAGCTTCGCCCGAATGCCTGGTCGCGCTTCCAAGCTCCAAGGCGGCGTCTGGGCCGGCGACGATCCGCGTGGCTGCGCCCGGCACGCAGGCGTCGGTGAAATCGACGCTGGTCGATTTGTCGTTCGATGCGCCGCAACCGGCGCCCGTGCCCGGCAAGAAATCGCGATTCCAGGTGCAGGTCCGCGGAACGGATGAAAAGCTCGGACTCGTGGTCGATAACCTGACGCCCAACGTGCTGAAATTCGCGGCGGGCGATTCGCAGGAGGTGCTCACGAAGGGCGGAGGGGAAAACGCCGCCACGATCGAAGTGCGTGCGATCCGCTCGGGCGACTATTTGTTTCGCGCGCGCCTGATTGCTGCGCCCGATACCGCGATTGCCTGGCGCTATTTGTCGGCGGCGGCGGCGCTGGCGCCGCAGGAGCGGCAGGGCGACATCCGCTTAATGGCGAAGCGCGTGCAGCGGAAACCGCATGAGGTGCCGGACGTGCGCGCGGAGATCGCCAGAGTGGTGACATCGACGATCGACGGAGATTTTCGCACGCTCATGCAGGCCGCGTGGCAGGCGCTGTAGCCGGCGGTGAGTCCGAATTTATTCGGTCGTGGCGCTTTCGAGGATCTTTGGCGCGGAATCGGGCAGCGCGCCTTGCGACATTTGCTCCAGCGAGTTGCGCACGCGCGTCATTTTGCCGTCCGCGTCCTCGTAGCTTTTCTGCGCGTTGCGAAGATGCGTTCCGAGCTTGTCGTAGACGTCTGCGAAGTTTTCGAACTGCTTGGTCACTCCCGACAGTTCCGCCACCAGATGTTTGGCATTTTCCTCGATCTGCTGCCCCTGCAGGCTGATGGCGACCGCGCCTAGAATCGCGAAAAAAGTATTTGGCGAAACCGGCAGCACGTGAATTCCGCGGCAGTATTCCTCCAGCCGGCCGTGCTTTGCGTCCGTGCTCATCAGCAGCTCGTAGTAGATGCTTTCCGACGGCACAAACATCAGCGCGTAATCGAGCGTGCGCTCGTCCTGCAGAATGTATTTCTCGGCGATCGCGTCGGCGTGCTTGCGCACGGCGGTGCAGAAATCGCGGCGCGCGTCGTCGCTGTCGTCGGACAGCCGGCGGTAGGCATCGAGCGGGAATTTCGAATCGACGCACAGCAGGCGATCGCCGTGATGCACCACGGCGTCCACGATCGCGCCCGTCGAGCCGAACCGGTACTGCGTGGAATAGGCGGACTGCGGCAGCGCATCGGAGAGCATGGATTCGAGCGCGATTTCGCCCAGCGAGCCGCGCGTCTTCGCTCCTCCGAGCACGGACTGCAGCGTCTGGGTGGCCTTGGAAAGATCCTGGCTGGTCTGCTGCATCTGGCCCACTTTTTGGCTCATCTGTACCAGCGCGTCGGTCGAGGATTTCAGCTGCTGGGAAACTTCGCGCTGCGCTTCGCTGGCCAGCTGGCCGCTGGCGGCCACGCCAGTTTGCAGTTCCGTGCGGACCTGGCCCAGTTGCTGCGTCACGGACTGCACCACGTGGTTGAGCTGCCCGGTAACGGCTTGGAGCTGCGCCGCGAGCGAAGCCTGCATCTCCTGCCGCGTCGCCGAAAGCTGCTCTTCGGAGCGGCGGCTGGCAGCGCGCAGCATCAGCGCCACGATCACGATGCCGATCGCGCCGGCCGCAAGCCACACAATGGGATTTGCGAGCATCTGCCGCTGACACCTTTCTGTCGTTTGAGGCTGCTTCCAACACTCTAGCGCGAACGCGTTTGCATTGTCATCCCGGGCGATACGTGCGTTGGGCCGTCATCCTGCGTGTCGTGACGAGAAGCGTCCCGACAAATCGGTGAAAACTTGAGCTGTCATCCTGCCTGCCCCGACGAACGAAGCGGGCGAATTCGAGGGTTCTGTCTGGGATCGATCGGTCGACAACCATGTCAGGTAGAAACGAATTCCCTAGCAGACGAGAGACCTCGCGCGGGCTGAAACCGCGCGGACGTTTCGCTATACTGTCCCTCCGAGGCGCGGTACCCAAGTGGGAAGGGAGAGGTCTGCAAAACCTTCATTCGTGGGTTCGATTCCCACCCGCGCCTCCATAAAATACACCAATAAAAGTGCATATTTCTTGTCAACTGTGTTCAATTTGTGCTCAGTTTCTAACTGCCCTCAGCCGTTTCTGCCTGTGCAGTAGCAACCTCATCGTCCAGCATGGCTTGGCGCGTCTGAACCCACGGTGAATAGTGTTTTTCCGTCACTCGTATGTTCTGGTGGCCTAGCAGAACGCTGACATTCTCAAGGCTCACACCAGCTTGTAGCAGCTCGACCGCGAACGTGTCCCGAAACCGATGGGAGTGGCCGTCACTAATCTTAGCCGCTTTAAAAACATCCGATATACGACGCCTCCACATCGACGCGGCGGCAGGCACTGTTGAATGGCCACTCCAGAAGAAATAATTAGGGTGTTTGTGGGGGACGGATCGAAGCGCGGCGGCGACGTGCGCCGGTAGAGGCACATAGACGGGCTCACCGGTCTTGGCTTGATACAGGCGTAGCCTATCGTCCTGTAGGCTTGCGCAAGCCAGCATGGTTGCGTCCGAAATCCGCAAACCTCCGTATCGCATTACGAGGATAAACGCATTCACCCGCAGGTCCGTTGCCGCTTTCAAAATCGCCTTCATTTCGGTACTGGAAAATGGCAGGGTTGGGCTTTGCTTCACCTTCGGCGGGACCAAATCCACCGCGGCGTTTTCTTCAATCCACTTTCGGCGTAGGGCAAACTTCAACACGCTTCGCAGCCGTTCAAGTTTCTTTTGGGCCGATAGCGGGCCGATTTTCCAAGTCGAGCGGAACGCCGTGAGTGTTTCCAAATCCAATTGATTGACGAAACGAAGCCCGTTGTCTGTCGTGAATTCATCCAACTGCTTGAACAGAAGTTTGTATTTTCGCAGCGTCTCGGCATTCAGGTTTCGACCCGAAGGCGATTCTGCGTCCTGCAAGTAACTTGTCTTCCATTCTTTGAGCGTCACCCTCGCGCTCTGCTTGAACTTTCCCTGCACCTCGCGTTGGCGGGATATCGTCTCGGCTCGCGTCCAATCGCGAAGGCGCGTACTCTCCCGGACTTTTTCACCGCTTGGAAGCGTCCCGGTCATCCTCACTATCCGGTCGCGTTCGAAGGCACGCTTGGTCTATCAAGCGCGGAGTTACACGATCATCGGCAGTCCTGACGTAACTACAGGCACTCGAATCAAGCTACTTTTTGACGATATTTCAGTGCCGCGGGTTGTCGTTACACACTTAGCTGTGTGGAACGCTGGGAATACGACAATTAGACGAGATGATATTGTGGCCGCTGACCCGCTCACGGTGTCGTCGATGAGAGATAGAGGTACTAAATAGCGAGGGAGAGCCACCGAGGTTCAGAAATGTTCAGCGTCCGCGCGAGTGCTCGGGCTTCGTAAAGGATGATTTCGCGGCGTTCCTTCAGTTGTTCAAATTCAGCAAGGTCGAATGGATGAGCGAGTTGCTTCGCATTTTCATCGTATTCGCGTTGCAAGCTTTTGAGATGTTCCAACACTACTCCAGCTTGCGGTAGAGTCGAAACCTCAGTCTGTTGAATGTTGCTCACTTCTTCCGGTGACGCTTCCGGTGTTTCCTTTCGGTAGTCTCCAAAACAGACAGCTTCCGCTTTAGGTGCGCCTCGACCCGTGGACCCCCTGCGGAAAGTTCGCAACCACGTCCGGCAGGAACATCGCAGACTGGGCATGGGACGGACGACCACGAGTCTTTCATGGAGAGTTTGCTCGTTCTCATTGGGGACAGGATGGGCCCGCACACCAGTTGATTCTGTGTTGTTCGGCACATTTTCGGGTAGTGGCGCGTATTGACGCCCCCGGGGGAGCCCGGCTCTAGAAACGCGCGTAGAGACGCGCCGTGTCTGATGCCCTACAAACGAAAGCGGTGAAGCTGGAACGCGACGAGGATGCACACAGTTTCTAGAATCGTTTGCTGAACTGCGATTTCTTAAGCCTCCCCGACCGCAGAGAGACTAGACTACAGGGAGCGGAGGTTCCCATGTCCGATCCTTGCGAAGTCTTCAAAACGAAGTTCGATGCCATGAACCCTGAACAGCTAGAGGACTACTGGAACCGACTCAGCAAAGCAGCCGGAATTATTGTGCCTTCCAGAGCTATGCGCGTTGAAAGTGCTGGAAGAATGGGCGTGCTTGAGAACTTATATGCGGGATCGAGAACGCGCGAGGGTAATCTAAAGCACTAGCAAGTAATTGTATCGACGCCGGTATTTCCTTTTCAAGCGTCTCAAACGCCGCCTCCATGCATCGCTCAGTTCGGTCGGTTTCTGGCGGCTCGTCTGATTTCACGTCGTTGCCACATCAGTTTATTCGACTCGTTCACGAGGTACGCAATCATTGCCTCGCACTCTTTACAGGGCAGATGCGCCATAAATCGATCATTCATGACGAAACGTTTTGCAAAACGTTTGCATGGTTTGGGCTCTGGCTCGTCGGTCATTTCTCGCCCCCGCTGGCGGGTCCGCTCGAATCGTCGCGTTTTCGAGACGTGCCCCGCGATGCGGACTGTAGCTTTTCACACACCGAGCACTTGTCATCGAAATGCTGGACGATGAAAGTCTCGTTTGGCTGGACTATGAGCATTGCTGCTTTGGTGGCTTCGTCGAATGAACGGAACCGCTCCCAATCGTACCTGCCGCCAGACCACTTGATGTGGTAGTGCATCGTGTGAAGTTCCACGGTCGGATTCTAGGGTCGCCGAGCGTTAAAGCCGGCATGATCCAGTCATGCAGTTCATGCACAATCTTGTCGTCGATCTTGCCCCCCGGCGTGATTACGTTGCCGGCATCCGCCGGCAGGGCTTGCTGTCCTTTTAACACCTTGAGCGCGGCGGCGAGCGCGCCGTCGGGCTCGTTCTGCAGCAAGGCGCCGAGGTGCGTCGCCTCCATGGCGCCCGGGCCCCCGCCGCTCATCATGAGAAAACCCTTGCGCGACAACGCGCGCGCCATTCGCGCCACGGCCGCATATGTATCTGAATCGCGCGGCTCGTCGTGACCGCCCATGACGGCGGCGACTTTCTTCTCGCCCTTCAGGAAAGCGAGGGTGGCCTGCGTAACGGAGTTGTCGTGCAGCGATTCGTACATGCTGGACAGGGGATCCTTTGGCGCGGAGCGGCCGTGGCGCACATAGTATGCGAAGCACTTGAAATCAGGCGTGCGCGCGAAGGAACGGTAGTCGGCCGCGCCGAGTCCCGCCATCAGCCCCCGTGGGGAATAGAGCGTTTCACGGATGGGGGTGAATGGGATTTTCGCGAACATGGCTTTCCCTCCTTAACGCCGTTTTTTCTTCGTCGGCCAGAGCTTGCGCTCGTGCGTAAATTCCCTGGGGTCCAGTTCTTTCAGACGTTCTTCTTCCTCGCAATTCCAGTATTTGATTTCTCGCTGCGCCCAGAGGAGAGGCAAACATCCGTTGTAGAAAGGCATCGTCCGCGATTCTTCCCAGATCGTTGCTCCCTCGGACAACCGAAAATCTGAGATCCAGGCTCCCGCGGGCACTTCCTGCACCCCGGATGGGACCTCCTGGCCGTTGAGCATCTGGAGGGCAATCGTGCCATCCGATAATCTGCGGCCCGTGCCTATCCAATGACGGAACCGACCGGCAGGGTGCATCCAACGAATTATCCCGTCGACGGCCCAGACGACGGCGCATTCCTGCGGCGCCACCTCACAGTATTTCCTGCCCGTCGCGGTCAAGGTTGTGCCGAAGAAATCAGCCAAAGAACCGATGAGCTGAAAAGAAGGCGAGCTGCCGCCGATTTGTTGTAACAAATCGGGCGAGGGCAACAAGAGCTGGGAGGCGAAATTGTCCGCTTGGCGTTCGGGATTGTCGTCGGCGTTCTCCCATCGCGCTATGTCCGAGGGAAGACATGAAACCTGCCGGTCGCGATGAAGAATAAAATGGCCAATTTCGTGGGCGATGGTGAAGCGCTTTCGTCCTTCCTCACGCATGGTTCGCTGTGCAAATCGCACTTTTTCCTTCGGAAAGGGCGCATTGTCTGGTGCGACTTCGGACGCGACATCGAGCAGGAGGGTCTTTAGGGGCTGGCTCCGGAGCCTGGCTGGTCGCTTATCTTCGATACGCTATCTATAGGTCATAGCCTATTGAGTGCACCAGGAACGATAGGCTATAGTCTATCCAGGTAACACTAAACGATAGGACATAACCTATGAAAAAGGCTAGGCTGGCAACGCAATCGCGCTCGCATCTTGATGAACGCTTCAGGGATCTGGGACCTGCAACGCGCTACGCGGCGCCGGTCCGCGGTTGGATCAAGGCCATCCGTGAAGCGCTCGGCATGTCAACGGCACAGCTTGCGAAGCGCCTGGGAATCAAGCAGCCCTCCCTGGTCGAGCTTGAACAATCCGAAGTAAAGGGCACCATCGAATTGGCGACGCTGGGGCGCGTGGCCGAGGCGCTCGGTTGCACGCTTGTGTACGCGCTCGTGCCGCACAAACCACTGGAAACGACCATCCGCGAAAGAGCGCGCGCGTTTGCGCAGGGGCGCAGGGCGCCGGTCGAGCACTCGATGCTGCTGGAGGACCAGAACGTACACGCGAAAAACATCGAAGCGCGGCTTGATGAAATCGTCCGAGAGACGAATCCGCGGCTGTTCTGGGATTAGCCATATGAGCGATCTTTTCAAGGAGCCGGATGATGCTACACCGCTCACCGCTGAGGAAAGGCGCGAGCTGATCCCCGCGCATATCGCGTATCGCCGCGAGCTGAACGAGGCCGAGCAGGAGAATATTGCGCGCGCGCAGGACTGGGCGCTGACTCGCGGTCGCGACCTGGTGAGCGAGAAATTCATCCTGGAGCTGCACGGACGGATGCTCGGCGAGGTATGGCGGTGGGCGGGAAAATTCAGAACGAGCGAACGAAATCTCGGGATTGCTTTCTATGAGATTCCCGTCGCGCTGCGCCAGTTGCTTGAGGACACCAAGGCGTGGATCGAGTTCAAAACATATCCACCCGATGAGATCGCCGTGCGTTTCCATCACCGTCTGGTTCAGATTCATGCCTTCCCAAACGGCAACGGTCGCCATGCCCGGCTAATGGCGGATCTTCTCGTCATGAAGCTCGGGGGAGAACGATTTTCGTGGGGAAGAGCCAACCTGAAGGATGCCGGCGCGCTGCGCAAGCGCTACATCGGCGCCCTGAAAGCCGCTGACAATCACGACCTCGGTCCGCTGATGGCATTCGCGCGGTCATAGAAATTCCTGATCCATCAGGCGGCCGTATTTTCACGAACTTCCCTGAGCGCCCGGTTGAAGAAATGCCGGATCGCCTGCTCTCGCACCTGGGCATCGGTGAGGACAATACTCTTCATTTCATTGTCGCGCTGAAACAGGTCGATCGCGCCCTTGAAGAATGCTTCGGAGAAGGCCGCGTAAACTACATCGGGCGGATTGTTGCGTAACATCTCGGCCATGTCTTCATCGACGATGGTTCGGTTTACTTGCTCGAAGCGAATAAAATCATCTCGCGTGACCGCCAACGGCATTCTGTTTTTCGTTACATCTATAGCGGACGGCACCGTTGAGCAGCAGTGCGATATTGCTGGACTCAGGGCCCCTGATGGAGAAACCATTCTGGTTTACACGGTTAGGTGGCGGATCGGTGAATTGCGTTCCCTTTTTCTCAAGAAGTTCGAGGAGCTCTACGAGGAAATTAGTGAGCCATTGCCTGGTCGACCCCCAATCGTGTCGGCGCTCTGGCGAATCTCGTCGGGATCACCGCCCTGAACCGCGAGGCCGATTGACTCAAGTCGTACGGTGCACCGTATATTGGGTTCGCCGGTTCTCTTCTGCATGAGGTCCACAAACAGGGTTGTCGGAAGTGAAGAATTACATTTCGGCGGATGGTTGGATACTCGGCCCAACTAGACTTTCGGCCACGATTGGACGGGTGCTCGGTCGATTCCGGTCGAATGCAGCCTTGACTGATTTCGTGTACCCGCCGTGTACCTCACTTCACGATTTCTAGAGTTTTGTCCTAAGTGGCGTTTCGTATTTTCAGTAACTTACATCGCATCAACGACGAGGCTTGGTTCGATTCCCACCCGCGCCTCCAATAGATTCCCTAATGAAATAAAGGCTTACCGCGTTCAGAATGTCCCGTGTGCGTGCCATGTGCCTCGTAGCGCCGAGTTCCTGCGCGAGGTAGATCGCGTTCCCATGTTTTCTGGGGTCTGCTTCCAGCTGTTCCTGCCGGGATTTGGCCCAAGGGCTGTAGTGCCTCTCCGTTATTCGAACCGATTGATGGCCGAGAAGCACGGATACTCTTTCGATGGGTATGCCTGCGAGAAGAAGTTCTGCGGCGAACGTATCCCGACTCACGGTCCCGGTGAAGAGAGGAGTGAAACCCCCGGCGAAAGCGAGGGGTGAAGTCCGTTTCACCATTGCCTCCCATCTGCTCCTGATCCCGTCGCGCGCGCAGCCTGAAATGCCGGATCAGTTCCCCTGATCGGTCGTCTCGGAGCACCCCTGAGAACCGTGCAAAACAGCGTTCGGCGGCGGCGAAGTTAGTCGTGGAATTGGAAGTCGGCGAGGTTTGACAGCAGCTGGTCGTAGACCTTCAGATGACGCCTGAACCCAGCCACGCTGGCCTCGCCGGCATCGACGTAGCAGAAGGTTACGGGTGAGTCCGCGCGGTCGCCGGACCCATTCAGGAACACGGGAAACTGATCGGCAAAGTACCACAGCGATGGACGGGAAGGAGACGACCCCGCGTAAGTCTTGACGGGAAGAGCGGTCCCTGGAATGCCGAGAGCTTCCGAGAAATATGAGAGCTTTTGGTTCTCGGTTTCAAGGTAGCCGTATTGCTGGTTCGCGATGATGAAATCGAGCTGGACCAGCCGCGTGGTTATGAAATCGATCGAGTGGACCCGGTGATGGCGGAGATCTTCCTTGCCGATTCTGGTGTAAAGGTCCTTGGCGCAGAGGTGATACACGCTACCGATTCCGAGATATTCGCGCCACGTGGCGTGCCCGCGTGTCTCCAGTTTTCTTGTGAAACGGTCTGAACGGTTGCCCCAGTTGACGTCTGCGAAGGTGTTGAACTGGCCCGGCACAAAATAGCCAGAATGGGTTGCCGCGAGATAGAGGAAACGCGCCTCGCAGTCGGTATAGCCCAAGACTCTGAGGGCGAGCAGGTACTCTTCGGCGATTTTCATAGGTGTAGGTCCATGGACGTGCGAGCACATTCCGAACGAGGAGGATTAACCGGCGGGAATTCCCCTCTATCTTGCTGATCAGTGGGAGAGTTCGTTTGCGAGGGCCGCTGCATTATTAGATTCGCAGACGGCTCACCCCGCGCGTGGTAACGTGTCAGGCAAACTGGCGGAGATAAATGTCGGGCGTGGTCACAGCTGCGACCACAGGAATCGGAATTGTGGTTCCCGAACGCTGTGAATCGCGCCCTGTCGCTGGCCTACAATCCCGACCAGCGTTACGGTAAGTCGCTTTCGTTCTGAACGTAGACGGCCAGCTGCTTGAAATCCCCCGTCTTCCAATCGCCCAGGTCGGCTTCCAGGATCACGTGGGCGGTCTGGAGCACCCAGCACAACTCGGTCTGGTCGGTAAACCGGACACGCACGTAGAGCATTCCTTCCTCAAAGACGTGTTCGGCCCAGGCCACGATCTTCCCTCTGACGCCGGGATACTGTTTGCCTGGTCGCTGGACTTCCTTCTTCGCAGATGATTTGCGCTTCGCCATGGGTCACTTCTTCCTCTCTGGCGCCGGAGCGACGCCTGTTTGGGCTTGCCCTGCGGCCTTCATGGAGCTGGGCTTGGGTTTCCTCGCGGCCCTCCTGCGCCTGTTGGCAGCCCGTTTCTTGGCCTGTTCCTCGTCATAGCGTTGCTCGTCATCCTTGTCCCAGTCAGGAAGCAGCACGACGCGGGGAGGTAATCCCTTCTTCCTCCGGGTCTCCTCGCGTTCCTTGATTTCGAGGTACAGATCGAACGGGTCTTTGGTCTTGTGGTCGCGTTGCCAGCAGACCTCGTAAGCCAACGTGGAATCCTTCTCGACGATCTCCCCGAGCTTGTCGATGAACTCGCGGTTGGTATCCGCACGGGCGGTCTCGATCTCCGCGCGGGTGTAGCGGAGATCCTCTTTGTTGAATAGCCTTAGCGTCTCCATGCGTTCAAGCCCGCGGACGACGTTCTCGAACGCTTGGTTGAGATCC
>Ga0210391_10000304_pt1 | contig 56664 bp, 52 predicted proteins | sample IncBWC12OmetaG_FD_160573 | JGI IMG/M metagenome (GOLD analysis project Ga0210391, IMG submission 160573) | Forest soil microbial communities from Barre Woods Harvard Forest LTER site, Petersham, Massachusetts, United States - Inc-BW-C-12-O ...
ACGGACTCAACAGTCCCATGTTGCGCAAACAGAGCACGCACCTGGCTCTCGTCAGCGGAAAAGGGCAGATTTCCAACGTAGATTTTCGTCATATCACCTAACTCACAGCTGAACATCAAGGGCGCGCCGTTTGCGAACCGCGGCGACACAATACACGTGTGACCGGGGTGCGCGCCAGTACGCCCCTTTGCATAATTGACTGCACAACCGGGCTTTTTCACCGCTTGGCGGCCCATGAGTTGACAAGTTTTGTCTATCCGGCCACCCCCGTAGGGCGGCCGCTGTCCACGGTTTGGATCAAACCGGTGCGTCGGTCAGGATTTGAGGCTATCCCAGAGCGCCTCCATCTTCTGCCGCAGCGGCGCGTCCGGAAGCGCTCCATGGGCGGCTGCCATGTTGTCCTGCAGATGACCTACTGTTGTGGTACCGGGCACCGTACAGGTGATCGCCGGGTGCGAGACCACGAATTTCAGGAACAACTGGCTCCAGCTGCTGACCTGGATGGCCGAGGCCCAGTCCGGCAGGGGCTTCCCGGCGACCTGACCAAACACGCTGGCGGCCGCCCGCCGACCGCCAAAGGGCGAATTGGCGATCACGGCGATGCCTTTCTGTGCGGCGAGCGGCAGCACCTCCTGCGCGGCCCCCCGGTTGGCCAGGGAGTAATCAATCTGGATGAAGTCCATGGGCAGACGGCGCATGTAATCCATCATCTGTCCGTGCGCGTTGGGTTGGGACGTGGTGATGCCGTAGTAGCCGATGCGGCCCGCTTTTTTCCAGGCCTGAAGCACCGGAATCATGACTTCGACGCCCACCAGGTTGTGGATCTGCAAGAGGTCGATGTGCTCGGTCCTGAGCCGCCGCATCGATTCCTCCATGGAGGCCTCTCCGGCCTTGGCATCCGCGGTCATGACCTTCGTGGCCAGGAACAGTCGATCACGGTTGTGCAGGTCTGCCACCAGACCGCCGATGACACCTTCGGCCTGACCGTAAAGCGGCGCAGTGTCCACGACGGCGCCGCCCTGCATCGGCAGTTGCTCCAACACCGCGCGCAGTGGCGCGATGTCCTCGGCACCCGTCACATCATATTTATTGGTGCCGACGCCGATGACGGGGATTTTCTGGCCGGAGGAGGGAATGGCCTTGGTGATGGTCGCGCCCGAGCTGGCCGCGACGGCGGCGCGGGAAATGGCCATGGCGGTTCCAACGGTGAGGGCGGCCAGGAGCGCATCACGGCGGTTCATACGCATCTGGGTCATCTCGGCACTCCTTGGGGCTGGGTAAGCCAATCGTACACCGGCGCCGCGTCGGCGCGGAACCGGGCTTGCTGCGTCTGCAACGTTTCGGTCATGCTCGCGCATGATTTGTTTACCGCAGCCTGACGCGGCCGTCATCGCCCGCAAGGCCACGATTCTCGCGGGTCTGCGGACCTTACTGGAGCCGTCCGATGTCATCGATGACGACGAGCTCGTGCGGGCCTACGAAACCGATGCCCTGACAGCGTATCGGCAACGTCCGCTGGCCGTGGTCCTGCCGCACAGTACCGAACAGGTTGCAGCCGTGTTGCGCTTCGCCCAGCAGCAGGGCATCAGGATCATCCCGCGCGGTGCCGGGACCTCTTTGTCCGGCGGTGCCGTACCCGTTGCGGATGCCATTGTCGTCGGCATGGGCCGCTTCAATCGTATATTGGAGATCGATTATGAGGATCGTTGTGTCATCGCCCAAAGTGGTGTGACCAATCTTGCGATCAGCCAGGCGGTCGCGGCACGTAATTTCTACTACGCACCCGATCCCTCCAGCCAGATCGCCTGCACCATCGGCGGCAATGTCGCCGAGAATTCCGGCGGCGTGCACTGCCTCAAGTACGGACTGACCACGCACAACGTCCTGGGAATAGAGATGGTGACACCGGCGGGTGAGATCCTGCGTTTGGGCGGGCGGCATCTGGATGCGGGCCACTATGATCTCTTGGGGTTGATGATCGGCTCGGAGGGCCTGCTGGGCATTGTCACCGAGGTGACCGTGCGTATCCTGCCAAAGCCACAGACGGCACGCGCGCTGCTGATCGGTTTCGCTACGGCGCGCGGCGCCAGCGACTGCGTGGCGGAGGTGATCGCGGCCGGCATCATTCCGGCGGGAATGGAAATGATGGATGGGCCGGCCATCCGTGCCGCCGAGGACTTCGTGGCGGCGGGCTATCCGCTCGACGCGGCGGCGCTCCTGATCGTCGAACTCGACGGCCCCGCGGCCGAAGTGGATGAGCTCATCAGTCGGGTGCATGCACTCGCCAACCAGCATGGCGCGACCTCCTGCCGGGCTTCAGCGGATGAAACGGAGCGGTTGCGGTTCTGGGCCGGCCGCAAGGCCGCATTTCCCGCCGTCGGACGCATCAGTCCGGACTACCTGTGCATGGATGGCAGCATTCCGCGGCATGAGCTGGCCGCGGTGCTGCAGTCCATTGCGGAACTGTCGATCCGCCATGGCTTGCGCGTCGCCAATGTATTTCATGCCGGCGATGGCAATCTGCATCCGCTCATCCTGTATGACGCCAACCTGCCCGGTGAGCTGGAACGTGCCGAAGCATTTGGCAGTGACATTCTCAGGCTGTGCGTGGATGTGGGCGGCGTCCTCACCGGGGAACATGGCGTCGGCATTGAGAAACGCGACCTGATGACCTACCAGTTCAGCCCCACCGATCTTGAGGTGCAGCACCGGATCAAACATGTTTTTGATCCGCAGCTGCGGTTCAACCCCGGCAAAGTGTTTCCGACGTTGAGTCGCTGCAGCGAACAGGGTCGCGAGCATGTGCACGCGCGGGCGGTTCCGACCCGCCACGCCGGATTGCCACGGTTTTAGGTGGCCATCCGCCCGGGCAACGAGGCCGAGCTGGCGGCGCTGCTGCGCGCTCCCGGAACGGCATTTGAACTCGTGGCCGGCGGCAGCAAGCGTGGCATCGGTCGACCGATGGATGCGACGATTCTTGATCTGACCGCCTTGAGCGGCGTCGTCGCCTATCAGCCCGGTGAGCTGGTGCTTACGGCGCGGCCCGCGACGGCGCTGACGGAAATTGAATCGTTACTCGCCGCGCAGCGCCAGCGTCTGGCATTTGAGCCGCCGCTGTCGGCGGTACTGGGCCAGTCACTGCCGCAGACCCTGGGCGGGGTCATCATGGCCAACAGTTCCGGCTCGCGGCGCTTGACCGCAGGCTCGGCGCGCGATCACTTCATCGGTTTGCGGGCCGTCAACGGGCGCGGGGAGGCCTTCGTCGGCGGTGGTCGGGTGGTCAAGAATGTCACGGGCTTCGATTTGCCCAAGGCGCTCGCCGGTTCCTGGGGCACACTGGCGGTGCTTACCGAGGTCACGGTGCGCGTGGTTCCGGCCGCCGAGTTCGAGCGCACGCTGCTGTTTGACGCGGTCAACGTCGCGGCCGCGGTCGCGCTGTGTTCGCAGGCGCTGGGCTCCATGTTCGAGGTGTCATCGGCCGCCTTCGTGCCCGGACGTGGTGTGGCACTGCGTCTGGAAGGCCTGGCCACTTCCGTGGAGTCGCGGGTCGCGGGGTTGCTGTCGGTCCTGAACCGAACCCCGGTTGCCACGCTCGCGGCACCGGACTCGGGGCAATTTTGGCGCGAAGTGGGCGCCGCCCTCGCACTGGCGCCATTTCCGGTGATCTGGCGCTTGTCGGTGGCGCCGCGGCAGGCGGCGCGCATCCTGGATGACCTTGAACCTGAGGCCTATCTGCTCGACTGGGGTGGCGGCCTGATCTGGGTCGGTACGCACCGCGTGGATCAACTGCGTATCCGTGGCGCGCTGCGCGGCGGACATGCCACCCTGATCAGAGCGCCAGAGGCCGAGCGGCGCGCTGGCGCCGTGTTTACCCCTCAGGCACCCGCGATCGCCGCGCTCGCGGCGCGCTTCAAGGCCGCATTTGATCCGGATGACCGGCTGAACCCTGGGCGCATGAGCTGATGCAGACGCAATTCACTAGCGCGGCGCTGAAGGATCCGGACACCGCCGTGGCAGAGACGATACTGCGTAAATGCGTGCACTGTGGCTTCTGCATCGCGACCTGCCCGACCTATGTGCTGTTGGGCGATGAACTCGACAGTCCTCGCGGCCGCATCTATCTGATCAAAGACATGCTCGAGCAGGATCGCCCGGCGACCGCGGCGGTCGTGCGGCACCTGGACCGGTGCCTGTCGTGTCTCGCGTGCATGACCACTTGCCCGTCCGGCGTCCACTACCAGCACCTCATCGATCATGCCCGCGACCACGTGGAACGCACCTACCGCCGACCCCTGGCGGACCGTGTGTGGCGCGGAACGCTCGCCTGGGTACTGCCATTCCCGAGCCGCCTGCGCCTGGCACTGAAGCTTGCCGCGCTGATCCCGCGTGGCTTGCGCGGCTCGGCACTCCTGCCGGCGCCGTTGCGGGCGATGCTGCAACTGGCGAGTGCGCCGAGGGCGGCACCGCGCGCCACACCGGGTCTGGAACCGCAGCCCGCCGCAACGCGCGGCCGTGTTGCTCTGATCATCGGCTGTGCGCAGGGCGTCCTCACGCCGGAGACTCACGCCGCTACCCGGCGGTTGCTGATGCGCGCGGGTTGGGAGGTGGTACCGATCTTCGGCTGCTGCGGCGCGCTGACACATCATCTTGGCCGACGCGAGGAGGCGGACGGGTTCGCGGCGCGCCTCATTGACTCCCTGCGTGCTGCGAGTGCGACCGGTGAGTTCGCTGCGATCGTGGTCAATGCTTCGGGGTGCGGCACGCATCTCAAGGACTATGGCTTCATGCTGCGCAACCATCAGCGGCTCGCTCAGGATGCGGCGCGCTTCAGTGCGCTGTCCCGTGATATCACCGAGGTACTCGCGCAATCGCCGCTGCCGCTGCAGCCGCTGGTGCAGCGGCCCGTGGTCGCCTACCACTCGCCGTGCTCGATGCAGCATGGCCAGAATCTGGATGCCCTGCCGCGTCGCCTGCTGCGCGAGGCGGGATTTGAGCTGCGTGAGATCGCCGAGGGGCATCTGTGCTGTGGCTCCGCCGGCAGCTACAACATCCTGCAACCGCAGATCGCCGGCCAGCTGCGGGATCGCAAGCTTGCCCATATTGAGCGCACCGGCGCGAGCGTCATTGCCACGGGCAATGTGGGCTGCATCCTGCAGCTGCGCTCGGGCAGCGCGTTGCCCGTTGTGCATACGGTTGAATTGCTGGACTGGGCCTGCGGCGGCGCGCGACCTGCCGCGCTGCCGCCTGGCTAGCTGAGGCGCCGGTAGCGCGTGACGGACTGTTCGATTCGACGCTCGAACTTGCCCGCGCGGGTGAGGTATTCCAGATGCGCGAGTGCCTCGCCCATGGCGAGGAACAGATTGAAGCCCTGCTGCTTGCGGCGGTACAGGAATGGCAGGCACTCGAACGCCGTGCGCGGCGTACGACAGGGCTCGAACAGTTTCGCCATCTGCCGCTCATGATGCTGGCGAATCTCGTGGGCCCGCGCCGCAAGGCCGACAAAGGGCCGGCCATGCGAAGGCAGTACCAGTGTGTCCGGGTCCAATGCCGACAGGCGCTCGAGCGATTGCAGGTAGGTCGCCAGCGGGTTCGGATCAGGGGTCAGCGGTGTCAGGCCGACATTGGGTGAGATGGTCGGCAGCACCTGATCGCCTGCAATCAGCACCGAGTGTGGCTGTGCGGTATGCAGGCACAAATGCCCGTGCGCATGTCCGCCGGTTTCCAGCCAGCGCCAGTGGTGCGAGCCGATTACGGTGAGATCGTTGTCGACCATCAGGCGGGTGGCCTGTGGGACTCCATCCACGGAGTCGCGATAGCCCTTGGAGCCCAGGCTCGCGCGCATCTCTTCGATGGGCTCGACGCCGTGGCCCGCGAAAAATGCCAGGCGCTCGGCGAGAGTCTGCGCGCTGGGCTCCGCGAGCAGCACGTTCAGCTGCCCGATCGTCGCCGCCGAAGTCCACACCGGCACGAGGAAACGCCGCTGCAGCCACGCCGCGAGGCCGACATGGTCGGGATGCAGGTGCGTGAGCAGGATGCGGGTCAACGGCCGCTCGGCGAGTACCGTTGCTGCCAGGCGCTCCCAGATTTCGCGCGATACGGCGGTCGACATGCCCGTATCCACCAGCGCGTATCCACCAGATTCCTCGAGCAGCCAAAGATTGATGTGGTCCAGGGAAATGGGCAGCGGCATGCGCAGCCACCACAGTCCATCCCGCACCGGCAGCAACTGACCAGGTTGCGGAACGGTGAGGTTCGGATAGTGGAGCAGGTCTGACCGGGGCTGGGGCAGCGCAGCGCCGTCCGGCGAGATCATCCCGTTTTTCGCGCCGGCGGCGCGTGCGGGACTGACTGCAGACAGTCCTCCTCGCTCTCGGCGCCGGCGCATTCGCCTTCTTCTATCTGAACCGTGGCATGGTCGATGCTGAAGCGTTCGTGCAGGCGCTCCATGATGGCCGTCAGCGCCGCGTGGCGATCCGCGCCGTCCTCGAGGGTCGCGTGCAGCGTCAGCATGGGCCTCTCACCGGTGAGCGACCAGGCGTGCATGTGGTGAATATCCTTGATTCCGGCCACCGCTTCGAGCTCGTGTTCGACGGCATCGGCATCAAAGCCCTGCGGCGTGCCCTCCAGCAGCACATGAGCGGCATTGCTCGTGAGCTGCCAGCCGGAACGCACAATCAGCACCGAGACCGCCAGTGACAACAGCGGGTCGGCGATGACCCAGCCGCGCCAGACGATGAGGACCGAGGCACCCATGGCTGCGGCGGAGCCCGCCAGGTCGCTGAGCACGTGCAGTCGGGCGCCGCGTTCGTTCAGTGACGTGGCGCCGCTCAAGGCGAGAAAGGCGCAGATGTTGGCGGCTGCGCCAATGGCGGCCGTCACCAGCATCACATCGCCATTGACCTGCGGCGGCTGCATCAGGCGCCGCACCGCGGCGATCACGACAGCGGCCGTGAGCACCAGCAGAATCAGGCCATTGGTATACGCGGCAAGGGTCTGGTAGCGCCGGTGTCCGTAGGTGCGATCAGCCCGCGCGGGTCGCTGCGCCATGCGGATGGCGAGAATCGCGAGCACCAGGGAGGCCGAGTCGGCGAGCATGTGCGCGGCCTCGGCGTACAGGGCGACCGAATTGGCCCACAGGCCGCCACCGGCCTCCACCAGCGTAAAACAGAACAACAGTCCGAAGGCGACCCACAGGCGCCGCTCGCTGGCCTGGTCGGCGCCATGGACGTGACCATGTGCGTGGCCATGACTATGACCATGTCCATGAGCGTGATCGTGATCGTGATCGTGATCGTGGTGGGAATGCTCATTCATACCGGTTTATCCTACAACAAATGACCACTTCCCCCGTCGCCAACGCACCTCCGACTACCCTGGCGGCGTCGATTGGCGCCACCCGGTGGGGTTATGTCGGACTGCTGCTGGCCTGTGGCATCGGGGCCTCGATGCAGGTGGGAAAAGTCCCGCCGGCATTGGGTTTAATTCAGCGCGACCTGCGGCTGGGGTTGGTGGCGGGCGCCTGGGTGATCTCGATGTTCAGCATCGTGGGCGCGACCCTGGGGTGTCTTGCGGGCTCGATGGTCGACCGGATCGGACCGCACCGGGCTGCGACGGGTGGCCTGTTCGGTATCGCCACCGCAAGTCTCGCCGGCTCGTTCGTGGTGCTGCCCTGGGCGCTGCTGCTCAGCCGCGCATTCGAAGGCATGGCCTTCGTCATGGTGGTGGTGGCAATCCCGAGTCTGCTGGTGGCCAGCGCCAGTGATAGTGATCGGCGTTTCGTTCCGGCACTGTGGGGGATCTACATGCCAGTCGGCATGGCGATCTCACTGGCGACCGCGCAGCCCGTGCTGCATGCGTATGGCTGGCGGGTGCTGTGGCAGCTCGATGCATTGGTGCTGCTGTTCCTGGGCATTGGTCTGCTCGTGACGCCCGGTCCGGCAGTGGCGAGGCGCGGCCGGGCACAGCCGAACCTGCGTGAACTGCTGCGTTCGGTGTGGCATCCCGGCCCGATCCTGCTCGCCTTGATTTTCGGCCTCTACACGCTGCAGTACATGTCGGTGATGGGTTTTCTGCCCACCATTCTGCAAGCGCAGGGGACCAGCGCACAGGCGGCCGGGTTGCTGAGCGCGCTTGCGGTCATGGCCAATGCGGCCGGAAACCTGGGCGCGGGGGCGCTGATCGCGCGCGGCGCAGCGCCGCGACGCCTCATTGCCGCGGCCTGCCTGGTCATGATCGTGGCGGCTGCCGGTATCTATCTACAGCAATTGCCGCCCACGCTGCGCTATGTTCTGGTGGTGACCCTGTCGGGGGTCGGCGGCCTGATCCCGGCCTCTCTCTTTGCTTTGGTGCCACGAGTCGCCCCGGATCGACAATCGACCGCCACCACGATGGGGTTTGTCGTACAGTTTTCCCATGTGGGGCAGTTGGCGGGGCCGCCTGCGGTTGCGGCCGTGGCAGCCGCGGCAGGGGGCTTTCAGCTCTCGGCCCTGGTACTGATCCCGGCGGCGGTGGCGGCATTCGCCGCCGCGCGTCGGCTGAAGCGTGTGTCCTGAATATTTTTTGCCCTGGAGCGATTCGACTTTGGCTGAGATGAATCTGGTGTTGGTGCCCGGACTGCTGTGCGACAAGGCCGTGTGGAAACCGCAACTCAAAGCGCTGAAGGACCTGGCGCACATTCAGGTGGCCGATCACGGCGAGCTCGATTCGCTGAGCGCGATGGCCGAGGCGATCCTGGCGAAGGCGCCGGCAAAATTCGCGGTGGCCGGCCACTCCATGGGCGGACGCGTGGCGCTCGAGGTCGTGCGACGCGCCGCGAGCCGCATCACCGGACTGGCGTTGCTCGACACCGGCTACACACCGCTTGCCGCGGGCGCGGCGGGCGAGAAGGAGGCCGCCGGCCGTCACGAGTTACTCGATCTGGCGCGCCGCTCCGGCATGCGCGCGGTGGGTGAGAAATGGCTGCGTATCCCCATGATCCACGAGTCACGTCTCAACGAGCGCAAGCTCGTCGAGGCCATTCTGCAAATGTTTCAGCGGCGTACCCCTGATCAGTTTGCAGCGCAGATCCGCGCCTTGCTGAGCCGCCCCAACGCGACGCAGCTGCTGCCAATGATTTCGTGTCCGGCGCTGGTGCTGTGTGGACAGGATGACGCGTGGGCACCTCTCTCAGCTCACCGGGTGATGGCACAGTTGATTCCGCACAGTACGCTGGTGCCGGTCCCGCAATGTGGCCACATGAGCACCATGGAGCGTCCCGATGAGGTGAGTGCGGCGCTTGCGGGCTGGCTGCAACGCGTCGCGAAGATGAGTGCCTGATGTTGGTTCCGAACTCCATGACGGCGATACGGATCCGCGAGCCAGGGCCGCCATCGGTGCTCGAGCCTGTGGAGTGCCCGGTACCGTCGGCGGGCGCCGCGGAGGTACTGATCCGGGTATTCGCCGCGGGAATCAATCGGCCGGATGTTCTGCAACGGCAGGGACATTACCCACCGCCCGCTGGGGCATCACCCATTCCGGGCCTGGAAGTCGCCGGCGAGATTGCGGCGCTGGGCGCTGGCGTGCGCGGCTGGCGCCTCGGCGACTCGGTGTGCGCGCTCCTGAGCGGCGGTGGCTATGCGCAGTACGTCGCGGTGCCCGCCGTGCAGTGCCTGCCGCTACCGCCGGGCCTGACCTTGCCGCAGGCGGCCATCCTGCCGGAAACTTTTTTCACTGTCTGGTTGAACCTCTTCCGCCGTGCGGGTCTGCAACCCGGCGAGACCGTACTGGTGCACGGCGGTGCCAGCGGTATTGGCACCACCGCGATCCTTCTGGCATCGGCGTTTGGCGCACGGGTGCTCGTCACCGCCGGCAGTCCCGAGAAATGTGCGGCCTGCCAGGCACTGGGTGCCGAACGGGCCATCAATTATCGAACGGAGGATTTTGTCAGTGCCGTGCGCGAGTCGACCCAGGGTCGTGGGGCCGATGTGATCCTCGACATGGTCGGCGGCGAATACGTGCAGCGGAACATCGCGGCTGCCGCCGTGGAGGGGCGCATCGCCTTGATTGCCGTGCAGGGCGGCGCGCACGCCGACATCGACCTGCGGCAGATCCTGGTGAAGCGACTGAAGATCATGGGTGCGACGCTGCGGCCGCAGTCGAGCGAGGCCAAGGGGCGGCTGGCCCACGACCTGCTGAACGACGTCTGGCCGCTATTTGCGGATCGACGCCTGACGTCGCCCCCCATCTATGCTCGGTTTGCACTGGCCGCGGCCGCAGACGCTCACGCACTCATGGAGACGGGTGCACACATTGGCAAGATCGTGCTGCTGGTCGAGCACACCGCCTCAGTCGTCTGACGCCAGCCAGCGATAGCCAGCTCCGGCCAGCGCCGCACCCAGCAGCGGTGCCACCCAGAACAGCCACAGTTGCGCCACCGCCCAGCCGCCGACGAACAGGGCCGGACCGGTGCTGCGCGCCGGATTGACCGAGGTGTTGGTGACCGGAATGCTGATCAGGTGAATCAGCGTCAGACCCAGGCCCGCCGCGATCGGCGCAAACCCCTTGGGTACCCGCGCATCGGTTGCCCCCAGGATGATGATCAGGAACATGAAGGTCATGACGACTTCGGACACGAAGCAGGCCAGCAGCGAGTAGCCGCCGGGTGAGTGCGCCGCATAGCCGTTTGAGGCGAAGCCACCGCTGAGATCGAAATTGCTGTTACCGCTGGCGATGAGAAACAAGACGCCGGCACCGGCAATTGCGCCCAGCACCTGCGCCACCCAGTAGGGCAGCAGTTCCGATGCACCGTGGCGGCCGCCGACCACCAGCCCCAAGGTCACCGCGGGATTGAGATGGCAGCCGGAGATATGGCCGATCGCATAGGCCATCGTGAGCACGGTCAGCCCGAAGGCGAGCGCCACCCCCGCGAAGCCGATGCCGGTCCCGGGAAACTTTGCAGCCAGTACGGCGGCACCGCACCCGCCCAACACCAACCACAGCGTGCCTATGAATTCCGCAACCAATCGTTTTGACAATGACATTGCTTCGGTCCCCCTGGTGAATTCGCCGGTCTGATTCGAAACTATTTGAGCGCCATTTCAAGACGTACCGTACCCCCGCTCGCCGGCTGCGCCGTGCCGTCGATGATGAATATCCGCACCGGGTCGATATCCGTGCCCTGCAACAGCGCATCCTGCACGGCATGGGCGCGACGGGTGCCGAGCCTTTGCAGTTGCGCATCGTCTATGTGGATGCGTTCCAGCAACGCCGCCTGCAGTTCAGCGCTCGCGGCTGAATAGTCCGGGGTCACGCCCTTGGCTTTTTTGGCGTCGGCAATCACGGCGGTGAGCGGCGGCAAGGGTGCCTTGGCGCCGAGCTCGTCGCGGTAGCGCGCGAGCAGCAAATTGAACTGTGCCACGGGCTCCGTCGGCAGCGGCGCCGCGTCGGCGAGACCCGCCTGTTTGCGCAATTGGCTCTGCAGCTGCAATGCAGCGAGCGCCGGTGCATCGGTGGGGCTCGAATAAGCATTGGGTACGTCCAGTTCCAGCCCCGGGCGTGCGTCCAATGCCTTGACGACACTGTCGAGGCGCGCCTGCGCCGCGGTACTGAGGGTCGCGCTGCCCGGCGCGAATTCGATGACATTGACCTGGTCGCCGCCGCCAAACAGGTGACCCAGCAATGCGAACGGCGCCGTCACCGCTTTTTCCAGCAGGTTCACGAACACCTTCCAGATGATCGGGCCGATGCGGAACTGCGGATCATCGAGACTGCCGGTGACCGGCAGGTCAAGGTCAATCACGCCATTGCGGTCCTTGAGCAACGCGACCGCCAGTTTCAGCGGCAGTTTGACGGCATCGGGACTGTCGACCTTGTCACCCAGTTGCAGCTGGTCCACGACGATGTGGTGGCTCGCGGTCAGCTGGCGGTTCTCGATGTGGTACTTCAGATCCACGGTCAGCTTGCCCTTGGCGATCTTGTAGCCCGCGAAGTGTCCCGAATATGGCGTAACGCCGGTGAGATCGATGCCCCGATAGCTCATGCTGATGTCGGTATAGGTTGTCTGCGACAGCAGATTGGTCTCGCCCCAGATATGGGCCGGTGCATAGCGGTCGACCGAGCCATTGAGGTCGATCTTGGCGCGCGATGCCGGATCGGAGGACAGGCCGTCGATAGAACCGTTCAACTGCTGGATGCTGATGGCAAAGTGGGGCTGAATCCACCGGTCGGCATAATTTGCCGAACCATCGGTGATCACCACGGTACCAATCGACAGCGGCATGCCCGTGGAGTGGGCAGGAGGCGGCAGCTGCGTTGTGCGTGTCGTGGTGGAAGTGTTCGATAACGGCGGCGCAGCGGCGGGTCCCGGCGCTGCCGCGGCTGGCACGGTACCGGGCGGCCGCAACGCCTCCGTGATATTGACGTGGCGATCCTCATCGATGATCACACGCGCATAAGGTGCCTGCGCGCGGATGCTGCGGATACTCAGCGCCGCGGGGTCGCTCTGGTACCGGATGCCGGATACCGCCAGGTGATCCCACTTGATGAAGTCCAGGCGCAGCTCATCATCGACGGTGCGAAAGTGCGTCACGTCCGTCTGCGCGGTGATCGTAAGATGTCCCTTGGCGTCGCGTTCAATGTCGGCCTTGGTGCCCAGCTGCCCGCTAAGCAGGGTGATGCCGGTGTAACGTGCGATATACGGCTGCAGCGCCGGCAGCGCGAAACCGCCCAGCTCCACATGGCCTTTGAGCGCGGCATCCGGCAAGGTGACCTGCGCCTGGACGCTGAGCGTGCCCGCGCTGTCCAGACCGGTCTTCGCCCGGACATCCAGCGGCGGTCCGAACGGCCATTGAAACTGCTCCACGCTCAGGTCAAGCGGCGCTAATTTGAATGTGGGCGAGGGATTGAACGAGTGATCCTGAAAATCCACCGCAAGACCACTTAGTTCAATCTTCGGCACCTTCACTAACCAGGGCGCCGGCGCGCCGGCGGCGGGTGGCGCAACGACCGGCACCGGTGTGGCCGCCGCCGGGGCGGTGCCTGGCGCGAGCTCAGCCAGATTGAGACCGCCGTTCTCAGTCAGCCAGCCATGGATCTTGCCGCCGCTGACTTTGACCGCATCAACCCGGACGCTGCGCTGGAGCAGATCCACGTGCGTGCCGTCGATGTCGATGCGTGGCAGGACGATGTAGTCGGATACGCCGTGGTTCGGGCGCAGCGCAAGCTGCGTTAAAGCGACGTTCTGCAGGTCAACCCGCAGCCCCGCGAGACCATTGTGCAGCGTGAAATCATAGCCGCCGTGCAACGCTATCAGACCGGATGAGACGGTCAGGGGCACCGCCGGGCCGGCCAGTTCGGTCAGCGTCGTGACGCGCAGCGCCTTGATATCGAATTGCCCCCTGGAGGCCACCGGTTCGACGGCAAGCGTCCCCGACCAGTTGAATTGCTCCCCCGCGGGCGTCGCGGCGGCCAGCGTGTAGCCATCGCTGCCGTTGCCCACGGTGTTGAAGTCGCGCAGCTCGAAGTTGACCGGACGCAATTCGGCATGCAGCGTCGTGGGGTGTGCCAGGTCCCGGAACGTGAACTCACCGTCGATGACGGCCAGACGCGCCAGGAAAACGCGCGCCGGCGAGGAGGGCGGCGTGGGCGGCTGATTCGCAAATGGCTTGGCCAGATCGGCCAGATTGAGCGAGCCGTCGAGGCGCTGCACAGCGTGGACCGCCGGGTGTTCGAGTTGAATGTCTTTGAACGTTGCGCCGCGATTCCAGACACTGGCAAGCTGCAGATTGACGTACAGGCGCTGCGCCGCGAGCATGGGTTTGCCGTCGCTATCCGGGAAGGCGAAGTCGCGAATCTCCAATTCCAGCGTGAAGGGATTGAAGTGAATCTCGCCCAGCTGCAGGACGCGCTGGTACTTCTGCGTGACAAAGGCGCTGCCCTGGGAGCGAATCAAGGCTGGCACGCCGTAGAAGCCGAAACCTGCGTAGGCGGCCAGCACCAACGACACGCTGGCGGCCCAGATGAGCATGCGGCGTCCAGCGCCGGGTCGCAGTGATGCCTGCACGGTCGATCTCCCGAACGTTCAGTCGCCGCCGCAGTATAGCGACTAGTGCGCTGCGCCCGCGACGCCGGCCGCGCCGCCTGCGCCGCGTCGGCTTGGCTTGGCCAGCCAGATCACCATGATCAGGGCGAGGAACACCAGTCCGGAGATATAGAACAGGTCATCAGCCGAGAGCATGAACGCCTGGACATCAACCAGGCGGTTCAAGGCGGCGGAGCCTTCCTGGGCATTCATGCCATTTGCCTGCAGGCCGGCCAAAGTGGCGGCCGTTGCCGGGTTGTCCGGCGTCAGATGCTCCACCAGCCGGATATGGTGCACCGTGGCACGACGATCCCACAGGGTGGTGAATATGGATGTGCCAAAGGATCCGGCGGTGATACGCGCAAAGTTGAACAGTCCCGAGGCATTCGGGATGCGATCCGGTGACAGGCCCGAAACACTCAGCGTCACCAGCGGTACGAAGAAGCTGGCCATCGCCGCGCCTTGAATCACGGTGGGAATCAACAGCGTCCGGACATCAACGTCGGTGTCAAAATGCGAACGCATGAGCATCACGACGGCGAAGATCGTGAAGGACACCGTCACGATCACGCGCAGGTCGACGCGGGTGGTGAGCTTGGCCACATACGGGGTGACGAATACCGCCAGCAGGCCGACCGGTGCCAGCACAATGCCGGCGTTGGTTGCGGTGTAGCCCAGGTACTGCTGCAGCCACAGCGGCAACAGCACCAGGTTGCCGAAGAACACTCCGTAGGCCAGCAGCATGCACAGCGTGCCGACCCAGAAGTTGCGCAGTTTGAACAGCGACAGATCGACGATCGGGTGTTTGTGGTGGATCTCCCAGATCAGAAAGTACACAAACGCCGCGACGGCGAGCAGCGCCAAGAACACAATCTGCGGGGAGCCGAACCAGTCCAGGTCCTTGCCCTTGTCCAGCATGATCTGCAGCGATCCGACCCAGGTCACCAGCAGCGCGAGGCCGATCGCATCGATGGGCACGCGCAGTGTCGCGGTCTCGCGTCGGCGATACAGGATCCACGTCAGGGTGCCGGCGAACAGGCCGATCGGCACGTTGATATAGAAAATCCACGGCCAGGAAATATTGTCCGTGATCCAACCCCCCAGCAGCGGGCCGGCCACCGGCGCGGTGAGGCTGGTCAGCGACCACAACCCCAGCGCCGTGCTCTGCTTGGCGGGCGGGTAGCTCGACATCAGCAATGACTGCGACAGCGGAATCATCGGCCCGGCCACGGCGCCTTGGATGACACGGAAGAAAATCAGCATGCCGATGGAGGGCGCGAGGCCACATAGGAAGGAGGCGAGCACGAACAGGAAAATGGACAGCGTGAACAGCCGCACCTGTCCAAAACGCCGTGTCAGCCAGCCGGTCAAGGGCACGGAGATCGCGTTGGCCACCCCGAAGGAGGTGATGACCCAGGTGCCCTGGTCCGGTGAGACACCGAGATCGCCGGATATCGCGGGGATGGATACATTCGCAATGGACGTATCCAGGACGTTCATGAAGATCGCCAGCGACACAGCCAGCGTGCCCAGGATGCGCGCGGTGCCTTCCAGCGGCGGAATTGGTGCCGAGCTCATGTGGCGGGGCGAGGTGCTACCAGGGTCGAGCGGCGTGCCACGCTGCCATGGACGGGACTGGCAAGATTTGCCGCGATGATCGCCTCAACCCGGGCATTGGCCTGGCGGTCGGCATCGTCGAATACGGCGGTGGCGTAGGTCGGCGCATCGGCGGCGCTCTGCGGCAGACGCGCACCGTTGCGATCACGCGTGGACACTTTTACGCGCATCGACAGGCCGATCTGCAACGGATGTGCGGCCAGCTCGTCAGGATTGAGCGTGATCCGCACCGGCAGGCGCTGCACGACTTTGATCCAGTTGCCGGTGGCATTCTGGGCCGGCAGTAGCGCGAAGGCGCCGCCAGTGCCGGCACTGAAGCCGGCGACCGTGCCGTGATAGTCCACGGAGCCGCCGTACAGGTCAGCCGTCAGGGTCACCGGCTGGCCGACGTGAATATTCGCAAGCTGCAGTTCCTTGAAGTTCGCATCCACCCATACCTGGTTGAGCGGCACGACCGCCATCAACACCGAACCCGGGCCGACGCGCTGGCCCAGCTGTACATTGCGATGCGCGACGAAGCCGGCAATCGGTGCCGGCAGCTGGGTGCGCGCCACGGTCAGAAAGGCGGTGTGCACCGCTGCGGCTGCGGCCTGCACCTCCGGATGGTCCTCGATCTGCGTGCCATCGATGCGGGCGCGATCGGCGGCGAGTTGCTGCCCGGCCGCGACCAGCCCGGACTTCGCCGCCGAGACCGCATCGCGTGCGTGCTGCAGCTCCTCTCCGGAAATCGCACCACTGCCCGCCAGACGCTCGCGACGCGCAAGATCTTTCTGCGCGGTGTCCAGGTCGGTCTGGCGGATGGCCTGTGCGGCGGCCAGCTGCGCCGTGTTCGCGAACAGGCCGCGCACCGAGCGCACCGTCAGCGCCAGGTGCGCTTCGGCTTCATCGAGCGCGACCTTCGCATCGGCCGGATCCAGTCGCACCAGGGTTTGTCCGGCGGCCACGTACTGCGTATCGTCGGCATTGATGCCCACCACCGTGCCGGCGATCTGCGGGGTGATCTGGACGATATTGCCGTTCACGTAGGCATCGTCCGTGCTCTCGCGAAAGCGCAGCACCGTCTGCCAGTAGATGGCGTAGCCGATACCGATGACAAGGATGGCGAGCGTCACCGCAAGCAGCAGCCGGTTGCGCTTGCCGTTGCCACCGGAATTGCCGTCGGCGGGAGCCTTGTCTTCGGTTTCAGTAGTCACGATGGTCTCCGGAATTCAAAGGTGCCGCAGGCAGGAGCTGCGGCACAAAGCCCCCGCCCAAGGCCTGCGCCAGGTCAACCGACAGGTCGAGCGATCGGGCCTGCAGCTGTGCCTCCAGACTGCGCTGCGCCAGCAGCTGCGATTCGGTGCTCAACACCTGCAGGTAATTTCCCAGGCCTTCGCGAAAGCGCAGCACCGACAGATCGTAGGCTTCCTGCGCATCCGCCAGCGCCTCGCGCTCCTCGGCGCGTTGCCGGCCCAGGCTGTCCATGGAGCTGAGGGCATCGACGACTTCGCGCAGGGCGTCGGTGATGATCTGGTTGTACTGCTCTACGGCCTCATCGTACTGCGCGTCCTGCGCAGCCAGATTCGCGCGGCGCTTGCCCGCATCGAACAGGGGCAATGTGAACGACGGCGCGAGCCCGTATTGACGGTTGGCAGCGCTGAGCAGCGTGGTCGAGCCCAGATTCTGCAGGCCGATGAAGGCCAGCAGATCGACATTGGGATAGAACTGCGCGGTCGCTTCGCGAATGCCCTGCGAGGCGGCTTCCACCCGCCAGCGCTGTGCCACGAGATCCGGGCGATGACCCAGCAGTTCAGCGGGGACGGCAGTGGGCAGCGCCGGCTGCAGGGAAACGTTGAGCGCGGGGTCATGGATGCTCACGGCGCGATCGGGGCCCGCGCCGGTCAGCGCGGCCAGCACATGCCGGGCGCGGGTGGCGGCGTCCGTCAACTGCTCGATCTCCTCACGCGCGGCCGGCAGCGCCGCCTGCGCCTGAGTGAGCTCCAGGCGCGAGTCGAGGCCGGCGGCGTTGCGGTCCCGGGTCAGGGCCAGAACCTGTTCGCGTTGCGTGAGCGTATCGCGCGCCACCGTCAGCTCGAGGCTGTCTTCCTGCAATCGCGCATAGACATGTGCGATGTTTGCCGCGAGGGTCAGTCGGGCGGCCTGTGAGTCCACCTCGGCGGCGCGCTCGCGCCCGACAGCGCTCTCGTACGCGGCGCGATTCTTGCCCCAGAAATCCACCTGCCAGGACAAGGTGGCGGTCAGCAGCGCCAGCGTGTCCCAGTTGCCCGCGAAAGGCGGGGGAAACAGACCATGTTCCGAGAAGCGGCCGCGCACGGCCTGGCCGCTGAGCATCGCACTCGGATAGCGGGAGCTGTCGATGGCGGCGACCTGCGCCAGGGCCGCGCGCGTGCGTGCCTCGGCACTGCGCAGGGTGGGATTGCCGGCGAGCGCCTCGTTGATCAAGTCATTGAGTTGCGCATCCCCGTAGGCGGTCCACCACTGCGCCTGGGGCCACGCTGCGGCGTCAATGGGAGTCCCGCCCAGGGACTGCTGGATCTTGAGGCTGTCGGGTTGCACCGCAACCGCTTCGGGCCGCAGCTGATGGGTGCTGGCGCAGGCGCACAGCAGCGCGGTCAGCGCCAGCGCAAAAATCCTTGCAGCGCAGGTTCCCACTCAACCGCCAACGTTACGAGCCAGGCGCTGCAGCAGGCTCTCGAGCGTGCGGGCCTCATCCTGGGTGAAGTCGCGCAGCGAATGGTTCAACACGCGCATGGAAACCTCTCGCAGGCGTGGATAGGCGGCCTGGCCGGCTTCAGTGAGTTCCAGATTGACGAGCCGGCGGTCATCCGGTTAGCGCGTGCGTCGCACCAGCCCCTTGGCTTCCAGCCGATCGAGCATCCGGGTCATCGCACCCGCATCGTACGAAATCCCCTTGCACAGCTCCGAGGCCGAAGTCGCGCACTCGCGGCCCGCCAAATTGACGATGACGATGAGCTGCGCGGCAGTCACTTCCAGGGGTCGCAACAACTCATCGCGCGCCAGCTCCATATCAATCGCGGCGAGCAGCTGAGTGCGCGCCCGGCCGATGAGGTGTCCCAGACCCCGACGCGGTTCATAGGTATCCAGACTGTAGACGTCCGCCAACTCGTTCTCCCGCCCGTTTCGGGCACATTGACCCCGTGATTCCATGGCCTAAACAGTAGTTGCCGTGGCAATCATTGTCAAGGCTTTGGCAGCTTAAGCAAAGCTTTGACAGCAAATTGGACGGGAATCAGGGGGTTGCGAGCTGCAACGCGAGCTGGTCTGCAAGGTCGCCGAGCACGGCGCTCAGGGCCGTCGGCAGACCGTTCGGGCACCCCGTGGCCGGCGCCGACAGCTGCGCGGTACCGTGGCGCGCTGCGCCGTTCGGGTCCGACCAGGTCCAGTTGACCTGCGCCGTGATGCCGCAGCGCTCGTCCGCGGACAGCGCCACGAAATCCAGGTCCAGTGTGGTCTGGGTAGGGGCAGGGTGCGAAACCACCGGCAGGGCATCGGTCGCCACGACATGGTCATAGCCTAGCCGCTCGCCCAGATCTCGCGTGAGGGTCCCTTGAATGAGGACATTCAACGACGCGGTCCACTGTTCGTTGTCCGAAATCGCAAGCTGCGTGGGACCGACGTGATGAGTCAGGCCAAGATGATCGATCTCATGCGGCACGCCGACATGGCGCACATGGATCAGCAAGGCAGCGGCGGGAGCGTGCGCCGCGGTGCCGGGGGGCACCGCATCCAGCGCGTAGTACTGCAGTGCCGGAAGTGAGTGACACCCGGCAAGCATTACCGCTGCGATCGTCACGCCGGGAATCCAGTGCGGAATTTTCATTTTGTCGCCTCGTTCCGGCCACGCAGCAGAGCTTCGGGATGGCGCTCCAGGAAATCCGCCAGCTCACGCAGCGAGCGGGCCGCTTCGCTGACCTGTTGCAGCAGACCCGGCAACTGGGTTGCCAGCGGGCCGTCGGGTCCCAGCGTGCTGCCGGCGGACTGGGCCGCGCTCTGCGCCGCATCGGCGGTGGCTCGCAGGCTGTCGATCAGGGGTTTGACCTGCGGCTGCAGGTCGCGGGTAATCTGCTCCAGATGGCTCAGCGTCGCATCCAGGTTCTTGACCGCATTGCCGAGCGCCGGTCCCGCGGTGGCCTGATCAATGTGATGCAGGGTGCTTTGCAGATTCTGCAGGATCACATCGATGTCCGCGCCATGGGTGGTGGGAAATTCCGGCGTCTCGGTGTTGGTGGCCAAGGCGGCCGCCGGGGCATCGGGCACAATGCCCAGGGCAATGACCTTTTGACCGGTCAGCAGGTTTGCGGTGATCAACTGGGCACGCAGGCCGCGCGTGACGAGGCGCGCCAAGCCGGCGCGTACCACGCTGGCCTGCGCGGCTTCCGAAGGATGGGGTACGCCCGCCAGCGATACGACGCTCGGATCGACATTCATGGTGGCCGACTCGTACAGCTTGCCGGCGGCTGAGTCGTATACCAACTGCGTCTGCGTGACTTCGCCGACGTCCACGCCCTGCAGTTGGACGGATGTCCCGACCTGCAGGCCGGCGGCGGACTCGTCAAAGCGCAACGTGTAACTCAGACGCGGACCACTATGGTTGCGCCGCGCCGTGGTCTCGCTGTCGTACAACGGGAAGATCTTATCCGCGGCAGCCTCAGGCGCTGATTTGGCCGTGGCACTGGCGAGCAACTGGTGCCCGGCGGCCTGCTGCGCAATGGCCGCACCGACGGATTGGGTGCCCGTTTCGGGAGCCGGCGGCAACGGCGTGTCGAAGGCGATCGCGCCGGTCACCAGCTGCTGCAGCGAATTCAAGCGTACGCGGATGCCCTGCGGCCCTGCCGAGACGTCGATGGCGCTCGCGTCCCAGAATCGCGTGTCATCGCGTACCAGTGAATCGTACGGTGCTCGCACGAAGGCGTAGATGTTCACGTGTCGGCCGTTGCCATCCAGTGCATAGCCTTCAACCTGACCCACCTGAACGCCACGATAGTTGACCGGCGTGCCGGGGCCGACGGCGCCGAGCTGATCCTCGGTCAGTGTGAAGGCTCGGCCAGGCGCATCCGGCTGCAGCAGCGGCGGATCCTCGAGCCCGACAAAGTCGCGCTGTGGATCGCCGTCGCCGGGGTACATCTCGATGTAAGCCCCCGACACCAGCGTCGTGAGTCCCGATATGCCGCTGGTTCCCACCCTGGGTGTGACAATCCAGAAGCGCGTGCTGCCGGTCAGATGCGGCGCGACCTCACGCGTCATGCGCGCATGCACGATGACCTCGGACAGATCCTTGGACAGATCGAAGGAGTCGACGATGCCGACCCGCACGCCTTTGTGACGGATCTCGGTCTCACCGGCCGTGAGTCCCTCGGCACTCATGAAGCGCACCGTGATCGCCGGGCCCCGTTGCATCAGCGTGTGCCAGCTGAGCCAGGCCACCACGGCCAGGGCGAACGCGGGCGCGAGCCAGATCACACTCAGGCCGCGCGCGACCCGCTGCGCCTGCGGCGGCTGATTCACGGATTCCGGGGAGTCCTGGTCCGTCATGCGCGGGCCTTCGGAGGCGGCACGGCGGCCTGCCACATGGCACGCGGATCAAAACACTGCGCGGCGATCATGGTGATCAGAACCACTCCGGCAAAGGCGAGGGCGCCGCTTTCAGGTCGTACCCGGGTCAGAAATCCGAACTGCACGAGCGCGGCAAGAATCGAGATCGTGAAGACATCAATATTGGACCAGCGACCAATGGCTTCAATAAAGCGGTACGCCCGGGTGCGTTGCAGCAGCAGGCTGGGCGAGCGCCGCTGAGTCTGCCATAAGAGCCACGCAAGCCCGAAGAGTTTAGCCAATGGCACCACGACGCTCGCCATGAATACGATCACCGCCAGCGGCCACAGGTCATAGTGCACCAATTCCACTACCCCGCCCAGAATCGTGTTTTTCTCGATATCGCCATAGCGCTCGATCTGCAGCACCGGCAGCACGTTGGCCGGGATATACAGCAGCAGGCCCGCAATCACGAGCACGGTGGTGACGCCGAGGGACAGCCGGGTTGAGGGCTCCGTATCACGCTCTGCCGGAGGGTCGCCGCGCAGCGCGAGCGACCCCAGCAGCAGCAGCGCCGCGCCGGCCAGGCACCAGCCACCGATATCGATCCTGACATCGGCGACCGCCTGCATGCGCGAGTAGGCCACGCAACCGCCGACGACGAACACTTCCATCATCAGCCACGGGCGCAGGTAGTGGGCGAGCGCCCGGCAGCCGCGCAGCGAGCTGGCGGTGATGCCCGGCAGCAGCTGCGCAAGGGTCAGCAGCATGAACCCGGTAGGCACCGCGATCATCAGCACCACCACCAGCAGGCAAAGCGGCGGGTAGCCCGTGCCCCACAGTCTGACGGCACAGCCGATCAGGTTGGCGCTGCGATTGGCGCCGCCGGCCGACACCGTCAGCAATGGCGCAAGGCAACCGGGTATCCATAACAACAGGGCCGCGAGCACCAGCGCGGCGGAGGCGCGCGATTGCGCCTCCGGGACTTTCAGCAGGCGGTGACAGCGCAGGCAGCGCGCCACCTCGTTATCGGCGATCGCCGGCACCGTCTGCAGCAGGCTGCAATCAGGGCAGGCGACACGCTTCCCGGTGGACACGTAGCCTGCTTGCGGCGGCGCCAGCTTCAGGCGCTGTGACGGGCGCCGGAGCCGCCGCTGGCGCTATCCCCGATCTCACCGGTCACGCCCAGGCGTTTCTGCAGCAGGGGACTTGTGGTCGTGTACTGCAGGTGCACTTTCTCACCGGGACGCAGGTGCTCCTTGACGGCGAAGGCGGCCAGAGCCGCTTCGTGGAACCCGGAGAGAATCAGCTTCTTCTTGCCCGGATAGTCGTTGATGTCACCGACGGCATAGATGCCCGGAATGTTCGTTTGGAAGCGGTGGGTGTCGACGGCAATGGTGCGCCGATGGATGGTCAGCCCCCACTCGGCGATGGGTCCGAGCTTCGGCGACAGGCCCCAGAACACCAGTACCTGGTCGGTCGCGACGGTACGCGTCACGCCATCGCGGGCCGTGACACGCACGCCGGTGAGCTTGCCGTCCTGCTCGACAATGGACTGGACCTGGCCTTCGATGAAGTCCAGGCGGCCTTCCTCCACCAGCGCCATCATGCGTTCGACCGAGGCCGGAGCGCCGCGGAACTCGGGCCGGCGGTGCACCAGCACCACGCTGCGGGCGCGCTCGATGAGCTCCAGGGTCCAGTCGAGCGCGGAATCACCGCCGCCGAAGATCACCAGGTCCTTGTCATGGAACTGGGCGGCATCCTTGACGCGGTAATGAATGCTCTGACCCTCGTGCCGGTCGCTGCCCTCGACGCTCAGGCGCCTGGGCTGGAAGGAGCCGACTCCGCCGGCGATGATCACGGCGCCGGCATCGAATCGGGTGCCGCGGCTGGTGGCGACATCGAAGCGGCCATCCGCGCGCGGGGTGACTTCGGTCACTTCCTGGCCCAAGTGATAGCCGGGATTGAACGGCATGATCTGTTCCTGCAGGCGCTCGATGAGTTCCCGCGCGGTGCACACCGGAATCGCCGGGATATCGTAGATCGGCTTGTCCGGATACAGCTCGGTGCACTGGCCGCCCACCTGCGCCAGGGAGTCCACCAGTTCGGCCTTCAGGCCGAGCAGGCCCAGTTCAAACACCTGGAACAGGCCGCAGGGGCCGGCACCGACGATGACCACGTCCGTGACGATGGCCAGTTTGGATCGATCAAGCGACAAGGACATTCTCCAGTTGTATGGGCTCGTCGCGGCGGGTTGCCCCGGCTTGCGCCGCCAGACCCTTGGTCTCGAGCCATTCGCGATTGAAAAGACGTGACTGATACTTGGCGCCGCCATCGCACAGCACAGTCACGATGGTGTGACCGGGTCCGAGGTCGCGCGCCACGCGCACGGCGGCGGCGACATTGATGCCGCTGGTGCTGCCGCAAAACAAACCTTCTTCGTGCAGCAGCCGGTAGACGTAACGCACCGTCTCGGCGTCCTCGACATGTACCGCGTCATCCAGCGGCGCGTCCTTGAAATTGACCGTGATGCGCGCGATGCCGATGCCCTCGGTGATCGAGCCGCTGCCGGTGGCCTTGAGCGCGCCGTTGCGCACGAACTCGTACAGGCTGCTGCCGGGCGGATCGGCCAGCACGCAGCGTATCGAATGATTGCGGCTCTTCAGGTAATCGGCAGTGCCGGCGAGGGTGCCGCCGGTGCCGCTCGCGGCAACGAACGCGTCGATCCTGCCGCCGGTCTGTTCCCAGATCTCCGGGCCGGTGGTGGTGAAGTGGGCGTGACGATTGATCGGATTGTCGAACTGATTGGCCCAGATGGCATTGCGCAGGGAGCCGGCGAGGCGCTGCGACACCTTCTGGTACTGGTTCGGGTTGCTGTAGGGAACCGCAGGCACCTTGTAGAGTTCTGCGCCGAGCATCTCCAGCAGCCGATATTTCTCTGGAGACTGGTTATCCGGCATGACGATGATGCAGCGATAGCCGCGCTCATTGCATACGTGCGCAAGTCCAATGCCGGTGTTGCCGGCGGTGCCCTCGACCACCGAGCCGCCGGGCCGCAACTCACCGCGCGCTTCGGCATCCGCGACGATGGCGCGCGCGGCGCGATCCTTGACCGAGCCGCCCGGATTCATGAACTCGGCCTTGCCGAGGATCTCGCAGCCGGTCTCCTCGCTGACCGCACGCAACCGGATCAGCGGCGTATTGCCGACGGTCCCGGCGAAGCCGTGTGTGATTCCCATACGAATGTAATGCTCCGGGCGCGGCTACGCCACGCCCTCCAGACAGGGCTCCAGGCTTTCAAGCGCCTGCTCTTGTACGACCCGGGTGACCTCACCCACGAACAGCAATGCCGGCGCGCCCAACCCGCCGGTTCGCGCCATCTCGGCAATATCCGCCAGTGTGCCATGCACCACACGCTGTGTGGGCAACGTGGCCTGGGCGATCAGCGCGACCGGCCTGTCGGACGGGGCGCCGGCTTGCTGCAGCCGCTGCGTCAGCCCCGCAAGCTGCGCCATGGCCATATAGAAGACGACCGTATGGCCGCAGCGCGCCAGTGCCGGCCAGTCCAGCGTGTCAGCGACCGCGACATGACCGGGCGCGAAGGTGACGGACTGCGACACATCCCGCAGGGTGAGCGGAATCTGCGCCGAGGCGGCGGCGCCCAGGGCGGCGGTGATACCGGGCACGACAGTCACCGGAATACCGTGGCGGGCGAGGGCCGCGATTTCCTCCCCGCCGCGCCCGAATATGAAGGGATCACCGCCCTTCAGGCGGGCGACCTTGTGTCCCCGACGCACGTGCTCGATCAAGAGGTCGTTGATCCGCTCCTGCGCGAGCGTCGATTCGCCGACTTCCTTGCCGACAAAGATCCGGGTCGCCTCGCGGCGTGCACGATCCAGGATCGCCGGTGATACCAGCCGGTCATAGAGCAGCACATCGGCCTGCTGCAGCAGCTGCAGGGCACGCAGGGTCAGAAGGTCCGGGTCACCGGGGCCGGCCCCGATCAGGTACACCTCGCCGAGGCCCGCGGCGTCCTGCCCCTGGCTGAAGGCGGCAAGCTCGCTCGAAAAGGCGCCGCGCGCGTTTGCGTCGTTTTCACCCAAGCGTTCGAGGTTGGCGGCGGCGCCGAAGAAACGCTCCCAGAAGGCGCGGCGCAGTGCCGGTTTCAGCGAGCGGTTCACCCGTTCGCGCTGGCTGCCGGCAAAGCGGGCGAGGGCGCCCAGACGCGCCGGCAGCAGCGCTTCAAGCTGTTCGCGGACGCGGCGTGCCAGCACCGGCGCGGTGCCGCCGGAGCTCACCGCGACGATCAGCGGCGCGCGATCCACGATCGCCGGCAGAATGAAATCCGAAGTGTCGGCATCATCGGCCACGTTGACCGGCACACCCAAGGCGCGGGCCATGAGGGAGATCTGCGTGTTGAGGGCGGCGGAATCGGTTGCGGCGATCACCAGCGCCACCCCTTCCAAGTGCTCGGCCGCGAACGGTGCGCAGAGGTGGGTGAGCTGTGTGGCGGTCGCGTCGCGTAGCAGCGCCGTGGTACTGGCCGCGAGTTCTGGGGCTACCAGGCGCACGCGCGCCCCGCACTTCAGCAGCAGCTCAGCCTTGCGTGCAGCCACCGCGCCGCCGCCGATGACGACTGCAAGCCGGCCCTGCACCCGCAGAAAGATCGGCAGGTAGTCCATGGGGTGCCATTCAGGTTCAGGACCGCGGTCCTGTCAACCCTGGGCCCCGACACTGGCGATCCGCGCCGGCGTGCGGGCCTTGGGATGCAGGCCGCATTCGCGCTGCTCCGGCTGCTCCCACCACCAGCGGCCCGCGCGATGGTCCTCGCCCGGCATAACGGCCCGGGTGCAGGGCGCGCAGCCAATGCTCGGATAGCCCTTCTCGTGCAGGCTGTTGAAGGGCAGCTTGCGAGCGCGGATATACGCCCAGATCTGCTCTTCGGTCCAGTCGAGCAGCGGGCTGATCTTGTACAGGCCGTTCTGGGCATCCCACTCTGTGGCCTGACCCTCGGCCCGGGTTTTTGACTGCTCGCGACGCACGCCGGTCACCCAGGCGGCATAGCCGCCCACGAATTTCTTGAACGGCACGACTTTGCGCACGCCGCAGCAGGCGCCGCGCGCCTCGGGACTGTCAAAGAAGCCGTTGATACCCTGCCGGGTCACCAGGTCCGACACTTCCTGGCCATCCGGGTAGATGACCCGGATCTTGTTGTTATAGCGACGCTGCAGCTTGGCGAGCAGGTCATAGGTTTCTTCGTGCAGCCGGCCGGTGTCGATGCTGACGATATCGATCTGCGGCACGCTCGAGCAGATGATGTCGGTCAGCACCATGGCCTCGGCACCGAGGCTGTTGGCATACACCACACGACCGTACTGCTGTACGGCACCGCTTAGGAATTCGCGGACCTGAGCGGCCTTCGATTCCAGTTCCAGGTTCAGTATTTGCGCCATCGTGGTCAGAACTTTACGGGTGACAATCCGGTAACAGAACGAATCATTGCTTCTGAAGAGCTGCGTCTCGGTTATGTGGCAGCGCCCCAATACATGCCGTACGGTTATAATGTGGTCGCACAGCCATTACGGAAGGGTCTTAAGGGGACGGGTTTCGATGAAACTGCACCAGCTGCGCTACCTGGCGGCCGTGGCCCAGAGTGGACTTAACATAACGGCTGCCGCCCAGAAGCTGCACACCTCCCAGCCGGGCGTGAGCAAGCAGATCAAGCTGCTTGAGGATGAGCTGGGCTTCCAGATCTTCACCCGCGAGGGCAGAAATCTCACGCGCATTACCCCGGCCGGCCAGCAGGTGATCGAACGGGCGCTGCAGATCCTCAAGGAAACCCAGGCCATCCGCGATCTCGCCACGGAGTTGCGCGATGAGGGGCGGGGGACCCTGGCCATCGGGACGACGCATACCCAGGCACGCTACGTCCTGCCCGAAGTGATCCATGAATTCCGCAGCCGTTATCCGGATGTGCGGCTGAACCTTCACCAGGGGACCTCGGAACAGATCGCTGAAATGGTGGCGCAGGATCGCATCGACTTTGCCATCAACACCGGGTCCGAACATCTGTTCAGTGATCTCACCCTGTTGCCGTGCTATCGCTGGCACCGCGTGATCGTCGTGCCGCGCGACCATCCGCTGGCGGAGTTCGCGAAGCCTAGCCTCAAGCAGCTGGTGGCCTATCCGCTCATCACCTATACCTTCAGTTTCTCGGGGCCTTCATCGCTGCATCAGGCCTTCGCGAAGGCCGGACTCACACCCGATATCGCCATTACGGCGCGCGATTCGGATGTCATCAAGACCTACGTGCGCCTGGGGCTCGGCGTGGGGCTGGTGGCGCAAATGGCCGTCAACGCCCACGAGGATGCGGATCTGGTGTTCATGGACGCCTCGCACCTGTTTTCCAGTCACGTGACCTGGATCGGTTTCCGGCGCGGGGTGCTGCTGCGCAAGTACATGTATGACTTCGTGCACCTGCTGGCGCCGCATCTGGACCGGCGCATCGTGGACCGTGCCCATAAGATGACGACGCCGGAAGAGGTGGCGCAGTTGTTCGAAGACATTGAGCTGCCGCAGGCGCATTAGCGCCACGCGACTCAGGGGTGGTGGGCGGCGGTGAAGCGCGGTTCGGCGATGCCCGCAACCGGCACCGCAGGCTGATAGGCGAGCGTGAAGCGGCGCAGCGCCTGACGCGCCTCGGCCAGATTCTCGGTCGGCACCAGGTCAAAGGCATTGATGCCGCAGCGGACCATGAAAAACAGCAGGTCCTGTTTGACCCCGGCTCCGACCGCACGCACCTCGCCCTTGAAGCCGTAGCGCTGGCGCAGCAGCCGCGCGTAGGTGAAACCGCGGCCATCGCCCGGTCCCGGGAATTCAATGGCCACGATGCTCACGTGCGCCAGGTGCGGCGCCAGATCCTCGATCTCATCCGCCGGCGCCACGCGCACGCTCACCCGCCGGCCGTTCGCGGTATGACCGAGCGGGTCGGCCAGGAATTCCCGTTGCGCGATCAGCTCACCGGCGCTGTCATCCACCAGCACCGCCTCATCGGCGTATACGCCGGCCGCCTCAGGCAGCCGCAAGATCTTTGGCATAGACGCGCTCCTTGAACGGGGTGGCACTGACGCGTCGCACGGTGTCGATGAAGCGCTCGTCTTCATGGCGCAGTTCGCGATACACATCCAGGATGCGCTCAACCGTTGCCGCCACCTCGGCCTGCGGCACGGATGGGCCGATGACGTGCCCGAGGCTGCTGGATTCGCGCGCGGAGCCGCCGATGGTGATCTGGTACCACTCCTCGCCGTGCTTATCCACGCCCAGAATGCCGATGTGGCCCACATGATGATGGCCGCAGGCATTCATGCACCCGGACATCTTCAGCTCGATTTCGCCGATGTCGTACAGGTAATCATAATCGTCGAAGTGACGTTGCAGCTGATGCGCGACGCTGATGGTGCCGGCATTGGCCAGGCTGCAGAAATCCAGTCCCGGACACACGATCATGTCCGTGAGCATACCGATATTCGGCGTCGCAAGTCCGAGTCGCTTCAATTCCCGCCAGGTCTTCAGCAGCTGCCGCTGCTGCACCTCGGCCAGTACCAGATTCTGGTTGTGGGTGACGCGAATCTCCCCGAAGCTCACCTCGTCGGCCAGTTGCGCAACGGCCTCCATCTGGTCCGAGGTCACATCGCCCGGGGCGATGCCCACGGGCTTCAGACTCGCGAACACCACGCGATAACCGGCGACTTTATGGGCGCGGGTGTTGTAACGGTACCAGGCGCGAAATTCGGCGCCCGCGTTGGCGACCGGATCGATGTCCGCCAGGGTCTCGTACGGGTGCGGCTGAAAGAAGCTGCGCGCATGCGCCACCTGTGCCGGGGTCAGCTGTGAGCCGCAGTCACGCGAGGCCAGCCACTCGGCTTCAACCTGTTCGCGGAACGTCGCGATGCCGAGCGCCTTGACCAGGATCTTGATCCGCGCCTTGTGAATATTGTCCCGCCGCCCATGGCGGTTGTAGACCCGCAGAATGGCCTCGATGTACGTGAACAGATCCCCCATGGGCAGGAAATCACGGATCACCTGACCCAGGATCGGCGTGCGTCCGAGGCCGCCGCCGACCAGCACTTCAAAGCCGAGTTCGCCGTGGGCATTGCGCAGCAGGTGCAGACCCACATCGTGCACTTCGGTCGCGGCGCGATCGGCCGGGGCACCGCTCACCGCGATCTTGAACTTGCGCGGCAGATAGGTGAATTCGGGATGGAACGTGGACCACTGTCGCAGCAGCTCGCAGTACGGTCGCGGATCCTCGATCTCATCGGCGGCGACGCCGGCCAGGTGATCGGAGGTGACATTGCGCACGCAGTTGCCGGAGGTCTGAATGGCGTGCATCTGCACCGTCGCGAGTTGCGCCAGGATGTCGGGCACGTCGCTGAGCTTGGGCCAGTTCAGCTGCAGGTTCTGCCGCGTCGTGAAATGGCCGTACGAACGGTCGTAGCGGCGCGCAATGGCGCCGAGCGTGCGCAGTTGCACGCTGCTCAACATGCCGTAGGGGATCGCGATACGCAGCATCGGCGCAAAGCGCTGGATGTACAGCCCATTGCGCAGCCGCAGCGGCCTGAATTCGTCCTCCGACAGCTCGCCCGCCAGATAGCGTCGGGTCTGGTCGCGAAACTGGGCGACGCGCTGGTCGACCAGCGCCTGGTCAATGGAATCGTACTGATACATCTGCGGCAATATAGGGTGAAAGCAGCGGCGTGGAAAATACCGGCTTGTTAGGGGCGTCGCACCAATCAGTTATGGGCCGCCAAGCGGATGATTATTCTGAAGGTTCTCAAGCTTCGCCAGGTCCTCGGGCGTATCGATATCAATGGCCGCGCTGTGCAGTGCGACCCGCACGATCCGGTCGCCCCCGCGTTTCAACAGCGTCCGGGCTCCCGCATCGCCGCGCAGCGCGCTTAGGGCGGGGAAGTCTTCGCGCGCAAATATGGCGGGCACGCCGGTCGTGCCGGCGTAGTGCGCGGCCACGATGCACTGCGGCTGGCGGCGCCAGACGCTTACCAGCCGTCGCAGATCATCGGCGCTAACGGCCGGCTGGTCGGCCAGCATCAGGAGCGCACCATCGGCCGCGGCCGGGATCCGGGCGATGCCCGCGCGCACGGAGCTGGCCATGCCTTCGGCCCACTCGCGGTTGATCACCATCGAGGCGCCGGTGTGGCGCAGCAGCGGGGCGAGCTGCGCGGCGTTGGCACCCAGTACCACGGTGACCGACCCCCCGGCCACCTCCACGGCGCGCGCCACGGCCAGGTGCAGCATCGGCCGGCCCTGCACCCGCGCCACCTGCTTCGGCGAGCCGAACCGGGTCGAGGCGCCGGCCGCCAGCACGATCACATGCAAAGTCGCCGCCTCGTTCATGGCAGTCCGGCCGCGGCGCGCGCCGCGGCGTAACGCTGGCGCTCCTCCAGAATCGTGTCGGCACTCAATGGCGCTGCCCGGCGCCAGTGACCGACGCGCAGCGTCCGGCCGGCGAGTGAGTCCAGGGAGTCGCTCCACGCATCCAGCAATGCCAGCAGCCGTTCCGCCGTCGGGGCAAACCCTGCGGCCGCCGCGGCGATGCTCGCCAGTTGCGCACGGGTGTCGGCGCCGGTTGCGGGCAGCGCCCCAAGCGCACGGCGATGGGCATCCAGCTGCGCGATGAGTCGCTGATGCGCCCATTCGATGTAATCGGCCACCGCATGGGCCTGGCCGACGTTAGGCGTTCCGGTGCGCACGGCCTCGAGGATGGCGCGCAGGTGCGCGCGTTCGGCGGTCAGCTGCGCGCGGATGAAATCGGTTTCGTTCATGGCGTGGCGAACCGATCAGAACGGGACACCGGGCGCCCCGGCGAGGCGCGCATGGATCTCCGCCACGATGGACAGGGCCACCGACTCCGGCGCGCGACCCCCGATGTTGAGGCCGATCGGTGAGCGCAGGCGACCCCCCAGATCGCTCGCCGCCGCGCCCAGGTCCGTGAGCAGCTTCTCCCGGCGTCTTGCCGGCCCGAGCAGACCAATATAAGGGATGCGCGTCGCGCTCAGCGCGCGCAGGTAGCCCAGATCGGAGGGCAGGTGATGACTCATGACCACCGCGGCGTCGTAGCGGTCCAGCTCCAGGGTCTCTGCCAGGGTCTCCGGCCGTCCCAGGAGCACCTGTTCGGCCTGGGGAAAGCGGCTCGCCTGGGCGTAGGCCGGCCGGTGGTCGTAGACGGTGATAGACCAGGCCATCCGGGCGGCGATATCGACCAGGGGTTGCACATCCGGACCGCCGCCGAGCAGCAGCACTCGCGGGGGCAGTGCCAGAGGAACCGCCAGCACCCGCAGCGGCTCAGTGCTACCGCCCATGACGCACGGGCGCCCGCTCTGCAGCGCCTGCGCCAGCAGCTCCTGTACCCCGGCCGCATCACCGGCCGCCAGCAGCACGCTGCCGGGCGGCAGCGCGCTGTCGGGTGAGGCAATCACGAACGCCGCGACCGCACGCTCGCGGTGCCGGTGAGCGGCGACGAAGAGGTCGAGCGGCTGCCAGCCATTTTGCGGCCCGACCCGCAGCAGCAGGATCTGCATCAGGCCTTCGCAGCCCACGCCCAGGCCCCAGATCAGATCGTCGCTGCCGCGCGTGTCATAGGTGAGCACCTTGGCCCTGCCGCTGGTCATGACCTGCACGGCATGCTCGTGGAGGTCGGATTCCAGGCAGCCGCCGGAGAGCAGTCCGGCATAGTCGCCATCGGCCGCGATCAGCATCAGCGCGCCGGGTTTGCGATAGGTAGACCCCTCGGTATGCACCACGACGGCCAGCGCCACGGCGCGTCCGGCCTGCCGCTCGCGCTCATAAAGCGGCAACAGTGGTGCAATCAGGGCTTCCATCCGACAATTATGCTTGAAGTTGCGCCGCTGCGACTGCGTCAGTAGAGTCACGCGGCCTTTTTTGGCGCGCCCCAGCAGACGATAGATGAGCCCAAGCACCACTTTTACTTCCCATTCCCAGGCCGTTGACAGCTGGGTCGTACACAAATTCGGCGGCTCCAGCGTCGCGGATGCCGCCTGCTTCGAGCGCGTGGCCGACATCCTCGAGGCGCAGCCCCAGAAGCGTCTCGGGGTCGTGCTGTCCGCCTGCCGCGGCGTCACCGATGCGCTGCTGCGCCTGGTGCACCTTGCCGAGCAGCAGGATGAGCGCTACCAGATCGAGGTCCAGGCGCTGCGCGAACGGCACGCGACCATCGCGCGCGCACTGCTGGCACCGGAAGCTGCCGCGCTTTACCAGTCGGCCATGGATCGGGACTGCCACGACATCGAGGGCATCCTGCACACCGTGCTCCTGACCCGTTCGGCCGCTCAGAATGTCCGCGATCTCATCGCGGGGTACGGAGAGATCTGGTCGACGCGGCTGTTCCACAAGTATTTTGAATCCCGCACCCGGCGGCCCGGCAAGACCGTGTGGATGGATGCGCGCCGCGTCGTCGTCGTGGAATGGGGCTCGCTCGGGCCGGCGGTGCAATGGACCGAGTCGCAGCAGAATATTGATCGGCTGGTGGACGAGGATTTCCAGGGCACCCTGATCATCACCGGCTTCATCGCCGCCAACCGCAAGGGTGTGCAGACCACGCTCGGTCGCAATGGCAGCGACTTCTCCGGTTCGATCTTCGGTGCGTTACTGGCAGCGGCCGAAATCCAGATCTGGACCGATGTGGACGGGGTGCTCTCGGCCGATCCGCGCCGCGTGCCCGATGCCAAGGTCATCGATTCGCTGTCTTATAACGAGGCGATGGAACTGGCCTACTTCGGCGCCAAGGTCATCCATCCGCAGACCATGGCGCCCGCGGTACGACGCAAGATCCCGATCTGGATCCGCAATACCTTCGCGCCGCAAAAACCCGGTTCCCTGATCTGCTCCGCCCCGGAGTCGACGCTGCCGGTCAAGGGCATCACCAGTATCGAAGGGGTGGCGCTGATCAATGTCGAGGGCGCCGGCATGATCGGCGTACCCGGCACGGCGCACCGCTTGTTCGGCGCGCTGCGTGAAGAGGGGATCTCGGTCATCCTGATCTCCCAGGGCAGCTCCGAGCATTCAATCTGCTGCGCGATACCGGCCGAGGAGGCCGAGCGCGCTGCCCGCGTGGTGCGCGGCGCATTTGATCGTGAACTGACCGAGGGCCAGATCCAACGCGTCGATGTCGATCCGGGCCTGGCGATTCTCGCCGTGGTCGGCGATGGCATGGCGGGCATGCCGGGCGTCTCGGCCAAGGTGTTCAACGCCCTGGGCGGCTCGGCCGTGAACGTCCGCGCCATCGCCCAGGGGGCCAGTGAGCGCAACATCTCCGTGGTGATCGAAGCGAAGGACGCCACCCGCGCACTGCGCGCGGTGCACTCCAGCTTCTATCTGTCCCCGCACACGCTCTCCATCGGTGTGATCGGACCGGGAACCGTCGGCCGGGTGCTGCTGGATCAGCTCGCCTCGCAGAGCAGCCGCCTGCGCGAGCAGTTCCAGATCGACCTGCGGGTGCGCGGCATCATGGCCACCGAGCGCATGCTGCTCAGTGATTCAGGCGTGGACCTGGACAATTGGCACCAGGCATTCAAGAGCGGCTCGACCGCCGCCAATCTGGACAAGTTCGTCGAGCACCTGAATGTGGATCACCTGCCGCACACGGTGCTGATCGACTGCACTGCCAGCGAATCGGTGGCGCGCAACTATCCGCAGTGGCTGGCGAGCGGCATCCATGTGGTCACGCCCAACAAGAAGGCCAATAGCGCGCCGCTCGCGTTTTATCGCCAGGTGCAGGCTGCGGGCCGTACCAGTGGCGCGCACTACTTGTATGAGGCGACGGTGGGCGCCGGCCTGCCCGTCATCCAGACGCTGCGGGATCTGCGCGAGACCGGTGATGAGATTGAAAGCATCGAGGGCATCTTCTCCGGAACACTGGCGTACCTCTTCAATGTGTACGACGGCAGCGTCGCGTTCTCCGACATCGTGCGCGATGCCAAGCAGCGTGGTTACACGGAACCAGATCCGCGTGATGACCTCTCCGGCATCGATGTGGCGCGCAAGCTCATCATCCTGGGGCGCGAGATGGGTCTGGCGCTGGAGATGGCGGATGTGAAGGTGGAAAGCCTGGTGCCGCCGGGGCTGTCGGGATCCTCAATCGAGGAGTTCATGAGCGGACTGCCGAAGTTTGACGCGGGCATGAACCAGCGGCTGCAGGCTGCGCAGGGTCGCGCCAAGGTGCTGCGTTACGTCGGGCGCATCACCGCCAAGGGTGAAGCGACGGTGGGGCTGGTCGAACTCGATCGCAGCCATTCGTTCGCCAATATGGCGCTGACCGATAATGTCGTGCGCTTTGCCACCGGCCGGTACAATGCCAATGCGCTGATCGTTCAGGGTCCCGGTGCAGGTCCCGAGGTGACAGCCGGCGGCGTGTTCGCCGATCTGCTGCGGCTGTCGGCCTATCTCGGAGCGCATATTTGAACGTCACGACCTCCGCCACGGCCTTTGCGCCGGCCTCGGCCGGCAATGTCGCCATCGGATTCGACATTCTGGGCTTCGCGGTCGATGCCCTGGGTGACAAGGTGTCGGTCACGCGCACCGCGCGGCGCGGGGTGACTATCTCCGGCATCACCGGCGTCAACGTGGACCTGCCACGCAATCCCGAAGGCAATACGGCCGGCCGTGCCGTGCTCGCCATGCAGGAGGCGCTCAACCTGCCATTCGGATTTGAGATGCGAATCGAGAAGGGCATTCCGCTGGGCTCGGGTCTGGGGGGTTCAGCGGCTTCCGCGGTGGCCGCGGTCGTGGCCGCCAATGCCCTCTTGCCCAAGCCGTGCACCAAGCTCGAATTGCTGAAGTTCGCCATGCATGGGGAGGCGGTCGCCTCCGGTTCCATGCATGTCGATAATATTGCGCCGTCGCTGTTCGGCGGCCTGGTGCTGACGGTGGGCATCGACAATCCGCACGTCAAACAGATTCCGGTGCCGCGCGCGGTGCGCGCAGTGATGGTCCATCCGCATCTGTTCCTGTCCACCCGGGAAGCTCGCTCCATCCTGCGCAGCAGCGTGGCGATGTCGGACTTCGTCTGGCAGACCGCTCATCTGGCCGGCTTCATCGCCGGGTGCTACACCGATGACATCGAGCTGATCCGCACTTCGCTGGAAGATGTGGTGATCGAAAAGCAGCGCCAGACCCTGATTCCCGGGTTCGCCGATGTGCGCCATGCCGCGATGGCGGCCGGGGCCCTGGGATGCTCGATCTCAGGCGCCGGTCCCACGGTGTTCGCCTGGGCGCTGGAGCATCAGGCCACGGCGGTACTGGCGGCCATGCGCAGCGAATTCGGGCGCCACCAGCTGCCCATCGATGAGTGGATCACCGAGATCAATTCCCCGGGCGCCCGCATCGTCGGGCCTTAGACTGCCATGCTGTTGCGAAGCTCGCGCCAAGATCCCGCCGCCAGCGCTGCCGCGACCGGCTTCTCGCAAGCCCTGCTGAAGGGACTGGCGCCGGATGGCGGTCTGTACGTGCCGCAGCAGTGGCCGGTCCACGAGCCTGCCCAGCTGTGCGCGCGCATCGGTCTGCCGGCGGAGCAGTACCTGAGCGCCGCGGGCCTGGCCCGGATCGGCGCACTGCTGCTCGAGCCGCTGCTGCGCGACAACGAACTCGAAGCTCAACTGCCACAGATTCTAGCGCAGGCCTTCAATTTCCCCGCGCCGCTGGTGGCGCTTGCCCCGCACGGGCGCCTGGGCGTGCTGGAACTTTTTCATGGTCCGACCGCGGCCTTCAAGGATTTTGGCGCGCGCTTTCTGGCGGCGTGCATGGAGCGCCTGCGCACCCCCGGGCAGCGTCCGCTCAACATCCTGGTCGCAACCTCCGGCGACACGGGCGGGGCGGTCGCGGCGGCCTTTCACCGGCTGGCCGGCATCGAAGTTTCGGTGCTCTTTCCCAAGGGCCTGGTGTCCCCGACCCAGGAACAGCAGCTCACCTGCTGGGGCGAGAACGTGAAGAGCTTCGCGGTGCGCGGCACCTTCGATGATTGCCAGCGCATGGTGAAAGCCGCCTTCATGGATGCGCAGTTGAATGAGCGCTTCGATCTGTCCTCGGCCAACAGCATCAACCTCGGACGGCTGCTGCCTCAGGCGGTCTACTACGCGGCCGCCAGTCTTAAGGGCTGGTCGCAGCACGGCGAGCCGGTGTCGTTTGTGGTGCCCAGCGGCAACCTCGGCAATGTGGTCGCGGGACTGTGGGCGAAGCGTCTGGGAATGCCCATTGGCGAGTTCGTCCTGGCGCACAACGTCAATCGCACAGTGCCGGATCTGCTGGAAACCGGCCGGTTCGAGCCGCGGCCGAGCATTGCCACCCTGGCCTCGGCCATGGATGTCGGTAACCCGAGCAACGTGGAGCGCCTGCGCTCGCTGTACCCCGAGCTCGCGCAACTGCGGGCCGCGATCAGCGCCGAGGTCGTCACGGATGAGCAGATTCGCGCCCGCATCCGGGCCGGCTTTACGGAGTTTGGACAGGTGTGGTGCCCGCATACCGCGACCGCGGCCGAAGCGTATGCGCGCCTGTCGCCGGCGCGGCGCGACCACGGTCGCTGGGTACTGCTCGCCACCGCACATCCGGCCAAGTTCCGTGAGATTGTCGAGCCGTTGATCGGCCGCAGCGTCGCCGTACCGGCGTCTCTCGCGCGCCTGTTCGAGTTGCCCGCGCAGGTTCGGGAGATTGCGGCGGACCTGGACGCCCTGCGCAGGGAGTTGAGCTGATGGATTTGATCACCGAATTGCCACCCCTCACCTGGGCGCTGGTGGCCGGCGCCGGTGTGGCGGGTTGGGCGCTGTCCTGGTTGTGGCGCTGGTACCGCCAGCGTCGCGCGCGCCGAGCGCTGGTGGCGGCGGTCGCGGCCGTGGGTTCCGATCACCTGGTGGACGTGCTGGTGCCCGATGGCATGGGCAGCTCCTACCACGTCGATTTTGTGTTGCGTACGACACGCGGCGCGGTGGTCCTGGACCTGCGCGATGTGCGCGGCAATGTCTTTGGTGGTGACCAAATGAACGAATGGACTGTCATGGACGGGCCGCATCGTTACACTTTTGTGAATCCGCAAAGCTCCCTGTATGACCGCATCGCCGCCGTCAAGGCCATCGCCGGGGATGACATGCCGGTGGAAGGGCGCATCGTCTTTACCCGGCGGGCGCGCTTTCCGAAAGGACTGCCCAAGCACACGCTGATGCTGGATTCGCTGCCGCGCGATTTCCCGTTGATCGAAGGCGGCACGCCGGGTGGCGCCGATCCTTTCGACCAGCCCTGGGCCAACCTGCGCCAGGCCGTCAGGCCGAGTCTGATGGCGCAGGCTCGACCGGTCGGAGCCTGAAGAGCGCCCGAGTGGCCGCGGTCGCCGTGGCGCTCAATACCTCCACGGGCTCACCGCGTGCCCGGGCCACCACCGCGGCGACATGCGGCAGGTACATCGGTTCATTGCGACGCGAGCTGGGGCGCGGTAACAGATCGCGCGGCAGCAGATAGGGCGCATCGGTCTCCAAGAGCAGCGCGGTCGCCGGAATCTCCCGCACCAGCGCCAGCAGATGCGCACCGCGGCGCTCATCGCAGATCCAGCCGGTGATGCCGATGGCCAGATCCAGTTGCAGATAGCGTTGCAGCTGCTCGGCCGTGCCGGTGAAACAATGGGCCACGCCGCCCACCAGCGCGGCGCGGTGCTCGCGCACAATGCTCACGAAGTCATCGTGGGCGTCGCGTTCGTGCAGGAACACCGGCTTGCCCACTTTTGCCGCCAGTTCCAGCTGCTGATGAAAGGCGCGCTGCTGGACCTCGCGCGGCGATAAGTCGCGAAAGTAGTCGAGGCCACATTCGCCCACCGCCACCACCTCGGGGGCGCGCGCCAGTTGCTCAAGTTCCGCCAGCACCTGCGGGGTCAATTCCGAGGCATGGTGCGGATGCACACCGGCGGTCGCAAAAAGATGCCGGGGATCGGCCTGCGCGAGGGCCAGGGCCTCGCGCGTCCCGGCAGCGCTGGCGCCGGTAACGATCAGCTGCACGACGCCCGCGCCGCGCGCGCGGACGATCAGCGCCTGGCGGTCCGCAGCAAAACTGTCATGGCCGAGATTGACGCCGATGTCGATGAGTGCCGGCGGGGGAGGTGTCATTGAATGATTCTGGCACAATGTTGCCGATGTTCCGGCTGGCACCTATTTCACGGTTCGTTCTGGCGATGAGCCTGTCATCGCTCGCGTTCGCTGCAGCACCCGACTGGCGTGATATCGAATCGCGCATCCAGTACGCCTGGTATACGGAGGATGCCCGCGATCTTGCGGCCGTGGCGACGCACGTCACGGACCTGCCCGCCACCGATGCGCTGCGCAACTACTATCTTGCCCTGACCCACATGCGTGAGGCGCAGGTCCTCAAGGATGCAGGCGCGGCAGGGCGCGCCGCCGCCGGCTGTATCGATTCCGCTGACGATGTCTTGGCGGCCAGACCGACAGATGCCGAAGTGCTGGCCCTGCAATCATTCTGCATGGATTTACGCAGCCGCGCGCACACGGTGGGTGTGCCGTTTGCAGGGTCGCGCAGTCGTGCCCAGATGCAACGGGCAGCGCAGTTGGCGCCACAGGATCCACGCGTGCGCCTGCTCGCCGCGCAGCTGGCCTATGCGAATGCGCGCTCCAGCCAGGAGCGTGGGCAGCTGCTGGCGCCATTCCAGAGCGCGGTGGATGCGTTCGAGCAGGAGCGTCAAGGCCTCGAGCGCATACCGGCCTGGGGCGCGGCCGAAGCCTGGCAGGGCCTGGCCCAGGTGTATCTCGATCGCGGCGACGCTATTGCGGCCCGTGCGGCGCTGGAGCACGCTTTGCTGCTGGTACCGGACTATCAGTCCGCGCACCGTCTGCTCAACCACATCCTGACGGGGTAGCCCTCTTGAACATCAGTGGCGCTGAACCGCCCGCAAACCTTCCGGCCACTGTGCCGGGGCGCATGCCGCTCGCGATCCGCGTGCTGTACATGCTCGTTTTCGGTCTCACGTTCTGGATCCTGACCTGGATTCTCGCTGTCACCGTGATCGCGCAGCTGATCCTCACGCTGCTGGGCGGGCAGCCAAGCCCGGACCTGCTCCGCTTCAGCAAGGGATTTTCGAGATACATAAGTCAAGTCGTCGAATTTCTTACATTTTTAAGCGAAAAACCCCCATTTCCCTTTGCCCCATGGCCGGATCAAAACTCGGCACTGTGATGAATTTATGCGTACCCAGAGACTGATGATTCCGTATCGTTTGGCGGCCGCGTTCGCGCTACTGGCCAGTGCGGCGCTGGGCCAGGCCCAGGCGCAGGTCCAAGCGCCGCCGGCGGCGTCCACCTCCGCGCCCGCCGCCAAGGCCGCGATCCATGCCAAGAGCGCCGCGACGACGCGGCCGCCGCTGGATTTGCATGCCCCGCCGCTCAATCACATCTACCCGAGTGCGGAACTGCGCTACATCCTCGCCGTCGATGATCCGACGGTCGATGAGGACACCACGGAGGTGAGTGTCAAGGGCACCAAGTACGCGGTGCGGGTGCCGGGTGTCCCGGGCAACCAGTTGCAGGCCATCCCCTGGGCGATCGTGCATCCCACTCAGGCATGGCGCATCTTCACGCCGCTGGTAGAGCCTTGAAGGCCTGGCACAAGGCCTCGACGCTCGCGGGCGTCTGATCCCAGGACACGACGAAGCGTGCCTCCGGGCCGCTCGCCGCGCCCCAGTCATAGAACCCGAAGCCCTGGGCCCGCAGCGCCGTCTTGCCGGCCGCGCCCAGCGTCACGAACAGTTCGTTGGCTTCCACCGGGTGCGCGAGGCGTGGGCCGGCCGCATCGGCGATGCGGTGGGCCAAGCGATTGGCGCGACTGGCGTGGGCACGCCACACGCCGGTTTGCACATAGGCGAGTAACTGCGCGGCGGCGTACCGGGACTTGGACAACAGGTGACCGGCGCGTTTGCGGCGCAGCTCGAAGTCGCGGACCAGCGCGGGATCGAAGAACACCACCGCCTCGGCGGCGAGCGCGCCGTTCTTCGTGGCACCGAAGGACAGCACATCGACCCCGGCCCGCCAGGTGACATCCGCCGGGTGACAGTCCAGAAAGTCGATGGCGTTGGCCAATCGCGCCCCGTCCATATGCACTGCGAGTCCATGACGATGGGCGATGGCGCTCAAGACAGCGATCTGCTGGGGACGATAGGTGGTCCCGAGTTCGGTGGCCTGGGTGAGCGTGACGGCAGCGGGCTGCACGGTGTGGACGCTGGCGGGATGTGCGGCAATCGCCGCTTCCAGTGCCTGCGGGTCCATGCGCCCGTGATCTCCCGCTATCAGGGTCAGGCGCGCACCGGATGAAAAAAACTCCACGGCGCCGCATTCATCTTCCACCACATGCGCGCCCGAGTGTGCGTACACGTTGCCATAGGGCGGCGCGAGCGTCGCGAGGCTTAAGGCATTCGCCGCGGTGCCGGTACTCACGACAAAGGCGCGCACCTCGGTGCCAAAGAACTGGCTGAAGGCCGAATCCAGCTGCAACGTCCACGGATCATCGCCATAGGCCTTTTGTGGCCCATCGTTGGCCGCGGCGAGGGCGGCCAGCAGTTCCGGGGCGATGCTTGCCGTGTTGTCGCTATAGAACGCGTGCGTGTCGGAGCTCAGGGTCATTCGGGTCTCCAGCGAAACGAGAACGCGCCGATGCCGAGGAACAACAGCGTCGTACCGCCGAGGTACGCGAGGTCCGCGCCGATGGCGGCGGGACCTGCGCCATCCAACGTGACGGCGCGCGCCGCCTGCAGGATGTGGGTGAGGGGGAAGAGCTGCGCCAGCAGTTGCATCCAGCGTGGCGAGCCCTCCAGGGAAAACCAGACACCCGACAGCAGCATCATCGGCCACATCAACAGGTTCAGCATGCCGTTGACCACTTCCTCGCTCGCGAAGCGCGCGGCGATGATCAGGCCGAAGGCGATGAGACTCAGTGATCCCAGCACCGCGACCAGGAGCAGCAGTGCGGCGCTGCCGGCGTTGTGGAAGTGGATGACGGTGCCGATGCCGGTAAAGAGAATCAGTGTCACCGCCAGTGCCAGCGCGAGACGGCTCAACACCTGGGCGCTCAGGAACTCAAAGGCCGTCACCGGTGTCGCCGACAGTCGCTTCAGAAAGCCATTCTTGCGATAGCGCACGACCACGTAGCCCGCGCCCATCAGGCAGGTGAACATCATGTTCATGCCCAGGACCCCGGGGAACAGCCAGTCGATGTAGCGGGTGGCAACCCCCGGGGTGGGCTGGCGCTGGGCCTGCGAATCCGCCTGCAGCAGCAGCTTCTCGGCCATATAGCCCTTCGGCGAATCTTCGATGGCCCAGAAGCGCACCGGACGCTGGCGCAGGTCGAGCAGCAGATCCAGGTCGTTGCGCGTCACCGAACGGATGGCGGCGGCCTCGCGCGGTTCCGGCACGAACTGGAAATAGCGTTCGCCGAGAAAGGGATAGCTGGCAGGAGTCACCACGTCGCCCAGCACGCCCACCTTGAACAGGGGCCGCGGCGGGCCGCCGAAGATCAGCGCCATGGCGACCACGATGCCGACCGGCAGACCCAGCGTGAACACCAGGGAGGTTCGATCGCGCAGGAATTCGAGATTGCGGGCATGCCAGATGGCGAACAGGCGCTTGGCGCTGCGGCGCAGGTGTGTCAACAGCTTCATGCGCGCAGGTCCTTGCCGGTGAGTTCCAGGAACAGGTCTTCGAGATTGGGCGGACGGATGCGCAGATGCGCCAGGGCAATGCCGGCCTGCATCAGGGTGCGCAGGGTGCCCTCAAGATCGTTGGTGGTGAGCTCCACCCGGCCGGCTGCCTCGAAGAACGGCAGTCCCAGCTCGCGCGCGGCGGGCGTCCAATCCTCGGTCGGCAGTTCGAGCAGCACCGCCTTGAAATGCTGGCGCAAGAGGGTCTGCGGCGCACCCTGGGCGATGATCTTGCCGTGATCCACGATCACGATGTCATCGCACAGGAGCTCGGCTTCCTCCATGTAGTGCGTGGTCAGGATGATGGTCTTGCGCTGTGCCTTGATCGATTCCACCAGCTCCCAGAAGCGCCGCCGCGCCTGCGGATCCAGCCCCGTGGTGGGTTCATCCAGGAACAGGATGGCCGGGTCGTTGACCAGCGCGACGCCCAGCAGCAGACGCTGCAGCTGTCCGCCGGACAGCTTCTTGTTGTCGCGCTTGAGCAGCTTCTCCAGCGCACACAGGCGGATGACTTCCGCAACGTCCAGGCCGTGGTCGTAGAGCCCGCGGAACATCTCCAGCGTCTGGCGCACCGTGAGGAAGTCCTGCAGCGCGGTTTTCTGGAACAGGATGCCGGCCTCGGCGCGGAAGCGTTCACCGAGGGCGGCGCCCCGGTACTGCACCGTGCCGGAGGTCGGCGCGAGGATACCCTCCATGATCTCGATGGTGGTGGTCTTGCCGGCGCCGTTCGGGCCGAGCAGGCCAAAGCAGCTGCCTTCGCGCACCTGAAAGGAGAGTCCGGCAACGGCGGTGTTGTCGGCGTACTGCTTGACGAGATTGTCCACTCGCAAAAGGCTGTCGTTTATCATGGGGTGAATTGAACCAGCTTTTTCTTTGGTCCGACACTGATACGCAACCTTGGGTGGTGCGCGAGAGCCGCCGTGCACGGCGGCTGGCCGTGCGCGTGCATCGCACCGGGCGGGTGGAGGTGGTGGTGCCGCCGCGGACCTCCGGCGCGACGGTCAGGGCCTTCGTGAGCCAGCATCGCGACTGGATCGAAACCCGGCGCCAGGCGGCGCTGCGCCAGAAGCCCCCGGAGCTGCCGTTTCCGCCGCCGCGCATCGAGCTGCCGGGCGTGTATGAGTCCTGGCGCGTGCACCTGGCTGGCGGCACGGGCCGGGTGCGTATCCGGGAGGCCGATGAATGGCTCGACATCGCGGGGGACAGCGGCGCCCCGCAGGGGCTCAAGGATGCCCTGCGGCGCTGGCTGCTCGATCGGGCGCAGCGCGTACTCGCTGACCACCTGGCCGATTGCGCGCGTGAGTTCGGCTTTACCTACCAACGTTTGAGCATCCGCCGCCAGCGCACCCGCTGGGGCAGCTGTTCGGTGCGCGGCACCATCAGCTTGAACTGCTGCATCCTGTTCCAGCCCCCGGAAGTGTTGCGCTACCTGCTGATCCACGAACTGTCGCATACCCGGCATATGAACCATTCCCGGGCGTTCTGGGAGTGCGTGGCGCGCTGCTGCCCGGACTACCGAAAGCTGGATCGGCAATTGCTCGATGGCTGGCGGCGTGTACCATCATGGCTATCATGAGCAAAGGACCTTACGACAAATCCGAGCGGGTAGACCTGTCCGATGAACCGGTTCACTGGGACCTGGACGCATCGATCAGCTACGCAGGCTACCTGCATCTGGATCAGATCCTCAGTGCGCAACGCCCGCTGTCCTACGAGCACGACGAGATGATGTTCATCATCGTGCATCAGAATTCGGAACTGTGGATGCGTCTGTTCCTGCATGAGCTCAACGCGGTGCTGGAGTGCGTGCGCCGGGACAATCTCGGGCCGACCTTTCGCATGCTGGAGCGCATCTCGCGCGTGCAGACCCAGCTCACGGCCATCTGGGACGTGCTGTCGACCATGACACCGGCCGACTATTCCGCCTTCCGCAACGTCCTCGGACGCTCCTCCGGATTCCAGTCCGTGCAGTACCGGGTGCTGGAGTTCACCATCGGCAACAAGAACGCCGATGTCATCAACGTCCATCGCAATGACCCGGAGAGCTTCGCGAAGCTTGAGCAGGTGCTGGCCGCGCCGTCGCTGTACGATGAGGTACTGCGGCTGCTCAGCCGCCGCGGTTATGGCATTCCGGAGGACCATCTGTCGCGCGATTTCAGCGAGCCCTACCAGTCGAGCAAGCAGGTGGCAGGCGCGTGGCTTGGCGTCTACCACAACTCCGAAAAAGAGTGGGACCTGTATGAGCTTGCCGAACGCATGATCAACCTCGACCACCAGTTCCAGATCTGGCGTTTCCACCACTTGAAAGCCGTCGAGCGGATCATCGGCTACAAGCGCGGTACCGGCGGCACCAGTGGCGTGCCGTACCTCGCCAAGGCGTTGGAGCTGCGGTTCTTTCCGGAGCTGTGGCAGGTGCGCACGTCTATGTGAGCCACGAGGCGAAGGGCGTGATGCCCATGGCGCGGGCCTCGCGCTGCGTGCGCGGCGAGGCATTCACCAGCCGCGGCACATCCGCCAGCGCCAGGTGCGCGAGGTCACTGGCCGCATTGCCGTAAGCGACGCTCTCAAGGCCCGGGTGCTGCTGCTTCAAGGCCTGAAAGCACCGCACCTTCTCCGGTCCACGGCGATTGGGCGTGGTGAGCGCGCCGTCCAGATGCCCCGCGGCATCGAAGGCGACACCGGTGCAGATCACCTCATTGAAGCCCAGCGCCTCACCGATCTGCGGCACATACAGATCGGTGCTGGCGCTCATGAGCACCAGCAGGTCGCCCGCCTCGCGGTGCGCCTTCACCGTGGCCAGCGCGGCCGGGCTGCTGCCGAGCGCGATGATCCGGGGAACGAATTCATCGCTCCAGGCGCGCAGCTGCGGGCGCGTCGCTCCGCCCAGCGTCGCGCGGATGAAGCTTGACTTGACCGCGCCGTGATCGGCAGCGCCCAGCGCGAACGCCGCCAAGGTCGGCACCAGCCGCGCCATGCGCAGGCGGCTGCGGTGCGCGTGCGCGAGGAACCCCGTCACATAGGGAAACAGCGTGTCGCGGTAGGTGATCGTGCCGTCGAGGTCGAAGAGGACGAGCCGCATCGGATTTCGGTGCGGCCGGTACGATCAGGCCGCGCGGGCGGTGACGAGCTGCCGCAACACGTATTGCAGAATGCCGCCGTGCTGGTAGTACTCGTGCTCCTTGGGCGTGTCGATGCGCAGCCGCACCTCGAAGCGCTGCGGCGCAGCCCCGCCCGGCGGGGTGGCGGTCACCGTCACGGTTTTGGCGCCCGGCGCGGTAATGCCCGTGAGATCGAAGGTCTCCTTGCCGGTCAGGCCCAGGCTCTGGGCGTTCTGCCCGGGAAGGAACTGCAGCGGCAGCACCCCCATGCCGATGAGGTTGGAGCGGTGAATCCGCTCGAAGCTCTCGGCAATCACCGCCTTCGCGCCCAGCAGCATGGTGCCCTTGGCCGCCCAGTCGCGCGAGGAGCCGGTGCCGTACTCACGTCCGGCGAGAATCACCAGCGGCGTGCCTTCCGTCTTGTAGCGCATCGCGGCGTCATAGATCGACATCTGCTCGCCGCTCGGGACGTGCACGGTGACGCCACCCTCGGTGCCCGGCGCGAGCAGGTTGCGCAGCCGGATGTTGGCAAAGGTGCCGCGCATCATGACCTCGTGATTGCCGCGGCGCGCGCCGTACGAGTTGAAGTCGACCGGTTGCACGCCCTGCTCGATGAGATAGCGGGCCGCCGGGCTGGTCTTCGAGATATTGCCGGCCGGTGAAATGTGGTCCGTGGTGACCGAATCGCCCAGCACCGCGAGCGCCCGCGCGCCGCGCACATCGCCCACCTTCGCGGGCGTCATGGTCATGCCATCGAAATAGGGCGGGTTCTTGACGTAGGTCGAGGCCTTGTCCCAGGCATAGACATTGCCCTGCGGGATCTTGATGCTGGACCAGTTATCGTCCCCCTTGAAGACCGTGGCGTAGCTGTCGCGGAACATCTTCGAGTCAATGGCGCGCAGCACCGTCTCCTGGACTTCCTTGGGGCTCGGCCAGATGTCCTTGAGGAACACCGGCTGGCCATTGCTGCCGATGCCCAGTGGCTCGGTGGCAAGATCCAGGTCCAGCGTGCCGGCAATGGCGTACGCCACCACCAGGGGCGGGGAGGCGAGGAAGTTCATGCGCACTTCGGCGTGCACGCGGCCTTCAAAGTTGCGGTTGCCCGACAGCACCGCGCAGGCGATGACATCGCCGGCCTTGACGGCCTGGGAGATCTCCGGCCGCAAGGGGCCGGAGTTGCCGATGCAGGTGGTGCAGCCATAACCGACCAGGTCAAAGCCTATCGCCGCCAGGTCCTCCAGCAATCCGGCCTTGCGGTAGTAGTCCGTGACCACACGAGAGCCGGGGGCGAGCGATGTCTTCACCCAGGGTTGGGCGCTGAGGCCCAACTTGCGGGCATTGCGCGCGAGCAGACCCGCGCCCAGCATCACGTAGGGATTGGAGGTATTCGTGCAGCTGGTGATGGCGGCGATGAGCACGGCGCCATCCTTCAATTCCACCGACTTGCCCCCGGTGGTGAGCGGGGCGCTGCCGGTCGCCGCCGGATTGCGCTTGGTGCGCTCCTCAGCCATCGCGACCAGGCTTTTGCGGTAGGCGCTCTTGGCGCTCTTCAACGGCACGCGATCCTGCGGACGCTTGGGGCCGGCGATGCTCGGCTCAACGCTCGACAGATCCAGTTCCAGCACGTCGGTGTAACCGGCCGCTGCCGCGCCGTTCACGCGCCACAGGCCCTGCGCCTTGGCGTAGGCGCTGACCAGTTCAACCTGCTCTTTCGGGCGACCGGTGAGTTCGAGGTAACGGATGGTTTCCTCGTCGATCGGAAAGATGCCGCAGGTGCTGCCGTATTCGGGCGCCATGTTGGCGATCGTGGCGCGATCCGCCAGCGGCAGATTGGCGAGGCCATCGCCGAAGTATTCGACGAATTTCTCGACGACGCCTTTCTTGCGCAGCATCTCCGTGAGGGTGAGCACCAGGTCCGTGGCGGTGGCGCCCGCCGGCAGGCTCCCCGTGAGCTTCACGCCGATGACCTGTGGAATCAGCATGGTGATGGGCTGGCCCAGCATGGCGGCCTCCGCTTCGATGCCGCCCACGCCCCAGCCCAGCACCCCCAGGCCATTGATCATGGTGGTGTGCGAATCGGTGCCGACCAGCGTGTCCGGATAGGCCTGGTGGGTCTTGCCCGAGGTGCGATCGAACACCACCCGCCCCAGGTGCTCGAGATTGACCTGGTGAACGATGCCGGTGTTGGGCGGCACCACCTTGAAGTTGTCGAACGCGGTCTGACCCCAGCGCAGGAACGAATAGCGCTCGCCGTTGCGCTCGAACTCGATCTTGTTGTTGTCCGCCAGGGCCTGCTTGGTGCCGTACTCGTCCACCTGCACCGAGTGATCGATGACCAACTCCACCGGCGCGAGCGGATTGACGCTCTCGGCGTGGCCGCCGAGCTTGACCACGGCCTCGCGCATGGCCGCCAGATCCACCACGCAGGGCACGCCGGTGAAGTCCTGCAGGATTACCCGCGCCGGCGTGAAGGCGATCTCATACGCTGGAGTGACCTTCGGGTCCCAGTTGAGCACGGCTTCGATATCGTTGCGCGTGACATTGACGCCGTCCTCGAAGCGCAGCAGGTTCTCCAGCAGGATCTTCAGCGAGAACGGCAGACGCGCGAGCTTCTCCGCGGGCAGAGCCGCCAGGGAAAAGATCTCATAGGAGCGCTCGCCGACCTTGAGGGTGGTGCGGGTCTTGAAGCTGTCAGTCATGAAATTCTCCGCCGTCCAATAGGGGCTATTTTGCGTCTTGGCTGCTAGGGAGTAAAATGACATTAATTCCATTATTAATGCATTTCTTGCATGAAAATCGACACCCTCGGTGTGCAGGCTTTTGTCGCCATTGCCGAGAATGGCGCCTTCAACCGCGCGGCCGCCGCCTTAGGGATCACGCAGACCGCTCTGAGTCGGCGCCTCAAGAATCTGGAAACCCACCTGGGGGTGCGGCTGATAGAGCGCACGACGCGGACCGTGGCCTTGTCGCGCTCGGGTGAGGGTTTTTTGCCGCAGGCGCGGCGGCTGCTGGCCGAACTTGCCGCCTCCTTGCATGAGATTCGTGAGACCGGCAAGGCCATGCGCGGCGATGTGACGCTCGCCTGCGTGCCAACCATGGGAGTTCACTATCTGCCGGAAGTGCTGCGCGACTACGCCGCCCGCTTCCCCAACAATCGCATCCGGCTGCTCGACCACTCCTCCTCGGCGGTGGCCGAGGCGGTCTTGAGCCGAGAGGCTGAATTTGGCATCAACGTCGCGCAGCTGCGCCACGCGGACCTGGACAGCACGCCCCTGCTGCAGGACAGCTTCGTGCTGGTGTGTCGGCGCGACCATCCCCTGGCCGAGAACCGGCGGGTCTCCTGGCAGCAGCTGCAGGGGCATCGGCTTATTTTTCCCGGCGCGAGCAGCAGCAATGAGCCGCTGCTCGAACAGGCGTTGGGTGTCGAACACCAGTCCCTGGCGATTTTTTACGAGGTGCAGCGCAGCTCCACCGCCGTCGGGCTGGTCGCCCAGGGCGTCGGCATTGCGGTGGTGCCACGCCTGGCGATGCAGCATGGCGCCTATCCCAGCCTGCGCGTGATTGACCTGGTCGCCCCGACCGTGTCCAGGACGTTCAACCTGCTGACGCGCAAGGGCGCCGTCCTGTCACCGGCAGCCCGCAATCTCTACGAGTTGCTGCTGGAGCGCCGCGCGCGCTTCAAGACTCGTGCGCCCCGACGGCGCTGATCGTGCCGCCGCCCAGGCACCGCTCGCCGTCATAGGCGACCGCGAACTGGCCCGGGGTCAAGGCGCGCTGCGGGGCATCGAAAATCACGCAGGCCGTGCCATCCGTTCCGGGGTGGAGCACGGCCGGCTGGTCGGTATGGCGATGGCGCACGCGAACCGTACAGCGCAGGGAGCCCGTGGGCGGGCTCACCAGCCAGTGCAGGTTTTCGCACCTGAGTTCACGCGCGCACAGCAACGGATGGTCATGACCCTGGACGGCGATCAGGACGTTGCGGGCCACATCCTTGGCGGCGACATACCAGGGCGTCGCCTCGCTGTCACGGCGGCCGCCCAGTCCCAGGCCGCCGCGCTGGCCGATGGTATAGAAGGGCAGCCCGCAGTGCGTCCCGAGCGCCTCCCCCGCGGGAGACTCAATCGGTCCGGGTGTCTCGTTGAGGTACTGGCGCAGAAAATCCCGAAACGGGCGCTCGCCGATGAAGCAGATACCGGTGCTGTCGGGTTTATCAAAGACCGGCAGACGCGCCGCGCGGGCGCGCTCGCGCACCTGCGCCTTGGTGTAGTCGCCCACCGGCATGCAGGCGTGCTCCAGATCGGCGCGGTGCACGGCGTGCAGGAAATAGGTCTGATCCTTCGCCGCATCGAGGGCCTTGAGCAGCTGCACGTTGCCCGTCTCGAAGCGCAGACGGGCGTAATGTCCGGTGGCGAACTGGCTCGCGCCCAGGCGCCGCGCATGTTGCAGCGCCACGCCGAACTTCACCTCGCGGTTGCACAGCACATCGGGGTTTGGAGTCCGGCCGGCGCGGTGTTCGGCCAGGAAGTACTCGAAGACGCGGGTGCGATAGTCGGCGGCGAAGTTCGCCCGGTGCAGGGGAATGCCCAGCACCCGCGCCACGGCGCGCGCGTCCTGAAAGTCCTCGGCCTGGGTGCAATACGCATCGGCCTCGTCCCAGTTGCTCATGAAGAGGCCCTGGACCTCGACACCGCGCTCCAGCAGCAACAGGGCGGCGACCGCCGAGTCCACACCTCCCGACAGACCGACGAGGGTCATGCCACCTCGATCGAGGGAATATCCCGGGCGCCCTCGATGTCCAGATGGCCGATGCCATCCAGCGGCCGGCGCTGCCCGGCCAGGTAATCATCAATACAGCGCAGCACCAGCGGGCTGCGCAGGCGCGACTCGCGCTCCAGCAGCTGTCCGCGGGTCAGCCAATGGGTGCGCAGAATGCCGTGATCGAGCGGCTGCAACGCATCGTGGTCGGTGACACTGCCGATGAACGCGAAGCGCAGGGAAGCGCGTCCCGTGCCGGGATGCCGCCACAGGTAAGCCCCTAGGAAAGACTCGCTGGTGAAACGCCAGGCCGTCTCCTCGCGCGTCTCGCGGGCGACGGCTTGCAGCAGGGTTTCGCCACGCTCGACATGGCCCGCGGGCTGATTGAACACCAACCGCCGGGCGATGCGCTCTTCAACCAGCAGGAATCGGCCCTGCCTTTCGGCAAGCGCGGCGACGGTGATATCCGGTGGCAGTGGCATGGCGGGACATTATAGCCACCGAGTCAACTATGACGGGCGACCCGCAGCGCGCGCTCCGGCGCGCTGGCATTCCAGACCGTATCGAATTCGACCAGGTGCAGCCGCGCCACCGCCGGATTGTTGAAGTCCGCGATGCCGTCCCAGGTATCGGCGCGCAGGCGATACACGATCGCCCGTTCATCCGCGATTAGATAGGCGCAGGAGCGCTGCTGCGGCATATGGCTCGCCACGTAGCGGATGTCGATGTAGGTGGAGAGCCGTCGTCCCATGGCGATGAAGCGGTTGGTATCGGTCATGACCCGGGTGGGGTCTACCAACAGCACGCGCACCTTGGCGAAACTGTGGGCCAGGACAAAACTCTTGATGATCTCCAGAAACGGAGTCTGGTCGTAGACCTCCGGCTCCAGATCCTGGGTATAGATCGACAGCATCCGATTGGCGGAAGCGGCGGCGGTGTCCACGGCGATGCGTGCCTCGGCAATGCTGGTGATCACCGACATCGGTTCGGCACTGCGCTGCGGGGTTGCGAGGCTCACGACGCCAGAGGATTTTTCCGGGGTGAAACGGGCGTGCGCCAGCGATGCCAGCACTCCCGTATCTGCACCATCCCCGGAGAATCCCACGTTGGACCGCTCGTTTTATACGCCTGCGAGACGGCAGGCTGAGCGATCTTAGAAAGGCGGCACCCGATGCATTGTGGAGCCGATCACGCTTTGACCCAGTCGCCCTATCGGGGTGCACCGGATCCGTGGCGCAAGTCACTCAATAATGCGCGGTTGTTAGACCTGGCGCGCAAGCTCGGCGGCCAATCCAACATAATCCTGAGGCTTCAATTGCTGCAGCCGGACCTTCTCCGCGGCACTTATGGGCAAGGTCCCGATAAAGGTTGCGAGGCCGGGTCCATCAATGGGATGTCCACGGGTGAAGTCCTTCAAGAGTTCGTAGCCGTTCGGGATGCCGTGCGCGCGCAGCACCGTCTGCACCGCCTCTCCCAGCACTTCCCACGCGCCGTTGATGTCGTTGCCGATGCGCGCCGGATCGGCATCTATTTTCCCAAGACCCCGCAGTATCGAGCGCCACGCGACCAGGGTATGACCGAGCGCGACCCCGACGTTGCGCAGCACCGTGGAGTCGGTGAGATCACGCTGCCAACGCGACACCGGCAGTTTCTCGGCGAAGTGCCGCAGCAGCGCATTGGCGAGCCCGAGATTGCCCTCGCCATTTTCAAAATCAATCGGATTGATCTTGTGCGGCATGGTGGAGGAACCGACCTCGCCGGCGATGGGCTTCTGGCGCAGGTACCCGAGCGACACATAGCCCCATAGATCGCGGCACAGGTCGATGCTGATGACATTGAAAGCGGCCAGCGCGTCGCAGTATTCGCCGATCCAGTCATGCGGCTCGATCTGGGTGGTGAACGGATTGTTGATCAGCCCCAGCGATTCCACGAAGCGCTGCGCGACCTGCGGCCAGGGCACCTGCGGCAGGGCAGCCGCATGCGCATTGAAGTTGCCGACCGCGCCATTCCACTTGCCCAGTATCGCAACGCCTGCGAGGCGTTGCTGCGCGCGCTTGAGGCGCGCGACGACATTGGCGAACTCCTTGCCCAGTGTGGTGGGGCTCGCGGGCTGGCCATGGGTGCGCGCCGGCATCGGCAGATCGGCGTAGCGGTCCGCCAGCACCTTGAGGGTGGCGATGAGTTCACCCGCCGTCGCCAGCATCAGCAGACGCGCGGCGGCGAGGAGCCGCGCATAGCTTAGGTTATTGATGTCCTCCGAGGTGCAGCCGAAATGTACCAGCTCGAGGTTGGCGTCGGTGGCGCCCGCGCCCTGCAGCACTTCGCGCACGTAATATTCGACCGCCTTCACATCGTGATTGGTGCGCGCTTCGATGCGCTTGACCAGGACGGCCGCATCCTGCGGCGGCTGGTCAGCCAGGGCCTGCGCCGCGGCGCGCACGCGCGCGGACAATCCGGCGCCGGCGAGCATCGGCGCTGCCGACGCCAGCTGCAGCAGCCACAATGCCTCGATGCGGATGCGTTCGCGGATCAGTCCGGACTCGGACAGCAGTACACGCAGCGGTTCGATGGCGCGCGCATAACGGCCATCGAGGGGTGAGAGTGCGGTGAGGGCAAAGGTGTCGTTCGAAGACATACGTGCGCAATCCGGCAACGGGCGATACGGGGTGTTAGGATTTACAATGATACCGTGCCGGAGTGCATTTGATGACAGCTTCTTTCCGTACTGAACGAGACAGCATGGGCGAACTGCGGGTACCCGCCGATGCGCTCTGGGGCGCACAGACGCAGCGCGCCGTGCAGAATTTTCCCATCAGCGGCCGGCCGCTGCCGCGCGCCTTCATCCGCGCGCTGGGTGTGATCAAGCAGGCCGCGGCCCTGGCGAATGCCAAGCTCGGACTGCTGGATGTGAGTGTCGCGCAGGCGATCGCCGCGTGCGCGGCGGAAGTGGCCGACGGGCGGCACGATGCCCACTTCCCGATCGATATTTTCCAGACCGGCTCGGGTACCAGCACCAACATGAACGCGAATGAGGTGATCGCGCACCTCGCCGCCGCGCGCCTGGGTCGTGCGGTGCACCCCAATGACGATGTCAACATGGGCCAGAGCAGCAACGATGTCATCCCGACGGCCATCCACGTGGGCGCGGCGCTGGCGATCCACGCGCAGCTGCAACCGGCCCTGGCGCAGGTATGTGCGGTACTGCGCACCCGCGAACAGCAGCTCGCCACCGTCGTGAAAACCGGACGCACGCATCTCATGGACGCGATGCCGGTGACACTTGCGCAGGAACTGTCCGGCTGGCGCACGCAGCTGGAAAACGGTCAGGCGCGACTGCACAGCGTGGCACCACGGCTCCTGGCCCTGGCACAGGGTGGCACCGCCGTGGGTACCGGCATCAACGCGCACCCGCAGTTCGGCAGCGTGTTCTGTGCGGAGCTCGCCGCGATCACCAGCATCGCGTTCGTGCCCAGCCGCAATTATTTTGAGTCGCTGTCCAGCCAGGATGCGGCGGTGGAGCTGTCGGGGCAGCTGAAAGTCATCGCGGTGAGCGTGATGAAAATGGCGAATGACCTGCGCTGGATGAACAGCGGCCCGCTGGCCGGTCTTGGCGAGATCGCGCTGCCGGCGCTGCAGCCGGGCAGCAGCATTATGCCCGGCAAGGTCAATCCGGTGATTCCGGAAGCCGCGGCCATGGTCGCCGCGGAAGTCATTGGCAACGATGCGACCATCACCATCGCCGGGCAGTCCGGCAACTTCCAGTTGAACGTGATGTTGCCGCTCATCGCCTACAACCTCCTGGAAAGCATCCGGCTCCTCGCCAACGTGCTGCAGGCGCTCGCCGAGCGGGCGCTCGCCGGCTTCACCGTCAACGAAGGCCGGTTGCAGGAGGCGCTGCAGCGCAACCCCATCCTGGTGACCGCGCTCAATTCGCTCATCGGTTACGAGAAGGGCGCCGCCATCGCCAAGCAGGCCTATGCCCAAGGGCTGCCGATACGCGATGTCGCGCAGCAGATGACCGATTTGCGGCCCGAGCAGCTCGCGACCTTGCTCGACCCCCTGGAGCTGACCCGCGGCGGCATCAAGGGCGGCACCGGCGGCGGTGGTTGAGGATCCCCAGTTCTGGCAGCGACGGATCGCCGAGCGTCTGCGCGGCAGCACCGCACGCCATGATCGCGCGGACTGGGTGTTACCGGGACTCACCGCGGAGGCAAGTCGCGCCTTCGAACGTTTCGTGCCCGAGAAGCTGGTCCCGGCCGCCGTACTGATGCCCATCGTGCTGCGCGATCCGGCGCCCACGGTGCTGTTCACCCAGCGGGCGACCGCGCTCAAACATCATGCCGGGCAGATCAGCTTTCCGGGCGGGCGGCTGGAAAGCTCTGATGCCAGCCCCATCGCCGCGGCGCTGCGCGAGGCTCACGAAGAGGTGGGCCTGGATCCGGCATTCATCACCGTCATCGGCTTTTTGCCGGATCACATCATCGGCTCCGGCTTTCGCGTGACGCCGGTGGTGGCCTTCGTGCGTCCGGGCTTTACGCTGGCGGCGGATGCGCGCGAGGTTGAGGAGACCTTCGAGGTGCCGCTCAACTACCTGTTTGATCCGGTGAACTTCCGCCCGCGCATGCGCCAGTACGTGCCGGATCTGCCGGCCGTGCAGCTCACCGATATTCCCGTGGGTGAACGCAATATCTGGGGCGCGACGGCCGGCATGCTGATGAACCTGTATCGACTTTGCATGGAGTGACAATGTCCCGAACCGGCACCCCCGAATTGCCCGCCGTAGCCGAGCTTTTGGCGCTGATGGTGAAACTGCGAGATCCGGTAAGCGGTTGTCCCTGGGATCGCGCGCAGACCTTCGCCAGCATCGCCCCCTATACGCTCGAGGAAGCGTACGAAGTGGTGGATGCCATCCAGGCGGGTGAGGCGCCCGCGAAATTGCGCGATGAGCTCGGGGACCTGCTGTTCCAGGTGGTGTTCTATGCGCAGCTTGCCCAGGAGCGTGGCTGGTTCGACTTCGAGGCCATCGCGCGCGGCATCCACGACAAGCTGGTGCGGCGGCATCCGCATGTATTCGCCGATGCGGATGCCAGCACCCCGCAGGAGGTGCTCGTGGCCTGGGAGGAGCAAAAGGCCCACGAGCGCGCCGCCGCCGCCAAGGATGTCGCCGGCACAGCCGGTGTGCTTGCGGATGTACCGCGCGCACTGCCGGCCTTGACCCGTGCGCAGAAGCTGGGCAAGCGTGCCGCACGGGTGGGCTTTGACTGGACCGATATGCGCGATGTGCGAGCCAAGATCAGTGAGGAACTCGCCGAGCTCGATGAGGCGGCGCTCGAGGCGCGCGATCACCCGCCGTCCGAGGGGCCGCCGGCGCACCTGGTGGAGGAGATGGGGGATCTGCTGTTCGCGATCGCCAATTGGGGCCGGCATGTGGGCGCCGATGCGGAAGGCGCGCTGCGGGCGGCCAATGCGAAGTTCGAACGGCGCTTCGCGAGCATGGAATCCCTGGCCCGCGAACGGGCCGTGGTGCTGACGGAGCTGACCCTGGAGCAGTGGGAGGCGCTGTGGCAGGAAGCCAAGCTCGCTGAGCGCGGCTGAAGAGGGCCCAAACATGGCCCGGAAAGCGTTTCGTGCTAGGCTTTGCACCGGTTTTTTGTGTCCCGGGTCATCGCCCGGGTGTATCGGAACTCCTTTATGCGTTCTCCCGCTATGACCTCCTGGCACCCCGCAAGCTGGCACACCAAGGCTGCACAACAGCAGCCCCGTTACGATGATGCCGCCGCCCTCGAAAAGGTCGTGGCACAACTGTCGCGCCTGCCGCCTATCGTCGTGTCCTGGGAAGTGGATGCCGCGCGCGAACGGCTGGCGGCCGCGCAGCGCGGCGATGCCTTCCTGCTGCAGGGCGGTGACTGCGCCGAGACGTTTGAAGACTGCGAGTCGGATCAGATCGCACGCAAACTCAAAATCATGCTGCAGATGAGCCTGGTGCTGCTGCACGGGCTGAAGAAACCGGTGATCCAGGTCGGGCGCATGGCCGGCCAGTATGCGAAGCCGCGCTCCGCCGACATGGAGACCCGAAATGGCGTGACGCTGCCGAGCTACCGCGGGGACCTGGTCAACCGTCCGGAATTCACCCCCGAGGCGCGTGCGCCGGACCCACAGCTGCTGCTGCGCGGCTATGAGCGCGCCGCGCTCACCTTGAATTTTGTGCGCGCGCTGATCGATGGCGGCTTTGCCGATCTGCACCATCCTGAATACTGGGATCTGGGTTTCCTCAACCACAGTCCGCTCAAGGATGCCTACCAGCGCATCGCGAACTCGATCGCCGACTCGCTGGACTTCTTCGAGGGCATCAGCGGTCGCCCCATCCACGAGGCGGCGCAGCCCAACTTCTATTGCAGCCACGAGGGCCTGCACCTGCTGTACGAGCAGGCGCAGACGCGATTCATTCCGCGCCAGCAGCGCTGGTACAACCTCTCGACTCACTATCCGTGGATCGGCATGCGCACCGCGCAGCTGGACGGTGCGCACGTTGAGTACTTCCGCGGGATCTCCAATCCCGTGGCGGTCAAGGTGAGCAGCGGCATGGATGACGCCTGGGCGCAGGGCCTGGTGACAACCTTAAATCCACAGAATCAGCCGGGTCGCCTGACGTTCATCCATCGCTTTGGCGCCAAGGACATCGAGAAATCGCTGCCGCGGCTGATCAAGGCGGTGCGCGAGACCGGCCAAAGCGTGCTGTGGGTGTGCGATCCCATGCACGGCAACACCGAGACCAGCACCGGGGGACTTAAGACCCGCCGCTTCGAGAACATCCT
>Ga0210391_10000306_pt1 | contig 56406 bp, 43 predicted proteins | sample IncBWC12OmetaG_FD_160573 | JGI IMG/M metagenome (GOLD analysis project Ga0210391, IMG submission 160573) | Forest soil microbial communities from Barre Woods Harvard Forest LTER site, Petersham, Massachusetts, United States - Inc-BW-C-12-O ...
CAGATCGGCGGCCGACGGAGATCCAGCGATCTCGCGCAGATGGAAGATGAAATAATCCTCCTGCAGCCATTCGTTGCCGTAGGGCTTGACCAGCGCGGGAGCGGCACGCTCCAGTTTTTGCCGGACGATGCGGGTCGCCAGGCTTTCAAAGTTCGTATCCCAAACCCAGCGGCTAGAGAGTTGAACCAGGGTGTCCCAGTCGCCGGAAAACGGCAACTCGAAGACCACGCTGACCACACCATAATCGAAGTACTTGATGTCGCCCTGAAGGCGCTCGCCGCTTTCGAGAACAAGAGGTTCGAGGACCTCTTCGACCGGAGGCCGCTGGTAGCGCACATATCCCGGAGCCAGGTGTCGGAAGCTGGCGTCGACGGTGCGTGCCCCCAAGATTTCTCGCAGCTGGTCCAGGCGAATCTCTTCGCAAACGTCAAACTGGATTAGAACCAGCACAGAGCCGGCCAGCGGTGCGTGTGCCGACTTGGCTGCCACCAGGGTCGGCAGAGCCTCGGCGGGAACTTTGCCAATAGCGGGGACGCTGATGGTGCTGTCACGATCCATAGCTTCACCAGTCGGGACTTCACGATCCGTCAGTTCATGCAATTCACGATCGATGACTTCGGGATCCATAACTGACAATTCGGGCTAATCCAGCTTGAAGATGTTGTGTATAGGTCCTGTGAAGGGACCGGCCAGGACTCTATTGTCCCAGAAGAACGGCAATCTGGCGAGAGGGGGAAGTTAGAAGGAGGGCAGAAGTTTGTCTAACTCCAATAGAATCAGCGTCTTTTAGAAAATTCCCATAATAGAACGCCGCCAGCTGCCAAGGCGGCCAAGCCCAGGCCAGCGCGTGCCATGGACGTGAATACGGCTGCCTCGCGTTGGGCAGCGTGGGCGGACTCGGGGTATGCTCCGTAATCTGGAACGTTGCCGCCATCTTCATTCGCGCCCAGCGCCATCTGCAAGATCTCAGCCAGATGCAATGCATGGCGGTTTGTCCCTTGAGCGATCTGTTCGCGGCAACTGAAGCCGTCGGCGACGATGAGCCAGTCAGGCGGAGCTTTGCGGACGGCGGGGAGAAGTTCTAGTTCGCCGATCGCGACCGAGATGTCATATTTCTCGGCCTCGAAGCCAAACGAGCCGGCCATACCGCAGCAACCAGGGGCGGGGCTTTGGAAGTCAATGCCCAAACGGCGCAGGACGGCCTCCTCGGCCGTCATTTTCATGATGGATTTGTGATGGCAGTGGCCGTGGAGGAGCGCCTTGCGGTTGAAATGAGGCAAAGGGAAATCCTGCGCGTGATTTTCTAAGAACTCGCTTAAGAGAAAAGTCTGGCGCGACAAGGCCTGGGCGCGCTCATCGTGAGGAAACAGGTTGACGAGTTCATCGCGAAACACAGCGACGCAACTGGGTTCGAGGCCAACGATGGGAATACCGGCTTCAATCTCGGGGGAGAGCTCGTCGAGAATACGAAGCAGGAGCGCCTGAGCGCGGTCGAGCATCCCGTGATCGTAGAGTGGGCGGCCGCAGCATAGGTCGGCTCGAGGAACGACAACCCGGAAGCCGGCCGCTTCGAGGACGCTGACGGCGGCTTTTGCGGTGTCGGGCCGAAAATAGTTGTTGAAGGTGTCGGGCCAGAGAAGAACAGCTTGGGCGCTCGCGTTTGACTTCGGTTCTCCCCGCCGCTGGCCATGGAACCAGCTCTTGAAACTTTCCGGGGCGAACGCAGGAATCGAGCGCTGCCTGGGGATTCCAGCGAGGAGCTTCGCAATGTCGCGCAGAAAGGGAAGTTGCGTAGTTAGGTTGACCAGTCCCGGCGCGTGCGATGCGACGCGCGCCCAGAGATCGATATTGCCGAATGCGTAGGCGCTGCGGGGACGTATGCGGCCTTCGTAATAATGAGAGAGGAATTCGGACTTGTAGGTGGCAACGTCCACGCCGACCGGGCAATCGCTTTTGCATCCCTTGCAGGCAAGGCACAGGTCGAGCGATTTTTTCACTTCTTCGCTGCGCCATCCGTCTCGGATCACCTCGCCCTGAGTCATCTCCCAGAGAAGGTGAGCGCGGCCACGCGTCGATTGCTCCTCCTCGCGCGTGACCCGATAGCTGGGACACATCAAGCCGCCTTCTTCGCGGCGGCACTTGCCAACGCCCACGCAGCGTAACGTGGCTTCGGCGAGGCTGCCATGGTCGGCGGCGAACCGAAAATTGGTTTTCGGTTCCCACGGAGCATAGGCCGCGCCAAGGCGGAGATTCTCGTCGAGCCTATAGGGTTCAATCAGCTTGCCGGGATTCATCTTCCATTCTGGATCCCACGCCGCTTTGAACTCCCGGAAAGCCTGGACCAGTTCCGGGCCGAACATTTTCGGCAGCAGCTCTGCGCGCGATTGACCGTCGCCATGTTCGCCCGAGATGGAGCCGCCATAGCCCACTACCAGATCGGCAGCTTCCTCCATAAATTTGCGAAACTTAGCGATACCTTCTTTCGATTGCAGATCGAAGTTAATGCGAGTGTGGACGCAACCGTGCCCGAAGTGGCCGTAGAGCGAGCCCTTATAGCCATAAGCAGCAAACATGCAGCGCAGATCGCGAATATATCCGCCGAGTTTTTCCGGAGCGACCGCGGCATCTTCCCAGCCCTCCCAGTTGAACGGTTCGCCGGGAACGTGCGAGGTCACGCCGAGAGCCGATTCGCGCACTTCCCACACGCGCTTGATTTGTTGCTGGTCCGTGAAGAGCGCAAGGTTTGGAGGGTTCGTAACGCGACCCAGCGTCTGCATCAGACCGCGTACCTGGGATTCGGCTTCGATCGCAGTGTCCGCGCCGAACTCCACCATCAACCATCCACCACCTTCCGGCAGCAGCGCGAGGCCTTCCGAGTTAATGCCTTTTGCGCGCGTGTACCCGACAAGCAGATCGTCGAAGCCTTCGAGTCCGATCGGCTTGTGCGTCATGATTTCCGGTATGTGGTCGGCGCATTGGTAAATATCGGGATAAGCGACGACCAGCAGCACGCGCTCAGGAGGGCTTTCGACTAGACGGCATGTCGCTTCAAGAATCGTGACGCAGGTGCCTTCCGAGCCGACGAGGGCTCGCGCAACGTGAAAACAGTTCTCCGGCAAAAGATAATTCAGGTTGTAGCCCGAGACGCGGCGCGGAATATCCGGAAAGCGCTGGCGAACGAGATCGCCATAGGAGGACGCGATCAATCGCAGTTTGCTGTAGATTTCACCACGGCGTCCCCCAGAGGCACAGATGCGTTCGAGGTCAGCCTTCGGCGTCGCTCCAACTTTCATGCGCGTGCCGTCGTAGGTGAGGATCTCGAGTTCCTCGATGTTGTCGTCGGTTTTGCCGCCCATCACCGAATGCACGCCGCAGGAGTTGTTGCCGATCATGCCTCCGAGCGTGCAGCGGTTGTGTGTTGCGGGATCGGGCGCAAAAGTAAGGTGGTGCTTTTCTGCGGCGGAGCGGAGATTATCGAGCACCACTCCAGGCTCTACGCGGGCGATGCGGCGGGCGGGATCAATTTCAAGAATCCTCGCCATGTATTTGGAGAAATCGAGAACGACAGCGACGTTGCAACACTGGCCGGCCAGAGATGTACCCCCGCCGCGGCAGAGCAGCGGCGCGCCGAACTCGCGGCACAGCGCTACCGTGGCTAGAACGTCGTCGGCATCGCGAGGAAGCGCCACGCCGATAGGAACTTGCCGGTAGTTGGAACCGTCGGTAGCGTAGAGAGCGCGGCTTCCACGATCAAAGCGTACTTCGCCACGAAGCTGCGTGCGCAAAGCTTCGGCCAGGGCTGAGGTATCGACATGCGCCGAGGACGATTTTGAGGCTGCGGCGAGTTCGACAAGTTTGTCCGCCATAAAGAATTGGCCGAGCCTTCTGTTTTGTCTACGGCGAGATTCGGATGCAACCCCCTAATTCGAAGTAGAGTTCGACTCGGGCTTATGGGTCACGTTGGTAATTTGAATCTTCGTCTTATCGCCTTCGGCCTGAATATTGATGGTAATCATGCTGTTGTGATTGTTCGAAATAATGCTGCATCGCCCGGAGTCGGAGCTCGTTACCATCGCATCAGGAAACTTCGCTTTGTAGAAGCTGGAGACCTTGTCTACAGAATCGCTGCTCTCCGCGCTGAGCGAGGCCGTGTGAACTCCTCCAAAAGTTGCGGAGGCCGCGCCGTGTTTCAGGACTTCGGCGCCGGGGTAAAGGTCCACTCCGAGATTGCGTGCCGCTTGGTCCGGATCTTTCGTGGTCTCGACTGACCCAAAGGGAGTTTCAACGGTCACATCGTTGCCGTTCTGGTGAATGTGAGAGCGGTGTGCGATACGCCATGCGACGAAACCGGCAGAGGCCAGGCCGAGAATTCCCACGAACACAACTACGGCCACAACGATAAGGATGACTTTAAGGGCGCCACCACCCGCTGCAGGGACTGGAGGAGCGGTGACCACGGGAGGTGTGGGAGGAGTGACGGACGGGGCCGCACCAGCGGGAGCGGCCGCTGAACCGAGAATCGCAGTGCCGCACTTGTTGCAGAACCGTGTACCAGGAGTGAGCCTCGCACCGCAGGAATTACAGAACGCCATGGTTCCCTCGCATTAGTTTCTTCCTGTCGGCGCGAGTATATCGCAGAATCGAAGTCCCGAGCAGTGCGAGAAGCGTAAAAAAGGATCGCCCTAGCAAAGATCGCCCTAGCTCCAGAGCCGGGTGGCGTAGTCGGACATGGTCAAGCCTAGTAACAGAAGGAGAAAAAACAGCGCTGCGATTACCACCAGCTTGGTCAGCTTTTCGCTGGCATGCCAGACGTGCATGAAAAAGAGAGTGACCAGAGTAGCTTTCACGGTTGCGATACCCAGCGCGACGGCAGCATTGAAGCGGCCCAGGTCCAGGGTTGCCGCGTATACCGTGAGACCGGTGCCGACGAGCAACGCAAAGAAGACTGCGAAGTAACCTTTCAAAGGCGACGCTGTTGATGAATGTGCAGACATGTAAGCCTCACGGGTGCCGGTCGATCAGATAGAGCAACGGGAAAAGATAAATCCAGACGATGTCGACGAAGTGCCAGTAGAGCCCGCCAATCTCGACGGGAGTATGCCACTCAGGCGTGAATCGTCCCTTCCAGGCCATGACGAAAAGCCACAGGAAAATACCAAGGCCGATAATCATGTGCAGAGCGTGCAAGCCGGTCATCACGAAATAAAGAGAAAAAAACATCTGGGCGTGGCGAGGGTTCGCAAACTGGCCAGGATGGCCGGGAATCGGCTCGTTCTCGAAACTGAAAGAAGCGCCCGGAACGTGGTGCTCAACGAACTTATCTCTGTACTCGATTCCCTTGATGCCGAGGAAGGTGAGACCCAGCAGCATAGTAATCGCAAGGCTACCGATGAGTAACGCGCGGCGGGCGGTCTGCGCGGCCCATACGGCAAGGACCACAGTCAGACTGCTGCAGATCAGTACGGCGGTGTTGGTCGCGCCCAACGCCATGTTGATGCTTTTGCTGGCGGCGGCGAAATCTCCGAAGTACCAGCGGCGGTAAACCAGGTACGCGCAGAACAAGCCGCCGAAGAACATGATTTCAGTGGCGAGAAAGACCCACATGCCCAGGCTGGAGGCATCGCGCTGCTGCTGAGCATCGGCGAAGTGATGCAGAAGTTCGGGATGATGCTCCTCTTCGTGATGCAGTCCGACTAAGGTGCTATCGGGCAACGGGAACCTCCTGCTGGTGCGGTGGCGCGTCCAATTCCTCGTAGTTGTAGGCTTCCCAGGTCACGACCGGATCTTTGTCGAAATTGAAGGTCGGCGGCGGAGAAGCTGTCTTCCATTCGAGCCCAGCCGCGTTCCATGGATTGTCCGGCGCCGGCTTGCCATAACGCATCGACCACAAGAAATAAACCATGGGCAGTAGATAACCGATACCGAGAACGGTCGCACCCGCCGTCGATAGCACGTTCAACACCTGAAATTCCGGCATGTGGCTGTAATCGTAGTAGCGCCTCGGCATCCCCATATACCCGAGCAGAAACTGCGGAAAGAACGTAAGGTTGAAGCCGATGAAAACGATCAGTGCGGCCAGGCGAGCCCAACCTTCGGGATAGAGCCTTCCGGAAATCTTCGGCCACCAGAAATGCATGCCGCCCAAATAGCCCATCAGCGCCCCGCCCACCATAATGTAATGGAAATGGGCGACGACGAAATATGTGTCGGTGACGTGGACGTCGATGCCGAGCGCCGCGAGAAATAATCCGGTGAGCCCGCCGATGGTGAACAGGCCAAGGAAGCCGAAAGCGTAGAGCATGGGCGCGTCGTAATGGATCGAGCCCTTATACAGAGTCGCCGTCCAGTTGAATACTTTGATCGCCGATGGTACGGCGACAGCGTAGCTCAGGAAAGAAAATACGAGAGCGGAGTAGACCGAGATTCCGGCGACGAACATGTGGTGAGCCCACACCAGGAAGCCGAAAACCGCGATCGCGATGGACGAAAATGCCACGAAGCTATAGCCGAAGATGCGCTTGCGCGAGAAGCAGGCAATGACCTCGCTGATGACGCCCATCGACGGCAGAATCATGATGTAGACCGCGGGATGCGAATAGAACCAGAAAAGATGCTGGAAGAGCAGCGGATCGCCGCCAAGTTTAGGGTCGAAGATGCCAAGGTGCAGAGCACGTTCAGCTGCGACCAGGACGATGGTGACGGCGATGACCGGTGTTCCCAGAAGCTGAATGATGCTGGTGGCGTAGTGCGCCCATATGAAAAGTGGCAGGCGCGACCAGGTCAAGCCCGGCGCACGCATGCGGTGAATCGTAACCACGAAGTTCAGACCGGTGAGGATGGATGAAAATCCGGCAACGAAAATTGCAAGCCCGGCTTCGACGATTTTTGTATTGGTGAAGTTCGTGCTGAAGGGCGCATAGAACGTCCAGCCAGTATCGACGCCGCCGGTCAGCATGCAGTGCAACATCATCACACCGCCGATGATGTAGAGATACCAGCTCAACAGGTTAATGCGAGGGAAAGCCAGATCCTTGGCGCCGATCATCATCGGCACTAAAAAATTGCCAAGCACAGCTGGGATCGACGGAATCAAAAAGAAAAACACCATCACCATGCCATGCATAGTGAAAAATTTGTTGTAAGTGTCAGCTTGTACGAGGTCGCCCGCCGGAGTCAGCAATTCAAGGCGAATCAACAGCGCGAAGAAGCCTCCAATAAAAAAGAAAAATGTGATGGAGATGAGGTAGAGCAGCGCGATGCGTTTGTGGTCGGTAGTGAGCAGCCACGACCACACTCCGTACTCTTTGTTCAGGTAGTTTTCGCGTTCGATGGTCTGAGGAACCGGGGGTTGAGGGGTCGCGGTAGGCATGCTATTGCACCTGACTTCCGTTGAGTTGGGCTCGTTCCTGAGCTTGCGGCGCCGCGGTGCTGGCGCTGGTTTTGGCTCCATCCGCCGGTTTCACAGCGGACATCGATTTGATATAAGCGACTAATGCATTCACCTGCTCTTCGCTAACCAGGCCCTGAAACGTCGGCATAATTGGCTGGAATCCTTTTACCCTCTTGGCGCCGGGATCAAGAATGCACTCGCGGACGTAATTCTCGTCGGCAGTAACGGTGCGTCCATCTTCAAGGTGAACCGGCTTGCCGAAAATTCCCTGCAAGTTGGGGCCGCGTCCCTGCGCGTCGGTGCGATGGCAGGTAGAGCAACCGAGTTCGGCGAAAACCTTCTCACCCGTCGCCGAGAGCGGACCGCCCGAACCGCCGTTGATCCACGCTTCGTACTGCGCGGGCTCCTGTACCACGATGTCGCCGACCATGCCGGAGTGCTGGGTGCCGCAATATTCCGCGCAGAATAAATGATAGACGCCGGGCTTGGTGGCGCGGAACCATTCCACCGTGTAGCGGCCGGGCAGCACATCCTGCTTGACGCGAAAAGCAGGAATGTAGAAGCTGTGGATCACATCTTGCGAAGTCATGATCAATTTCACATCGCGTCCAACCGGGACGTGCAGTTCGTTGATCTCGCGCTGGCCTTCGGCATGCTCGACCTTCCACATCCATTGTTTGGCGACGACATAAACTTCGGTCGCGTCCGAGGGTGGAGTGCGTTCCTGGAAATAGACCAAAGCTCCCCAGCCGAAAATCACCATGAAAACGAGGAAGGGAATCGTGCTCCACGTAATTTCCAGCGGAGTCGAGCCTTCGATCTGCTCGGCCCGAACCCCGGGGCGGTGGCGAAAGCGTGCGGCGAAAAAGATGAGGCAGGCAAAGATCAGCAGGGTCATCATTCCGGTGACGATGAGCAGAAAAATATACAGGGCATCCACATGCCCCGCCATCGTGGAGGCCTGCTGCGGCCATAATGGAAAATTATTGAGCATACCCAGTCTTTGCCGCCGTCTTCCTGATTACTGACAGATCCAATCGCCACAATATAAAGAGAAAAGTTCCGAGCATGAGAATCGTTGCCGCCGCCGCCAGCCGCAAAATATTGCCGACGATGGCGCCGTATTTTCCGGTCTCCGGATTGTAGTGATAACAATAGAGCAGCACCGCATCGACGGCGTTGCCGATCTTGCCTTGAGAGGCCTCCACCAGGCCCATGCGCAAATCCTTTGGTGGGAAATCCACGCCGTAAAAATAGCGCGAGATGTGACCCTGCGGCGTGAGCACCATGATGGCCGTGGCATGCGCATACTGATTGCTCTTGGGATCGTATTGATAATTGAATCCAACGGCCTTGGTGAGTATGTTGATCGACTCCGGCTGGCCGGTCAGGAAATGCCATCCTACAGCGGCATTGGCGCGGCCGTAACGCTTCACATAGTCGATCTTCTTCGCTGCAGCCATCTCGGGAGTCTCGCGCGGGTCAAAACTTACTGTAATCACGTCGAATTCATTGCCCACATCGAACTTCACCAGCCGCATGGCGCTGGCGAGTCCGGCCAGGGCCTCACCGCACAACATCGTGCAGTTGTAATAAACGAGATTAAGAATCATCGGCTTGTGGCCGAAATAATCTCCAAGCTTAACTGCCTTGCCTGCATCGTCGCGGAAGGCGAGATCGGGAGGGACTTGCGCGTCAAGACGCTGCTCGATGCCAACGTTCTCCAGCCGCGGAGGCCGAGTGCGCGCCGGCGGCGACATTATGCCATTGTTCATCTGCGCCCAGGCGCAGGTAGCGAGCAGCATACTTGCCAGTAAAATGCCCGCTGCAGAAATCGATTTATCTTTCTTGCCGCTCACTGCTTCTTATCCTCATTACCGGCCTCGGCCTTGTTGACTTCCTTCTTTTCGGCGGAAGCCGCTTCAGAACGTGTGCCTTGCGGGCGCACCGGAAGCCCACGTTGCACGATTAACTCCATGGCGCGTTCGATCGGAATGCGCACCGTGCCGGATTTCTCATCGACCCATCCGTAGCTATAGAGGGTCTTCTCCTCGTTCATGCGAATGCCGTTGAGTTGGCCGCGCTCGTCTTCCTCGAGCTTCGGGTTCGGAAAAGTACTCTGCGGATAGCCGGGGGCAACGTGGCGCGTATCGGTAGGAACGTTGGTGACCAGCGGATTGACCTCGGGCTGAGACGTTTTCGATCGGTGATCGAGATACTCGAAGAGACCTCGAAGTCCGAAGAGACAAAGGACCGTCGCTATTCCGAGAGCCAGAAGGAAATAGAGAATGCCGCGCGGCGCGAGGTCCTGGTGCTCGAAGCCGCCGTGGCCCGATGTGGTCGCGTGTTTGGGGTCGTCGGTCACTAGTTATTACGCTCGTCCTCTAAAGCTCATGGCGTTCCTTGCGAGTGCACATGATGTTCCGGCTGCAGTACCTCGTGAGCGTCCTGGTCATAAGCCGGCAGAAGCGGCAGCGATGCCAGGTTCCGGAAGAAATACCAAAGCCAGATTCCGCCAATCGCGATCGGCACAACCACGTCCGCCAGGGTCACGGTCAGAGTCTTCGAAAAATTTGGCTCGATAATCCAGAAAAGGTCGAGGTAGCGCATCAGGATTATCCAGACGGCGAGCCATACCAGCTTGCGGATGTTGCGCTTGAAAGGGCGCGAGAGCAGCATCGCGAAAGGCACGGCGAAACCGAATACGACCAGAATCAGCCCAATCGCGCTCCACCCTCCCTGCAGCCGCCGCAGATAGAAAGTGATTTCCGAAGGCAGGTTGCCCGCCCAGATGATGAGCCACTGCGAAAAGTTGAAGTAGGCCCAAACCATGGTGAAAGCCAGCATCCACTTGCCGTGATCGTGGACGAAGTCGGGCGTCAGCATCTCCGACATGGGCTTGTAGTTGAAAAGGATGCGCTCAACCACCACCGCGAAACACATGGCCGTTAACACTTCGCCGATGAGAATGATCAGGCCAAAGATGGTGGAGATCCAGCTGGGATCGAGCGACATGATCCAATCGATGGCAGCGAAGGAGATTGTAAATCCGTAAAGGATGAGGCCGGGTCCGGCGACCGCTTTGAATCGCCCCGAATTGTCGGGAGCGCCTGCATGGTCGGTTTGCTTCGACCACATCGACAGCAGGAACGAAAGCACGTTCCACACCACGAAGTAAAAAATGGCGCGAACAATAAAGCCGTTCCATGTCAGGTAAGTCTGCGTGATCTGTTCGAGGTGCTCACGCAGGCGCTTGTCCTCAATGTTCGAGAGCGGCTGCGCCCATACATAAAGATGACGAATTCCTAAAATGACGGGGATGAACAGAACCGCGAGCAGGGGCAAAGTCCGCATGGCCGCGCCGAGGATGCGGCGAATCACCGTGCCCCAGCCGCCGCCGGTCAGGTGGCGGATCATGAGAATCGCCATCGAACCGAGCGCCACGCCAAGCCAGCACATGAAACCGAGCAAATAAGCGCGGTAGAACTCGTCGGGACGCATGAAAGCGAGCGCACCGGAGATGATGGCGAACACGATGCCAATCACGAGCGAGCGCTGCGAGATTTTCCTTACAAGCTCGGGCGGCGACAGATCGAGATGCGGAGTGGTCGCGGCGCTCATTTCCGCTCCTCGGTGGTTGACTGCGAATCGGGAGCGATGACCGGCAGGGTCGCGCCCGAGCCCGGCTCGCCGCGAAAGTTCGGCGGCTCCGAAGGAACGTTCTGGCCGGCAGGCACGTCCGCTTTGGTTGCGTTTTGGCTGAGTTGCAACGCACGAATGTAGGCCACGATACTCCAGCGATCGCGCGGCGGAATCTGCGATGCATAGTCAGGCATGATGCCGAAACCGTTGGTGATCACGTCGTAGAAATAACCTAGCGGCGCTTTTTGCAACCGCTCAATGTGATAAGACGGAGGCTGGCGCGCGAAGCCACGCGACGGAATGAAGCCGTTGCCGTCGCCAACTCGCGAGTGGCAGGGCGCGCAATAAATGTTGTAGCGTTCGCGCCCGCGTTCCAGAACTGCTTTCGTCACGGGAAATGGCATGTAGTCGCCGGGACTATTTCCTGCTTTGCCGGTGTAGAAATAAGTATCTTCGCGCAACTCGCCGCGGGCCACCGTGCCATCGACTGGCGGACGTTCGGAGCGCTGGTCGGTGAAGAAGTCGCTGCGGGAAAGCGGGTTCAGGCGCGGCTGCACGTGCATGTCGATGCGACAGGCGGACGACAGGAATACTGTCGACAGGATTCCCATCACAACCAAACCCCAAGCCTTACGCGTCCGTGGAATCCCACTATTGCGCAAAGAACCCGCAAGAATGGGGCACCCGTCTTTTGATAAGAGGGCCGGCGACCCAGGGGCCGAATTTTTGCGAAGGCGCGGCATGCTAGCTGGGCACCTCCGAAATCGAGCGCGGGCCAAGGGCTTCCAGAAAACTTCGCGTGCCGGCTGGGTCGTATTTTTTGTCGGACGAAAAGACGATCAGGAAAAAACGATCTTTCGATGCCGACGAAAAACGCGGCACGTTGAATACCGGGTGATACGGCATGGGAAGGCCGTTCAGTGCCAGCATGCCAAAGACCGCCGAGATGCCGGCAAATAGAATCGTCATCTCAAACGTGATCACGATGAACGCAGGCCAGGAATGGTAAGGCTTGCCGCCGATGTTCAGAGGATAATCGACGGCCGACATCCAGTACTGCATGAGATAGCCGGTGCACCCGCCGATGATGCCGCCAATCAACACGACCAGCGGAACTTCATCGTGGTAAAAACCAATTTCTTCCGCCAAACCTTCGATGGGGAACGGACTGTAGGCGTCGATCTTGTTGTATCCCGCTTCGTGCGTGCGCTTAGCCGCGTCGACGAGCGCTTGAGCGGAATCGAACTCCGCCATGATTCCGTAGATGCGCTCGCGCTTCATTCCTTCACCTCCGCTTCCGGCAGGAGGGTGCGCATTTCAAAGATGGAAATTGCCGGCAGCAGCCGCAGGAACAGGAACATGGCTGCCAGGAACATTCCGATGGTGCCGATGTAGGTCATCCAATCCCAGCGCGTGGGATAGTACATGCCCCACGAAGAAGTGAGAAAGTCACGGTGCAGGCTGACGACTACGATGATGAACCGTTCCAGCCACATGCCTATCAGAATCACGCCGGAAATGAAGAAGAGCGCCACCGGGCTGGTGCGCAATTTGTGGATCCATAACACCTGCGGGATAAAAATGTTGCAGATCAGCAATGCCCAATAGGGAACCGCATAGGGGCCGTGCAGGCGATTCCAGATTGTAAAGGCGTCGTAACGATCGCCGCTGTACCATCCCATGAAGGCTTCAATGCCGTAGCCATAGGCTACGATCAAACCCGTGGCCAGCATGACTTTAGCCGCGTTCTGCAGGTGGAGTTCGGTGATGAAGTCTTCGAGGCCGTAGATTTTGCGAATGGGAATCGCCAGCATCAACACCATGGCAAAGCCGGAGTAGATGGCGCCGGCGACGAAGTAGGGCGGGAAAATAGTGGTGTGCCAGCCCGGCACGATACCGACTGCGAAGTCAAAGCTCACAACGGTGTGAACGGAGAGCACCAGCGGCGTGGCCAATCCGGCCAGCAGCAGATACGCGGTTTCGTAACGATGCCAATGGCGCGCCGATCCGCGCCAGCCAAGCGAGAGCATGCCGTAAATAATTTTAGCCGCGGGATGCGTAGCGCGGTCGCGCAGCGTGGCCATGTCCGGAATCAGGCCGATAAACCAGAACAAAGCCGAGATCGTGGCGTACGTGGATACTGCGAAGACATCCCACATGAGCGGGCTGCGGAACTGCGGCCACACGCCCATGGTGCTGGGATAAGGAAACAGCCAATACGCCAGCCACGGACGCCCGACGTGGATTGCCGGAAAGATTCCGGCGCAAGCCACGGCGAACAACGTCATCGCCTCGGCAAAACGGTTGATGGAATTGCGCCACGACTGCCGCAACAAAAGAAGGATGGCGGAGATCAAAGTTCCAGCGTGGCCGATGCCGATCCACCATACAAAGTTGACGATGGCAAAGCCCCAGCCGATGGGGATGGTCACGCCCCAGATGCCGATGCCTTTGAGGACGAGATAGCCGATCGCGTAGAGCATCATCATCGTCATCAGGAAGGCGATGCCGAAGCCCACGAACCAGCCATTCGAGGCGGGACGGGTCAGCACGATGGCGCTGATTTTTTCCGTGACCGTGGCAAAGGTATGGCCGGGCTCGATCACCGGAGCATCTTGCGCGTCAGCCGTGATTTGATATTGCTCGTCCATGCTCCCTCAAGGGCTAAAGCCCTGGACTTACTTACCTCTCAACGCCTGGCTAAAGCCGGGCTCTTCCATGTCACCGTCGGCTGCAGATGAATCTTCCACACCGTGGAAGAGCGGCGCTTCAGCGCCGCACAAGTGCGGCATAAAATCCAGGCTTAGCCCCTATGGTCATGTTCCTATCCCTTCAACTCCGGATTCGGGTTGCTGATCTCCGCCAGATACGTGGTCCGCGGGCGCGTATTCAACTCACCCAGCAAACTGTAATTCCGCGACTGCGCCTTCAGCTTCGAAACTTTGCTGTTCGGATCGTTCAGATTGCCGAAGATAATCGCGCCCGCCGGACACGACTGCTGGCACGCGGTCTGCAACTCGTCCCCGATCTTGATTTGCTTGCCTTCCCGCACCGACGCCGTTTCGGCGTCGATTCTGTGCTCATTGATGCGCTGCACGCAGTAGGTGCACTTCTCCATCACGCCGCGGCTGCGCACGCTGACGTCGGGATTGCGCATCATCTTGTACTGTGGCGTCTCCCAATCCTGGAAGAGCAGAAAATTGAAGCGCCTTACCTTATAGGGACAGTTGTTCGAGCAATAGCGTGTGCCCACGCAGCGGTTGTAGACCATGTCGTTCAGGCCTTCGGGCGTGTGGTTGGTCGCGCCCACGGGGCATACCACTTCGCACGGCGCGTTCTCGCATTGCTGGCAGGGCACAGGCTGGAAGAACGCTTTGGGATTGTCGCGGTCGCCCTGATAGTAGGCGTCGACGCGAATCCAGTGCATGTGGCGGCCGATGACGGTCTGCTCCTTGCCAACGACGGCGATGTTGTTTTCCGACTGGCAGGCCAGCATGCAGTTGTTACAGCCCACGCACGAGTTGAGGTCGATCACCATGCCCCAGGCGTAGTCTTCTTCTTTATACGGATAAGGCTTGTAGAGCGTGAGCCCGGGCGCGGGCTCTTCTTCTTTGGCGAAGGCGGGTTCTTTGCGATATTCCTCAAGCGTAGTCTCGCGCACCAGCGGACGATGGCCGCCATCGGGCGTGTCCATGCTTTGCATGCCTTGGGTCGAGGCGAGCTTGTAAGTTTCTCCGGTCTTGCGGATTTGCAGGCCGGTGGCGATCCATGATGCGGCGGTGGTGCGCAGCGCATATGCGTCGAAACCCTGCGCGGTGCCGACGCGTCCGGCACGCTTGCGACCATAGCCTAGTGTCACTGTCACCGAGTTGTCGGGATGGCCGGCTTGAATCCAAACCGGGCCCCTAACTTTCTTGCCATTCAATTCCAACTCGACAACGTCATCGACTTGAACTTGCAGCCGCTCCGCCATCTTGGGACCGATGAGCACGGCGTTGTCCCAAGTGAGCTTGGTCATCGGCTTGGGCAATTCCTGCAGCCAGCCGTTGTTGGAGAATTGCCCGTCGTAGACGGTGGGATCGCGGCGGATGTTGAGCTCGATCTCTCCCTTACTTATCGCATTTATCGCCGGACCAAATGGATAAGCTCGGGCGTTGAGGTGATTAGAAAGCGTTTTTGGGGTGAACGCCGTCCCCTCAATCCATCCATCATGCAGCGATTTGCGCCAGAATTGCTCGAAATCGGCGCCGGTGTGTTGCTTCTGCCAATAGCCGCGCGTCAGATCATAGCCAGTCGCGTCCGCTTGGCCGGAAAGGAGCGCAACGAATTCCAGCGAGCTCTTGCCGTTGTACAGCGGGGCAATTAATGGCTGAATAATGCTGGCCGTACCGTCATAGGAGCGCGCATCGCCCCACGATTCGAGTTCATGCGTTGCATTCACATGCCAATGGCACAGTTCGGCTGTTTCGTTCTGATATAGGCCGTAGTGAACGCGCAGAGGGACTTTGTTGCTCTTGAGAAGCTCTGCGAAGTTTAGATCGGCAGGCGCGTCGTAAACTGGATTGCCGCCGAGAATGACAAGCAGATCAACCTTACCTGCCTGGATGTCGGCGGCGAGTTCTTTGATCGATTCGCCTTGATTGCCGGGATTCGCATCGACTGGATCGGTATAGAAAACTGTTTTGCCAACATTGCCAAGAGATTCATTGAGAAGGTGCGCAAGCCCGTGGGCTTCAGCGGGCTGGTGCTCACCCGCGATCACAATACTCGCACCGTGATGATTCCCAAGGTCCTCCGCGATCGTCAAAATGTCTCGCACGGACTCTCGGGCGGCTGAGTCCGTGGGAGGATTGAGGAACGCCCGTGCGACAAAGGAAACGTCAGTCGCATTGCACGGTATCCGATGATCCGCTTTCGCCCCCGTAGTCGTCGGAGTGCTCTCGATCACATACAGCCGGTTCATGTTGCCGTCGGGATTGCGGCGCTTGGCGAAGTCGCGGATGTAGCGGACATTTCCAGGAAAGCCCGCATACAGGAAGTCGGCGTCGAGCGAGACGATTGCGTCGGCCTTTTCGAAATCGTAGCGCGTCTCGACCGGCTGGCCAAAGGCCAGCTTTGCGCCTTCGAGCACATTGTCGCGATTGACCGGCTCGTACACATGCCACTTGGCCTGCGGATAAATCTTCAGGAAGCCGCGCAGTTGATCGGCGAGCGTGGGCGAAGAAATCGTCGGGGTAAGGATGCGAATGCCCGCGCCCTGCAGCGCTTTCTGCGCCGTGAGCGGCCCGCGAATCGCAGTCAGGAACGACTGCCAGGAGCGCTGGTCGCCCATCGATACCACGCTCTGCGAGCGGTCGGGGTCGTACAGGCCGAGAATGTGGGCTTGCGCAAAAATGTCGGTCCCGCCCAGCGACGCGGGATGCCGGTCGTTGCCTTCGATCTTTGTGGGACGGCCCATGTGGCTTTCGACCAGCAGCGGGCTCGCATATCCGCCGAGCGTCATAGCCGTGGCGTAGAACTGCGGGCGGCCGGGGATTACATCCTCAGGCTGGCGAACGTAGGGAACGATGGGTTCGAGCGGCAGACGCACGCAGCCGGTCATGCCAGCCAGCGCCATCGACGCGCCCATCACTTTCAAGAAGCCGCGGCGCGAAACTGAATCGACCCACTCCGAAGCGCCTTTGGGAAACTCGCGGTGCAGCGCTTCCTGGAAGGCGGGGCTGCCGGCGAGTTCCTCGAGGCTGCGCCAGTATTCCGGGCCGCTGATCTTCTCGTTATCGTTGGCCTCGTTGATCTGCGCGCGCAGGGAGTCCAGATCGAGTTTGCCCTTCTTCGAGGGGCAAACGTCTTCGGTCTTTGTTTCACGGGGCGCGCGGCCGTTTTGTTCGTTCATCTTCATTGGTTCCACATCACGCACTCTTAAGAGCTGTCATCCTGAGCGAAGCGAGAGTTCGCGAAGCGAAGTCTTGCGCAGTCGAAGGATCCCTGTAACTCTGATCGTGCGACGAACGCTGCAAGGCGTTCTCACGATGCCTGACGCGTTCCCGGGAGAACTCCCTGCCGCGGCAGTGGAACTGTCCGCACTGCTGGGATCCTTCGACTCCAAAATTGCCTGGCTTCGCCAAGTAATTTTTCCGCTCAGGATGACAAGTTCTCATAGGGTCATTTCTATCGGTGACAGGTGCTGCAACTCGTTATGTCCTTCACGCTGCGGACGTTGTATTTTTTCACCAGCGCCGAACCCAGGTCGTCCTGATCTTCGTAGCTTTGTCCATCCACCGTTACGGGATGCACGCTGGTCGGCTGCTGATAGCGCATGTTGAAAACCTGATCGCGAGGACGCAGGTTTTTCTCCGGCGCGCGATGGCACTCCAGGCACCACTCCATCTGCAACGACTCCTGCTGGTACATCAGCGGCATCTGGTCGACTGGACCGTGGCAGGTGTTGCAACCCACTCCTTTATTGATATGAATGCTGTGGTTGAAATAAACAAAGTCGGGCAGCTGGTTCACACGCGTCCACTGCAGCGATTGCCCACTCCGGTAACTAGCCCGCACCGGCTCCAGCAACTCCGCGTTGGTCCAAATTTGCGAGTGGCAGTTCATGCAGGTCTTGGTTGGAGGGATGCCGGCGAAGCTCGAATTCTCCACCGAAGTATGGCAGTAGCGGCAATCGATGCCCAAGCCAGACACGTGATGCTGATGGCTGAACGGAACCGGCTGCGGCTTGCGCACACCGGCATACGTCACGTAAGGCGAGCGCTGCACCTCAAGCGCCGCCCAACCGAGCACAACAACCACGAAGACCGCGCCAAAAATTGTGGCTCGGGAAAGTGTGTTGGTGCTGCGATGAAAAATCTGCGGCATGCTTACGTATGGATTTTAGAAAGCACGAATGAGACCCATCAGGTTCTTACGGATGTGTGACGGTTACGACGCAAGGAAAATACCCACTGATTTTCTCGCGTCAGCTATAGGAACTGGAAATTATAAATATTTCATGCGGACTTGTCGCGTGTTTTGGGGATGCTGGAAAAAAATTCCCAAAAGTAAACCTGCGCGCCGGAAAGAAACTTTTTCTCTGCGAGGCAATCGGCCTCGATCTTTACCGCAGGTTCATGACCAACAGCTTCGGTTCGGTCATCTCTTCGATCGCATAACGTAACCCCTCACGGCCGATGCCGGAGTCTTTTACGCCACCGTAAGGCATCTGGTCGATGCGGAAGGAAGGAATATCGCCCGCGATCAATGCGCCAACTTCCAACTCGTCGTAAGCCTCGAAGAGCAGCTTTACGTCGCGGGTGAACAAACCGGCTTGCAGTCCGTAGTCGGACTTGTTGATTCGCTTCAGAGCTTCCTCAAAACTATGGTACGGTTCCACGGTCACCACGGGACCAAAAATCTCCTGGCAATTCACTTTCATTTCTGGCTTGGTTCCAGTGAGCACCGTGGGCTCGACGACCGAACCATGACGCCCGCCACCGCAGAGCAGGCGTGCGCCGGAGCGAACCGCTTCCTCGATCCAGGTCGTAACTCGGATGGCGTCACTCTCGCGAATCAGCGGGCCGAGGTCGGTCGTCTCCTCCATGGGGTCGCCGGTCTTGAGTTTCTTGACGCCCGCAACGAGCAAGTCGGTGAATTTGCCGTAGACGGATTCTTCAACGAGAATGCGCTGCACCGAAATGCAAGTCTGGCCGGCGTAGGCGAAACCTCCTGTAATACAGCGGTCCGCGGCATAGGCAAGATCGGCATCGTTGTGCACGATTGCCCCGGCGTTGCCGCCCAGTTCGAGTGCGACTTTCTTTTTGCCTGCGCGGCGTTTTATGTCCCAGCCTACGGGCACGCTGCCGGTAAAACTGATCAGCTTGATGCGCTCGTCGGTCACGAGGAGGCTGGCATCTTCGTTCGAGAGCGGCAAGACGTTGAGCCCGCCATCGGGCCAGCCCGCCTGCTGGACGCACTCCGCCAGCAACAGTGAACACAGAGGAGTTTGCGGCGCAGGTTTCAACACCATGGAGCAGCCCGCCGCAATTGCCGGCGCAACTTTGTGCGCGACCAGGTTGAGCGGAAAATTGAAGGGCGTGATTCCGGCAATCGGACCCAGGGGAAAGCGCTTCACCATGCCCCAGCGGCCAGCGGTGGATTCCTGCCAGTCCAGGGGAAGGTACTCGCCGTAGATGCGCGTGGTTTCTTCGGCTGCTACGTTGAAAATAAAAACGGTCCGGTCCACTTCGATGCGAGCCAACTTGATGGGCTTGCCGGCCTCCTGCGCCAAGGTGCGGGAAAATTCATCGCGGCGTTCGGCAATCGATTGCGCGACGCGCCGCAACACGCGTTGCCGCTCAAAAGCAGGAAGCCGGCGGGTAGTACCGAAGGCCTTCACCGATGCGGCAATCGCGGCCTCAGCGTGCTCGCGGCGCGCCTGAACGACTCGCGCAATCACGCTGCCGTCGAAGGGCGCTCGCACCTCGACGATGTCTCCATCCTCCATCCATCGGCCGTCGATGAAGAAACCGTGGGTTGCGACTGGAGCAATCGTCATTCCCGTCATTTTTTGGGCCCCTCCCGGGTGCGACAGCGGTTTTGATTATAGGCCGAAGCGGTTGGTTGCTTTTTTCTACCCGGGGAAATGAGTCAACTAGAAGTACACCGAGTACAAGCAGTTCCATCCCGGTTGGATTTCGCTTTGTGTAACTCTTTGCTCTCCATGGTTCAAGTTGTGGACCTGTCCCGTACAATGAGGGTCCGCCGATGCCCGTCCTCGAAACAATCCTAGACTTGGCTCCGCGCCTGCGCCGCGAGGAAGTGTCTCCAGTCGAGTTAACTCGCGCATGTCTCGATCGCATCGAGAAACTGAACCCAACGCTGAATGCGTTCATCACGGTGACTGCTGACCGGGCGCTTGAAGCGGCGAAGGGCGCGGAAATAGAGATTGCGCGCGGCCAATGGCGCGGTCCGCTGCACGGGATTCCAATTGCGCTCAAAGATTTGATCGATACTGCGGGGACGCGCACCACCTCTGCCAGCCAACTTCACGAGCATCGCATTCCTACTGAAGACGCCAAAGTGGTACGACGCCTCAAAGACGCGGGCGCGATTATTCTCGGCAAGAATAATCTGCATGAGTTTGCTTACGGCGGAAGCTCGCTGGTCAGCTTTTTCGGCGATGTGCACAATCCCTGGAACCTCGCACACAGCGCGGGAGGTTCCTCGGGAGGCTCGGCCGTCGCGGTCGCTGCCGGCCTTTGCTATGCCGCAATCGGAACCGATACCGCGGGCTCGATCCGCGAACCGGCTGCGCTGTGCGGGTGCGTTGGCCTCAAGCCGACGTACGGCCGCGTCTCCGCGCGTGGAGTGATTCCACTCTCATGGTCGCTCGATCATGTCGGGCCGCTTGCCGCGACCGTCGCCGATACGGCTGCCGTCCTGCAAGCGATTGCGGGATACGATGCGCTCGATGTAAGCAGTGCCGACGTTCCGACCTGCGATTACGTTTCGGCTTTGCGCACGAACGGAGATACAAAAACTCTGCGCATCGGCATTCCGCGCACGCATTTTTATGATGACCTTGACGATGAGGTTCGCGCGGCGGTGGAGGAAGCGCTTGCCAGGATCGCTACGCTCGCGGCGGAGGTTCGCGAAATAAAGATCGAAGTACCGACCGATCGTACATTGCAGAACGTTGAGCCCTACGCTGTCCATGCGGAGGACGCTGCCCGGACGCCAGAGTTGTATCAGCCGGAGACTCTGCGGCGCATTCGTACCGGCGAGAAGTATTCGGCAGCGGAGTACATCCGAAGCCGCCGCGCACTCGATGAGCAACGGCGCCGTGCCAGAGACTTCTTCACCAAAGTCGACTTGCTGATCACGCCCACAATGCCGACGCCCGCGCCCGCGATCGCCGATCTGAAAAAAGATCCCGAGGCGCTACGCCCCGCAGAACTCAAGCTGCTGCGCAACACCCGCCCCTTCAACGTCTGGGGATTGCCTGCAATCTCAGTCCCCTGCGGCTTCACGAAAGCCGGCCTGCCCATCGGCCTGCAAATCGCTGGCCCTCACTGGCGGGAAGATTTGGTTCTGAGGCTCGCTCATGCCTACGAGCAGGCTACCGAGCGGGGTCATAGAAGCCTCTATGCGACATTGGAACTTAGTCCACGCTCCTAACATCATCCGGGAGCATCATCACGAACGAACAGTCGCCAGACGCCGTCGAGCAAGAAAGAGTTCCGCGGCGCAGGATCTTCACTGGAATATCGTCGGGAAACGTAAGGTGGTAGTCGGCGGTGCGCAGCGCATCGGTGAAGATTTTAAGTTTCTCCTCGCCGCTGACGAACCTCACGCCCTCAACCGTTGCCGCAGAGCCTGCGCCGCGACTCAGCAGAATAAAAAAATCGGCGCTGCCGGTTTCCTTCGCAACTTTTCCCAGATCGATGGTGCGCGCCCGCTGCAGTTCGTCTTTATATTTCGAGACTGCCGCATCTGCCTGTGTGTTGCCGCCAGCCACCGCCGCCAGGCGATCATGCGTCTCCGGAATCGGCCGCAGCCCGCTCATGGCGAGCGCGTAGATGTGCAGTGCCGAATCTTTCTTATTTTGCTTTTCGTAAATCTGCCCAAGATGGTCGGCCACTTCGCCGTGCTGGCCCAATCCCCAGGCCGCGGCGACAAACTTTTCGGCCATAGGCAGATTGCCTTCGGTGAAGTAAACCCAGCCCAGCGTGTCCCAGTAAGCGATGAGAGAGGGCGTTAGCGCCAGATCCTGCGGCGTGAGCCGGTCGAGCGACAAATTGCGCAACGCCGTCGCCGTTGCCGATACAGCCGACTCCGCATACTGCCGCGCGCGATCCAGATGCACTTTCTTCAACGAAAGCTGATACGCAATGTTGTTCCAGATCAGAGGCGTGGCAGAAAGCTCAATGGCATGGTCGAAGGTTGCCAGTGCTTTATCGTCTTGCCCAAGGTTCAAATAGGCATCTCCCAGACTCACCTGCAACTCAGGATTGCCCGGCGTCAACGTCACAGCTTTCTCCAGTTCCGGCGCGGCTTCCGCATACTTGTGCCATTCGGAATACATCGCACCCAGATTGGCGTGGGCAAACTTGTCGAGCGGACTGATTTCAATCTGCTTCTGGAAGGCCGTCACCGCGTGGTCATACTTGCGCTCCTGCCAGTAAGCGCGCCCGAGCGCGTTGTAGGCAAATTCATCGTAAGGATTAATCTCAATTTGCTTGTTCAGCGCGGCGATGGCCGGGTCGTTTTGTCGACTCCCGAGGTAAGCCTCCGCCAGCAGATACCAAACATATTTATTCTTCGCATCCACCTCCGTGGCGCGCTTGAGAACCTGGATCGCCAGTGGAAGGTTGCCGTTCGCGATGGCCGCCCGTCCGCTTTCGATCAGATCGTCGGCTTTCATGTCCTTCGGCGCGGTCGGCGCACCCGCCACCGTGTTCTCGACCGACAGAAACTGTCCAAGGTCCGAACCAACCGCTCGACGAAACGATTCATAATCCGCGGCGCGTGGCGCAGGCAATTCATCCTGCCGGATGACCAACGTTCTTGCAGCCTGCAGCGTGTTGCCATCGAGCTTGTAGGTCGCTTCGTACTCGGCATAGTCGCGCTTCAGAGAAAACGGCAGAGGTGCATGCGCCGAGTACTTCGCGGGTAATTCAAGCTTGATCTTGTATGCATACGACGCTTTCGGCCCGAGCTTCAGCGTATCGGCATCGGTATCGTCGTCTCCATCGCCAAGCATCGGCAGGTTAAACTGGCACAGCGGAAGCAGCAAGTCGGATTTCTTCTTCGACCAATCCAGAAAGTTCGGGTGCGCTACGTCGTAGGACATCGTAAACGCCTCACGTGTCGCGGCCGGATCGCTGATCCTCACATTCGTGACATCGCCCGCTCCGGCGTTGACATTTTCGATTACGCGCTGCCACTGCGACTCGGGAAAACGGCGGAAGACCGAACGCAGCATCAGCTCTTCATCGCCGCGAAAGGTATAGCGCACGTGCGCTTCCAGCTTGCCGATCTCATTTATCCGGGCTTCGACCTCGGCCACCTCCGTATCAGGCATGGGAGTATCGGCTGGCGTTTGTTCGAGGTGAGGCGTGCCGGAAGCAGGAATCACCAGCGCCTGCTTCTTTCGCAGTGTGTAAGCCAGCAGCCGGAACGGCGCCACTTCGCTGGTAGTATCCATCCAAACTTCTTCGTGGGGCATTGGCAGCAGCGTGATGACGTGATCGAACTGTGCAGGCGATGGCACATCAGGATCAAGCTTGCGGCTGGAATTGATCAGTACGGAAGACGCATGCAACCCTTCGGCTTCGAGCAGTGATGCCAGCAGCGTGTGTTTATCCTTGCAGTCGCCGTACTGGTTGTGCAGAACATCTCCCGCCGCGTGCGGTTGATAGCGTCCCGCGCCCAGTGACAAGCTGACATAGCGAAAATTTTTCGCCACAAAATCGTATAGCGCCTGCACTTTATCCAGATCGTTGTCGATGCCTTTCGTCAACTCAGCCGCTTTGGCGCGGACTTCCGGCGTAGGCGTACGCCGGTCTTTCTCCAGCCCCGCATACCACAACCCCACTTGCTCCCAACTCACGAACGTGGTCAATTGAACGTCGGGACGGTCCTCGTGGGGCTTCTTCTTTTTATCTTTGTCCTTGCTCTTTTCGTCCTTGTCGTCCTCTTCGCGCACCAAATGCGAACTCGTCCAGTGGTAGACACGCCGCCCTTTCTCGTCGGAGATTTTCGGATTCATCCCCGCCTTGTTCTTCATCTCGAGTGGCCGGTCGGCAGGAACATCGAGGTCGAGTTCCTCATCGAGCATGATGTTGCTCTTATCGAAGTCGTAATCCGTCCAGAATTGGCCGGCGGCCAACGGCGTGTGAATCACCGTGACCACGTCGTACTCCAGCACTTCTCCCGGGCGCAGGCCAGGCACAGTGATGTGTTTCTGGCGGTAGTCGGTGTAGACCGGAGCTTCGTTCTGCACCGGCGCACTCAGATCCTGCACCGCATCGTCGCCCGCTTTTACTACGCTGCCGTCAGCCTTGATCACGCGGACGTATGGAATCTCCACGCGTTCATTGGCGGAGTTATAGCCCACCTGAATCTGTCCCCATTGCTGAACTCCGGCCTCGCTTTGCACCCGGACGCGAGCCACGGTCTCCCGGTTGCCCGTACCATCGTTTTCAAACCGGTACCGGGAGACGTACTTCTCAATGACGAAGGCCTCCTGCGAGTACTTGGGGTCAGACTTGGATGCCGATGGAGACTGCACAGACTGGGCCGCAGCGGTGAACGGCGTGTTTAAAGCGCAGGCGACTAACAGCAAAAGACGAAGAGACAGACAACGCATAGTTTTTATAGTAAGGCCTTTGGGCCTGTATCCCAAGGCGCTAGGGCGTTCCGATCCTGGAACGCCCCCTTATTTTGGCTGCTCCATAGGTGTGATCCCCATCACATTTCTTTGTTCGCCAGCCCCAAAACCGTAGTAAACTTTTCCACGAATAGTCCTGTCCGGCCACGTCGCCAGGCAGGCGTGACGCATAATGTAATTGCGCCACGATCCTTCCGTTCGGAGGTTTTGCGTGGAAGATCGGGCCCCTGTTGTCTCATCCTCTGGTTCTCAACAGTCATCCCAGCAATCTGCCGGTACACATCGCGAAGGCCGCGGTGCCTGGGTTCTCACCGCTTACGGCATTTCTGGATTGGCACTTTTTGGCGTACTGGCATATTTCTTCTCGGACTTTATCGCTCACTAGTGTGCGCACGCGTTGTCGAGCGGGCGTGCGCGTCCGTGGAGCGCGGCGCACGTGTATTTGATGTTTCCGTCTTCTTAAACAGCATTACGCTGCCAAGCTAGCATTCCTTTCAACGTGTTACAATTAGCGGCCTTAGAAGCTGCTGCTTCCTGAGGCGACCAGCGTTTCCCCACGCCCGAGTACTTGAGCGAAGAACCGAGCGAACTGCCCGATAGAAGAAAAGAGATACTGCAACAAACCGTGGCCAAACACTCCACGTCCGCAACTGCCCCCGTCACCTACGCCGACGCCGGTGTAGATATCGATCGCGCCAACCGCACCAAGCAGCGGATCAAATATCTGGCGCACAAGACTTTTACCCGCGGCGTGCTCAGCGAGATTGGCGGCTTTGGCGGCCTCTTCGCCGTCGACAAAGCCAAGTATGTCGATCCTGTGCTGGTTTCAAGTGTCGATGGTGTCGGAACGAAGCTAAAGATCGCATTCGAGATGGGCCTGCATTCCACGATCGGTGGCGACCTAGTGAACCATTGCGTGAATGACATTGGCGTGCATGGCGCCGCGCCGCTGTTCTTTATGGATTATCTGGCCACGGGGAAACTCGAGCCTCAGATTGCCGAAAAAGTCGTGGAAGGTATCGCCGACGCCTGCAAGCACAACGGCTGCGCGCTGATTGGCGGCGAGACCGCGGAGATGCCCGGTTTCTATCCTGATGGCGAGTACGATCTCGCAGGATTCATTGTGGGTATGGTGGAGCGCGAGCGCATCATCACCAGCAAGGACGTGCAGATCGGCGATGTCATTCTCGGCATGCCCTCCAATGGCCTCCACACCAACGGATATTCTCTGGCTCGCAAGCTGCTCTTCGAAGTCGCTCACTATTCGCCCGAGACTTACGTAAATGAGATCAAGAACAAGGTCGGGAACGAACTGATGCGCACCCACAAGAGCTACTGGCCGGCATTGAAAAAGCTCCTCGATGCCCAATGCGTCTCTGCGTTGGCTCACATTACCGGCGGCGGCATCACAGAGAACCTGCCGCGTGTATTGCCCCGTGGCACGGCAGCCATCATCGAGCTCGGCTCCTGGCCGGTCCTGCCTCTGTTCGAGCACCTGCGTGAGCTGGGCAATGTTCCACAGGAAGAAATGCTGCGAACCTTCAACATGGGCCTCGGCATGCTGCTGGTCGTTCCTTCCGCGAAATTCAAGAAGGTACAGACAGTGTTGGAGCGCGTTGGCGAAAAGGCTTTCACCATCGGCCGCATCGTGAAGGGCGAACGCAAAGTAATCTACAGTTGAAATAAACTTCCGATCACTGATTTCAAAGTGCGGTTCAATCGACAATCGGTGATCAAGAATCAACAATGCACTCCCTCGGCATTCTTCTCTCCGGACGCGGTTCAAACTTCGTCGCCATCGCTGACAGCATCGACGCCGGTCGTGTTCCCGGCGCGCGGATAGCCGTCGTCATCTCCAATAAAGCGGATGCTCTGGGTATCGCGACCGCACGTGATCGCGGCTTAAATACGCAGGTAATTCCATCGAAAGGTAAAGCCCGCGAAGAGCACGACCGCGAAGTAGTCGCCGCTCTGAAGCAACACAACGTTGACTTGGTTTGCCTCGCGGGATATATGCGCCTGCTTTCACCTTGGTTCGTGCAGCAGTTTCCGCGGCGGATTCTCAACATCCATCCTTCGCTGCTCCCGGCATTCCCTGGGCTCGAAGCTCAGGAGCAGGCCTTCGCCTACGGAGTGAAGATCTCAGGATGTACCGTGCATTTCGTTGACGAAGAACTCGATCACGGCGCCATCATCTTGCAAAAGCCCGTCTCTGTGCTCGACAGCGACGACGAGCATAGCCTCGCCGCTCGCATCCTCGAGCAGGAGCACATCGCCTACAGCGAGGCGATCAACCTAGTGCTGAATGGAAATTTCGAGATTGTTGGGCGCAGATTGAAGGAATCAAGTCAGAATGCAGAAGTCAGAATGAAAAAGTAACGGCTTACTTCTGCATTGTGCCTTCTGCATTCTTACTTTTTTCCTCTGCGTTGCTGTGACATCGATCACAGACTCCCGACGGGAGAACACACGAACATGCCACCGTGGCAAACAGTCCAGATCTGAAGGATCGGACGAAGCAATTTGCGCTTCGTATCTTGCGCTTATATCGTGAACTCCCAGCCAAAGGTGAGGCCAGAACACTCGGGAGACAGGTTCTTCGCTCGGGTACGTCGGTAGGAGCAAATTATCGTGCGGCTTGCCGGGCGCGGTCGAAGGCCGAATTTATTGCCAAGCTTGGAATTGTTCTCGAAGAAGCAGACGAGACGGTCTTCTGGCTAGAATTGCTTCTCGAGAGCGGAATCGTAAAGCAAGAAAGGTTGGAAGCGCTGCTCGATGAGGCCCAACAGCTCACATCGATTTTCGTTGCATCAATCTGTACCGCCAAAGGCATCGCATCGTAACTAGGTAAAAATGCAAAGTCAAAGTCAAAATGCAGATTGCAAAACTAGTGCTTTCCCGAGGGGTGCTTAACTTCTGCATTCTGAATTCTGCACTCTGACTTTTGCCTCGATCCTTTTCGCCATCCTAACAATTGCCAGCGTCTCTCCATTCGCGAGGACCACCGACTGTTCCTCGACTGCCGCATATCCCTTAGCAGCATAAAAAGCCACACCACTCAGGGTCGCGCCCATCTCAAGACGTGTAAAGCCTGCCGCAATCGCCGCTTCCTCACATGCTGTAAGGATCGCGCTTCCAATTCCCTGCCGCGCCCAGGCGGGATGAACAAAGAAGGCGCGAATCTTGGCCGCGTCGCGCGACGGATCGAGTAACGAATCTTCGCGCCCGGCGTATTGATCGCCGCCGTAGAGCGTTTTGCGTTTACTCCATCCTCCACAGCCAGCCAGCACTGGGCTCGCCCTGGGCGCGGCCTCGACTTCTGCGACGAGGTAGGTTCCGTCTGAGATGAGTTGGCTGTCGACTCCATAGACGCTCTTCAAAGCGCCCTCAATCTGCGCCAGAGAATAATCTTCAGCCTGCAGCCCGCGCACGGACGCGTCGATCAATGCGCGCAGCATGGGTACGTCTGCAGTTACCGCTTTTCGAACTCGAATGTTCATCGAACAAATTTCCTTCAGAATTTTTGGGTGACGTGTCGCCATGCAATTCAGTAGTCCACGCCACTGCTCCCCCGCTTGCGGGCATAAAACTTCCGCACCTTTGCCCGGTTCCCACAAACCTTCATGTCGCACCAGCGGCGGCGATGATTCTTGCTGGTATCGAGAAAAAACCACTGGCAGGCCGGCGAGGAGCAGGTGCGCACTAGCGCCACATTGTTTGAGGCGAGCAGGTCTGCAGCCGCGCGGGCAATCGGCCACAGGATCGCGTTGAAAGAAGATGCCGGGTCATCGAAGCGCCACACCAAAGGTCCTTCTTGGAATGTCTCGCTCTCTAACGCCTTTGGCTGAACCACTTTTGGCTGAACCAGCCGCGAGTGCAGCGCCGCATCGTGGAGATTGGCATTGAGCTTCTCCATCGCAGGTTGCGGCGCGGTTTGCCGATTCATTAAAGCCGAGAAGATCTGATGCAACGCTTCGCGAAGATCGCGAGCCCGACGCACCGCCTCATCGGCCTCATCGGGCATGCGGCGAACCCGCTCGGATAATTGGTGAAGTTGTTCGGGGGTGAGTATCCCGGTGTCCTCTGCGAAGTGCGCAAGATCGTGGTAGTTCTCGAGCAACTCCTTTGGTTCGCCGCTGGGACGGTTGTCCAGCGTATTGATGAAGTCGAGGCACAGATTTCCCCCGATCAGTTCGAAAAGGGGCTTCTGCGATTTGTCTTGCGTTGTCTCCGTCATGAAGTTCGCCCGGGAAGAATCATATAACCATCAAATAACTGTTGACAAGTTATATTGCGCCCAGTTAGTCTTATTGTAACCTATAAACGTTAATTTATAGGTTATTAACGCTTTAGAGTGCTTTCATGTCTTCCAAGCCGTCAGCCGTCACGAAGGCCCGCATGCGAAGCGACAAGTTGATTAATATCGGAGGTAGACCTGTGATCGTCCCTGAACCCAAATCTGCGAGTGCGCGCGACCGGAGCCACGCCATCAAGCTGGCGCTGGCCTTTGTGGCGATCTACGTCATATGGGGTTCGACCTACCTTGCGATTCGCTATGCGGTCGAAACCATTCCGCCTCTGGTGGCTGCAGGAATCCGGCACTCGATTGCGGGGGCGATCATGCTGACCTGGGCCTGGTGGCGTGGCTTTCGGCCTACGCGGCAACAATGGTTTGCGGGATTCGTGTTGGGAGCCTTCTTCTTTTTAGTCGGCCACGGGACGCTGCATTGGGCAGAACAATATGTGGGGTCTGGTTTGGCGGCGCTGCTGATTGCAACCGAACCGATGTTCATTCTGGTGCTGGCCTGGATGATGGGACAGCAAAAGATCAGCCTGCTTAGCGCGTTAGGTTTGGGGTTGGGCGTGGTTGGAGTAGCCATGCTCACCGGCGTGGAACTCACGGTGAAAAGTTCGAGTCTGTGGGGATTAATGGCGGTGCTGTTGGGTTCCCTGTCGTGGTCGTTCGGAGTGGTGATTTCACCGCGGCTGAAATTGCCTGCCGATGCGCTGGGACGAACGGCGCTGCCGACGATTTGCGGCGCGGCGCTGCTACTGATCGCGGCCGGAGTTACCGGTGAGTTCCAGCAGACGCACTGGTCGAGCATCACGTTGCGGTCGGTATTTGGTCTGGGATATCTGATCACGTTCGGGTCGGTTGTCGCGTTCACTTCTTACACATGGTTGTTGCAGCGCGTGCCGCCGGCGCTGGTGGCGACGCATACGTATGCCAATCCGGTAGTTGCCGTGATTCTGGGATGGCTTCTGGCGCACGAGCCGTTGTCGCTGCGCGTGGTGCTGGCGTCACTGGCAATTCTAGGCGCGATTGTGCTGATCCGGCGTGGAGAGCAAGCGGCGCAAGTGAAGGCGGTTGAGGCAGTTCCGCGGATGGATGGGGTTGAAGTGTCGGAGGAGTGCGCGTAAAAAGGACTACGTTTGAAGTCTACCGCCCTACCTTGCTGCAGACTGCCAACCATCCTAAGTCGGATTCTTCAGTTGTTCATCGGAGATTTACATGTTATCGATTGAGCGGATCATTTCCTACCACCGTAAATTTATCGTCTGCTTACGTAGACCCCAGCCCCGGAGATGTAGTCGAATGCGATTCATGTTGTCCAGGAGCAACATCAACCATGAACCCGAAAATTTGGCTACCACGTCGTAGCTTACTGCCCCCGATGGCCTTAGCGATGTTCGCAATCCTGGCACTGCTGCCCTCCCAAAGCAGTTTTGCCGCAAACGTGACCGTTACTAATAACTGCAGTTACACAGTCTACCCAGGCATTTATCCGGCTACGTACTCCAACGGCGGCTGGTCGATGGCTCCTGGTACGTCCGTCAGCTTTACTCTCGCCAATGGCTGGAATGGGCGCATCTGGGGTCGACGCGGTTGCAACTCAGCCAGTCCGGCCGTTTGTACCACCGGTTCTTGCGGCGGCACGGGATTGCAATGCGCCGGTACCACGGGCGTTGCTGGCACGTCGCTGGCCGAATTCAACCTGGACGCTTCGGGTACCGACTATTACGACGTAAGCTACGTGGACGGCTTCGACAATCCCATCGGCGTCGAGGTCTCGAACTCGAGTTGCGTTTCACCAAACACATGCACCGCGCAACCTTTGACCAATTGCCCCAGCGGGGAGCTGGCCGATAGCAATGAGGATTGCCTGAGCCCCTGCACGGAATACGGCACCGCGCAGTTTTGCTGCACCGGAGCCTATGGCAGCAGTTCGACGTGCATCGTGGGGAATTGGCCTTCGGCTCAGGAGGCGTATGTCACCAACATTCACAATTACTGCCCGGCTGAGTATGCCTATGCTTATGACGACAACAACGGCCTGCACACCTGTGCAACGGGCGCCAACTACACCATAACCTTTTGCCCGAACGGCGGCGGCGGTTCCGGGCCGCCCAGCATCGTCAACGGCGACGCCTATACCATGACTCCGCAGAACGCCACTGGCTTGCGCCTTGATGACGATGGCGCACAGACCGAAGCTGGCAACACCATCTGGGTCTATACCGCCAACGGCACCGCGGCGCAGAATTGGACCTTCAACAACACCGGAGTCTCGCCCAGCGGCTACTACAATATGGCGACGCTCGGCCCGTATTGCCTTACGGCTTCAGGAACCGGCAGCACATCGGCGGTGGTCCTCGATCCCTGCAACGGATCGTCTGCCCAAGCGTGGGAAGCGGTTCCCTCCGGCAACTTCTACGTGTTCCATCCCGCCAACAATACCGCGAACTGCCTCGATGTTCGAGGTGACGGAACCGCCTCCGGAACCATTGTGCAGGTCTATACCTGCAATGGAGGAAACAACGAGCAGTGGGCGCTCACCCTCAACTAGGACTTCTTGTTTTGCTGGACGGGTCCGGGACACACTGTTCCGGCCCGTCTTGCGGATCGCCATAGTCGACGTTTGGCGGCGGGAGGTTGGGGACATTTATGCATATCCGAATTCAGGGTTTCAAACGTTTCGCCAAACCTAGGCTTCGCTCTTTGCTGGCTAGCGCGGCGGTCGCTTTTCTATCCGCGGCGGTCGCAACCGCGCAGCAATCACCGCAGCAAAGTGAAGACTTCGTTGCCCTGAAAAACGATGTGCAGCAGTTGAAGGCGCAGCAACAACTGATCCTCGACCGCTTAGACGAATTGAAAAAACTCTTGAACTCGAAGCGAGGCGATAATCCCCAGCCGGTAATCAAAGTGCCTGACACCATGGGCGTCGACGGCGAACTTTTCCGGGGCGAGGCGACGGCGACCGTTGCGATTATCGAATATGGAGATATCGAGTGCCCTTTCTGTCGGCACTTCAAGCAGGATATTTATCCCCGCATTTTTGACGACTACATCAAAACGGGCAAGGCTCGATTCTACTACCGGGATATGCCTCTAACCTTCCACGAACACGCACTACCCGCGGCTCGGGCTGAGCATTGCGCCGGAGAACAAGGAAAATTTTGGGAGATGCATGACAGCCTCTTTACCGACAAGCCGGGACTCATTGGCCCAGGCGGCAGAAAGTCGATGCTAACTCAGAGCGACATCGATGAACGCGCCCGGACGCTGGGTCTCGACACGGCGAAGCTGGACGATTGCGTTGCGAGCGCTCGCTATGCCGACTTGATTAAACGCAGCTCCGAAGAAGCGGCAAGAATGAACATCGAAGGCACGCCGACCTTCCTGATCGGAACCATCGGGCCCAACGGCAACATCGTAAGCGTAAAGAAGCCGCTCGTCGGAGCCCAGCCGTTTGAGGTGTTCAAGTCCGTGATTGATCCGCTGCTCGCTCCAGCACCTGCGCAGCCGGAACAGCATGCCTCCAAGCCAGCGACGGATGGTGAGACAGTTCGGGCAGCAGGTAAACGCTAGAGTCGGCAGAACGCAATCGCCGGTCCCGATCAACACCGCTATTGCGATGATTCACCAGTGGATTGTCCTAGAAATAATCCCGCTAAGAATACTCCGGACATGGCAAGCAGAATCGAAGCCGCTCTCCAAATAGTGCGGTCATTCGCCCTTGTGAGTCCGGCTGCCAGAGAAGTTCGCATCTCTTCCGCGCGCGGGTCTGGGACCGGAAGATCAGTTTCAGCGCGCGGATCCGGCTGTCGCACAAACTGCGGAACGTAGTGTCCCAGCGGAAGAACGACATGCAGGGAACGGCTTTTCCCGTCACGTTCGTAGATTTCGCAAAGCCTTTTGCGGAGCGCGCGTGCGGTCACGCGCACGATGGGATCCACATGGGAGTCGAAGTTGGATTCCTTGCGACCCAAGGCCTCGATCGCAATCGAGTACTCCCTGATATCGTTCGCCGCACCTTCGAAATACTTATTGCAGACAAAAGAGAGGAAGCGAACGAAGCTTGCCGATCGACTGATTTCCGGGTAGTGGAGCAACCACTCCAATTCTTCTTTCTCTTCCTGGAAATCCGAGGCAGCGGGAGATACGGGATGTTGTTCGAGATACATAAGATCCTACGGATTTGTCCGAGCCCACATCCAACGCATCAGGTTTCATTCGGCACGTCTCGGGCAGCATTCGGAAATGGAACAGCAGGAGAATAGTGCCCGGAAAAAAGGCCAGTCAAACATTGTAGATGTATTCCTTACGAACTCGGAACAAGCATGGCGCAATTTCCAGCAATTGCCAAAGAAAAGCCTGTCCGGCCTCCTGGAATGTCACCCGGATTTTGTTACAAATTCAAAACAGTGTGGCGCACTACGCTCAGAATGGCCCGGCTGTGTAAACAGCTGAAGCTCACCGCAGAATTTTTTTCTTTATGAGTAATTCTTGGATTATAATAATTCTCATCTAAGAGAGTATCTCCCCTGTGCCCACAGCTCACGAAGAATTTCGAGAACTAGCCTGGAAGTGTGGCTTGGCCGCTACGCACCAGCGCCAGGTCATCTATGAGGCCGTTGTGGCTGCGCCGGGGCATTATTCGCCGGAGCAGGTTTACGCCGAAGTGCGGCGGCGAACTCCGTCCATCTCATTGGCTACGGTTTACAAGAACCTGGGGCTGTTCGTAGAACACGGACTGCTGCGGGAAGTGAGTCCCCACGCTTCCACGTTGCTGGTGGAAGGCAATCTTGAACCACATCATCACCTGGTCTGCACGCGTTGCAAGACGGTGCAGGACATTGAGGGTGACTTCGTCGACTTCAAACGGCTGGCCCGGCAGGCGCCGGGCGGCTTCGATTTAACGCATCCGCTAGTGGAAGTATTCGGAGTCTGCCGGCGCTGCAGTGCCAAAACGCAAAGACAAACTTCATAAGCGAAAGAGGAAAGAGGAATTATGTCTGAAGATAAGCAGGTACTCGCTGGCGTGCCTGGCCCCGGAAATACGGAGCCAGAGGTATCACCCGAATCTAAATGCCCGGTAGTGGGCGGCGCTCGCAGACAGGCTCCAACCTGGGCGCCCACGAATGCGGACTGGTGGCCGAATCAACTCAACCTGAAGGTGCTTCACCAGAACTCCCCTCTGTCCGATCCCATGGATAAGGAGTTCGATTACGCGAAGGAATTCAAGAGCCTCGACCTGAATGCCATGGTCAAGGACCTTCACGCCTTAATGACTTCGTCGCAGGACTGGTGGCCGGCTGACTTTGGCCACTACGGTGGACTTTTTATTCGTATGGCGTGGCATAGCGCAGGCACCTACCGCATCGCTGATGGCCGCGGTGGGGCTGGTGCCGGGCAACAACGTTTTGCGCCCCTCAATAGCTGGCCGGACAACGTGAACCTCGACAAGGCGCGGCGGTTGCTCTGGCCCATCAAACAGAAATATGGGCGGAAAATCTCTTGGGCCGACCTGATGATTCTCGCGGGCAATGTGGCTCTCGAGTCGATGGGATTCAAGACGTTCGGTTTCGCCGGCGGTCGCGCGGATGTCTGGGAGCCGGAAGAGTATGTCGATTGGGGTCCGGAGACGGAGTGGCTGGGAGATAAGCGCTATAAAGGCGATCGTCAGCTCGACAATCCTCTCGGCGCGGTGCAGATGGGCCTGATTTACGTGAATCCGGAAGGACCCAACGGAAAGCCGGATCCAATCGCTGCGGCACGAGATATTCGAGAGACGTTCGCGCGCATGGCAATGAACGATGAGGAGACGGTTGCGCTCATCGCCGGCGGGCACACCTTTGGCAAGACCCACGGCGCTGCCGATCCTAAAAAGTATGTTGCCGCGGAGCCCGAGGGCGCCTCACTCGAAGAGCAGGGTCTCGGCTGGAAAAACACTTTCGGCAACGGCCACGGCGGCCACACGATCAGCAGCGGCCTCGAAGTCACCTGGACCGCCACTCCTACGAAGTGGAGCAACAACTTTTTCGAAAATCTGTTCGGCTATGAGTGGGAGCTGACAAAGAGCCCGGCTGGCGCGCAACAGTGGACTCCGAAGAATGGCGCAGGCGCTGGTACCGTGCCGGATGCGCACGATCCCGCGAAGCGTCATGCTCCATCCATGCTGACAACGGACTTGGCGTTGCGGTTCGACCCAGCTTACGAAAAAATCTCACGGCGCTTCTTCCAGCATCCGCGGGAGTTCGCAGACGCGTTCGCCAAAGCGTGGTATAAGCTGACGCACCGCGACATGGGGCCGATTTCCCGCTACCTTGGCCCGCTTGTCCCGAAAGAACCCTTGCTGTGGCAGGATCCTGTCCCTGCGGTCGATCATCAATTGATCGGCGAGCAGGACATTGCGGCTTTGAAGGCGAAGATCCTCGCCTCCGGACTGTCGATCTCCCAACTGGTCACGACTGCCTGGGCATCGGCGGCAACCTTCCGAGGCTCCGACAAGCGCGGTGGGGCGAATGGGGCACGCATCCGCCTTGCACCGCAGAAGGATTGGGACGTAAACCAGCCGACCGCACTGGCGAAGGTGCTTGGAAAGCTGGAGGCGATCCAAAAAGAGTTCAACAGCTCGCAATCGAACGGTAACAAGGGCAAGAAGGTTTCACTGGCTGACTTAATTGTTCTCGGCGGCAACGCAGCTGTCGAGGAAGCTGCGAAGAAGGCCGGGCACAGCGTGAAGGTTCCCTTCTCGCCGGGCCGCACGGATGCCTCGCAAGAGCAGACCGATGCGCATTCGTTCGCTCCGCTGGAGCCGACCGCGGATGGATTCCGCAACTACCGCCGCATCGGGCACGTGAAATCGGCAGAAGAGCTGCTGGTCGATAAGGCGCAATTGCTGACCCTGACTGCTCCTGAGATGACGGCTCTCGTCGGCGGCCTGCGCGTGCTGAATGCTAACTTCAAAGCGTCGAAAGACGGCGTCTTCACCAACCGGCCTGAGACGCTGACGAATGATTTCTTCGTCAACCTACTCAGCATGAATACGGACTGGAAGGCCTCCACTACTTCGGAAGGCGTGTATGAAGGGCATGACCGCGCGACCGGCGAAATCAAGTGGACTGGCACCCGCGTCGACCTTGCCTTCGGTTCAAACTCCCAGTTGCGAGCAATCGCGGAAGTCTATGCATGTGACGACTCGAAGGAGGCGTTCGTGAAGGACTTCGTGGCTGCATGGGACAAGGTCATGAATCTTGATCGCTACGACCTAGCCTGAGGTGGTCGGATAGCTCATCGGAAAGGGCGTTCCTTTCAGCGGTTTCTATTTCGCACTTGAAACCTACCGCAAAGGGGCGCCCTTTTCATGCGTGACGCGCATTCCGCGCGCAGCTAGCCAACCCACGCAAGCCAGCATTCCGCCACCAGCCGAGAATTCTCACCATTGCAGCGATAGTAGTGTCGTAGTCCAGAAGGCCGAGGCTGGAAAAAATCGCATTCCAGTCATGCTTGGCGAACTCGGGGTCGCCGGTGGTCACGAGCGGCAAAATCATAGCGCGCGCGTCGGCCATGTAAGTCGCGGTGTAGAGCCAGTTCTCGAAGAAGAAAAACGCGCAGAAAGCGAACGACGCTGGCTGGCGCTGATGGAAGAAGTAAGCCGCCAGCAGCAGCGGCACCATCCACTGCAGAATCGTTCCACCGCAGAGTCCAATCGTCGATCCGAACCAGCCGAACAGCAGGTGCCCTCCCTCATGCACGACGAGGTTTGCCGAATCGATGAAGAGATAGCCACCGTGCATGCGGAACGCGTATACAAGAAAAACCGCGTAGAAGGCGAGCCACGCTCCAACGGCCCAACGCGAGATCGGGCGCCACTCTTCGCGTACGCCCGAGAGGTCCAATATTGAACTTACGAACTCGTTCATTTTGAGGGCAAGTGTAGGCGGGCTCCGCGTCGGGAACAAGATTACGCCGGTACGCGTTTCTGTCGTCCATGCGTGGTGCATAGCAGTGCATTCAGGCCGCGTGCAACCCGCTGTCAGAGCATGGCATCGCAGAGAAAAGCGACGAGAACCGGTGCGACGGCGTGCTCTAATCTGAATTCCTGAAACCTCAAACTGCCATGACGTGGTACTTCGCGCATCCGCAATGGTCCCCTTTTTTCGTCCATTGACCGTATGATAAGGTGTTCCGTTTTCCCGCCGAATTCTTTCCGGCGAGCCAGTATTATTGTTCTTCGCTTTCAAAATTCTCTCAGGAGTTATGGATGCTTCAAAAAGCATTGGTCCTGCTATTGGTTCTGGCCGGCATTGTCAGCTGCATAAGCTGCGGCAACACTACGAGCCACTATGTCTTCATTACCCTGCCCGCCGGCAGTCAAGTTGCATCCTACCGGGAAGACCCGAACTCCGGCGTGCTGACCCAAATCGCGGGAAGCCCGTTCCCCGCAGGCGATGGAGCCGAGTCAATGGTCGTCCATCCTTCCGGGAAATTCCTCTATGTTGCGAACCCTGGTGACGCCGAAAACGATATTTCTCTATTCACTATTGCCAGCGACGGAACTTTGACCGAAGTGACACCACGGACCTCAGTGGCACCGCTGGGTTCGCAGCCTCAGCTTCTGATGATGGATCCATCGGGCAACTTTCTGTATTGTCTGAATGTCGGATCGAATAACATCTCAGTTTTTTCGATTGATAGCAACGCGGGCGGGCTGACACCGATTACGGGGTCTCCGTTTTTTCTTGGGCTGGCTCCGCAGTACATGGTTCTGGCGCCATCCGGCAACTTGATCTACGTCGCCAGTTCCGTCGGCACTGGACAGTCTCTTGGAACGATCGAAGGTTTCAGCGTGAATTCCGGGATACTAACACCGCTGGGCGTTACCCCCAGCGATGGAGCGAATCCGTCCGGACTTGCGATTAATCCGAAAGGCACTTTTCTCTACGTGGCCAATAAGAGTTCGAACACGATCTCCATTTTTGCGATCAATTCCTCCGGCGGATTACAAGAAGTTTCCGGATCTCCTCTCAATGATGTCGATCAAGGTCCGGTGAACATGATTATCGATCCGACAGGAACCTATCTCTATGTTGCGAATCAGGGATCTGCGAATGTAGCGACCTACTCGCTCGACCCCACAACGGGCTTTCCCACCGCGATCGCCGATTCCCCGTTTGCCTCTGAGGGTAATCCCAGTTTTCTAGCCTTGGACCCGAGTGGCAAATATCTATTGGTAGGAAACCAGCCGCCGGGCGTTCCTGGACTTGAGGCATTTGGCACGAACAATGGCAGCTTGAATACCATTTTCACCTATAAAGTCGGAAACACGCCAAGTTCGATCGCCGTGTTGAAGTAATTCAATCCACCGATGTTCGCTCCTCTTCGCGGCGGATGCCGCGAAGTTTTGGCCTCGAGGGCCGGATTCTCACGGGCTCCGATTCATTAGGGAACGAAGGGCGCGTGAAGTTTGCAAGAGAAAGACAAACAAAAGTCGTCAACTCTGCGACAATACGTGAGCTGGCACCGGTCACCCTGGGTGCAACCGCAACGGAGCCTGATAACGAACTGCAAGCAGGCTTGGACTCGGTTTTGCCATGGTGATAGATTGCTGCCAGTCTGCACCTAGGAGCCAGAATCCATGAGGATCGCAAGCTCGTCGAGCGCATTTCCAAAACACTACTACTCCCAGAAAGCTCTATTGGAGCGCCTGCAGGACTATTGGGGCGACCAACTCAAGAATCCTCTTTTGCTGGCGCGGCTGCACCGCAACGTGACCGTCGATGGCCGTTACCTCGCGATCCCAGCCGAGCAGTATGTGGATATAAAAACCTGGGGCCAAGCTAACGATATCTGGATCAGGTGCGCTCAGGAGCTGGGAGAGCAAGCCCTTTGCCGCGCGCTTCAAACAGCCGGACTGGAAACAAAAGATTTGGGAGCATTGTTTTTCACGACAGTTACCGGCGTGGCAAGCCCCTCGATCGACGCCCTCCTGATCAATCGAATGAAGCTCCCGGCCAATATTCGCCGCACTCCAATCTTTGGCCTCGGATGTGTAGCCGGCGCTGCTGGAATCGCGCGCGCCGCGGATTATGTTCGGGCTTATCCCTCGCAGGCCGCGGCGTTGGTTTCGGTCGAGCTCTGTTCGCTCACGCTGCAGCGCGAAGATTTGTCGGTTGCGAACTTGATCTCCTCCGGACTTTTCGCGGATGGCGCTGCCGCTGTGATTGTGACCGGTCGTGAATTTGGAACGAACGGCAACGGAAATGGCAACGGCCATGAGATTACCGGACCAAAAATTCTCGCTACGCGGTCTGTCTTCTATCCCAGCACCGAGGAAATGATGGGCTGGAACATCTCCGAGAAAGGCTTCCGCATCTTACTGTCAACCGAGGTTCCAACGCTGATTCGAGAAAATCTGGGGCGCGACGTAGACGCTTTTCTGGCGGATCACGGACTCAAGCGCGACGATCTGGAAAGCTGGGTGCTGCATACCGGAGGACCGAAGATACTCAACGCTTACTCCGATGCGCTCGGGTTGCACAATGGACAGATCGATGCCTCGTGGGATTGCCTGCGTAAAGTCGGGAATCTTTCGTCGGCTTCCGTGCTGGTGGTTCTCGAGGACGTGATGAAGAATCGGCGTCCCAAGCCCGGAGCATTAGGATTACTCGGTGCGATGGGACCTGGATTCTGTTCCGAACTTCTGCTTCTGGAATGGTGAGGTTGCGTAGTTGCCGGATTCCACAGACGTCTTCGTGATCGGTGGTGGACCTGCGGGATTGGCCGCCGCAATCGCGGCGCGTCAGCAAGGACTGCGTGTTGTGCTTGCCGATGGCGCGCCGCCGCCCATTGATAAGGCCTGCGGTGAAGCGCTGATGCCGGATGCGGTTACGGCGCTGGAACGGCTGGGAGTCGTTGTTCCGGCTGCTGAGAGCTGGGCTCTTCACGGTGTGCGATTTCTGAGTTCCGGATTGTCGGCGGAAGCGATGTTTCCTTCGCGCACTTTTGGGCTTTCTATTCGACGAACCATATTGCATCGGGCGATGACCGAACGCGCTGCGGGGCTCGGGGTTGAGTTGCTCTGGCAGAGTGCAGTCACTGAGATCTCCGCGGAAGGGGTTCAGCTAGGAAAGCGCACAATCCGCAGCCGATGGATTGTAGGTGCCGATGGGGCGAACTCCCGGGTTCGCCGCTGGGCGAATCTCGATGCCCGCTCGCGAACCGGCTTGCGATACGCCTTTCGGCGGCACTATCGCGTCGCCCCTTGGACCGATCGCATGGAGATTTATTGGGGAAAATGCAGCCAGGGCTATGCCACCGCCGTGAGTCCTGATCGTGTGTGTGTAGCTGTGGCCTCGCGCGACTCGGGACTCCGCCTTGAAGAGTCTTTGCCGGTGTTTCCTGAACTCGAAGCACGCCTTCGCGGCGCTGAGGTAGTTTCTTCTGAGAAAGGCTCGGTGTCTGCCAATTGCAAACTGAGGCGCGTCTGGCGAAAAAATGTCGCCTTGATCGGCGATGCTTCCGGCACTGTCGACGCGATCACGGGCGACGGTCTCGGACTTTCTTTCAACCAGGCCATCGTGCTGGCGCAATGTTTTGTTTCCGGCAAACTCGCGCAATATCAGTTGGCACACCGGCGGCTGGCCCGGCGCCCTTTGTGGATGGCGCGGCTGATGCTCACTCTCGACGGGCGGCCCCGGATTCAGCAACGCACTCTGCAGGCTTTTCGCAAGCATCCCGAAGTGTTTCGCAGATTGCTGGCCTTTCATGTGGGAAGTCTTTCGCCCTTTCACCTGGCACTTGATGGACTTACGTTGGGTTGGGGACTGCTGACGGCAGACTGCATAACCCAATGAAAGAATCGGGGCTCGCGGTTCCCAAGCGCCAGGTGTATACGCAATTCCTGACGGTGATTGCACTCCTCTCATTCGTGCCCGTCGCATCCGCAGCGCAGAGTGTGGCGTTTACTCTGGATGCTCAGCATACAACGATTAACTTCACGCTCGGCGATGTGCTGCACACCGTGAAGGGAACTTTCCACTTGAAGCAGGGCTCTCTGCTTCTCGATCCCGCCTCGGGCAAGTTGACCGGCGAAATTATTGTGGACGCTAAGAGTGGCGACAGCGGCAGCGGAATGCGTGACCGGAAGATGCATCGCGAAGTGCTGGAGAGCGACCGCTATCCGGACATAACTTTTCGCCCAGATCGGATTGAGGGAACCGTTGCTTCGTCAGGTAAGTCTTCGGTGCGCGTTCATGGAATATTTAGCATTCACGGCTCGGATCACGAACTCACGGTTCCCGCAGAAGTAGAAATGCTGCCCGATCGCTGGACTGCAACTCTTCACTTCGCGGTCCCTTATGCGAAGTGGGGAATGAAGAATCCGAGCACGTTGTTCTTGAAGGTGAGTGAGTCGGTTGATATCGATCTTAGCGCCGCAGGAAGTGTAAGGCGGCCGTAAGAATTCTGCAGTACGCCCTCAAAATCCATCCAACGGCGAAATCCCTTTGCCTTCTACACATTCGTAACATCGTCCCGCCGCCAGATTTGTGAACTCCTCCGTCCGGCCGCTCGGCCAAACAATGACAGCGCGTTCCACGCGATCGCGTTTTTCCAGTCCGAACGTAACCGGAAGTTCGGATTGCGAAAGATAACTGGATCCGCTCTTCACCATGCGCGACTGGCTCAACCCGCCGGAGACAACGCGAACGGTGACGCCGATTCCGTCTCGGTTCGACTTAGTCCCCACTAACCGAAAACGAATACTATGATTTCCCGCCAGTTGATCGTTTCGATAGAGATAGGCCTGGCCGTTATTCGTAGTTAGTAAAAGGTCGAGATCGCCGTCACGATCGAAGTCGGCGTAGGCGAGGCCACGTCCGACCTTGGGCTGATCGAATCCGCCGCCAACCTCAGCGGCGACGTCGCGAAACTTTTTGCCGTTGTTAAGAAAAAGAAGCGGAGGCTGCGCGTAGCCCACGTTGCCGCGAATGTTTCGCACCGTCTCGTCAATATGGCCGTTGGCCACAGCTAGATCGAGCCAGCCATCGAGATCGGCATCGAGAAAAGCACAGCCAAAGCCCAGACTATTCTTGGAAGCGGATCCCACTCCCGTCTGCGCCGCTACGTCTTCGTAAGTCTTTCCAGAGAGCTCATAAAGGCCGGTCATCTCATTGTCGAAGTTTGTAATCGCGACTCCGGCACGGCCCGAGTTTGTGAAATCCGCAACGTCGACTCCCATGCCGGCTCGCGCTTTGCCCTCGGTGCTGAAGGCGAGTCCAGCTTCGACCGCAACATCTTTGAAAGTGCCGTTGCGTTGGTTGCGATACAGCTTGTTGGGCTGAGTGTCGTTCGCGACCAACAGATCGGGCCATCCATCCTGGTCGTCATCGAGCATGGCAACGCCGAGTGATTTCGAACTGCTGTCGAAAATTCCGCTCGAGGCAGTGACGTCTTCGAACGTTCCGTTACCGCGATTATGAAAAAGCCAGCAAGTCTCGCCGCGATAGGCTTCCGGCGTGCAATAAGACTTGTGCTTGCCATCGAGGCTGCAAAAGACGTCGTGCTCAGGCGACCACTTCACGTAGTTGCACACAAAAAGATCGAGCAGGCCGTCGCAGTCGTAATCGAACCAAAGAGCGGATGTGCTGAATGCTAGGCGTTTTCCAAGACCGCTCGAGTTGGTCACATCAACGAACGTACCGTTGCCGGTGTTGTGAAAAATCCGGTTTTGTCCAACACAGGTGATGAAAATGTCCACGAAGCCGTCGTTGTCGTAATCGCCCACGGCCACACCCATGCCGTACATTTCAACATCGAGGCCCGCTTTTGCGGTTACGTCGGTAAAGATGCCATTTCTGTTGTTTCGATACAGGCGGAGCGTCGAGCGCTGCTGCTTGTGGCCCGGCCAATCCATTCCGTTGACCAGAAGAATGTCCTGCCAACCGTCGCGGTCATAATCGAGAAAGGCGCAGCCGGAGCCCAGAGTCTCAGGCAGAAACTTCCCTCCAAAGGCTCCGCTGTTGTGCTGAAACTGAATGCCGGCATGCGACGTTACATCAGCAAAGCGGAAGCCCGGAGTAGTTGCGTTCGCGGCAACAGCAGTCAAAGCCCGCAGCGGCGGCGTCAGCAACAACGAGGACGCCCCGACGCTTCGCAGAAAAGATCTGCGATTCACGGAACGTTCACCAGCCCGGCACGAATGGCATAAACCACGAGCTCGGCGGTTTTGTGAATGCCGAGTGCGTTCATGATGTTGGCGCGATGAACCGCGACCGTATTGGCGCTGAGGTCGAGAACCGTGGCGATTTCTTTATTCGATTTCCCATCGACAATCATCTGCAGGACTTCCAACTCGCGCGGAGTCAAGCCGCTGCTGCGTTCGCCTTTGAGCGCCGAAGGTCGTTCGACGTGAGGATCAAAAACTATTTCTCCGCCGGCCACGCGGCGCACAGCCGGCCCTAGTTCGAGGTCCATCGCGTTCTTCAGAATATAGCCCTTGGCTCCGGCGTCGATGGCCTGCCGCACCCAGGTGCTCTCGGAATGCATGCTGAGCATGAGTACCGCGATTTCCGGTGAATCCTCAAGAATCTCGCGCGTCGCATCCAGGCCATTCATTTTGGGCAAGGCGCAGTCCATCACTACAACCTGAGGCTTCAGTTCGCGCGACAGCTTGACAGCCTCTTTGCCATCGCCGGCTTCGCCCACGACTTCCATGTCCGGTTCATCTTCGAGCATACGCCGGAAGCCGCGCCGCACCAGGCTATGGTCATCCACCAGCAGAACTTTGATTTTCTTGGTCATCTTTTATTTTTTTCTGTTTATTGTTTCCTGTACTCGGCTCGATTCAATTCGTTTTCTCGCACCGGAGGACTGGGCTCGGTATCGCCGAGATCGACTTTCTCGCGCGGAACGGTGAGTTGCATCAGAGTGCCGCCGGGAGCGGGCGTCGAAAATGTAATCCGTCCGCCCATCAACTCAGAACGCTCACGCATTGCGACCAGCCCAATGCCCTGGCCCATAAGCGGACCGCGCAAGCCAACTCCGTGATCTTCTACTTCCATCTCAAGCTGTGTAGGCAGAAAACGCAAACGCACCCAAGCCTGCTTCGCGCCTGAATGCCGCGCGACATTGTTGAGTGCTTCTTGCAGCACGCGATATATCTGCACTGCGGCATTGCCATCCACATCGAAGGGCACGCCCTGCTTCTCATAGGATATGGCAATTCCGATTTGTCTTTCCACAGTCGAAATATACCAGTCGAGAGTTTTTTCAAGACCGGCTTCGTCCAGCATTACGGGATGTAACGCTTGCGACAAACTTCTCACGCGATCCAGCGTATCCTGAGCTATCTGGCGAACTTCGCGCAGATCGCTGCGTAGAGCCGAGCCCTCCGGGGCATGCGCTCCTGCCCGGCCGAGCATTGCTCCCATCGCCGTTAGAATCTGGCCAAATTCGTCGTGCAACTCGCGCGAAATATAACGCAGAGTCGACTCCTGCGTCGCAATCAGTTTCTGCGCCAACTCGCTTCGCCGCTCCGAAAGCTCGGCCATGCGAGCGAACAGACGCCGGTTCCAACGTATCATGGAGAATCCGGTCAGCAGAATCGCAGCCAGCGTCGCCGCAAGAAACACATACACCTGCCGCTGTACTCCATCGTAGATCTGAATAATGCGCCGCGCCGCCTGCTCTTCATTTTCGCTGTTCTGCACCAGCAACCGCGCCACGGTCGTGCTGAGAGCTGCTTGTCTCGCTTGCAGCGAAAGCTGGATCTCAGCCCTTGCCTCTTTCTCTTTACCCGAACCAGCCAGCGCGAACACGCGATCCACTGCATCCCAAAACTGCGTCAGCGAACCGCTCAGCGAAGCACTCTGCACCACCGTCGAACTGGATGGTGCGAGGCTGCCTTCGAGGCGCATGGCATCATCGAGGTCAGTGCGGATGCGCTGAAATTGCGCCGACCATGCGGTAAGTGGATACGGCTCATCGTTGTCGGTCATGTCGCGCATGGCCACCGCGAGCAGGTTCAAATCATTCTGAATGCGTAGCAACTGGAGGGAATCCTTGCGGTTGCGGTCGATCAATTCCGATTGAAGTTTGCGCAGACCCGCCACTTGCCACATGATGTAAGCGGAATAAGCCAGCACCGCGGCGAGCGTAACCACCAGGCCGAGGAGCAGGCCCAAGGTCGGAGAACGCTCTGGAGAAGACGGACGGGACACGCCCCGAGGATACAACGCTGGGCCGGGCCGTGTCACAATGCAGTAATAATGAAGCGAAATAGGCTTTGGAGGCGTCCAACAAGAGATTGAATTCTGCAGACAAGGCACCTGAGAAACCTCCTAAAGTGCAACGGCTGAGGGCCGTTCTCCCCATTGTTTGGGAGTTGACGCGCCCCCGCCTGGGGCTGCTCAGCCTCGGCTTTCTCTTGATGATCGTGAACCGCGTAGCCAGCCTGGTGCTGCCCTACTCCACGAAGTTTCTGTTCGATAGCGTCATCCCAAAGCACTCGTTGCAGCTTTTGAATCGGCTGGTGATGTTCGTTCTTGGCGCGACGATCATTCAAGGAATTACGTCGTTCTCCTTGACACAATTGCTCTCCAAGGAGGCGCAGCGTCTTATCACAGAGCTGCGGCAGCGAGTGCAGGCGCACATTTCACGGCTTCCAGTTGCGTTTTACGACGTCAACAAAACAGGCATGCTCGTTTCGCGCATTATGAGTGACGTTGAAGGTGTGCGCAATCTGTTGGGCACAGGACTGGTCGACTTCACCGGCGGTTTGCTTACATCAGGCATCGCGCTTGTGTTGCTGGTGCGAATCAGCCCAGCGATGACTTTTATTGCCCTGGGATTTTTGCTGTGCTTTGCGATCGCACTAACGAAAGCCTTCGGCACGATCCGGCCGATCTTCCGCGAGCGCAGCAAGATCAATGCTGAGGTCACGGGCCGCCTTACAGAATCGCTGGGCGGAGTTCGTGTGATCAAGGGATATCACGCGGAAGAACGCGAGGAAGCAGTTTTCGCGCGGGGCGTGAAGCGGCTACTCGAGAACGTCATGCGTACCTTAACGGCGACCTCCGTAATGAGTCTTTCAGCAAGCGTTCTTCTGGGCGTGGTGGGTGCAGCGGTCACGTTTGTAGGAGCGCGCCAAATTATGGCAGGGACCATGTCAATTGGCGGCCTTGTTTCGTACACCGCCTTGCTGGCGTTTCTAATTGCGCCGATGGCTCAGGCCGTGGGCATTGGAACGCAACTCACGGAAGCTTTGGCGGGGCTGGAGCGCACGCAGGAACTTCTGCGAGAGCGTCCCGAAGATCAGGATCCGAATCGCTCGGTGCCACTGCGCGATATTGTGGGGCAGATCGAATTTGACAATGTAAGTTTTAGCTACGACGGGGTTCACGAGGTTCTGCACGACATTTCCTTCCGCGCCGATCCTGGAACCGTAACGGCGCTCGTGGGGTCCTCAGGCTCCGGCAAATCCACCACCATCGGACTCATATCCGCTTTTTATGTTCCCAGCAAGGGCCGCATTCTGGTAGACGGTACGGACTTGAGCACGGTTCGGCTCGATTCCTTTCGCACACGTCTTGGAGTCGTGCTGCAGGAATCATTTTTGTTCGACGGAACGATTCGCGATAACGTTGCGTTCTCTCGTCCCGATGCCAGTGACGAAGACATCATGCGCGCCTGCCGGATCGCGCGCGTGGATGAGTTTGCCGAGTCCTTTGCAGATAAGTACGACACGGTGGTCGGCGAGCGCGGTGTCAAACTTTCGGGAGGCCAGCGGCAGCGGATCTCGATTGCCCGCGCCATTCTCGCCGAGCCGCGCATCCTGATTCTCGATGAGGCAACCTCGAGCCTCGACTCGGAATCGGAGCAGATGATCCAGCACGGGCTTTCTTATCTGATGAAGGGCCGCACAACATTTGTGATCGCGCACCGGCTTTCAACCATCCGCCGCGCCGACCAGATTCTGGTAATGGAGCAAGGAAAAATTGTGGAACACGGAACGCACCAGCAGCTATATGCCGTGCAAGGCCGCTATTACGATCTGTACACCAGGCAGCATGGAGTCGAAGAGAATCTTTTCCTCGCGCCGGGTGAGGGAGACTCGACGGATGGAGATGGAAACGGAAATGGCAGCAAGGTGCAGGCGCGCAATAGCGAAGTAAAGGCCGCGGACCCTATTCGCGTACTCAGGGGAGAGGTTCGCTAGCCATGGGCACACTAGGCAGTTCGATCCAGAACGGCAGTGCGGCGATTCATGCGGTGCAGCTTTGTCGCCATTACCGCATGGGTGAGGCTGTAATTCGTGCGGTCGATGGTTTGAATCTGCAAGTACGCGCGGGCGAATTCGTTGCACTGCTCGGCAGCTCAGGCTCGGGAAAATCTTCGGTGCTGAACTTAATCGCCGGCCTGGATCATCCTACATCGGGCAGCGTGGTGGTTCACGATCGCGATCTCGCCAAACTCTCGCGCGAGGAACTGGCGGGTTATCGTCTGCGTGCCGTCGGAATGGTCTTTCAGTCGTTCAACCTGATCGCGAGCATGACACTTGCGGAAAATGTGGAATTGCCCATGCGCTTTGCCGAGGTCGAGCGCGGAAAACGCGACAGTCTTGCGCGGGAAGCGCTCACACGAGTTGGCCTGCAGGCGCGCATGAATCATCGCCCAAGCGAACTTTCCGGCGGAGAGCAGCAACGGGCTGCGCTGGCTCGCGCGCTCATCAACCGTCCTCAGCTCTTGCTGGCGGATGAGCCCACAGGCAATCTCGATAGCCGTACCGGCACTGAAATCATGAATATGGTCCGCGAGTTCAATCAGCAATTGGGTATGACAGTCGTCATGGTGACACACGAGCGAGCGCTGGCTGAGCGCTACGCACAGCGCCTCATTTTTCTCGCGGATGGCAAGTTAGTCGGCGATGAAGCGAATTCCGTCGCTGCGTCCGCCGCCAGAATAGAGCCCTCGGGAAGGGAGGCAGTGCTGCCATGAAGCTTCCAGATCTCATGGAACTCGCCGTGCGCAACTTGCGCGAATCGCTTTTGCGGAATTCACTGACCACCGTCGGTATTTCCGTGGGCGTGGCATCGCTGGTCGCGATGCTTTCGCTGGGCATCGGACTGCAACAGCTTGCGTCCCGCCGTTTAATGAAGTCCGGTTTGTTCGATACCGTGGTTGTCACATCGCGCCGCGATCTGCGCAACTTCGGCCACGAAGAAGAACGAAGCGGGCCGGCCCCGGGCGAGAGTCGTATCCTCGATGAATCTACACGCCAGGAGATTGAGCATCTTCCAAACGTGCTTGAGGCGTATCCCGATATTCGCTTTATTACCGAGCTGCGCTTCGAAGACAAAGCGCACCTTACGATGATTTCTGCGCTGCCCGAATCGGCGAAATCCAATGATGCGTTCGAGCAAATGCAGGGACATTTTTTTTCTTCCGATATGACGGCTGAAGTAGTGATCCAGAAAACATTCGCCGAAGAGCTGCTCGGGAAGACGCCGAAGTCCGGGCTCGACGAAACTAACGTCGCGTTGCTGGCTCCTTTGTTGCTGGGCAAAGAGTTGGTAATGCGCTACGCGCAGCGGGAAGCGTCACCGGCCGCATCTCCAAGTGCTGGGAAAGATACGTCGATACCTTCAGGTGACAAGAACCTTGCGGGTGCAGCTTACTCCGTGGTCTCGCGGGAACAGAAGCTGAAAATTGTCGGTGTCGCAGACCTCGATCCTGAAAGTATGCGCGGTCCAACCCGGGCGCGAGTTTTTCTCCCGCTCAAACTGGCGGAAAGCCTCCATGTAATGCAGCCCACCGACCTCCGCGAGATCTCTCGCGCTGCCACCGACCAACCGGCCTATTCCTCGATCAGCGTGCGCGTGAAGAATCCCCCGCAGATACGCGCCATTGAAGATGCCATCAAGAAGATGGGTTTCAATACATTTTCCATCCTCGATGCCACCCGGAGCCTGCAGCAATTTTTCGCCGTGCTGGATTTGTTTCTTGGTATTTTCGGCAGCCTGGCGCTTGCTGTCGCCTCGATCGGAATCGTGAATACGCTGGTAATGGCGATTCTCGAGCGCCGCCGCGAGATCGGCATCATGAAGGCGATAGGTGCCAGCGATGGCGATGTAAAGAAGCTTTTCTTCGCAGAGGCCGGCGCGATGGGAATCCTCGGGGGCATCGTCGGCGTTGCGCTGGGCTGGGCGATCGGCCAGGCCATCAACTTGGGGACGAACATTTATCTCAAGCAGCAGGCTTTGCCGCCGGAGCATTTTTGGGCGGTGCCGTGGTGGCTGGTGGGCGCGGCCATTGTATTTGCTTTCATCGTGAGCCTTCTGTCGGGCCTCTACCCCGCGGCACGCGCGGCGCGGCTGGATCCGGTGCAGGCATTACGCTACGAGTAAACTCGACGCATGGATCGTCGGCTCCGGATTATTCTCCTCTTCGCACTCGCTGCGATTGCATTGTCGGTTTCACTTCCTGTTCGCGCTCAGAGCCGCATCGACTGCAATGCTTTGAATAGTCGCATCCTGAAACACGAGGTTCATTATTGCGTGTACCTTCCCGCGAGCTACGATGCGGGTGCGGCGAAGCATCCTGCGCAACGCTATCCAGTGCTTTATTTTCTGCACGGCCTCGGCGACAACGAGCAAACTCTTTTTAACAGCGGCGGATGGACGCTTCTCGACGACCTTCGCCGGCAGCGCAAGGTCGGTGAATTCCTCATCGTTGCTCCCGAGGGCGGCCGCACGTTCTACGTAAATTCTGCAGACGGTTCCGTGCGCTACAGCGATTTTTTCCTGCAGGAGTTCATTCCTCACATCGAAAACAAATATCGCATCAGCGTCGGCCGGAAAAATCGGGCGATCAGCGGCATCTCTATGGGCGGCTACGGAGCGCTGCGCTTCGCCTTTGCGCATCCCGAAATGTTTTCGGCGGTTAGCACACAGAGCGCTGCTCTCATCACAGAGTCTCCGCAGGAACTCGACACCGCGGCCAAATCCGGCGCGCCGCTCGGGAAGTTGCTGGCCACAGTATTCGGAAATCCGATCGACGTCCCGCACTGGCGAGGCAACAGTCCGTTTGTTCTCGCTCAGAAAAATTCCGCGGTGCGAAAGCTTACCATCTATTTCAACTGTGGCCAGGACGATAACTATGGCTTTGAAAAAGGCGCAGCCGCCCTCCATCAGCAACTGGAAAAGGAAGGTGTGAAGCACGAATATCACTCGTATCCCGGCGATCACAGCGTGACATATTTTCTCTCTCACTTTGCCGAGGTGATGGAGTTTCATTCCAGGGAGTTCGGTCTCGTCGAATGAGTGCCCCGAAGTGCCCTTGCAGTAGCCTTCATCAGTCTAGGCGGCTAATGTAAACTAGCCATGGACAACAGCAATCAGTACGACTGTAGTTGCCGGAGAGGTGGCCGAGTGGTTGATGGCTCCGGTCTTGAAAACCGGCATACCTGAAAAGGTATCGGGGGTTCGAATCCCTCCCTCTCCGCCATAAACTACGAAGAGGCCAGAAAAAGGAGTGGATCGCTTCTTAGCTACGAAAACCCCTGATTTCTAGCTACCTACAATGGACTCTGCGTATTGAACCTCTGAAACGAGGAGCAATGCGAGGACTTCCAAGCGTCACACTTTACATCCGCCGGAACAACGACGGTCGCCAGCGGTACGAGCGCGTCTCATCCCGCAACCCACAGGTCGCTCAGGGCAGTGAGGTCTACTGTCTCCATTTTTACGAGAACGGCAAACGGCGATGGATCACCGTGGGGAACGATCTTCGGGTTGCCTACGCCGCCCGAGGTACGAAGGAGCAAGAGCTTGCCTCTGAGGAGCCCAAGGTTCCGCCCACACCAAAACCATCACCCGACACTCCGGCGTCCTTAGAGACGCTCCGAGAGGAGTTCTTGAGTGATAAGAGGACGTCACGCAAGAAGAATGGTGAGCTACGGGACGAGGAAACGATCCGAGCCTACGAGACGCTGACCCGCGAGTTTGTAGCTTTCGTCAGGGCCGCAACCCCGGCGCTCATCACAGCGAAGATTCTCAAGGCGTGGATCACATCGCTGTACACCCGCAAGCGGCGCGGCAGCGAGGAACAGGTCTCACACCGCACTGTAGTCAATCTCTACATCAACACAGTTTGCTTCCTTCACTTCGTCGGCATTGATCACAAGAAGCTGGTGCCCGAAGCGGAGCGGCCCGCTGCGATTGAAGAGGAGCCGGAAGCATACACGCAAGCTGAGTTGAGCCAGTTCTTCACAGCCGTGAATGAGGAGCGTGATCGTTTGGCGTTCATGTTCCTGCACCTGACCGGAGCACGCGAGCGGGAGATGACGCACTTAGAGTGGAGCAACCTGAATCTAGGCGAGCGGCCCACGGTGACCTTCCGCAATCAGGGCGGCTTCAAGACCAAGACTAGAAAATTTCGCACGGTGCCTTTGGACCCGGCGCTTACAGCCGCGCTGCGTATCTGGAAGCTGACGCACGGCAACGACAAGTATGTGTTCGGTCGGAAGGACGGTGAAGTGGAAGGACACTACCTCCGTCGCTGCAAGGAATACGCCAAGGCCGCTGGCTTAGATCAGGAACGGTTCTGGCTGCATAAATTTCGAGACACGGCGGCGACAGAATGGCTGCGTCACGGAGCGCCGTTACGCGCTGTTCAGAAGTGGATGGGCCATGCCTCAATCACGATGACTGAACGTTATCTCGCGCCGGAACAGGACGACGTTCAACAGATGATCATGAGCAACATTCATCAGAACCGGGCGGACGTCTGGTCAATAGCTGAATCCGCGACGGCGTAGGTAGATTAAGAGTGTACGAAGGTGACGGGCCATCAGTGGGGACGCTGGTGGCCTTTTCATTGTTAATGCTTGACGATTGAGCTAAAATAGAAACCGGAAGCCTGAGTGTGACTCGTTGGCTTCCGGCTCTGTTATTCAGGCTTTACAGCCTTACGGCGGCAGGTCTATCGTGATGACCACGCCCCACCAAAGGCGGATTGTGATGACCACGTGTTGAGGGAAGCGGCGCACAGAAACTGACATTGCCGACTCCTGTTTTGAGATCGCCTCGACTCTTGCCAGTCGGGGCGTTCTGCTTTTTACAGCAGAATTCGTTATGTGCCTGTAGACGCATCTGCGGTGGCCTCCTCCTCGACCACTATCACATTGGTGGGTTCTTCAGGCGTTGTAGTGGCGGCTGGTTTCTTCCCCTGTTTCCCACGCTTCACGTGAGGATAGAATTCCAGCAACCCGTACAGATCGTCGCCGACCTTCGCAACATCCCAAGTGGAGCGGCAACGTCACCATCGATGGCACTAATTACTACACTTGGGATGGCTACAACAAGATGAAGGCCGTGAATCCTAGCGGCACGCAGTGCAGCGCAGGCGGCCAGTGTATCGTCTACGACGCGCTCGGACGGGCGGTTGAGATTGACTCGTTTGGCAGCGCAACTGAAATCTGGTACACGCAGTTAGGTAAAACCGCGTATATGACTGGATCGACGTTCAACTACGCTTATTTCCCTGCACCTGGCGGAGGAACGTACTTGCGCACAGGTCTTGGCGCAAATGCAACATTCAACTTCATGCACAAGGATAACCTCGGTAACGCTCGAATCACATCGTCGATCACTGAGGAGTATGTCGTCTCGGACCGGGCGTATGCGCCCTATGGAGAGATTTACAACATCTTCGACTCGACTGAGCAGAACCAGAACATGTTCACGGGGTCAACGCAGGATATTCTTAGTGGAATGTACGACACGCCGAACCGCGAACTACAAGGCTCTCAGCAAGGTCGCTGGTTGTCGCCGGACCCGGCTGGCGCTGGATGGAACCAGTACGCGTATGCAACGAACCCCAACAGCAGTATTGATCCCTCTGGACTTACACCGTTCCCTTACTTTCCCAACAATGCTCCCACAGCCGATGAATTCGACCAAATGGCCCTTTACTCGAACGCCGTGGAATATCCAGGTCAGGCTCTAGAAGGATTTTCGGCTTTGGCTTTTGGACCCACAGCGCCGAGTGGGACGGTGGGGGCGGACTATGGCACTATTACCGGAGCTTCTGGCGGATCATTTGGCGGCTTTGATGGGCTCGACCCTGCTCCCAACCCCCAAGACGTCCCGGACGCCCCCATTGACCCTGCTTACCAGGCTCTTATTCCACCAGGATGTACGGCTGACTCCTGCCCGGTAGCAGTGACAGCCGCTCCGCCACCTGATATCGTACTTTTCGCTGCCCCTTTTTACCCTGGGATGAACGGGACTTATCAGGCGATACAGCAGGCAGCCAAGGGATACCCGAGCACCTCACCTCGTCCAACTCTCTCTCCGGGCAATAAGCCAGCACCGCAATTCCCTGAAGACTTCCAGAGCGAGTGGACCAAACTGCTGGCTGCTTGGTTCGAGGCAATGCAAGATGTTTTGACTGACACCATTGTCGTCCCAATGACTAGCCCATGCATCCTAGAACCTAAATTGGGCTGCGGCCCCGCGGCCCCACCGGAATTATGATTTGGTCAAGGCTGTGGATCGTTTGGAGTAGAGAAATCCAAAGCTCGCGCTGCGCGGAGTTGTTTTTGCTGACATGAAGGAATCGGTCATCCAAAGGGCAGTCGAACTTAACGATCCAGACCTCGCCAAGGAAGCCCTGCGGGAGATAGACGTAATACTCAGTTCGTCGTCGGACCAGAACCAAAGGGGCTATCTGCTTTTCACTAGAGCATTTTGCTACGGAATACTCGGGGATTTCGTAGAGGCCAGACGGCAACTCGCTGTGGCACTCGATGAGGGACGCGGCGACCCTTCCGCGCAGGTATCGTTCGACTTTGGGGCAGGACTACTTTCCCAACGGGAGGGCAACTACGCTGAGGCGCTGGACAGGTTCAGTACGATGTTGTCCACGCACTCCCAGCAAATCAAACGGCCCGAACTGCGCTTCATATACGAGGACATCCAACAACGGCGAGCGTTCTTGTCGGTCACCCTAAGCAGATTCCAAGATGCAGTTTCTCTTTTGAAAGAGAGCCTTTCATTTGACCTGGACAAAGAACCGCGAAGTAACGCTCTTGCCAGCTTGGGGTTTTGCTATTTGGAACTCAAAGACTATGAACTCGCTAGGGATCTCTTTCTTCAGGCAATTACGCTCGGATTGACGAAGGAATGGGAAGGAGAGGCCCATTTTTATCTCGGCATCGCTTACTTCTACACGGACATGGTTCTAGAGGCCAAGCGAGAGTTCCTGTTGTGTGAACAACTCGCCACAGTGCATCAACTCCCCATTGTGGATGTCTACGCATGGCTCTCGGTCACATGCAAGCGCCTTGGGGAAGCTTCAGAGTCAGAACGCTATGCGAGAATCGGGAAACGCAACTAAATCGAGCCATCCTCTGGCTTGAGTGTGGCTGTTCCATGCGAGCATCGAGCGCCGAATGCGACATCATTTGTAGTTGACTTCTTCAACCCTAACCCTGTTATTCCGTGGCTTCAGTGAAGGGAGAAATTATGGAGTGGTGTTGCCAAATATTCCGGGGATGGTTCGAGCAGGCCGGTCACAGAGGCCTTGGTGTTTTCGTTTCAACAGAGAAGGACCCTAGCCCGTCGTTCATTTTGCAATTCCGCGCTCTGGGGCCTGGTGAGCCGATACCTTTCACTCAGTCCCCGTTGTCGTCTGTTTTGGACGTGTGCATACATTTTTGCCCATAGTGCGGAGCGAATTTGGACAAATTCTATCGTAAGACTTTTCACGAACTGAACAGGCCTGGCTGCGCGTTCCAATGATTTGAGGGCACAATCCTCGGTTTTCCTTCCGGTGTCTACCACGACGAGGTTCGCACAGAACAGTAGCCGGGCTTTTCCCGCGCGGCAATCGCGTAGTGGGTTTGAGACTGGTTGTGAGTCGAAATCGTCTGATTTCGCTGTATTGATGACCTGTCTTACAATTTGTTTGATGTCCTTGCAATGTTAAACGCGACGACACTCGCACACTTGTCCGGCCTTACCTATCGAATCCGATGCCACGCGACAAGTCTGCCTGTTTGCCGCTGGGCGGTATCTACTGGGAAGACGAGATGCCGGACCTCCGTCAGATTATGAAGATCCACGAAGAAGATCGGAACCAGATGTTCCGACTGTTCAGCATCCGCGTTTGAGGCTCTGGAAGGGTGAGGCGTTGCTTGCGGGCGAGCAACTACTTTGGGATACAGCCCGTTCGCAGATGCCGACGTGGGCGCTCTTTCAACGACGAACAATTTCAGCCGCGATCCCATTGCTACTCCACATTCTTGCGGGTCGCGTACTGAGCGCACGCCTTAAATCTGGCGTCAGGCTCCGGGACGCCACAGATTTCAAAGAGTGGTTGCTCGACCTGGCCATTTGCAGCGCGGTAACTGTCTCGGGACCATTTCCTTGCTGCAATCAGCCCTACGCCGACTGAACCGATATCCAGAGGTCTTTGCGGGAGTTGTGGTTGCGCCACTTCGTGTGGCCACCCGTTCATGGCTCGAAGCCGTCAAGACAGCTCCGCAGTCTACGCTGCCACCCCTTCCAGAGCTTCAACTGACAGTCTGAGGCTCAATTTCCTGGCGATGGTTGTGTGCGCGACCATGCTCCCACGAAGAACTAGCAGCCCGACCCAATTGTTTTCCAGAAGTAGTCGGTTCCTCTGGCATGGGCTGGCGGGTCGGTTTCTAGTTGTTGAAACAGCCTTCCCTCCGCAGAATTGCGAAACGAAGCGACGCACAACAGGTTGATACACTTGGCAAGCATCCGCTAACCCTCCTCTCGGCATAAAAGCCATACCCCTGTTGGAAACAACAACTTCGGGCTGCACCAGAGTTTCGGAAAAGGAACGTGGACAAGCGCGGCGATTCATTTCTCGGAAGTCGAGTACACGACTGCTGTAAAGGGTTTACCACACTCTAAACAACACGCCTTTAGCCGGGATGTGATTAATCCGCAAGACGGGCACATCCTCTGTGATTGGAACTCACCTGCTTGCGCGTTCCTATGCATCCGGTGAAGCAGCAGGACCCCGACTACCAGAATTAGCACACCGAGGGAAATATTCATTGCGTTCATCAATCGACCTTTCTTGGTGAGTGCTGCCGCACCAAACCGGGTGCGCAGCTGCGCAGCCTCACTCGCTGAAAAGCCTAAGGTGGGAGAACTTCAGATGGACTGGCTTAGGTCAGAAGACCTGAAAGAGGAGAAGGTGGTAACCACCCCATTTGTATTGTAGGCGTTCGAATAGCGGAGAACAATGCCGAGAAGTGAACTATGGACTTCAAAGTTCACCGTTCGCCGCGAATGAAGCGCAATTTCCGGAAGTCAACCACCAGTTGTGACCATCAAAGAAAGTTCTTTGACTCAAATGAGTCTGGGGATTTGCTTTTGAGGCTCGTGAGTCTTGGCAGACGTAGCGATCTTACACATTCAATTTCCAATACCCCTTCAGCGGGCTCTGGACGAAGCGGTGCGTCCGCTCCGGCCGCGCACGCGTGGCAGCGCACGTTTTGCGGCACTCGAGGAACGCATCCTTGGCTGGTTGCTGCTACGCCGGTGGTTCGGTAGAACGCACTTCAGTAAACCACCGGTAGTAATCGAGGAGCCCTGTGACGCAATGATGCGGCTGCACCTATCTCCATTTATTTGTCTTTCTTGGAGCACTCCCTGCGGATAGATTTTTCGC